>JAABUU010008230.1_pt1 | contig 10412 bp, 16 predicted proteins | sample 5559301 | NCBI WGS metagenome assembly JAABUU01 (sample SAMN10711884, study PRJNA513360) | rock metagenome | isolation source: Antarctica rocks | place: Antarctica: Victoria Land, Richard Nunatak white | reverse complement strand
TGAATCATCAAATACACCTAAGAGAGAAAAGAAATCTCTGCTTGCTGAGTTACTTCTTACAAAATAAAAAAGTTATTTATTTGCCTTGGTCAACAACTTTGGTGGACGGTGTGTGTGTCTCTGCCCAGCTCATTTGGCAATGCATCAACATATGACGCTTAGGAGCAGTGTTGTCACCGCCTACTTGAAGAGCATCTGTACCAAAGTCTGTTTTGACGCTTTTTTGATTGTAGCTCAAGAACAGTAATGACTCGGTTGACTTTTTCCCCAGCGTCTGTTGAACAGCTCATGACCTGCTTCTCAGCAGGATCTAGTCACAGTATGTTGGCAGCAATGCAGAAGAGCAAGGGGCACCTTTGTGAGCTTGAGCCAGGGCTCCTTGCTGCTGCTGCTTTGTCAGCTGCACCTCCTTCAGCAAAGCATCACGCTCTGCTGCAAATTCGCTTGTCAGCTGCTGCCTTGCCTGCTCCAGCGTCCTATTGCACCACAGACACTGTTGCTGCTCACTTGCCCACCAGTGGCTGTCGTCGTTGAGCAAATGGCGTGTGTCTATGTCAGGCAGTGGTACGCTAAGAGGTGTATAACCAGTCATGCTACTGTGGTATGATGAGCATTGTTCTTGACAGTCTGGTCCAGTCAGACCTCCTGCACTTGATTCATCCTACTGGCAGAGAGAGGTAGTACAAACCTTTGACTATCCGACAAGTCTAACAGCTTGTGGCAGAGCCTTAGCAACTCTGCCCAATGTCAATCATTTGTGCCAAACCGAATGGCATTGACCTTCAGACAAACGTGGCATGAATGAACCCTGAGCTATGCAAGACTGTGCATATCTGCAGCAGAACTCTACATCATGAAGTGTGGCATGAGTTCCATCAACTACCACTGGATGCAGCGGGCCTACCTGTGGCCGTCATCCTCAGCCTGATGGGCTTTGTTTATGGTGGTTTGCACTGCAGCATGCAGCTCCTGGACACTGATTTCCTGATTTGCCAGCTTCTGCCTGTGCTGCAGCAGGTCTTCCTGGAGGCGGTAGATCTCATGCGCCTTGCTGGCCAGCTGAGCACTGGCATCAGCCGCGGGTTGCTGATTGTCTTGGCCAGTGTTCCTGGCTTCATGCAATGCACTCTGTCTTTCCTCTAGAGCCTGCAAGTGTTACAGTGCTCAGGAAGTCCAATTGATCATGAGCACAGTGGTCGCATGTGGTAACGAGTGGTAACATGTTGCACATGGCAACATGTGGTGAATCGTGCATCTGGACAGTACTTCATGGTGGACATCTTGTACAGGTGGCCCCGCAACTGTGCATCACTTTGCCAAATGCTGGAACATGGCCTGCGCATGGAGCCAGCAGGGCAAGCTGATGCTGATGAAAGTCCGACAAACCTGTAACTGCTGCCTCAGGGTTGCCCCCTGCAGCGATGCAGCACCAGCCAGCTTCTTTGCAGCGGCATGTGCAGCAATGAGCTGCTGGTGCGCAACCTTGAGGCCACAGATTTCTCTTGTCAGTGCCAGGGAGCGCTTCTGGTGATCAGGGTTCAGCACATGCTTCAGGACATGGGTGTCAAAATAGGCCCTGATGTCGCTGTCCCGCTGCTGTATTGCTGCCTCCATGGTCTGTGACCTGCTGGCATCTGCTGTACCTGCAGCACTGACGCTTCTCATATGAGAACAAGGCATGAAGAACAAGCCTCATAGAAGGGTCCTCATGGGAACCACTCTCATGTGACAATGTTTGGCATGGGCGATGTGGACTTTTGTAGGGTTTTCTGCAACAGATGAAAAGGGCGGCTTGCATGCCATATGCCATCCTGTGTACGCGAAGTCTGCCGCCAGCGGCAAGCCAATTGTGACTGACGTTGTTCTTGGTGAAGCCTGTCAGGGATGGCAATAATGCAGGATAACAAGCAGCAGTGCATACCATGAAGTGAGTCAAGATCAGCTGTGGGCCGTCCAGCAAGTTTTCACACGTAGCAAGCCACAAAGCATGTTGCCATCATTCCAAACCCCATGTGTACAAGTGTGTGTCCTGACTTGAACAGAAAGCAATTATGCCTGTGCGTCATAATCACATCTCAGATAGCAGGGCAGACAGCCAGACACACACGTTTAGGCAGGACTACATGCTTGCAGGACCTATGCATACAGATACGGAAGACATAAAGAGATAAACAGACAGACAGACTGATTAAGGCCCATGCCTGCAGACTCCATGTGAGCAGCTGACAGCTTGGCTTCCAGAGATTGCACATCAGCTTCGCAGACAGCCAGCTTGCGCTGCAGAGCATCTCGCTGCCACTTGTGCCTACTCTCCTGGCCATGGGCATGCTTCAAGCTGATGTTGAGCTGGATGACCTGGGCGTTGGCCTGGTCCAGCTGGTCTGACAGAGCTGCCAGCCTGCGTGCTTGCAGGCTGGCATGCTGGTCTGCGTGTGTACCTGCCTGTATGCACATGCAAGCATCTGGTCAGAATGGCGCGCCCTGGGCATGATCAAGGCTGTGCTGGTTATGATTTGACCCATCTGCATGCAGTAATGCTCACGTTGTATGGGAGGGACTACTGGGCTATGTTGTCTGAGTGGCCTCCAGCCACTTTCCTATTCATGTGCTTGACCATGTCAATCAAGCAGAACTCTGAAGTGTTCTGGCTTGACAGACGCAACCTGGAAATGCGTCAACCTGTGCTTGATTCATGAGCCAATCTGGAGAGCTGTTTGCATGCAGAGTGCGCTGCAGAGGTGCAGCACATGAGGCATACCTGGGCTTGTCGGGTGGCATTGATGGCAGCTGCAGCTTGCAGCTCTGCAACTGCAGCCTCCTTTTCGACGGTCCTGCACTCCAGTGCTGTTTCCAGAGGCCTACAGGCCATCACATCAAGCAGGGTCAACAGCCACATTTTGTCGCCAAGGCAAAGCATGCAGATCACATGAGGCTGCGATTGAGCTTTGATGCCATGTGTTTGCTCAGGCAAGTCTGGGACAGGACACCTCATGATCTTTGTTGGCCCTAATGCAAAAGTGTCCAAGGTTGAGCTGTATGCAAATTCAGGCAATTTTGTGATAAAATTCACATGTTTGGTTGCATCTGCACTGCCTGCTTGTGGTGTACCGCTTGATGCTGACACACACTTCATGCAGCGCCACATACTGCAAGCCTTGCCTGAGTTTGCAGGATAGCGCTGCAGCCTCAGCAGCAGCTATGCGGAGATCCGCTTGTGCCTTGGAGCTGAGAGCTTGAGCCTCTAGCAGCATGGCCTTCATGCGCCTCACCACCCTGTGAGGCATGTCATCATCTCCTGCAAGGCAGCAGGACTTGGTCTGGCAGAGCAACTGTCAGAATGCACAAAATAAGGTAATATTATCACATGACATGAGATGGAGTCTCTGAACGAAAACAAAGATCGTTTTTGAAACTGACGAGTGCAGCATGCACTGCACTGCTCTGGCATTGTCTTCTGGAGCGAACACTGACTCAGTAAAACAAGAGCAATGGAAAAGTATCAGGGCTGCGCTGTTGGTTGAAGCATGTGGAGACTGGGTGGTGCCTTTGCAAAGCAGGGGGGTGCTGGGCTTCTTTCAGCAGTGCTGACGCAAGCTAAGTATCATCAAAGGCATCTGATGTATTCTTTCCACACAGATGCCAGTCTCAATGGGCCTTGCTGTAGTCTGTGTGTGTTGCGCTTGAAGACACCGCATGCACAGCGTGAAGAGCAGGTACACTGCTTGGTAGGCAGCTAATCAACAGAGCTGATGGATCACAACCCCAGGCTGCTGACAGAATGTTCTGAGTTCTGCCAGAAATGCAGCACATTCAAATTGAACAGACTTTGGCGTTCTGTGAGAGCCAATACTAAATGCACCTGACATTGCTGATGAGCCATCCTCAGTAGCACCACCCCCTGCCAGGCTGTGGCGTGGTTTCAGAGCCATCAAGTCATCAATGCCAGCAGCCAGATCAAGGCTGCTAGGCTGGGGCACCAGGCTTAGGGGCCCTGCCAAGGAGCCCTCCGGGGAGGCTGGTTTGGGCATGCTGACTTGCATGGATTCTGCCCTTGCTTGGCGTAGACTTGCCACTGCATCTGCGCGCTCCCTGGACGGCAATGACACAGGCCAGCGTCTCAGTTGACAGCGTTAATCAAGATGCATGAGTTGTTTGCGGTTATGCATGAGCATCAACATGGGAGCTTAGCTGGTGGCAAACAGGTAGCGTGGAGTGGCAGTGGAAGCCTGACACTGTGTAGTCTGCTGGTGAGACAGTTCTGGACAGAGCAGATCAGCAATACTGATTTCTGGCAACTGTAGTTGTGAACAGTGCCAGCTTGTGACATGATGGTCAAAATTGCTTGCCAAGCAACAAGCTGCCTTTAAAAACCTAGGTGTGAAGATATAAGGGACGAAGAAACGTAAGCTTACTTGGTCAGCTGCTCAAAATGACGGTTCCTAGCAGCTTCCAGTGCAGCTCTGAGGCCTGTTGCCTCAGCCTCGGTCTTGGCAGCTGAGTTGCGGACGTCATCAACCTCATGAGCTGCCTGCAAGGCAGCAACAGCATCAGGCTTAGATGTTGCACATGGTTGTTGCAACAGAATGCTTCTTGGAACAGAATTCACATGGATGCAACATGGGGACTGGGGACTGGCTTGGCATGCAGAGACCTTTCAGCACTTTGACAGGAGGCAGCCTGATGCTTTGACCAGCTGTCCTTTAAAACAATTTGATTCAACACAAACCTCAGGACATCAGGCAGCTGTGAACATCTGCATGTTGGTGTCTGTGCGTCTTCGTCTGTGGCACTCATAAGACCAAGTGAGGCCAGCCAGTCCAGCAATAACACTCACCTATGTCCAAGGACTGACAAGTTGTGCAACACCATGGGCCTCTTTGGGGCCTCATGTGGTCTTGTCAACTATCCCAAAACTGGACAAGCAAACACAACACATAGGCCTGAGTCACGCTCTCATGTCCTGGCATACATTGGCAAAAGTACCTTGGCAGACGCCTCAGCATGAGCCTTGAGCTCTCCTTTTAGAGCGCTGATGTCTCTTAAGGCCGCCTCAACAGACGCTTTGCCAACAGAAGCTTCCACTTCCTTTTCACTCAGCCTGTGTTCTGCTTTGTCTAGCTCACACTGCAGCTTGTGCAGATGGGTGGCCTGCTCTTCAAGCTCACACTGCAGCTGAGACGCCCTGCATGAGTTCGCATGAGTACAATAGTGCCTTGCCATGTGATGCAGGATACACTGATTTGTGCAGCGGTTACAAGCGTGATTGAACCTGCAATAACACTTGTGACAATGATCGCAGTGTTGTGATGTCAAGGTCTGCAAAGCCTAGCTTGTGACATTGACGCTTGTCATACAACAGTCCAAGTGTATATCACTGCGGCACAGTCACGAGCAGGCGGAAGGATACCTGCGCTCAGAAACAATACCTGCGCTCAGAAACAATACCTGCGCTCAGAAACAATACCTGCTCAGAAACAATACCTGCGATCAGAAACAATACCTGCGCTCAGAAACAGCCTCCTTCATGCGTGCTGTTGTCAGCTGGGCGGTTAAGGACACAATACGCTGCTCCTTCTCACCTGCATTGTCAGGATAGTGTTGGTGGCCGGAGACGAAGAAAGAAGGTATTGGCTGTTTTGGGCTGCTGCACATGCGTCTGCGATACATGTGTGATGGAACTTGCGCAAAAGTGTGAGTACATAGATGTCTGTGTACAATGAACACCCATGCACTTTATGATGCTGTAGTTGGTTCTGCAGGATTGGCATCACACAGCCACAGCACCCAAGTGTGCAGTGTCAAGGATGCATTGACATCAGCAAATGCACCACACACATGTGTTGGTTTATGCGTGAAACAGTTTAATGTTCAGAGGCATCAATTACTGCTAAAACTAACGCCGAGTATGTGTTACAGCAGCCGACAACAATTGATATGAAAATGAGCATTAGTGGGACTGCAGCATGGGTTTCACCAGGAGTTCCAGCCTGCAGAGTCTCCACAGTCTCAACCAGCACTGACAGCTGCACCTTGCGGTCCTCTGCGTCACCAGCAGACCTGTCGCACTCTCGGCGAGCGACCGCAAGCTCATGCTGTGCATGCTCTGCCCTCTGCTGCGCTGCCTGCTCAGCACGCCTGAGAGCTTTTGTCTTTGATTCAAGGCTGGCCTGCAGGGTCAACAAAGAGTTGTCACATCTGCATGGTGCGCTCAGAACTGTGGTATGAGTTCAGCTTGCTGCCTCAAAGTTGTCAACAGGTATCCTGTTACACACCACAGCTAAGCTTTGCCAGCCAAATTGTGAGCTGGGCCAGTTCAAACTACAGGCACTGTCTGCACCTGTCAGGCTGGATTAGCCACATGCTGTGCAAATAGCAGCACTTATGCATGCCTGACAGTCAGCGGCTGCAAGCTTCCATCTGTGCCTTTTGTGTCATCTGTTTGCTGCTTAAGCCAACATACTATGCTAGGCAGACGTGTTTGGTAACGGCCTCTGACCTTGAGCCGTGCCACCTCTAGCTGTGCCATCCTCAAACTTTGCTCAGCTTCTTGCTGAGCTGCCTGAGATGACTCAGCTCGCCTCTCAGCGTCAGCCCTCTGGCGAGCTGCCTGGGCAGCTTCCTTCCAGCGGTCATTGCTGGCCTCAGAATCCTTTTGAGCTGTCACATGCCCAGCATCATAGCTCACGCGCTCCTTATCTGCTACTCGAGACTGAGCGGCAGCCACTTCTCTTGAAGCCTCTGCAAGAACAGCAACGACTTCAGGACACAGTGTTTGACCAATCTTCCTCAGAGAGCTTGTAGCAAAGTATTGCAATCCGTGTGTGCCTGTTGATCCTGGTATCAATGGTCATCAACTCACCTATCACAGGGTTGTGATTGCACGAGCAGGCCCGCTGGCTGCCATGGCAAACAAGCATCAACCGTAGCATGACTCACTCACTGTTGTTGTGACAGTTCAGCACATCTGTGTGACGTGTCAATGTACATGAGATGGTTGTCCAGCAGTTTGCAAGATGATCTGAATACCTGCTAGCTGGGTTTGCAGGTGGGCTTTGTCCAGCTCCTGTATGTGCGCATCCTCCTTGGCAGCTTTCAGTTCAGACTGGGCCAGGAGAAGCTGCCGATGCAGGTCCCCTGTGCGCTCCTCCAGCACCTGCATGTGCACATACTGGCAGCTCAGCCATGCAGCAGAGCCTGATAGTGCCCTTGGTGAGCCTCTGTTGCAACTGCGTCGTGCTGGCAAGCTTGAACCATGCGCAGCAAGGTGTCTTACAACCCAAGTTACTCAGTGTCCCTATCCTTTGCATGCGTCATTTGTCTGCACCAGGCAAATCAAGCTGCCAGAGCTGCAAACCATGCAAAGCGCCGCCTGGCAAAGCACAGCACAGCTGAGGTTAGCATGCATTTGGTTGCAGTCAGGTAAGATGTCTACTTGACACGCCTAGCAGAAGCTCAGCTGCCATGCAAGTCCATGTGACAGCTGAAGCAAGTACCTGAGCAGCTGACATGGCAGCTGAGGTGCCAGCTCCCTCAGCAGCTGCCCTGGCAGTCGCCATCTGCTTGAGAGCTTTGAGCTCTTGCTGGGCTTGAGCCAGCTGCACCTCACTGGCCTCAGCTCTCTCCACCAGGCGTGCCACAATGTGAGGTTGACTGCCCTCGCTGCTCAGCTCGTGTGAAATCCCTGAAGAACACGCCTCAAGTAAGGCTATGCCAGAGACTGGGCATTGATGTCGACAGTGTTGCTGGATCGTGACCATCTGCGTGAGCTCTTGCCAGGCGTGACGTGGCTGCATCCAGCTGCCGGCAGCCAACAAAGTTGCTGTTGTGGGCAGAGCCTGCCTGCTACTGTTGCTCAGGTCTGGTGAAAGACGTGCAATCACTGCAGATATGCTGTTGTCTGCAGGCAATGAGTGCTACGGCTGTGTTTACACAGCAGTATGATCACCAGAAATGTCACTGCAGATAAGACTGCCAGCACTCAAGCAGCGCCACTGAGGGTATTGCTGCCAGGTCCTGTCAGATGAAGGCTACTCACGTTTTCAACGTTTGTTCTGGGCTGTCTTGATGTCTTCCAACTTTGACCTTTGTTTTCTTCTATATGTGATCAGGCTTGTTGGCTGGCTACAGCATTGTAATCTCTCTCACAGAGCAAGTCTGAAACAGACTGCAGTCTGTGCCAGCAACTGCTGCCATGCAAGTGCGCGCCCAAGGGTCAGGTCCATGCATTCCACTTTTTTCATCAAAATTAAAACAAAAGTAGAAAAAAACAATATTTAGTATCGTGTTTTTGAAACCTCAAACACACCTTTCATCTTGGCTGCAATGGTGCCACCAGCGCTGCTCTCCCTGCTCACAGACTGCTGCACCTCCTCCAGCAGCTGAGCTTCATGCTCGCTGGCCTCATAGCTGGCCACCTGCTGCCTCAGAACGGTCACCTCCCGCTGCAGCTCACTGCTTCTGTCCTCTGCAAAGCCTAAGTTGGACTTGAGGCGGGCCTCTGTACGGCGCAGGAAGGAGGCTTCCCCACCCAACCTGGCCAATTCCTGTGAGGACAAATGCAGTGAGGTTGATGTGAGTCAGGGTGTGTTCAGGTCCTGAAGTATGATTTGAGTGCTGGAAGATCATGAAGTCGTATGGCAACCGGAAGCGGCTTGATATGGTGGCGTATGAAGTTTGTCTACACAGAGAGTCATCACGCACCTCTCAGGCTTCAGCTGTATCCAATACTTGTGCTTCTGCCCCGGCAGGTAACAGCAATGATGGCTCTTTGCAAAAAGACACTCAGCTGGCAGTCATAAGACAGCTGCTAGTAATATGGTATACTGAAGGCCAGGCAGGAAGCACAAGATGCTCTAGTCATGCAATGAGTATTGCAGGCATACTACATGTCCAAGGTCTACACCATCTGTGACGTCATTCACAAGAACTCTCATCTGTCATCTTATAAGACTGCATGGCTGTTCCTTGGCTGGTACAGACTTGCCACCTGGTGGGGTCCAGCAGCAATGCAGTTGTACCTGATGCAGGTCGCTGCGGTTGCTCAGCTTTCTGATGGTCTCCTCAAGAGTTTGAATGCGCACCGAGCCTTCCTCCTTGCTCCTGCGCACCTGCTGTTCCAGGTGGGCACGCTCACCATCAAAGGCTTCCCGGGCTGCCTGCAGCTGCCTGCCCGCCTCCCTTTGACTGGCAACTGCCTCAAGCAGTTTGGCCTGCACATCAGTATGTATGTATCCGGCGTTCCACTGAATTTCCCAATGACAGGCAAAAATTCAGCATGTCTTTTTGGCCTGCCAGTCAGCAGCTTATGTAGCGTGTCCAGGTGAAGCACGCTGGCAAGATAGAAATTGTTGCAGCCTGGCTGCACATGCCAAGCTGGTATGCATGACCAGTTGTGATGAGGTGCCTAGCTCATGCATGAGCCCCAACAGATCCAGGGCTGGACCAGGCAGAAGTCCGATGGATGTGACATTCATTCTTTTGTACGCCTGGTGAGGACAGAGATGAAGATGCTGTGGCTCAAGCAGACTACTGCTGGAGCTCTCCAAGTGCTCATGCATGGGTTTTTGGACGTGGAGAGCTGCGCAGATACAAGAACTTCGGTGACTTGTGAGCAAATGTGCTCGTGCATTGGGTTTGATGCATTAGGACAAAGGCAGCGGCATAGCAGCTGCCTATGTTGCATTGATTGCGCATGATGATCCCCAGATATCATCACGACCCTAATGAGCAAAAGTGAAAGGGATCAGAGAAATTACATTACCTGCATGACAGTGACTGCCAATTCAGCTTCCTGGACGGCCTGAGACTGATTTCTGTCCCTCACAGCCAACAGTGCATCAGAGGGCTGTCCAGTGGGGGTGAACCCTGCTGAACCCCCAGACCCCAAAGACCATTGGCCGGCAGGTCCAGAGAGCACTCCGTCAGAGCTGTCTGCAAGGGCTAAGGGCTCCGTCTGTCCCCCAACAGCCTTCAGGGCTGTTACAAGCTGCTTCTGGCGTTTCTCAAACGCTTGTATGTCGCTCTGGTGACGTGAGCGCACTCGTTCAAGCTCGGCACGAGCTGACTCACTGTCAGTGCGAGCGCACTCTGCTGCTAAAGTAAGCTCGCTGACTCTAGCATTCAGACGCATTGCTAACGCCCTGAAAGCACAGGCAAGCTTGTGAGACACTGTGGACAATCAGTGCAATGCAAGAAGTGCTCAATGAGACAGCAGGAGCAGAAAGCAGCAAAACCACTGCTCACCAGTGACCTTATCTGCATTAGTAGCATATTAGGTTAAAACCGATCCCGAGGTCACAAGGCAGCAATTGCATCAAAAAGCAAGGCTGTATAAAGGGATGAACGCCCACCTTGCTGACTCAGTCTCTTCCTTGCCAGCTTGCTTGTCCTCATCAAGCTCAATCAGGCTACGG
>JAABUU010008229.1_pt1 | contig 10412 bp, 11 predicted proteins | sample 5559301 | NCBI WGS metagenome assembly JAABUU01 (sample SAMN10711884, study PRJNA513360) | rock metagenome | isolation source: Antarctica rocks | place: Antarctica: Victoria Land, Richard Nunatak white | reverse complement strand
GGCTTGCAGCATGCTTGAGGACTTTGATCAGGCAGCAGGTGTCAGCCTGTTCCAGTCTGTAGCATGCTTCAGGGTGCTGATCTGGGAGCAGGCCATAGGATGTCTAGTCTACAGCATGCTGGAACACTTTGACAAGAGAGCAGTTGATGCTCCACCACCAAAACAACGTATGCCGCTGGGGCAAGCAATTTGACTTAACCCTGGCTTCTCCAACCAAAGTGTCAGCAGGTTCAAGCAAGGCAGGTTGAGTGTTGCGCTGACGAGGAGGGAGCCCTGGAAAGCCTCAGAGGTGAACATCACAGTCAACAACTCCTTTGACGCATGCCACGCCATCCGTGTCACAGCCTGCCAACAGCGCCAGAGGGTTGATGGGAGCTGTACCTCTGCCCTTTGGAGTATCCGTTCCAGGTACACCTTCTCCAGGAAAGGGAACACAGGCAGGGTCCTAGTTCGCTCATCTTTGTACAGGTTTGCCAGGACTCGCGACCTCTGTGGACCAGCAGCTGCCAGGATGCAGCACGTGACTGCAGCCTCCAAGGCTAATACAAGCTCCTGTTCAGATACCTACAATGCATGAGCACAGATCTTGGTGGCAAATCTGGGGGTCATGCGGACAGCAATACATGTGCATAGTATGCGTGTGATCAGGGAAAGGCACCACCAGACATGGGCACCTCAGACATCTTTGACCGTTTGAAGATTGCAAGGCTATGCATGTGATCAGCTTGAGCTTGCACGGCATGCAGGCAGTCTTCAGCATTATGCATGCGGGTGTGCATTGAAATCAGGCCCGCTGATGCGCGCAGCATACATACCTGGCCAGGACCGCTGCGGACATTTTCCACCTGGCTTAGCTCGTAGTACTGAGTTGCTGCCTGCAGGAATTTGCGTTTGCTGTCCAGCACACGGGCATAGCAGGTCTTGTACTGAAGCTCCAGTCCCACATTCTGTAACAAAAGGAAGGGCTCAAATGCCATGCTGTGCAACATTGGTGTCAAGCAAAAGGAGATAAGACCAGGGGATATTTAGGCAACGCACTTTGAAGCTTTATGTACGTCTACAGTGGTCTTGGATGTTGCAGACTGAGACTTGAAAGGCGTGCAAGGAAAAGCTTCACCTTGGTGTTTGTGATGAGAGATGCAGCCTTCTTGATGAATGTCTCTGCATTGACTGCATCATCATCCTCCAAGTACAGCATGGCAATCTTGATGTTCTTCTCTAGCTTGTATTCAGCATCCACCATGCGCATACCTGCGTCACAAATTAAGCATTCACTCCAAACTCATGGAAATACATTACATACATGCAGTGGGTGTGCCAGATAGGGTTCTAGTCCTTAAGCACATACGATTTGCCACCACAGCAGTGTGCAAGGCCCATATGGCAGTGAGGTTTGCATATTGCGGTGATGCCAGCAGTGTAACAGCCTTACCAGAGTCCAGATCAATGCCAGCCAGAGTCTGTGCCGCTTTGGACCAGTCCTCTTCTTTCTCAAGCAGACTAGCAAGGTGCTCCCTGACTGTGGTGACTTGCTCTTCGTAGCTCACAACTCTGGGCTGAATTCTATCTAGCAGGCTACACAGACCATGTTTCAGGTGGTCATGAGCTTGTACATGAAGCAATGTCATATGCCAGCTAACGCAACATGCACTCACTAGATAGCGACCTCCTTGTGACTGTCTGCTGGCAGCTTTTCCAGCTCTTGTGCAAAAGTAGTGAGTAGCTGTCTGCTTACGACTAATGGCACATCGTCCGAGAGAACTGCAGCAGCATGTTGGCCTCGGTTTCGTGCAGACCAAGAATTAACTTTGCTATAAGTGTGACGTTTTCGGGCAAGACTCTTACTGTGATCAGCAAACCCCTTGCACTCCTTTACGCTGCCGCTGCCGACAATTTGCTGCAAAGCTACCTTGTACTGCTCGATCTTATGCTTTTGATCCGGCTGAGCGGCAATGGCATCCAGCCCAGCCATGTTTGGAGATCAAGGGGTCAGTAAAGCTTCTGGTCAGCAGGTCTGGGCAAGGGGCGCAGTTGAGTTGCCAAACGTGATCCGTGCAGTCAAGCCACTGTCATGGTCGCGAGGGATACACACAACACACTCTGCGCTCAGCTGAGCAGTACATGCATGCAAGCAAATGCTTCAGCTTCTGCTTCATGAGCTGGCTGGCGTTATAGTGGTCAAATAGACCCGCAGTCCTACGGTACCAATATATCTCCCGATATTATATCCTAGCAGGCGTGTGGAATCAACATCAGTTAAACTGATTCTGCTGCAGAACGCTTGATCGCCAGGACATGTCAGGCAGTCCTTTTGCAGCAGCTGAAGTACAGCAAGGTGCCAAGCGGCGATCGTTTCCTGGTAGCAAGCCTGCCAACGAACTCAGTGAAAATCAGATATCTGTAACTGCAAGCACAAGCCAGCCGGCTGCTAAACTCTTCACGTCTAGGCATCCTTCAAAGTACGCTGTCCTAATTGCTCTCTGCATCTGGGCCTATATGCAACTGTTGAGCTTGCTGCAGAAGGCATTCTCAATGTTCTGATACATCAGATACATCTTCATGCTGCAAAGAGAGCTTGCATTGTAAAGATCTTAGCCCATATAGCATTTTTACTGCTGGTGCTTTCCAGGTATGGCAAGATCTTACGCAGAGAAGGCCCCCTTGTTGGCTTGCTGGCAACAGGCACAGGAATGGTTCTGTTGAATCAGGTCATTGCTGATCAGGTGCGCCACTGACCTCAATGCCATTGCTCTCCTGGCTTGCTGTCACAATTCCTGCAACATATTCTCAGTGTACAGGACATAGCAGATGGCTCTGTGCAAGTCCTGGCCTGGGTCAAGTACGGTGCCATCTATTTTGCAGCCTGTCTGGCCGCCAGAACAGATCCTGCCAAGGCAGACCACACCAGGGAGCAATACATCCTGATGGCTATTATCGGTCTAATGGATGTCTTTGCGTATGCCGCCAACTGTCTCGGTGTGGCTTTCTGTGGGGCGACAAGAGCTGCGCTGATCCTAGCAGCCACACAGCAGGTTTTCACAGCTGTTTTGAGCTACTTTCTGCTGGGACGCCGTCTGTCTTCCCAGCAAGTGTCAGGGGTACGCGCATTTACACATTGCAACCCCCCTGTCTTGTGCACCTCATTCAATTTCTTGTGGTCACAGCCTTCTGCATAGCTGCATACAGACTGGCTCATATGCACTGATGTGCTACACCATGCTAGTCGCAAAGCCTGAGAATTGCCTGGCATTGGCACTGTTTTGTTGCAGTGAAAGGGTCATGTCAATTTTCCTGCAAACTTGCAGGTTGCAGTTGTTTGCCTAGGTCTATCTCTGCAAGGGCTGGCTCCGGAAGCAGCCCTGGCTGCTGGGCTGACAACAGCAGGCACACCTGCGCCTTCAGACTGGGCCCTGAAGCTGCTGGGTGTGGCCTGCATGCTGCTCTCCTCTCTGTCTTACAGCTTCCTGGGGGTCTCTTACGATCTGTTGGTGCGGTCGGAAGGGGCAACACCCGCACACAGTGAAGTCATGTTTTACACAGCCAAGATTGGTGAGCTTCTTGTCATGGGCACAATGGGTTTCTTGTCATTGTTCATTGCAAGCTGTGTACAGGTACACATGTGATATGATGCATACAGCTTTCTACCTATGCTATTATACAATCTCAGCAACCAGTGATGTATTGCTGAACAGCATCTCGTATGACATTAACCTCAACACTGGCTTATGGCTTGCAACCACCAAAGTACAGCTGGCTTGGGGTTGTGTTCAGAGATGAACTCAAGTGCTGCATGCTTTGCAGGCTGACTTGCATACCATATTATACTGTTGACCACTTGTGCCAACGATCAGAGTAATGTGTCATAGGGCTGGGGCTTAATACTCTGTATCAACTCATGTGGACATTGCCACAATGGGACAGCCTGGTCACAAAACACATGGCCAGCCACAATACGTCCATGTGGCATGCAGTTGCACTGCTGCTGGCGTTTGGCGCCTTATTTCATGTCCACAGGTGCACAAACGTTCTGGATGCTTTGGCATGTATCCTGGCCAAAAGCTTTGCTGGCTTTCCTGCATTGTATGGCGTCATTGCTTGTTTGCAGCATGCAGATAGGCTTATCAGTGAATATGCGTGTATCATGCCGCTGACAAGCTGCATGCACTCATCTCAGCATCCAAGCTATGTACCTGCCAATCACCAGCAAAGCTCTTTCTTACCCACGCACTATCTATGATTGGCCCATATGCTGGGCATAGAACACAAACTGGTATAAGCTTCCCTGCTATCTAGATGCATGAGATTGTGTATTCTTCATGCTGAACAGTACAGTCTCTCGATAAGAGACTGTACTAAAACGTGACTCAATATTAGGCTGGATCAGCTGCTGAGCGCAGTGTTGTGATTGTCCAGCTATGTGCAAGGCCTGGTGTACCGCACAGAGGGCGCTGTTGGGGTGGCCCTTGTGAATGCCATCAGGGGTGGGACTGTCTCACTGCTCACTGGGGCCCTCTTCTGTAGCTCAGCAGCCTCCGACAGCTGCCTGAATGCATGGTCAGCCTGCAGTGCTGCTGTCGAAACAGCTGGGGGCATCACCTGGCTGACAGCCACACATAAGGTACTTCTACCTCATTATGCAAGACTTCATGACTGAAGAGTCTGCGCAGTGTAGCCTCACACTTGCAGTCTGAGGCATTGTCTCAGCAACAGTGCTGGATGTGGCCCTGACAAGTTTTGCCACAAAATAGGGCTGTGGCGCTATCCAATGTTGTGGTGCTGACAAGCCATGCTATGCTGATGCAGAAGGGGAGGAGAGTGGTCAGAAAGGACTCGACTCGTCTGCAAGTGCTGATAGGTCAGACATCCCTAAAGCAGGCACTACAGCACAGTGTGTCATTCAGACACAATGATAGATAGCAGTGTTGCATCCAACTAGGGCTGAAGTCTGAGTCAGACGCTGAAACAGAACTCGTGAGTCCAGTGTATACTTAGCACAAGCACAGTCAGCCATGACCACGTGGTCAAACAATACTGTCAGTCATCTTCCCTGCTTGTACTCAAGAATTGCGAAGTGCCTGTCTGAACAGCTCTATCAATGTTAATCAACGTTAAGCATTACTAGAAACTGCCGTACAAATAGACGCTATGGATCTTGCCCCACAAAGAAGACCTTTATGTTCCTATGAAAGGCTGGAACAAAGCTGCTGACAAAGACACCGTTACACACGCTTTGACCATACTCGAAAACGCCGTTTCCAGCTGTCACTCTCACTGCAATGACTGCATGAAGTTTGTGCAGATGCCAAATGGTAAGTGCTTTTCAAGAGACATCTTTTAGCATCTGAAACTCAGTGATCCTGAACAGGTCAGGTCCAGTAGCCTGTCTGGCTGGTGATTCAGACAAAGCACATTGGAGCATAGTGTTATCAACCAGGGCAACTTGAGGCCCAGTGACCTGGCTGATTGCATTTGAAGCAGACCCCCCGCCCACCTCCAGACCCTCGTGCAGCAGATTCCCCTCTTCCCCCTGGGCTAGCTCTGCATTGCCCAGACCATTTTCAAATATAGGCATCACAACATGTACTGCGCGAAACCCTTCAGACAGCTGCTGGTTCTGTATGAAAGGCATGCTCACCTGCACCTCCATACAAAGCAAATCATGCACCGACATACATGCAGGCATTTACATTCCCAGTAACTCCACACTCTCTACCACATACGCCTTTATTCAATAAAAGTAACAAAGCTTGATGCTAACCTGGCAGGGCCGACATTGAAGTAAGCTCCAATACCAGAGGCCCCTGATCTGCCCCCGGGTCCACTCCCCCTAGCAGGAGTGGCCCCCGATCTGCCTCTCCGCCTGTTGCTGCTGCTGTAGGGGTTGGTGAACTTCTTCTGTGTGGGTGGGGCTTCTTGAGATAGCCCTCCTCCTTGTGACGGTGTGCCCCCTGGACATTGATTGGCCCAATGACCGGGCTGGCCACACCTGGAATGTAAATAACAGCAATAAGCGGAACGAGTGTCGACGTAAGCTAAACTGGTGCAAGGCTAATCTTGCTTGTCTAGTTTGCTTTGTTCTGTTTCAAGTCAGCGCAGCAAGCTTTACACAATACAATGACTGGCATAAGTTGAATCAAAATTCAAAAGTCATGGGCTAAAGGCTTTCTTTTGAGTAACTGCGCAGTTTGGCTCCAACACCAAAGTTGCTATCATGACCACAAAAACCAAGAGGGCTAGGAGGTAAACATACAGCTGCAATACACTTGACCCTCCAGCACTTTACATGGGCTTGCTTGCAATGGTACACAGACGGGGCACACTCGCATGTTCAACTTGGTGGCAGCTGTTTCAGCTTTGAGTTGACAGCTGCTCAGTTCAGTGTGAGAACACAGGCACAGACAAGTGATCTGCATCAAGCTGTACTGCTGAGTAGGACTGTTGTGCCTGTGACTGCAGGTGTGCCACAGCTCAGCCCAGCTCAAAGCTGAAGGGTTGGGTCATAAGACATGCAGCACATACACTACCCTTGCACACAGACTTGTCATTGTCACAAAATGGAACGAGTCTCACTTGAAGCAGTTGCCTCTGCCAGCCCCACCAACCCCAGCAGCCCCCCCTTGCTGCACTCCCCTGGCTGCCAGGTCTGCTGGATGGTTGTTCTGCCAGTCTTCCCAGCAGCTGTCATTGTAGTCATCACCACGCAATAAGCATTCATAAAATTGCTGGACAATTGCACTGACCTGCAGATAGCGCATATTTATAAATAATAATAAATCAACGCTTTCCAGCTCATTATGAGCTAGGTACGTGCAGGACAAGTCTTGTCTCTCCAGAGCAGCCTGTCTTGCATATTGCTGATTCACTACTCCCCTACCTCCCTCACATGTTAAGCAAAAGCCAGCTAGATGGCATACTACTAGTATGACATAGTGCAGCTGCTGACAGGCAGTCCATTGCTGAAGAAGCCTTTCACACCAGGCTATGCGCTCAGTCAGCAAGCTCAACATGACTAATACATGCGGTGTAATCCAGTAGAGACTGCACACCAAGCCAGGGAGCTGAAGTAGAACAATTGATGTGTGCTCTGCAATCTAGGAGAAACCCAGCACAGCTCCATCATTGAAAAAATGTCACTGTAAAGTAACAGTGGCTATGTCAGTAACAGTTGCAAAGTGACAGTGAGCAGGATGGTGTGTATGTCTCACCTTGACGCAGTTGGGGGAGCAGTCCAGGATCTGCAGGCCCTCCAGTGATCGTACTCGGCTGAGGGCCACGTAGGCCTGCCCCTCTGCAAACACCCCCTTCAAGCTGACCTTGGCCAGGTCCAGGGTCAGACCCTGGCACTTGTGGATGGTCAGGGCCCATGCCAGCTTCAGAGGCACCTGCGCGCATGAGACATGCTGTCAGGCACTTGTGGATGGTCAGAGCCCATGCCAGCTTCAGAGGCACCGATGCGCAAGACACATGCTATCAGGCCCTGGCGCTTGTGGATGGTCAGAGCCCATGCCAGCTTCAGAGGCACCTGCGCGCATGAGACATGCTATCAGGCATTGGCACTTGTGGATGGTCAGAGCCCATGCCAGCTTCAGAGGCACCCAGGCACCAGACCCATGCCGTCAGTTTGGGCAGCATCTTGAGTAACAGACCACAAGCTGAGCATGAAAGGTGTGTTACTTGCTGAGTGTCAAAGGTTTGTCACATGCTGGGCATCAAAGGTGTGTCACATGCTGAGCATCAAAGGTGTGTCACATGCTGGGATCTGCCACATATACCTCTACAGACTGTATTGGACCACCAACCCTGAAGTTATGTTTGATGTACTTGGGACTAAATAGCGCAAGAGTGATCAGTCAAGCTTGTCTAGCTGCTCTCATGTGCGTTGGTGTGGATGGCTGCAAGGACTGCGCGCAACGCAAACTTCTTGGTTTGGTGCTACGATGCAACTGGTAGAAGGCCCCTGGCATGCATGAGCAGCAAGCATGACATGCCTGCAGCCGCTTGCAGCCGCCCACGGCAGCAACATCAGCTGTGAAGACTTCCGGCAGCAGGACCTCCTCCCGCCCATTCACAAACTTGACCACCGGCAAGACTGCTCCTGGCCACCTGCAATCAGTATGTCATCACATCACCCCACATGGCTGCTTCACTAACACACCATTCCTTGATGACCACTGCAATGCCAAGAAGCTGACTTCAGGTGGAACCTGTTGTGGGCAGGCAGTCGTCAGACACAGCAATCCTTGATGACAGGCAGGATGCCAAGCAGCTGAAACCAAGTGGAACTAGCCAGCATTGAAATAGGTTGCCGGTAAGCGTTTCACCTCAGACATTGGAAGATAGAATGTCTTGGGTCGAATGGCAAACATAACAGGTGGGAGGATGGGGTTCAACAACAAAATGCAACCTGGATCAGTGCACAATGCAGTACAGTAAGAAGCATACTTGTGCAGGCTCTGGATTGATTGCTCCAGTTTGCCAGCCTCAGCGCCCTGGGGGACAGGGGCACCAGGGGTGGCCCCCTGCCCATGTCTCAACCCCACCATCTCCTTGATATGCTCCTACACCAACACGTATTCCTCAAATCTCAACTTACCTTGAAGATCTCAGCTCTGCACATGCTGCCATGCATGTTGAAGGTGGTGATTGCTGTGAGACATTGTGGCAGCAGAAACCCAAGCAATGTTGTGAAAGCCTGCAAGCATCGGATCTGCCGTCGCTTCTGCTAATCAAAACTGCTCAGAGACATTTGTTATTGTGCCAACTGTCAACAAGGCCTCTGAGTCTGCAAGGAAGATGGCAACAGCAGTGCACGGCAGGATGCTACGATGTCAAGGCATGACAAAGCTTGCATCTTTGAGAACAAACTCACATCCCGCATTTTTGAGAACAAACTCACAACTCTCATCTTTGTAAACGAAATCCGTAGTCACATCTTTGGGAGCAAACTCACAACTCACGATTCACATCTTTGGGAACAAAATCATGACTCACAAGTCATCTTTGGGAACAAACTCACAACTCACATTTTTGGGAACAAACTTAGTGATGACTCCCCGGCTGCCATTCACCAGCATCCGGTCGTTGCTGGTCAGCTCCAGATTCCTCAACAGCATCACCTGAGCCCCAATCTGCAGACATGCTGCTCACATTCAATCGCTCATTCATCCATCCATCCATCCATCCATCCATCCATCCATCCATCCATCCATCCATCCATCCATCCATCCATCCATCCATCCATCCATCCATCCATTCAGTCACTCATTCATGAATTGCTTGATTCACTCATACCTTTACTTAATTTTTCATAGATTCAATACGTGTCTTCCCCGAGTGCCAGACGCATACACTGATGCATGGGGTTTCTGTATACTGCTCAGGAGTGCATGCAATCAGAAGCAAGCAGCACAGTTGAGCTCAGCAGCTGTTGACTGCCCTTGAACAAGCTTGTCCTGGCAGCTCACAGATGGATTTACTATTCAACCAAAGCACTCTTAGGACAAATGAAGCATTCTTAGGACAAATGAAGCATGCCTTCCTGTGCTCTACAGATGCAGCACTGCATAGAGCACCACACACATGTAGTTCAGCATACCAACCTTGTGAGGTGCACATGACATCAGCATGCTTTCTACATGACTTTCCCACTTTTGTGAAATTATGACTCAAAGTTGTCAGTCCTTTACAAAACTGATAAAAAGATTAGAAGTACGGGCAAAGCCCTAGCTCACCCCTTATTGTTGGAACAAATCCAAACCAGAACAGACATGTAGTGGAGACATTCATTATGTCAAAACTGGTGTGTTGATGACACTTGACCTTGTGTCTGGGTGCAGCACAGGCTAGAGTGGCCACTGGTATGGGAGAGTGCTAGGGTTGTGAACAGACAGGTGCTGACAGGGAGACCCATTTACCTTGAAGGCAGCCTTTTTTGGAGCCAAGCAGTCCCTGAAGAATTCGTGACGCCACAGCTGCTCTTCAGCAGCATAGGTGCTTTGAGAATCGCCTTCCGTTTTAGCCGGAGCAACTTCCACGCTGTCAAGGCCATCCATCACTGCCTGATCAGATGCCAGGAATCGTATGTTGATGTGGGAGTTGGACAATGCAAGAAATGGTATGTTGATGTGCATGTTGAACAACGCAAGGAACTGCATGTTGATGTGTGTGTTGATTAGTCCAGGAGACTGTATGTTGGTGTGTGTGTTAGACAATGCAAGAAATGCTATGTTGATGTGCATGCTGAACAATGCAACAAACTGCATATTTGTGTGCATATTGCACAGTGCAAGAAATTGTACGTTGATGTGCAGGTTGAACAAAGCATCAAACAGTTTATGGAATGACTCTGGTCAATTACCAATGCAAACTGCAGGAGCTCACTTTGTTCTAACAGGTGAGATCATTGACCAACC
>JAABUU010008227.1_pt1 | contig 10413 bp, 8 predicted proteins | sample 5559301 | NCBI WGS metagenome assembly JAABUU01 (sample SAMN10711884, study PRJNA513360) | rock metagenome | isolation source: Antarctica rocks | place: Antarctica: Victoria Land, Richard Nunatak white | reverse complement strand
TACCGTTAGAAAGACTTTCGAAAACAGGAAATAAAGTGAATAACAGCTACTGCGGGAACAGAGAGAGATGGAGATGGACAGAGGGGGAAAGAGAGAGAGGTAGAGAGAGGCGTAGGGAGAAATGACGACACGCATCTAAGAGGCATCGACATACCGCGACCAGGTGTTGGTCAAAACAGTATATTTTATGTTTTGTTCTGCCTGATCAAACGCCTCCTTGCAAAATGTGTTGGGAATTTCGACGAGAGGCGCCTGGGCAGTCGAGGGCTCGTTCGCAGTCGCGGACACGATCGTGTCGATGATAAGCTCCTGGCTCTCCGAGCGAATATCATGGTGGTTGGAAGGTTGGTTAAAGGTGACCAACGGAATCGCGTCCGACGGCTCCTCCCATGCGAATGGCGTAACTGCGTCTCCGGTGACCTGTGATTGTATACGTTGGGCAGAAGCCGCTTCGAAAATTTTCTCCATCGCCACACGCATCGGACCACTAATGTTAATGGGTGCGCGAGAAAGTCGCTGACAGACGTGCTCTTCGTAGACTTTGAGAGCCTCAGCGAACAGCATGTGCTTGGAGTCGATAGTGACAGTGCCTTCACGTGTCTCGATGGCTCCCCACAAGTCCTTGAATCGGGCGACGTCTCTGAGGAACAAAATATTTTCGGCACTAAAGTCTTTGGTTGCGGCAAAGTTCAGCAAGGGTACGATGTCATTCGTGAGGGCGTTGTTGAGAGCCTCCATGCTGTACGCTTGGTTGTTTCTCCTAGAGACTCTAGTGGCAGTTGCGAGCGTCGAATCTAGTCGAGTAGCCGGATCAGACACCAGGGCCGGAACGCCATGTGCAGTTCGATGCATAGCAGCATCCCTGGAGCGAAGATATTGGCGACGCTGGTAGACCTCCAGTAGTGGGAAGAACACGGTGACGAATTCCATGACCATGATTCCGGAAGAAAACCTGTCAAAGAAGTTATATAGGTTGCCATCTACTGGCGAAGACCGACTCACCACATCGGAGCCACCCAGTATTTGTTCACCGCAGCAAGCTTATCCGAGTATACGGCCATGAGCCATAGGGGAGCTCCCGGAAGACTAAATTAATATGAGCATGCTGAGACATAGTTGAGGGCTAAGGTATTGGCATACTTAGCAATGATGGTTGCGGATGTCTGGAATTTCCAATAGTGGACATCGTCGATACGCCTGATCTTGAAATAAACGAAGGGACCGAAGACCCATGACCAGAGTAGCTGCCAAACGATAGTAGGGGACCTAGCAGGATCAGCTTGCATAATCAAGGGTGTGCAACCCTTAGCGATGATGCTTTTGACGAACCACTCCCAACCTCGGCGACACTCTCCTGCGGAGACGGTGTGAGAGGCAGTCCCATGAGTGTGGAACTTGGGCGACACGACGTAGATAATGACCGCGATGATAAACTATACGGCCGGAGTAAGTGGTTGCGAAGAGAAAGTCCTCATGACGATAGCGGCGTCGCCCCAAGATGTAGTTACCTGTACAGCGAAGCCCACGACAATACCAGTTCGAGTCTTTGCGTAAGCGCTCATCTGTTTGAGTCGCTCGATGAGGTAGGCGAAACCTGTCTTATTCATCAAGGTTCGTGCTCGTTCGGCATTATGTTGATTGCCGTTCCAGATCAATTCTTCCTGCAGACGACTCTGGGAGAAGAGTACCATGTTCTGCAATTGGAACAGCGCGACCCCGATGGGGAAATAAAGACTCATGATCCAATATTCCGCTTCACAGCTAAAGGTGCCGTTAAGCATATAGACCAGAAACACCATCACCAAGTAGATGTGTAAGGACACCACAGAAGCACAGAGGAGGAAAACCTTGCGCATCCGCACGAAAGGAAGGTTGCGGTTGTATATGACAAAATACAAGGCCGAGAAGATGAACGCGGTCCAGATGCCGATGATGCTGATGAGGAGTTTGGCAACATCATCGAAGATGAGAGGACCCCAATTGTGCCCTTCGGGGTTAACGTAGAACATGTCGGTGCGTTGGTTGGTAGAGGTTGTGAGAGGTTCGAGTCAGTTCGAGGAGGTAAGACGAGAACTCTTTTCAGTTGTCAAAGACAATCAGTGAGTGATGGTGTGGTAGAAGGCTCAATCGCCAAATGTAAGACTCCACGTGTGTGTGATCAGATAACTCACGCAACGTGCTTGTGGACAGGTAAGGTACTAGACAACGAAGGAGCGTGAAGATGAAGAGGGAGAGGAAGAGGAGGAGGAAGAGGAAGAAGGGCTGAAGAAGATGAGAAGTCTGAAGGTGAGGAAAGGTGAGGAATGGTACGCGGGTGAATGTGACTCGTTAGTAAACAGTGGCCGTGTTTGGAGATCGCTAAGGAAAACCGTGATGTTTGACGGGGGGTCAAGACGGGGGGTCGACGACTCAGCACGGCGACCAATGGGAAGTGTTTCGTACTTTGGGGCTTTCGAGAGACCCTTGAGCTGTGCCTCACCTTACCTAAGGTACCTGACCTAGGCATCCAGATATCTGAGTACATGTGTAGTGCCAGAATGTTCAGCTCCACATGTCGATGGGGTAAGTCAAGGTAAAGGGACGACACAGTACTCACGAACCATAACTTGGACCAGGTAACCAGCAGAGAAGGTAACAAAAGACCGCACTGGGTAAGGTAAGATACATGTACCTTAGGAGTAAGGTAAGGTAAGTGAGCTGGAAGGTAAAAGCAAAGAGATATCAGTCCAGAGAACAAATAGGTAAGGTAGGTACATTCTTCAAGGGAAATCAGTTCGCAAGATGGCCCACATGTGACATATGGGAAGCCAGCCATCTCCATAAAGTAAGGAAGAGCTTCACCATAGAAGCACAGATTATTATTGTTATGATCAGAGTACCTACCTAAGAGTAGATCAAGATGGTTCGAAGTCGGTCATGATCACAATGTTAAGGTAGGTACGGTAAGTGCCTGTAGATTTGCTCTAGCCAGGTCATCCTGCCCTGCACCAGCGTTTCCAATTACCTCCTACCTTACCTAGTAATGTAGGTGCGGTAGGTGCGGTAATCGCCCACATTCAACCAGCTTGTAAGGCAAGGCAGGCAGGCAGGCAGGCAGGCAGGCAGGCAGGCAGGCAGTAGAGTCCGTACCTGTCTGTTCCTCAGTGGGAAGAGTGGCTCCCTGCATTCTGTGGTCCTGTCATTGTCCTCTTCTGGTGCAAGAACATGGGCAAGAGTATGTGCAAGAGCATAGGTAAGAAGAGGAAGTTGTTGTGCCACATCTTGGTGGCCAAGATCTCCAAACATATCCGTGAGGTACTCATAAGGTAGGTAAGGTACGTTGAGGTAAGGTGCGTACCCTAAGGTAGTACCAGATCGGTGGGTGAGATCGCACGAGATGACGCTAATGCAAGGGTACTTCATCGGTGGCGTTACTAACACATCTCGGCTGTTTGAAAAGTTCTTCCGCTCCGGGACCAGATAACTTCCAGGCTATAACGAACGCACTAATGGGAACAACTTAGGTTGTCAAAGATTGCCGGTGAAAGTGATCAGAGCATGCTGGTCAGGAATGCACGTGTCGGCATGGGTCGCACCAAACGGCCTCACGTGGGACCAGGGTATGCATTTGTTGTTTTTTGGGATCGGTGCTTCGATGGTGCTGCGCTATCGCTCATGGACAAAGATACATGAGGTAGGTAGACTGCAGAGAGACCCGATCTGTGTTCCGGAGGCATCAACACAGTAATGTTGGGTCGCCATCACAAAGTCAAAGTTTGCCCATGTCGACAAGGTAGTCAACTCCCTGACCACTGCCTGGAAAAGTAAAAGCAGAATGTGGCCGTTTCAGCGGCTACAAAATTGACCCTTGTTGTGGAGAACCAAACGTAGCTCATCTTGGGCTTAGGGCCATCTTCCCATTCGTCTCTTCGTGGGTGACAATGCCAAAGGGTCCATGACGGCCACTAGTGATCGCTCCTGGGTTTGGTCTGCACAGTCACGGATCTAGGTCCTGTACATCTGCCGTGGCGGAGGCATCGTTGAAGTATCCAGCTCTGGTCCATAGCGACGAGTGATGGCACTGGGCCTATGATCTCGGGCTCGGCGAAGCCGACCCAGAGAGTAGACGAGAGAAAGCCCACAGAGACCTTTGGAGCTGATCGTAAAGTTGTTGAAACTTTGACAGTGACCTTAGTCGAGGTTCAACCCAAGAGCACAATCTCTTGCAGACCTCTTACTCTTTTATAGTCCAATCCTTCGCTAGAGAGTCCATGATTCGCCGTGCTAGGTTCCGAGAGCCAAAGAGCCCCTCCCGTAGCATTCCTGTATTGCGGCCGTTGCCTAAGGTAGTGGTTTGCTGCAGCCAGAAATCAGTAAGCAACCAATCAATCCAAAATCCTGTAGGAACATAAGTGCTCTTAGTCCATCCAAGAATTGCCGGGGCCAAGGAAGCCAGACCATGCACACCGACGAACCTCTGCACCGTGCCGATGTGCATACATATCTTCCGGCACCCCACTCAGATACAGCTTGCGAATACAGCGCGAGGGTTTACGCCTTTTTGACCGATCGTATACCCTGAGACGCCTCAATAGATAATGGTGCAAAAGCCGTTTACTGCGTGGCAGACTTCAGGGCCATCGAAGGGCACTGGCTTGGAGAAGGCAGATGAGGTATTGGAAGAGACCGAAACGGAAGTTGAATTGACCAGATACCGCTTGACAGCCACATTTGTTCTCCTCTGTGTTGTATTGCTGCATCTTGGATCGCTCGACTGCGTCCCTACCACCAACATTTCCCCGAATCGCGAAAAGAACTCTGTGTCATATTCGTAACAATGTAGACCGGTGCATTATCGATGCGCGCGGCAATTCAGTCGTCCGGCCATATAACCTAGTAGGTCCATGCCCAATGCGTGACGGTCATGGCAACGTGGGGATTATGTGCCCTTCCCAATAACGTATTGATTGTCCGTCAGCTATTGCTTGAGCTCCAGTCGAGATTCGTTAACACTTGCAAATACTTAGATTGCTGATCAGAGTTTATGTTTTGATGCTGGCTGGAGAGCAACGGCGATGTCCGAGGTGAGGGAGGGTGAAGCCCGCTATCTGAAACAACGGACCGGAACAAAGTGTCAGCGAGAGAGGCTCAGGGCTTTAGAGGAATCTGCAGCATCAACAAATTCAGTATCAGTATATTACGTTCGCTACCTTATGTCATAGCATCCTTATGTTACCTTGAAAGAACGGTTGTAACGATTGGTAGTATTTCTCACTATAATGTTCGTGATGATTCTCTTCTACAATGGCCTGAGAGAAAGTGGCCAATGTATACACCGAGGTATTGCGTGACTGGCGAAAGAAAATGCTTTGAGAGTGTGCTACACTCCGCTCACTAGAATGCGTGCAGGGAGCAAGTATCACCCCAGGGTATATAGACCTTGCATCAGAGACACTCGCCTCTAGAAGACGTCCCACACGTCCACCTACAGCTTACGCGCTCACAGGCACGGATATCGGCCGCCCAGGCTCCATAAGCAATTTGCAGACTCTCATGAGCAAGCCCATCGGGTCCGGTTACTTCTTAGCGAAAAAGAGCCTGCAACCATTGAGAGGTTTCTTCAACGGTCAGTATTCTTTTGGCCCTGAGGCGCTCATATTTCTGAGTAAACCGCGGTCCTAAACGCGTAGTAAGCCACCTTTTCTGCTGAAACGGAAGATATTGGAGAATAATAAGACGGAAGTGCGACCTACCCTAAAACTCGCGTTGAGTTGTTCGAAAGGTCACATTCTCTTGGGCCAATCATCACTCTGAATACACTCCAACAGCCTGGCCGGAGGGGGCAAACCAAGCAATGCCGCCACAAGCTCGGGATCGTCCGAGTCAAGAGTGCGCAGCGATTGGCGGCAAAATGGTCCCCGGAGAAAGGGCCTTCGTTGCTGCTCGATGCGGCTTGATGCTTGGAGCGATCCATATCAGACTCGCGCTCGTTCAACTGCTCTGGCGACGTTGAGCTTATCTTGCTCATCCAGCCTGAATAGTTCGTGTATGTTGGTATCGAGCTCTTATCGCTATGGCAATAGATTGAGACAGTCCGTGTAAGACTTAGAAATGGAAAACGGGGGCTGAGCTTATGGACTGTCATGTTGATACAGTTTAGGTTCCAGTTGCCTAACAACACCCTAGTCGGTAACAAGTCTTCAGAGACAGAGGCCTTGCCATCATTTGTGCATGTCTGGAACATCCAGCCGCTACATCATCATCATCATCCTCTCGCCTTGCTCCTTCAATGCGTCTCACACAGCAGCCATGACTTGCAAGGTCGCAAGTTCGTGCAACGAGGAAGAAATGGGTAGGCTGCTCTGGCGCAATGACATGCACTCGAATTGTTTGTATCGTTTAATGAGTTTTGACGTTGGATCCAATACACCGTTTCGATGCGATGCTGATCTCTCTGGTGGTAATCCAACATGCTCTAAGGGAGGCAATATGAGCGGTCATTTTGACCATCGATATGAGTTGCCGGAGCACCAGATCTCTTCAACTTGCCTGCCGTGCCGAAACTTTTGCAGAAGTACCCTCCTATACCGATTGATCAGGATGTGGGCTCTCCTGCTTGAGCCTTGGCCGCCGGGTACCTATTTTCAGACGTCAACATATGTGAGGGGGGGCATACGGTAAGGACTGTACGTCCAACGCCTGGAAAGTAGATGATATCTTGTATCCCTATTCTACATACTTGATTGTTCCTTTTCTTACCAGGACTCCAAAACAAAGCGGTAGAAAGCAGACAAACCCATCTAAATACAACAAACAGTGCAGACAGTCCTTTCAGCTACCCTTCGCCACTGCCACAGGAGCCGCCGTAGAATCCTGCCGGCTGAGTATCCACATGAAGATAAATTGCACAATGTAAGAGTAGAGGAAGAGGAATTGGGTGCGCCGGTTGCGTTGGGAGCGTGCAACGGTGTGCATTGCGCCGCGGGAGTTGTCGGTGCTGTTTTCGGGTAGAAGGACGTATTTCAGTGAGCGGAGCTGAATTTGGGATATATTGTCAGTATTGTAATCTCTAGAGAGGACTAGGCAGTGGGGACATTGAGAAAGGGAGAAGGCAGCCTTACAAGAAAAAATGCATTCGCCAAGAAGGTATATGTGAAGACGGTCCATCCTACCCATCCACCTGTTCCTTGGCCTCGGTTCAAAATTTCCGAGATCACGAGCGTAACGATGATACCCACAAACTTGTACCCGGAGTAGGCGACCAGATCTAGGAGCTGTGATTCGTTGCTGATCGAGAGGAGGTAGCAGCCGAGTTTGAGGCCTAAAATCTCAAATATCACCACCGCAAAAGCCGTAGTGGCCGTCAGACCCAGAAGCTCGGGGTGGAAGGCGCCCCGCAGACCCGCTAGTAGCGTGCTCAGAAGGATATACGTGACGAACGCCATAACGGGAATGTACATGTCCGGGGAATTCAAATCCTCGCGTGGAGGAAGGAAACCTTCTCGGCCGTCGGGTGATATGCGCTGTTGCCGGGACCAAGGTTTGTGTCGCCAAGGGAAGAGAACAAGGGCGAGTTTCGAGAGGACGTATGTGTTTGAGACGTTGAAGTAGTGCTTCAGAGCGGGTATGGAGACGTAGCGGTTGATCTATGGCCCGGCATACCGTCAGCGCCCTCTTCTACTAGCATCGTACTCCGCATAAGCATTCTTCGGTTTGAGACAGCACCTACATTTTGATCCACGTACTCCTGACCGGCCATCACCGCGCTCTTCCCGATCTGGAATCCCATTTGCGCCGTTTGGTCGTTCATGAAGCCACCAAAGTTGGGCGCGAAGCTGCCACCGCCACTACTCCCTTGGGAATTGTACATGCCCCCATAATTTGACGTTGGCTGGTGCTGTTGAGCGATGGGCGGCGGCGGTGATCGCATCATTGGTACTGTTGATACATGCTGAGGGACGGGGTGGTGGAGGGGGGGTGAGTGTGCGGGTGCCGGAGCGTACGACGATCTTTGCATCGCCGCAGATTCAAAACAGACGACAATGTTATTTGTATTGCACCGAAGAAAGGTTCGAAGATCATAAATTGGTGTGTGACTGTCAGCTTGAAGCTATCGTGTCCGGTTGTTGTGGCCTAGATGAAGAGCCGCGTACGGAGGTTGCCGTTGCATCATTGCTCAGAATGTTCACCACAGCCTCTGGCCACTGCTGATAACGGCACCTAAATTGAACAGCTCTCGGCGCATCATGTTGGACTGTTTTGAGATCTTAACCACATCCGGGGTAGTATTGTGGTCAAGGTCATATGCTCCTGTTGCTGGAAGCATTGTCAACGGCCTCATCAACGATGTCTTCATTGAGGAGAAAGTGCTATACGGCGCCAGCGTCGCAGACGACATTTCAGCTTCAAGAAATCCGGCGTACAAGAAGGAACAATACACCCTCAAATGGACGACTGTCAAAGACCTAGGGCTGATCTTTGTTGTGCGTGGATATGTCTCTATAGCCTTGACCCGGGCCCTACAATATGATTGTGTATGCTAACGTACATATGTGACCATTTTAGGCCGTCTACCAATCCCTCCTACACATCTCCTGGGTTGATAAGCTCCTCGACAACATTCGAATCATATTCGTGGACCTCTACCAGGATCAGCTGAAGAAGCCTCACACCAGCCTCGTCGAATGCCACTTTGACGAATACTTCGACCAGCAACTACGAGAGCTTGAAAGCAGCCCTGGTGCAGTGTCCACGAGACACCAGCTGGAACACACTTTGCCTGATCAAATTACACCGCGCTCAAACTCCGGGATCGGGCCTGATGACCCGCCGCCTATACCGGGACTACTCAAAGGCGCGTTCGTGCCGATCCCTTGTCCTGACATCGGATGCTGACTTAAGTTCCGTCTGCAGCTCAACCACAAGTATCATACAGCAATACCACCTCCACAGACGCAACGCCGGTACCTACACCAGACACGTCTCGACCAACTACACCCGTCGTCAACCATCTCCTTTCCGCAAAGGCGGCCCCAGGCGGGCGTGGTTCTCGTCGAGCTAGAAAGGCGGTTACATCTGCGAATGCATCTTCAGGCGACGAGACAGCGAGCAGGAGGCCGAAAGCCATGAAGGCAGTATCCAAGAAGATGAGGAGATGGGATGCCGATGGGCTAGCTGATGAAGATGATGAAGTGCCGTTGGATTATTCTGCCAACAGCGATATCCACGATGGGGCAGAGAGTGAGACGAAACCTGGCACGTTGGAAGCCATTGCCCAAGAGTCCTGGGGTAGTAGAACCGGCAAAGGAGAGTTTATACTCAGAGATCTGGATGATGAAGTTCACTCAATACTACATGGTGCAGATGCCAAGCAAACGAAAAAGAGCGGATCCACCGGCGTTGTTGGCTCGAGTTTGGGCGCTATCGGAGGATTGTTCAGGAATGTCATAGGAGGCAAAGTGTTGACGAAGGAAGACCTCGAGAAACCCATGAAGGGCATGGAGGATCATTTGCTCAAGAAGAATGTCGCACGAGAGGCCGCAGTACGACTGTGCGAAGGTGTAGAGAGGGAATTGATAGGTGTCAAGACAGGCAGCTTTGAAAGTACAACCCCCTCCCCTCCCCCCACGCATCTCACCTCTCCTCCATGCAGTATCCTGACTAAAACAACCAATCCCCAGCCGTCGAAACCGCCATCCGCACCGCCATGGAATCCTCCCTCCGCAAAATCCTCACCCCAACAACCTCGCTCGACCTCCTCCGCGAAATCCAAACCATCACCAACCCCTCCCCGCTCACCCTCCACCACACCAAGCCCCGCCCCTACGTCATCTCCATCGTCGGCGTCAACGGCGTCGGCAAATCCACCAACCTCTCCAAAATCGCCTTCTTCCTGCTCCAAAACCGCTTCCGCATCCTCATCGCCGCCTGCGACACCTTCCGCTCCGGCGCCGTCGAGCAGCTGCGCGTGCACGCCCGCAACCTGCAGGAGCTCTCGGCGCGCGAGGGCGGCCGCGTCGAGCTGTACGAAAAGGGCTACGGCAAGGACGCGGCCAACATCGCCCGCGACGCCGTCGCGTACGCCGCTACGCGCGGCTTCGACGTCGTGCTCATCGACACCGCCGGCCGCCGCCACAACGACCAGCGCCTGATGGCGTCGCTCGAGAAGTTCGCCAAGCTGGCGCGCCCGGATAAGATCTTGATGGTGGGCGAGGCGCTGGTCGGGACGGACTCGGTGGCGCAGGCGCGAAACTTCAACGCCGCGTTTGGGGCGGGGAGGGGGCTGGATGGGTTCGTGATTAGTAAGTGCGATACGGTGGGCGATATGGTGGGTACGTTGGTTAGCATGGTGCACGCGACGGGGATTCCGGTTTTGTTTCTGGGGACGGGGCAGCATTATGCGGATTTGCGGACGCTGAATGTTGGGTGGGCGAC
>JAABUU010008226.1_pt1 | contig 10413 bp, 15 predicted proteins | sample 5559301 | NCBI WGS metagenome assembly JAABUU01 (sample SAMN10711884, study PRJNA513360) | rock metagenome | isolation source: Antarctica rocks | place: Antarctica: Victoria Land, Richard Nunatak white | reverse complement strand
TGGGGCGGACGGTTGGACGGATGGATGGATGGATGGATGGATGGATGGATGGATGGATGGATGGATGGATGGATGGATGGACGGACGGATGGATGGATGGACGGAAGGATGGATGGATGGGTGGGTGGATGGATGGATGGATGGATGGATGGGTGGACGGATGGATGGACGAATGAAGGAATGAACAAATGACGGAATGAAAATATGGCAGAATGAACGAAGGAATGAAAGCAGGAAGGAAGGTGACACACCCACACAGCCAGGAGGTGTATGCTGATGCGAGCAGAGGTCCTGACAAAGCAAAGAAGGGTACCTGTTGAGCAGTGGGGCCAAAGACATGATCAAAGGTGAAAACACGATCCTGACCCACCGTCACCCTGGCCCGGCCCTCCTCTGCACTCCATCATACCAGTCTGTTGTGTGAAGGTGCGTCATTGCCTCTCATCTGACATCTGATACTATGTCTGTGTGTCATGTGTGATATACATGGGTACAGCCCTTTGACAATGCTTATTGGCATGTGTGTATGCTGCTGACTCAGGTGAGTTGCAGGACCTAGAGCCGCTGGTTGCACAATTACAGATGAGCAAAGCAGCATTTCCTGATCAGGTAGGGAAATTTGGGTGCTGGTGGCGCAACAACAAGTGTGCAAAACGACGGCTGGTCTGAAAGGCTGCTAGGCTGAAGCAAAAGGTTTGCCACAGCATGCAGTGTTGCAACATTTAGTTTTGCAGCCTACCTGTCAAGATGCAGGGTCGTGCCCCTGATGCGCGCTCCTTGGCAACTAGAGGCCTTGCCCTACAGCAGTTGACGGTTTGCAGTCCATGTTATACACCGTTGTAGAAAGACAGCAGTCTGGAAAGGCACGGCCTTACCTCACTGCCACCCTGACAGAGGTGTCAGAGCTGTGACTTCCTGTCTGAGTGCCATCAGCATCAGCACCAGCACCAGCACCAGCACCAGCACCATCTGCAGCGATGCTGTTATCGTGAGGCACAAAGGTCGAGAAGGGTGGATGGTATGATCAACATCATGTGCGTCAATGCAGTACGTCTTGTGAGATGCAGTATCACCTAGCAGCTCGCTTTTGCGCAGGGAGCTCTTGAGGCGTGCCCACATGCTATCTGAGTCTCTTAGCGGCGGTACACCCAGTCAAGCCAGCACAACAATGGCTGGCATGCATATGCAGGAGAGCGATGTTGCCAACTGCTGCACTTCGATGTATGTCATGGCCGCGCACACACTGTAGGCTGCCCCAGAGGTTATGCAGTCTTGGTCAGAGTTAGGCAGTTGCTCGGACCACACCGTGCATTGACGGTCGGGGTTCACACGTGAAAGGTATAGCGATTGCCGGCCATATGCCTTGTACAACGAACAGCATACTGGCTTGCGTCTGCTGAACAGTGATTGATCAGGTCCTGATCATCAGGGACCCAGCAGTTAGTAATTCTAAAGTCAACGTTGACTGCAGCTTCGGTAGTAGCAGAGCCTGGTACCAGCACTCGCATCTGGGAGCGCCCGAGCGATACACAGGCATAGATGCCAGATTGCGTTACTGTGCCTCGTTGAGGTTGAGTAGGTGCATTGGCACTGCACTCACACAAGGCGTGGTACACATTTGGAGTGCAAAGTTCTGCAGAGATAATAAGGGTCCGGAAAACAGGTACATACCGCTAAGCTCCTTGTACAAACCAGCAAAGCAGTTATTGGCTTATGTTTGTGCGCATGCATTTCACCTGTCTGTTGCTCAGACCGGGTTTTCTCGTATAAGTGACGATAGGTCAGATGCTGACAGTATCCTGGCTGTAGGTGAAACATGACGGAGGGTTTTTTAAGGCACGATCTGAATCAAAATCGCGGGAGACCAGACCTGGCTTTAGCACACGACAGCACTGCTGATCCGGACACTCCCATAGCACAGGCTGCAGCACGACTGCTGACTCAAGACCTACAACCATTGTTCGGACCTTACCTCAGGTTCAACAACTGGGACATAAACACTGGCCTATGGACTGGATCAGTGCTTATTGTTGCACACCACTCTGTCACAAGCAGACCCTCGCTGAATTTTACCAGCGGCACAGGCGGCAACCAGTCCTCAGAAGGCATCTTGCTGGACACATATGGCCAGCACAACTTCTGGAGATTTAGCCTGGGAACTTCCCTTGGGCAGCAGCCACAGATTTTACAGTACTCTATACAGTATGGTCCAGGGGCGTCCATGCCTCAAAGTCAAAGCTACACCGTGCATCTACCCAGCAGCGATCAGCCATGGCACTGGGCGTTCCACTCCTGCAGTGGTTTCTCCCTCAGCGTGCATCAGGCCGACTGGGGTGGTGTGGCGCCCTTGTGGAGAGATCTGCTTGAGCAGCATCAAGCATCCCCTTTGCATCTGGTCGTTGGTGGCGGGGACCAGCTCTACAATGATGCTTTGTTCAAGGTATTCATATAGCCTAAACACACTAAAGCCTAAATAGCATAAACCCAAAACCGTAAATGTAAGTTTAGCAGCATCAGGCATCTCTTTTGCTTCTGGTTGTTGGTGGCAAGGACCAGCTCTACAATGATGCTTTGTTCAAGGTGTTGATATCATTGTACAAGCTGCAAAATTTCCCCAGCAAAATGGGCTGAATAGATGAGTATTGCTACATGTTTTGCACCGACTGCGTTTGGCATGCATGGCGTGTCTGTGGTCATCTCTGCATTTACTTCGCATGCATGCATGCATGCACTGTGTTTATGACTGGCACTTTTGCCCATCTGCATGATCTCATTTTTTCGACTGCACAAACCTGTTTTGCAGCTTGCATGCATTGTCTGCAGTGGCATGCATGCACTTGCACTGCTTGCACAACAATATTAGCTGATGCCTGTCTGTCTGTCTGGATGTAGCTGACTTACGCCAGATACACCTAATGCTTGTTTGGCTAACCCTGCGATTTAATTATACTCATTATTGTTATCAGCTGATGGCTGGTGTGTAATGCAGCTACCTACCACCAAGACCTGGCTAGCCATCAAGGATGCGAAAGAACGTGATTTAGCACCTTTCAACCAGAACATGGCGCAGGAGGTATACGAGTATTACTTCCGCAATTACGCCGTACACTTCTCCAGTGAGGCCATGAGCCTAGCCTTTGCAACCATTCCTCAGGTATGGGTTGCACAGCGCATTGAGGTTTTTGCCTTGCATCCCACCTTGAAGTTGTTGCCCATCCGTTTGCACCCTGTCATGACTGCATTCCACCAGATGTGCCGAACTGTGTCAGCTAGACATCCCTGATGTCAGCATGCACCCGGACAATGCAGGTCAAGTATCATCCACCTAGGCAATGGCTGTCAAGCATCATGCACCATGTTCATCTCACACATTTCTGCTCACATGTACATACTTTGGCAATACAAGTCAAAAGCAATGAGCATTTCTGCGGTGTACCAGTCACCTGCAGCAACCAGCACCCTCTGCTTCAGCCACAACCTTCATGCAGTCTTTTCATGCAGACCATGACATGGGATGATCATGACATCTTTGATGGCTGGGGCAGTTACCCAGACGGCTTGCAGAACTGCCCTGTCTTCCAGGGCTGTTACCAGGCAGCCAAGCGTTTCTACCTTCTGTTCCAGCAGCACACCACAGAGGCGCGGGTGTCACAACTGTCAGACATGTTTGGCCACAGGTAGCTGTTACATCGCAAGCCCACTCAGGCAGCACTGACATTAGTCTTGTGCATTCATGATTGGAGCACAGGCATGGCAACATGTGGTTGTCCTTTTGAGCGCCGTTTGTGCCATCCCCTCAGCAGGCACTTGGTAAATATCCAAACGGCTATCGCATGCTCGTGCACTTCACATAAAGCACTGCCATTGAGCTGAGATAAGCACAAATCGCTGTTGGCAATATCACTGCTTGGTGTTGCCAATGTTGGCATCAGGATTGCTGCATATGCCCATCAGCCTTATCTGAAGGCTGCTGCTGACAGTTTTGATGCCGTTCGTATTTTAGGGGCTTCAGCATGGTCAAGCAGTGTGGCCCTCAGTTGGCTTTAGTCATTCCTGATGCTCGTGCTGAACGCACCAAACCTCAGGTCGGCTGCTTTCACACCCTCTTGAAATTGGACATCACTGCATGGCAGTCTTGCCTCTGCTGAGCCTTCCTGTTTATGCTGCTGCAACGATGATGCATCATTTGTATGGGTCGTTTATCGTCGTGAGTACAATGTTTCATGTCCCAATTGAGTACAGGGTTCGTGTTCCACACTGCATTGCTCTCAAAATTATCTGTTGACCTTCATGCTTCAAGGACTCACACAACAGCCACACGTCATGCTTGCTCTGTGGTAGCACTGTACTCTCATGCACATTTCAGTTACAGTCAGTTGATCATGTGCTGAACTTCTCAAACATGACAAGCGAGGTTGGGGTGCAGGTGATAGACCCTCAGAGCTGGGACATGATCTTTGACCGCATGCGTGCTCTGCCTCCAAGCACTCGGCATGTGGTGATGGTGACCACTGTACCTGTAGTGTATCCTCAGGTGAGCCCAGACATGCCTGGAATAACACTGCTAGGGTCAACTTTCTGTTTCTGCTCGTGCCAGACTATTTTGTACAGCAGGCACTCTTCAGGTAGACCACATGTGCTGGATCGATTGTCTGTGCTGTAAAACATCTGTGATTGCTCAGCCGTTCGATGTTTGATGCCAGTGCAGTCCTTGCTGCTTCTTTTTAGTAGTTGCTGAACCTTGAGTGTGGTCTCTTGTCTGCAGATTCCAGGGTCAGAGAAGATCCTAGAGACCGTGTCAGGTGCAGATCGCGGCAACAAGCTGGCAAGCCTCTTGAAGAAGACAGGGTTGACCAAGGCAGCCATGAGCAGCTTTGGTGAGCCAGAGCTGTTGGACGACTTGGCTGATCATTGGAACGCTGGCAATCACAAAGAGGTAGCTGCTGATGCCCTACAGATGCAGCTCCAAATTGCTCTGCTACAAGGTTACAGGGGTCACAGTTGGACATGATGTTTCCACATCACAAACCCTAAATGTGGGTGAGGCTGCATCCAATCCTCCGCGTTAGTCTAGCTGGTTAGGATACTCGGCTCTCACCCGAGAGACCCGGGTTCAAGTCCCGGACGCGGAACATCACCATTATCCTTTTGGTCTGGTGATGTACACGCCTCGCCTTTGCCGGCCTGTCGTATTTAACGCTGCCGTCGCGGATCACGCACAAAGTTTCGGCCTTGTCTCAGCCAGCTTTGATGTTGTGATCTGCTTACCTTGGGCATGCCACCCTGAATGCTGCTGCTATCACACATTCGCCAGAACACTGTTGTGAATGTGCAGCCAGCTTACGAGGGTGCTGGGTTCTCTGCAGGAGCGCAGGATGCTCATCGAGAAGTGCCAGGAGATTTCAGCAGCACAGTGCATTCGTATCAGCTTCCTGTCGGGCGATGTGCATGTCTGTGCTGCTGGACGTCTGTACAGCGATCCCAAGGTGAAGACTGTTTTGTTCATGCCAAGTCCAATCTCATGCTTTTGTATAATGCATGGCAAGCGGAGTGCTTTGCATGCTCAAAGATTCAGACGGTGAAAGGGCATTCTAGAGCACCAGTGTGCTCAGAAGTACGGCACAGCAGCAGGCGGGAAGGCTTGCGTCAGGGTTACTGTCATTCTTGATGTTGCTACGCGTCAAGACATGCATCAACCATGTTCACAATCAGCTTGCTACATGGAGTGTGCTTCAAGACACGGCATGCATACCTGGGCAGTTTCATTCCACAGTGGCATCAAGCAATTAGTGTCACTGCACACTTGCAAACAATCCGTGCTGCATGTACAGAGCGGTGCCACCATCAAGAACTGCCTTTGTACCGCGAATGAATCATGCATGCTGTCTGCTGGCTCTGACTCATAGTGCATGCCACAGATTGGGAGCAATGCTGTTGTGTACATGCACAACAACATCTCACACATTGAATTTTGCACATGCTAATGTTACCATGTGTTGTTATCAGTATATAAAGCCAGTACACACATAATATAATATGTATAAAAAAGAATATATATATATACATACAATGTATATAAGTACATACAATATACACATACAATATATATAAGGAAATATTTTGTAATCCTAACAGCAACAATAGACACTTTGGTGATGTGCAGGTGAACCTGGCAAATGACCACCGTTATATGCCCCAGATTGTCAGTAGTGCCATTGTGAATGCGCCGCCACCTGAAGGAGTGATCAAGACCCTCCACCTCTGCTCTCAAGCCCACAAGAACATCGACAAAGCCACCAAGGTATGGTCTGAGCCAAACCCTGAATCATAAACCCTAATTCTCTACCTGTGCTATCAAGCCCACAAGAACATTGACAAAGCCACCAAGGGACAGTCAGAGCATATTATGTGTATGAAACAAGAATCAAGTTTGCTTAGCATACAATGGCTTTGCTTAGGCAAAACAATACAAAACGAGCAGCCCACTCATCAGTATGAATGGTAGCAGAAGCTGCTGCATGTGGGCTACATTAGCTAAAAGTGAATCATCTAACTCATCAGCTGAGGCTCTCATGCTGGCGGTGACAGTTGAGAACACAAACCACAAAGCTGCCCAGATGTGAATCATGCTGTTTCATTCCAGGGGAAGCTGCTGGGGGTTTTCCAGAAAGAGCAGGGACTGGGCGACACATTAGCTGGCATGAAGCTGCTCAGATGTGAGTCATGCTGTGTGGTTGCAGGAGAAGATGCTGCGCGTCTTTCAGAAGGAGCAGAGTCTGGGCGACAAGCTGGCAGGCAGGCGCAACTGGTGTGAGATCTGGGAAGCCAGCTCCTCCATCCCTGCAAGGAATCAACCCCTGCCTGAGTATCAGGTTGCCGCGCAAGGCAGCCTGGTGTTTACACTACGTCTAGAGGTAATTACGGTCAGGAAACGAGTAAAAAGGCACCCAAGAGCGAAATGATGCAAACAAGCACACGTATGTATGCTGAACCAAGCCCCTAAGGCAATTTGATGTGCAGTTTGGAAGTTGCATTTAGATGTAAGTTTTTTTCCCGCTTAGTGCTGTCAGGTGATGACCAGTGAGTAGTCACTGATATATTACTGATGACTTTGGGCTTGATGCTGCCAGGTCATGACCAGCAACCAGTCATTGCTATATCACAATGACTTACCGCAAAAGTATGCAATACATATTGAGCTTGCGTGCAACATAGTCATGACCTTGAAATGTTTTCATGCTGTATGAATGTGTGGTCCAGCGTGGTTTACTTATGTGATCAAACATGCATATATGTTGTTCCGTGCACCCTGAGTAACAACAATAATAAAAATAACAAATTAAACGCTTTCCAGCTCATGATCAGCTAGGTACATGCAGCACTCTGAGCACTCAGAAGCGTAAACAATTCGTTGTTTTAGATTTCTGGGCTGACCTGTGTCCTGTGTGATATTGTTTCCCTTCGTCTTTACTCTCCTCTATTTTAAGGCTCCAGTCTTTTTTGTGTATTTCTTTTCATGGTTTCAAACTATTATATTTGCCTGCAGATGGACAAGAACCGTCCAGGAGTCTCCATGAAGCCCTTTGATATTCCTGTTGTCCCTCTCATGACTCAGGGCGGTGCCTTTGCCACCAGCGGCCCTGGCTTCTCCCATTCCTCCTCTTCAGTGGCCGGCATCAGCTCAGAAGGCAGTGAACGGTTCAGGCAGCGGCTTCTGAAGCGCAAGGGCAAGCTGGTCCTGCTCACCCCACCCAAGGCTGAAGTTGGTGTGCAGGAAGTGGCAGAGTACCTGGAGCCAATCCTGAAAGCTGCAGCATGCGACGCCGCCCTTGGTCTAGTTTCAATGATGTTGCATTACTTGATTGTCAAATCTGTCGTATTAGTAGGCCTTACAGGGATGCACAAGACAGGCTGCTCTGTAGAGTTAAGACTTGTCCTGCACGTACCTAGCTCATCCATGAGCTAGAAAGCGTTTAATAATAATTATTATCATTATTATTATTATTGCTACTCTTGTTGTTGCAGTCATGGGCTGGGATTGCACTCATCACATGAGGCAAGTATGCACTCGCACCACAGCTATACTGCTGCCCAATTCAGGGTGCATGACTGGACGTCATCCCTGTGACATTTCAGCAATTCGCCTCAAGTCCATTGAGACTGCGTCGTGCAAACCAAGCTGGTGTCTGCTTGGCTCATGAATACCTGAAATGCCCATTTACAGGATTGAGCTTTGCTTGCAGGCAAAATGGCGTGACAGCAAGCAGCCATTGAGCCTGATGGTGCCTGGGCAGAAGCCTGCTGTACTACTTTTGCGGATGCCTCTAACAGGTGCGTAAGCCATTATGTGGGTGAACTGGAAGTGGCAGGTTGCAAGCTGGAGCTTGCAGATGTAGTAGGTGTTGATGCACATGCCCAAAAAGGCCATGCTCCTTGACAGCCAGCCTTGTGGTGGGTCAGCATGCAAACAGCAATTCAGCATGGACAGCATGAACAAAATTGAGTGCAACTGCTGCAATATCTCTCCTCGAGTGTGTCAGCAGCATAGACCGTGTTGTATTGCTGCTGTTGGCATTGCTCTTTCTTCACAGGGTAAATTTGCCTGAGTAGCACTCCGTGCTTTGACAATATATCGACCGGTTGTCATTCATTTGCTACTTGAGAAGGAAAACATGAGTTCTGCATGCAGAACACTTTTCAACCTTATTTTGTTTGAATTTATGTATACACAGCGAGGTCAGAGATGCCAGCTTGCAGTTGCATTTGCATCAAGCTGTCGTCCTTGTTGAGCTGTGTCATATTGCACTTCTGCATGCCATACAGACAAACGAAAGGACACTCCTAGCTCTCGCAATCATCTCAACCGTGATACTTGGTGAAGCAGGCGAGCTGATATCGCCACAAAGTATAGTGTTGCATTGGCTTTTGCTGAGGTTGTGCTTCTATGCAGGCTGGCCAAACATATGGTAGTCTATGCCATACTCTATGCCATGGGCATGCTGAACCGAGAACATGCAGATTCGATTCTGGTCTGCATGAGATGGCAATGACTGTAGGGGTCTGTTGATGGCCTCACAAGAAGAGTATTATCAACTGTGGGACACTTCCTGAGCACTTGCTCGAAGATTAGACGGCTGTTGTGGATCACACTGTGCCAGTTTGCAACAAATGGACACATGGTCCTCAGACAGCTGATGGCGGTGCATATGGGTTGCAGCAGCGGGCAGTTGCACAGTATGATGCCACAAGTCATGCCAGAAACGTGTACGTACAAAAGCGCTCTTGATGTGTGCACCTTGTATCTTTGTCTTACATGAGGTTAGATGGTATTTTTTACTCCCCCTGCTGTAACAGTCACTCTTGGAATACTGCTATATGCTCTTCGTCTATGCTTGCAGCAGCAGCAGCAAAAACAGGGTGCAAGTGCTATGCAGTTGTGTTGAGGTCAACTTTGCAGTGACAACCTTGGGTGTTGCGAGATGATCGAGAGCTGCACAATTATGAGTGACAATCTTGAAATGCATATGAACTGTCTTGGTCATGATTTCGTTGTTGCTTTCTGGGCTCAACTTGAAGCCAGCAGCATTGATGGTCTCGGAGCCAAATGTTCATTTTTTTGTCCCGTAAGGCTTTAGTTGACAAGTTCATGTTGGCGTTCAGTAGCGGTCTGAGACCAGCAAACGCCACACCTGTACTGCTATCATCGCCTGGTCAGGCAGATCGGTCGACAGCCTACTACATCAAGCAAGATCTGGACAGCGCCTATACTAGACTGACCGTGATCGGTCTTTGCAAGAGCTGCCCATTCAGTTGCCTTCTGGGCAGGCACCACCCTTTCACCCGTTATGTTTGCAAAGCCAGCAGGCGGTAAGAGCGTTCGTTGTCCTGAAAGCGGGGTTATGGGCTCGAGCTTGCCCTTTGCACCAAACACCGTGTTGGTGAGTCAATTTTGTCAGTATTGAGTATGTTCGCAGGCTGCGGCAGCCATTGAGCAGGGTTGCAGGTTCAAAATGCCAAGGACAACAAGGTGAACAACAGAAGCCTTCTCAGATGCAAACCAGCTCACAGCCTACTTCACGGCAGGTATGGCATACGCTGTAGGTGCAGCCGCACCCTAACAAGCGCAGTAATTCACACTGCCTTGTCACATAGACACAAGCAAGGCAATGTTCTGAAAGTGCAGGCAGCAAGCCTAAGAGAACAGCAGTAGCCAAAAGGGTCCAGAAGCAACCACCACCTCACTACACTGGACACCAGGTAGACAAGCTGTGCATTTGTCAGCTCATATTCATCATATCATCATACACGGACTGAACATGCCATGACGTGCATGCAGAAGCAGCGCAGATCAAATTGGGATCAAGTCAGACAAACAGGAGAGTACATTAAAGTCTACAAAAATCAGCTGTTGGA
>JAABUU010008222.1_pt1 | contig 10418 bp, 12 predicted proteins | sample 5559301 | NCBI WGS metagenome assembly JAABUU01 (sample SAMN10711884, study PRJNA513360) | rock metagenome | isolation source: Antarctica rocks | place: Antarctica: Victoria Land, Richard Nunatak white | reverse complement strand
TGTTGAGAATATATTATATATGGGCTTGTAAAGCTGAACTTCCCTGATGTTCATCAGAACATTGGTCCACCAACGAACGTCAATGACGTTACGTCATCCAGAAATTTTCCAGGCTTGTGAAAGCCACTTGATAGAGTAGGTGCAGACTCACAAATAAGGATGTGTTCTGTCTCGACGTTAACAGACTGAGTTGACAGAGAAATGCGAGCTGCACAGAGTTCTAGCGTGTGGGAAAATTATGGATGAACAATCATGATGAAACACTTCACTCTGCTGATATAGGTATAAGCACTGACACAACCTCCACTCTCAGCTCTACATGCTTTGTGCTTGCGCTCATGGCCGGCCATCAGAACTGTCAGCTTTGACCTAACAGTCAGCAACAGACGTCACCAATATTGCTCAGCAGTTTTCAAATCAGCGGTTCTACTTATCATGACTGTAGATATAGCCTCCTAGATGCATCGCGCAGCCTAACATAATCCTGCGTAACTGCATATTGTGCAACAATATATCCATGATCCAAGCATGTTATCAAGCTCTGCATCTTTGGGAAAGTGTGTCTGAGATCCTGGCATGCTGTGAAGGCAGACAGCTTACGAAGAACACACGAACACTCTGCAATGTGTACTGTGACGACAGATATATTGTTACAGTGGCTGCAGGCTAGAGAGTCACAAGCAGTTGCCCTCATTACTAACACGTAGTCTAGTTGACAATGTGGGCATGGCACACAAGTACTGCTGCGAGGCTGTGATACTCTTCAGATCACAAGCAACCATTTGCATTTTTAACAGTGATGTCTGCACAGCCAACATCAAAACCCAGAACAGTATAATGAACGTAGCAATGAAAACGACGTTTTGAAACACGCTCAGCAAGCAAGCCGCTGAAACTGTTGGGACCCATGTGTAGGACACTAGTGCAATACTGTGTGAGATTGGCGATAACACAGTTCATGAACTTGTCAATGCATTACAAGCACAAGCTTATGAGCGTAACTCAGCCATCACAATGCACCTGATGCGTGTTCATTGGCACATCTGCCATGACATCAAAGCAGCACAGCCACCGATGAAAGGCTGCAGCCACTAAAGTTTTGCAACATTATTCATTGTTGTCACCTCTCACTTACGTCCAAAATTGGACGGTAGCATCATTTTCTCAACAACTAGCAAGCATTACTCCCTCAACCTTCTGCTTTTGCCAGGGAAACTCTCACTGTGTCGGGTGGGCGGAGGTGCAGGCGCATTTGCAAGCTGTTTCATAATCACAGAAGCTATCCGACGACCAATGAGCAACAAAGCAACCAAGGCACTCAACACAAAGCAGATATAAAGCACAGAGATAGAGCTACCAGACTTGCTTTGGTTTTGTGTTCTCTGTGTCCGAACAGCGCAACTTGAATATTGTGACGTTGGCGGCAATGTCCCATCAAAGCATGCCGCATCAGCATCTGCTGGCTCAGTATCTTGTATGTCGTATCCAGCTTGCTGACAGAAACTTTGTGCATTGTCTGCTAACTCATGAGCCGTTGAGCATACAGCTGATGCTTGCCGTGTGCCACATGGTACCAGATGCTGTGAGAGTGTGCTGTATGAGAAGTAGTCATGTTGACATCTGCTGTACCACTTCTGGCATGTGCTTGCACAAACTTGCTGCTTTTGCCCTGTCCCAACTTCTGGGTCGCAAATTCTGCAGGCTAACTGCGCTGTCATGGCTTGGCAGCTGCTTGATAAAGGCTCGGTGTCATACGTCTGCAGACTTCTTTCAAGGGCTACCACATGGCTGGCATTGCAACATGAGCACTGCTGATACTGCTTGCAGAAAGGGAAAGTAATTTCTGAGTATGAAGGTGGTGGGAATGGCTTGTCCAGCTTGAGCACTCCCTGGGGCAAAACTTATCACCATTGCCTGACCGTGCCTCAAGGCCTCGATGAGCAAATCAATTGGATGCTTACCTCTGGCTTGCACGGAGGGCTGCTACTGTCAATAGCTAAACATGACTGAATCAGCAACAGCACCATCGCAGGTAGCAAGAACGTATGTGCTGTATCTTCTGCCACAGCACGATCGCAAAACGAACAGAATAACGGGTGACAGCTTGGCATCATAGTTGGGTGACCCTTTGACGGCAGTAGAGGCTTGAGTCACACAGGTAGGTGCGCAAGATCATACCGAATGCGCGCTGTGAGCTTTGGCATACCAATACCAGGCTGCTAGCCCGTTTCTCCTACGTGTGGTGGATCAGCGAGCTGCTGCAGCCAACCGTAGGTGTGGAACCGCAATAGCTTAGGTATACAAAGCATGGCATGCACATTCGAGCGAAACCCTCACTATAAACCTAACACATACATGCTGTGCCTGCTGCCAAGCTGAGCATACCAGTGCAGACATTGTGCATGCTGCTTGTTCAGACAAGCTCGAGCAGCTTACTCTGAGGCAGAATGGATGTGTCTGAGCCCACACCTCGCGTCAACTTTGAGCTCATGCAGAGGCACCTGCATAAGAAAGTTCTGCTTGTGGGGCAGATCGAAGGCATCGAGAACAACGTAGCTCGCCTGCGCGCTGCCGATGGTGGCACCGTCCAGGTCATGACAAAGCCAGGGGGGGTGTTCAACACCCAATTTGTGCAGTTTGAAGGCATTGTCGAGTCTCCCACTCAACTGCATGAGCTGGATCACAGCAGTTTTGGCGACAGTCTGGGTAAGCTCAAACAGCTGGCGAATCATGCTTGCTGGAGACTCTGATTTGCGGCTGATTCAACCCCGTGCATGTCACCTGCAGATATGGGTGTATACAACGAGCTTTGCAAAATCGCCAACCAGGACTTTCCCAATCTCTTCTATTGAGGCTTGCACCAGTGGTCAGTTGAGTGCTTGCAGCCTCCAACGAATGACTCGGGATTACCTCTCTTAAGCAAGTACAGTGTTCAAAAAAGGAGAAACCCACCACTACGCAAATGAGCTGGTTAAGCCAAGCAGGCCATTCAGGCATGTCCAACTGTCAATTAAGGAGTAATCTTTGTTCAGTGTATATTAGCTTTTGCCAAGATCTTCATGTGTTGCAATGAGTGTATCTAATCATGGTTTTGCAGACACTGCATTTGAATCAGCGTTTTCTGCATCAGGCTTGATTGGCTTTGTCAGGTTGTCTACATCCCTCAAATTGTCTGGCTGGACAGTCGCCTGACCAACATACCCCTCTTTGTACCCTTCTACACACTCTTGTATGGCATCTCTGTAGCTTCTAGCTCTGGTCTCATATATGTGATGCAGAAGTGGCTTGAGCCCTTGACCCTTTTGCATTGCAGCATTTGCAGTTTGTGCTGCAGCATGACATACAGACACTATCAGCACACAGTAGCATATTGTTTGTCAGCTACAAAGGCTTCATGCTGTTGCGCATGGTCTGAATTCTCAAGGATGATGATGTGCCTGACAGGCAACATACACAAAGAGCAACTAACAGTCAAGACCTGTGCGACAGCATTGGTTGAGTGTGATGATGAATCTAAGAGAGGGTGGTCTGCTATTTGGATGGCAACAAAACATTCTCAATTTAGCATGCATTCCCCAGAACAAAGCTGGATGGCAGAAATGCAAAATGACACCATGCGTCATGCAAAATCATGGCTCACATAGCTCATCCTTGAGGGAAGTTTCACTTGCAGTTTTCTTGAAGTGTCTCAGCTCTTCTTCATCTTCTGCACTGGCACGCCATGAATCAACATAGCGCCTGTTGGCCCCTTGAATGGCCTGTATAGTACATGACCCAAGGTGGGTTTCATATAAAACATCTGCGTGGCAGATGGCTTTTGTACAACGCAGTTGCTCGAGAGCTGATGGATCTTGACTGTAAGAGTAATTAGCATGCAGCCAGCAGGTCACACCTTGTAGGTTTGGCCCCAAGTAAGCTTGCGAGGAGGAACATAGTCTGGAGGATTCGGCAGAGAGGTAGGATTGACTATCTCCCGGAAATCATATTTGATGTAGGTCTTGACTCGGTGCCACAATTTACTCATAACTCGTACATATGCAAGGGCACAGGGACGTCACGGTCAGGCCGGCATTTGTCTGGCAGCATCCCGTGAAGAATGTTGTGACTGTGGTGATCAAAGCTCTACTGCTGCATTCGCGGCACTTCGGGCGAGAACATTTCAATGCAGCTTTCTGTCTTTCAAAGACAACTCTATGAGGGACCAAGCTGCTGCTGTACACGCGCTTAGAGTGTCCACAGCAGCAAGGCTCTTCAGTGCGAAAGACTGTTCAGTTTCCCATACCACATGGATGCCAAGCTGGATGCCGGGGTCTACTGCAGAGTTGCAGCCGTGTGCCAGGCCGTGTGCTGATGTGTTGGAAAGCCTGACGGACAAAGACACACATGTGATTTCCCTTGGCCACTCCTTGAATTGTACAGCAGCAAGAACAAGTGCACTTCTAGTTGACAGAAGTTTGCTTTTGAGTCAGCATGTCGATTGACTTCACAAGACTTCAGTTCCAACTGCGTGACAGGTATGTGCAAGACATTTGGCCATGTGTACAGCCCAATGATGTGACTTGCCGCCAAAGAGCGTCTAACAAGAACAGCTATCTCCGCATCCCATACTACACACAGCGTCAAAGAAAGAAGGATGTGGTCTCCTTCAAAACCTCAAAGGGAGCCACCACAGGCAATCCTCCTGGCCTCCCAAAAGTACAAATTTCACCCAGAAGACATGACTGGCCAGTAGCAAGAAATGCCGCATCTGTTCGAACCAATTTATTCATGACACCCCAGTATATGGACAGCAAGAGAGAGAAAGAGCAGCCCGCAATGCTTGTACAGGTAGACTCATATTGTGCTTGACTCAACATGGCGCACTAGGCCGGCTCCCAAAGCCTTGATGTCCGTCAGCAAAGCAGAGACAGACAGAGTGCAAGCTTGAACATGTGGGGCAGGACTATGGCCCTCAGGATCTGCAGGTTCCAGCATGTGTGCTGTCTTGACATCAAATGGGGCTGCTTCCTGTGCTTTGGCACTCCATTTGATCCCAACCACATGCCCACCAATGCCGTCCACAAAAAAGGTTGCATACCCTTGGAAGCGCCCCTGTAGTTGGTGCAGGAAAAGGCTGACCGGATCAAAGCCAATCAGCAGCTCCTTCCGAAGCTTTCCAGGACCCTTCTTCTGCAGCAGATCTGTAACAAGCAGCAACAGGGTTCAGGCCTACACAGCAGTGTGTACATATCATGAAAACGCCGGTTGCCAGAGATGTGTTTATGCTGTGGACTGTGTTCAGAACAGCAGATTGGAGTGCATCAGTGACGCAAGCATGCAGGACCCCAGACCAAAAGCTGCCAAGGGCTGCTGCACAAACAGTCAAAACAGGTGATGTACATGTATCAGCCTCATAAGCTGGCTCCCTATGAGCTGGCTCCTTGTAAGCCAGTATGGTGCTTGGACGGCGCTGATATTACTGATAAACTTGCCTCGGGGTATTGAATGCAATCTTGCCCGGGCTTTCTTGCTGCTCAGCAGCCCATCATCTTCTTCATCCTCTGTGCTGGTTGAGGCAACAGAGCCCAGAATAGCCCTATCAGGATGGGGCAGGGCTTCCTCGCGCAGGGCAATCAGTGCATCAAAGTCACTGAGAGGGGTTCTGAAGACTGTGCTTGGAGGCACACCAACCTCAGGACTCTCCAGTTCCTCCTATGAGCAGCAAAAAAAAATCAAGGTGACGCCAAATGAGACAGAATTTAAAATGCCTGGTCTGACCCAATCACAGCTTCCAAAAGAAATGAGCACTGCCACATCTGCAATGTCGCGGATCGCAGGCTTAGCGTATTGCAATACATAAGGAAGTGCCAATGAGTCAGGCTTTCAGCAAGAGATTAGCAAGAGGTCGCATGTTCGCCCAGACCACGGGCTAATACCTGGATGCTACGTAAGCAGCACTGATTACAGAAGCTACAGCTGAACTGCAACATACCAAAGCATCTTTGTCCCAAGACAGCTTGAACAGCACTGCACTAAGGTTCTCATTCTCAGCAGCGCTGATTTTGAGACTGGCTGCATGTCATCACCAACCGGACTGCTGAATGCACAGTGAGTTGAGCTGCCACATGATGAGGCAGGATGTGTGCAGCAATTTGTGGGCAGCATGCTGCTTGAATTCAAGCTATGTTTTGCTGCTGAGCAGCAGCTGGACTGTGCTCAGGTACACCCAGAAGATTAGACACCCAGAAGATTAGACACCCACAAGAATAGGCAATTTGAGCTGTATGAGCTGGAATGCACAGCCTGAAAACTTGGTACATGCTGCATACCTGGAGAACTTGCAGGCTTCTCCCAGCCAGCTTGACCAGCCTCTGCCGCATCCCAGCGCTCATGCTGCCCTGACCCCAAGCTGACCCATCAAGATCGGTTGGGGTACAGATGGTGAAGCCTCTGAGCTGTCCCTTGGCCTTGGCAGCATCAAAGCGGCGGTCGATGTCCTTGTGCTGTGCTGGTGTAAGTTCTGCTGAAGGGTCCACAATAAGAGGTCGATCTTTCCAGGGATGCTGCCTAAGCAGGTGCAGGAATCGTACAAAACCAGCCAAGGGGGAACCTGCACCACATGCCGGCAGCATCAGCTGCAGCTTCTCTAGAATTGAGACTTGCCAACTTCATGCAAAAATCCTGTTCACAATGAGCAGTAGACTTTATTTTCCTCATGTGCTTCATTAATTGCACTTGTAGTCTCTTATAACTTCTGTAGGTATAACAAGAGGCTGCAGGCTGCTTACTGTCTCTGGCTCAGGCTGTAGGTAAACCGATGTCCCGAGCCACAGTCAGAACTCAGTCTGCAGCCTCACCCTGCTCACTGTCTAGCAAGGTGGATAGGACCTGACAAGCAGCTGCCCGTGTGGTATCCAAAGGCAACATCACTGTTCACAGGTGCAGCATTTGTCCCCCTTGGCAGTATCGCACACACAGGCAGCTGTAATATCACACACTCACATACATATACACATGATACATGATAGAAGTGCTGCCTGATCACGGACAGGCATTCTGGCTACAGTGCAAACCACTCAACCCACAATTGTGGTTTCCGGTGCATCTGGATCAGTGCACTCACCAGGCGGAGGCACAGCAGCAGAGGCTGGCAGGAAGGCAGCGGTCATGATCAGCTCAACGGCTTCGACAGGCAAGTGAGTGCCTGCCATCATGTGTGCAGCCACCCATCTCACTGCCAGCCTGGCAGCCATGCTGAAGGCTGCATTCTGCCCTGTCAGGCCTGACACCAACCCATGGTGCTGTGCACGCTGACTCAACACCCTGCTGACTGAAGGCTGACTGGACTCCTTGTCAGCTCTGGCCGCCATGACTTCATCCCTACAAGACCGACATCTCAGTCTTTCTGGCTTGAACACTTTCCTGTCATGTTGGTGGCTTCGGTCGTGCAATGTTAGTTGTTGCAGTGTTCCCAGAAAAAGCAGATTGGCTCTGCAGGTGCTGCAGTGTGCTACTCGGTTGTACAGAACCTCACTTTTTTGACAACACCTGACATGGTCTGACAAGATCTTCAGTACCGCCACAGACTGATAAGCCTGTGGCGAGACAGACTTTTCTGCCAGGCAGCAGCACCTGTGCTGGAGTAATGCATGATGATTGGCATCATGCAGCAAAGTGCTGCTGCCGGTGGGCCTAACCTGTTACTGAAGAGAAAGAGGCGAATAGCAAAGCCGTCTGTGAGGACGTCCACATAGTCCTCAGAGGCTTCTGCATCTAACCCAAAGCTTGTTTCCAGAGCCTGTGCTAGCTGCACACCCAAGGCAGCTTTCATCTTCCTGAAAGCCTCCGGATCATCTGCCCATTTGCCTGCAACAGACCGTCTACACCATGCACAGTCTTGCAAATGCTTGTCATCATGCTATGTATGCAGTCCTATGCTAGATCCCAGTGCTAGCTAGCTGCAATTCCACATCACTTGCATGACATTGGCACCTCAGTGTCTGCATGACGCACATTTTGGTACTCGCAGACGCCTGTCAACATTATGCACAGTCTCCCAGGTAGTTGTCACCATGCTGTGCATGCTGTCCTAGCAAACTTCCAGTGCCGGGGCTAGCTGCACTTGAGTAAAAGCATTTGTCCTTTTGAGTGCCTCTGAGTCATCCGCCCATGCGACCAATGCACGACCAATGTATCAATGCACGACCAATGTATCAATGCACGACCAATGTACTGCATGTGACAGAAATGCGACACATGCCCAAAAGCTATCAAGACCAGGTGAAGACACCATAGACGGACTCACAAACACAGGCTGTTCATGTCTCACGGCTGCATCTTGGGTTGCAACTATTGACAAGCTTGAGCGGTGACTCTGGCCTGCAAGTATGACAACAAGGCAAATTCCCTTGGAGACACAATGCATGCATCTTCACTATCACACAGCACAGCATGCATAGGGTGTCATAGACCATGAAAAGCAAAAATGAATTTGATCAGAAAGCTGTATGGCAGTTCTACATGCCTCACAATGGGAACTTCACAATGGGAACTTCACAATGGGAACTTCACGTCAGCTGAGGCTAACCTGATCCTTCCAGCTGCACCAGCAGCTCAGTGGCTTCCAGGCATCTGGGGATGCGTCCAGTCCCAGCAGCAGCCCCCCCACCTGCCAGGGGATGCGGCAGGGGATAGAAGGGGGCTGTATGGCGGGAAGTTGAGGATAAGGGCTGAGTACTGACAAACTTGAGCGTTAGATTGGTCAAGCTGCGAATCTGCTTGCTCAGTCTATCGACAGCTGCGTCCAGTTGCCTGAAGACAAAAACGCATCTGCTCTAATACTGCAATCTGAGATGTGAGAACTTCTGTGGAGCATTCATGTATGGGGTTCGATGCCAACCATATGTGGGCAGAATGAGAAGATGACTTCTGTGGGGGGGGTTGATGTATGGAATTTGATGCCAAGCGCATGTGGACAACTGTCTGCATTGAGCATGTCAGCATGTCTGTTAGCAATTTCTTGTGATGATTCCCTGACAGCACTTCAGTGAGCAACCTTTATATACAAGCAGCAAGTAACAATTTCAGGTGTTCATGCATAGCACCATAATCCTTTGATTTTTGTTGGTAGCAGTATATGTAGTAGGACATGGATTGTAATTATGCTTGGTGGGTTGAGGAGTTTCCCGCCAGGCTGTATGATGTATTGCTAGGCCTGTGCATTACAGCTGATGAGAACGGGAGCGATTCCATATGCCTTCAAGTGGCCGGGGCCTGGCGGCACCATTCCATTCGGTTTCTGATAGATTTCCTTGCAGACACTTTCTTTCTTGCAAAGACGGTTTTTGAGCCTAGCTGTTGCACTTAACTCCTCACCTACAATGAGTACTGTTCACTGTTTGACGTGATGCTTCGCAGCACTGACCATAAGCAGGCACACAGAACAAGTTCTGGTTCACCCTGACTTGCTTTGGGTTACACATGGGTCATATACATATAGGATCTGGAATGAATGATTTGAGATTAGATGGGGAAAGGGGGTTGCAATCACCTGCTGGCTTGTATCTGTGCATTAGCCTCTGCATGCTTGCTCTGCAGCACAGAGTCCAGGCAGTCTGCATGCCTGCTCACTGTGCTGCCTGCTGGCAGATGCCTCCCCAGTGCATATGTGACGACCCTGCAAGGTATCACACATACATTGCTCAGACTACAACGATCACAGCCTGACCAAGTAATTGGCAACCCTCAGCTTTAAATTGGCGCATAAAACGGCTGTATCACACGGCCTGCTCATCACCGTCAGTTGTCCAGTGGCTGCGGAGCGGCTCGTACATAGCGCCACAGCGCAATCTTTACTTGCTGGGACATCTGTCAAGACAATGGTGGGACAAGCACAGACTTGAGGCACCATGTGTCCGTCGACCAGCTTCGTAGTCTTTCCGTGTGCGATCTCCGACCGGATCTGCGACCTGCAACCGGACGAAAGCCTGTGGCGCCGCATAATCAGTGGCGTTGACCGTCCTGAGCTTTGACCCATAATCGCAATCTGAATTACATGTCCACCTATAAGAGTTCATCAGATCAGAGACTAGAGCACCGATCTGGGTGAGGGGTACACCCAAGACAGCATAGACGTATGCTGTGAGGGGAAAACTGGGCGGGCTTGCCAGTGCAAAGAATTGACGAAAGGCCAGATGTGCCATGGAAGCAAATGCGACACAAGGGAATGTGTACAGGCCAAGCGGGATTGTTGGCCTCTGATCCATAATGACTGAACCCTTCAGAGACACGCTTAAGGGTGGCTCCTTGATTGGCTGAGGGCTCAACCATATATGGGTTCAGAAAGGGGAATAAACTGGGCACATTGCCAGTTAAACCCATACATGATGACAGATCTCTGATACAGGTGATGGCTGGGGGGGGGGCTTGCTCCCCAGAGA
>JAABUU010008220.1_pt1 | contig 10421 bp, 8 predicted proteins | sample 5559301 | NCBI WGS metagenome assembly JAABUU01 (sample SAMN10711884, study PRJNA513360) | rock metagenome | isolation source: Antarctica rocks | place: Antarctica: Victoria Land, Richard Nunatak white | reverse complement strand
AAATGCGCAAACCCCCTTCCCAAATGCGCACCCCCTAAATGCTTCATCAAGACCATACCTGAGCCATGTTGGAGGTTGCTCGGGAGATATCATGCCGGCTGCGCTCCATGAGGTGGGCGGCCCCCTTCTGCATGGCGGGGCCGTGTCTCTCCAGCATGTGTGATGCAGCCCTACCCATGGGCATGGCAGCAGCTCCTGCCACAGCCCCAACAGCTCCTGCTTCCATCAGTTGCGATGGGGACCTGCAAAAACATGCCAAGAAAATTAGAAGATTAGAGCTTAGAGAGATGGTTAGAGGCTCAAAATCAGCAGTTTTGAGGTTGTTGTAAGGGTTCTTCTCTTTGTCATCAGCTGCAATGGGGACCTTCAACAGCATGCCAGGGGTTCAACTATGGGAAATCAGCTGTGGGGCTGTCTTGCAAGAAAAGCATCACACAGGTCACAGACAGCATGTCAGATGCGTATCATGCTGCCTTGCTCAGCAGCTTGCAGGCAAGCACAGATTGTCACAGACACAAACAGACAGACAGACACACACACACACGCACTCCCGACACACGCACAGACTGCTGGAGAAACAGCATCAACCCACCTAGCCATCCCTTTGAGCACATCAAGAGATTTGCTGAAGGACTTGAACAGAGAAGCAAACAAAGTTCGTTCAATCCTTTGTACATTCTTTTATTTTTTCTTTCATTTGTTTGTGTCTTCTCTTAGGGTCAGATATGTCCAGTGGCAAGCAAAACAGCAGTGTCTTGAAAAAAAACCAACCCACCTAGCCATCCTCTCAAAAGGGGTGACCACATCAAGAGACTTGCTGAAGGCCTTATCCAGGAAAGCGCTGGGAAGGCGCTCAATGACATCACTGGCTGAGTCCATGGCGTCTGCTGCTTGCTCCAGAAAGGGGCTCACAAAGTTCTCCACTGACGCATTGATGGCATTGGACACTGCTGTATGCACATGATCCTGCATGTTGTCACAGCATGTCAGCTACAAACCAGCGTTTTGACAGCACAGAGAGGATTGACAAAATGATTGGACAGTAAGCATGCTGAATCATGGGACTGTTGACCAGGGCCCAGCAGGGCCCCTGAAGGCAGGTGGATGACCCACAAGGTGACTGAGGGCATGCTCATTTACGACGCAGTAAGAAACTAGACTAAGGCCGATTTTCGGAAAGCTGTCTGTGTTTTGAGGTGCAGGTCTTACCTGGGCGCAAGACATGCTATCAGCTTGGCAGTACGGCTATAAAGACCGTCATGTTCACTAGATCCTATTTGCTAAACTCTATCCAGCAATCCACAAATTTGCACTCACCCATCCATCTGATCCACAGGCCAAATCCAAGACCGGCAAGTGGGAACAGTGGGAACAGAGGCGAAAAGAAGAAGTTGCTGCTTCCAACCTCAGATGGTGTTGCTTGAACAAAGACAGATTCAACCATGCATGGCAGGAGCAGACAGACCTGGAAACTTACAGGCACAAACTTGTCTACCAAGTTGGAGGCTGTGTCTGCTAAGTGGTGGACGTTGGCTGTGTCTGCAAGGTCCATGACGCTGGGCGCATGGCCCAATGTAGACAGCCATGCACTCCAGACAACCTGTGACAATCAAGGAAGAACTCACACGAAATTTGCAGTAGATTCTATGTTTGATACAGAGTATACATTATACATGTCATACATTTGTCGACATAGATACTACTTATATGTACGTGGTAGTACATGGTATATGAGCAAGTCAGCCCAATGTTGATGGGACATTTTATGCTCCAGTACATGTCTGCTGGAAGGAATTTGCGTGAACATGGACACAGGAGCAAAAAGCTGCTGGTGTGTGGCAGAGCTCCTTTGTGAACAAAAGGACAGATAAAAAGGACATGGCAAACTGCTGCTGGATACTGATGCAGCAATGCAGATGGTCGACAACTGTGTGTGCCAATGCAGAGCTGTCGAGGTTCAGTGTCTACTGCCTGGTTTGGAAAATCACACCAATGAATCAATGGCTTGCTGCATGACTCACCTGATGAGGCAACACAGGTAGTCTACGGCTGCGCATGCCAATGAAGAGCTGTCACGAAGGGTTGGTTGAGTGTGGTCAGTATTTAGAGTTTGGATTACCTAAACCCCTTTGTGAAATTTGCGACTCACCTGCACGACCTTGTTGGCAACCGGCTGATGCTGCTTAGGAACCAATTTAGCATTCACAAACTTGGCCAAAGGCCACAGCACATGGTTTGCCACTGCCATGGACAACAGCTTGTCCTGCAGGTAACCACAAGCTTCAGACATGGACACAGACTGTGGACAAGTATTGAGTTGTGCTATCTTGACACACTGGGAAGGAACAAAAGCCACTGCCATGGACAACAGCTTGTCCTGCAGGCGATCGCAAGCTTGACAACACAGCTCCAACCAAGAGAGACAAAAGCAAGGTCAGGCACTGAGGTGTTCTGTCAGATTCGTGCACATGGAATGGCTGCGCTGAGCTGTACAGTCAGCTGTGCTGTGCTGCAGTGAAATGTGTGGTGCTGCTACATGGCATACTGTGCTAAACTGTGCTGTACAATGGAGTGACTGGCTGTTACGCATGGCGCTCATCTGTACAGCAGAGTAGAAGCGATTTATCTCTTGTATGGTCTGACCCAGATTGTGATCCTCGCTTAAGAGAAAATTGTTGACAAGTCCAGAAAAGACTTGAAGGCCACACTCCTCTTGTCATTGTGGAGGTTGAGCCCGGTCGTTTTCCCAAATATAAAAATAAATTTCGTATCTCATTTTTTTGCTGACCTGGCATGAGGAGACAATCTCCTCTGGCTGCCCCTGGGCAAGTTTCAAGACTGCGAAGAAGAGGCAAGTGGAGACAGGCATCCAGATGGCATTGTCAGCTACAGCCCTGGCAAGCTTTGCCCTGGTCCCGGTGCCTACTGCTCTGTCCACTGTCTTGTTGAACATATGCTTGATCGGCCCATCTGCAGGACCAGCTCAGATGAGAAATGGATAGCCTGTAACATATTGCATTTTGCAGGCTGTACTGCAAATTGCAAGCTGGAGTGTGGATTTTGCGAAGATGAAGCTGAATGGTACTTGGCCAGGTAAGAGGCTGGCACAGAGTAGGAGGGTGGAATTGTTGATTTGATGGTCAATGCCACAGGGTCAGAGTGCACGCAGTGCTAAGAAGCAGTGGGTACAGCAGCAGATCAGGATGTGGCGCAGCGGAGGGATGTGTACCTAGCAAAGTGCCATACAGGCCAAGCTCTAGACTGCGTACAGCATCAAAAGCTTCGCCAGTGAGCCTTTGCGCCAGAATGTCCCCAACTATGAATCCCATGCCGCTGTTGACAGCCTTCTGCACTGGGTCATCATGATGAGCCTGGTGCACTTCTGTATGCTGAAAAGGCGAGGACAGCTGACCTGCAAGCAAGTGTGGCAGTTTGGCAAGACAGGGCAAAACCTGAGTAGGCGGTTTTCACACGGGTCCACCCAGCAATAGACAGCCTGTATATGTAGCATGACACGTCGAGCAGACATCACACACCATTAACGGTATGAACGTGTGCTGAGGCCTGTACGGTACGGCGCCTGCTTCGTGAGTCCCTTGCACTCAAGCTTTGTTGTAGTGTACGCAGTCGATACTGGTCTGGGAAGGGCCGTCGAGCACATAGCCCGCACGGCTGCGATACAAGAGCGGCAGAGGCTGTAGACGACGCAGACCTCCCTCGCTGAGCGTGCTGTGACCCAAGCTTCGAACCGCTCGCTGCAGCAGGCCGATTGAGAAGCTGTTGTTGCATGCTAAGCTACCCACGTCGAGCACACGTGTTACTTGAAGCAAGATGCCATGGTTGGTGAGCAAACGTTTATGTGATTACTGCGCGGCACAAGCTTTGACTTTTTGATCTTTAACCGCGTTCTGCGCTGTTTTGCTAGCATCCTTCTCGTCCTTCCATTCTCTGATAATGAGGGCATCGTTGACGCCGTAACAGGACAGGTGGCAGAGCCAGGTGGAGTGCAGCTGCATTTGAAGCTGCAGTGCAACGAAAACAGCATAGCATTTGCTTTCAACCCTGATCAGGGCCATTGCATGAACTCAAAGACCTATGTGGATGCGCATTCACGCAGCCTGGCGCCAAATAGGAGAAAAATGTGTTCTTTGTGCTTGCAACCGGCATACAATACCGTCATTTCTTCAGCCACAGCAAGGCCGAGCTCGAGTGACATGTCTGTACAGCTTAGTCATTAATCCAGATGTAAGGATGCATACCCGATTGGTTGAACGTCATTGCATTGCGCTAAGAACAGTAGCAACCATGATGGAGACCTGCATGCAATGCAGTTACACATGCAGTTACACTGCTAGCATGGACAAGTTCGAACAGTATGTGAACAGAAGAAGAAAGGCATTGATTGTAACAGAAATCTCATTTGAACCAGAGCAATGCTAGCTATGGAGGTTGTCCACTCCCTACTAGACTAGTATGGAGTGGACAACCTCCATACTAGTGCTACTAGTGCTTTGAGGGGAGGTTGCTAGCCCTGTCGAGCAAAGCAGCAACAAGCTCTCGGACGCTATTCATTCAACCTTGAGCATTGTTTTCACTGACCCTAAACTTTGTAGGCTCTGCCCAGCAAGACATGTGAAAAGTTGCTGTTCCCAACATGCTGCTGAACATATGCACTGTCAAAGAGTCAGCTGCACAAGACCTGGCTTGCAACTTACAGGGGGAAAGGCAACAGTGCACTACTGTGCATACACGGGAGTGTTGACTTCTGCCTGCAACGGGTGTATGGTGTTGAAAGTGTGAGCACTTAGCAATATCCAGTCACACCATTCATGGAAAGATTACTCAGGTAGTTAGTAATGGTTATATAAGCCGCGTTCCTAATTAGCTAGCGGCCTATTACTTTGTACATATGTGTCTTGCACACAGCGTTTAGACACACTAAGGAGAGCTGTTGTCAGTAGCCACACAGTACACACACCATGTAAGACACGGTTCTGTTATGCAAGCCCGCCGACTGCACAGTGCATCTCAACATATGGCCCCCAAGCAATACATGTGTGCATGGTATTCTCATAACTCATCCTTCTGTGCACCTACAAAAGACTGGAAATCTGCGTTGCTGACGCCAGTCCCATCATCATGGGATGGAAAGTAGGTTTCAACTCCACTAATCTTTGCCAAGGTCTGTTGACTCTTTTTCATGTCGTGATACATATGTGTGGGCATCAGGAATGGGTTGTCACACTTGATCTTGCCATTTCTTGAGACCGGGAAAGATGTTGCCATATTTGTGATGACATCCCCAGTGACCATAGACTTTGTGCTGTGTTGGAAGTACGCAACCTGTCCAGGTGAGTGTCCTGGCAGATGGTGGAAGGTGAGAAGTCCCTTAGGAACCCAGCTGGCAAAGCTGGAGACATCACCATTAGATCCCGTCAAAACAATCTGACGAGAGGTTGGCAGACTGGTGTTCAGCTTAGGCATGTAGTACTTGCCAAGCGTGAATGTCCACGTGTCACCGTTGAGCTGCTGGTATTGCTGCCCACCGGTGACAAAGGGCTGCTCTGCTTCATGGACAGCAAAGGGCACAGCTGGATACTCATCAAGCACCCACGGCAACAGTCCAGCATGGTCTAGGTGACCATGCGTCACTGCAAGCAGCCGCAAATGATTTGGTTGCAACTGCAGAAATAGCAAGGCAATACAGCCTGTGCACTGCATGCTGCCCATGAGCAGGAAGGCCGCTTGCAGAATGGTCAGGACATGGGTGACTGCCAAACTCACGCAGTATCAACCGGAGAGGACTGCTCAAAAACGAAAGCTTGCTTGAGAGCAGCCAAGAAAGGGTCTTTGTACTCAGGGGATGCAGCCCCAGTATCGATCAAGATCCAGGAAGACTTGGCTTCCACAAGCCACACGGCCACAGGAGTGCGCTGAGCAGGGGACGGGATGAAGGCAAATTCACCGTTGTACCTCCACAACTGAGGACGAACTTCCACGAATTCATTTGAAGGCGCGCTGGACAGGGGTGCTACATGCACAGCAGATCCAGCGGCAACCACTAGTGTCAACAGAGCGCTCGGTGAAACCATGTTTAGGTTGCAACGCACGCAGGAAACAACTTGAGAACGTCTGCGGATGCATCGGAGCAGGCTCCTTGTATGATTGTGCACGACATGGTGTGGCGTTACTTAGTCATCGCCAGCGGCCACCAGCGTGTATACATGTACAGCTTGAGTCAAAAGTTAGCTCCAAGGCTTGAGGTGTCCAAGTTTGCGACAGTACTGTGAGCGGACCGCTGATGCGATGCTCCGGTGCGAACAGGCGCAGCAAGGCAGTCATTACACCTTTCTGTGTGCGGGGTCACCGCCGCGGAAAACGACTGTAGCGCTCGTGACTGATCGGTGAAGACAACAGCACTGTACCAGCAAAACAGGGCTGGAGACACAGCCTTAACTTGGCAGCTGTGCTGAACGCAAAAGGCATAGGAAAGAATAGCTTTTCTTGGTCAACGTTCGTGGCAAAACAAGACAGCTGGCACCTGTAGTATCCACTTCCTTCAGCAAAGCAACAGCCAAGCAGCAAGAGCGATTCCACAGAAAGACGCAAAAGCTTGCTGCCTGAACAGGCTTTCTTCTGACAGAGGGAGAGCCTGTTCAGTCAGCAAACCTCTGTTTTCTGTGCAACCTGTTGCATATGCACAGTAGTGCAGTGGACTTGCCAGCTCATAAGATTTTGCCAGAGTTTGGTGCCTTCTGACTTTTGACTTTGACTTTGACGGCAGACTGCTGATCTGCGTCTTCGACTGCGTCGAAAGGTTCAATGTTGCTATACCCCGCTGCCAGCAGAAATCTGAAGCTGTTGCTTTCAAATTTGATTGTGCAATCCCCTAGGGCATGCTGACTCAGGATGTTGCTAGAAATGGAAGTTACAATGTACATTGCAATCTCCAGCCATGCAACAGTCCAGACTTACATTTATGACCCAAGCTGTAATGAACTCACTTAGATTACAGAGGCCTTGCTGGTACGTATGTAAAATGATCAACCCAAAGTTCCTGAACTGCAGCTTAAATTGCTGTCAGGTCAGCCTGAGGAATTAGTGTCGACTACTGGCTGTAAAATAGCACAAGCAAGGCTCAAGCTGCAGGTGCATGGCAACACAAGCACAGAGCTGTTCTAGAAAAAGAAAAGACTACACCTTTCGGCGTCAAAGCTGTTCTATTCAAGGGCAAGCGTTCAGTAAAGGGCATTGCGCAGTGCTGCAATGAATGATCTAGCCTCCAAACAGTAATGCTGCCTGTTGTTAGTGGCAGACCAGCCACGAGCCTCCACACAGATCTCTGCTACTGTGCTGGTACGGTCTTCTTGGAACAGCCTTTCCTAGTCTCTGTATTGCCGCCCTTTCGAATAATTACAGTTCTGATTGTCTCTGTTAGCAATCTGCATTGCAAAGCCCAGTGACTTCAGTGAAGCTGGATTGCCATTACAAGATCCATGCAACCTTGCAATCCTGCAGGTTGCAGACACACACCAGACAATTCAAAAGGTCCGGTATAGTATTGCAGCCTGCATCTGCATCTCATGGCCCTTTTGATATGTAGATTCTTCTCCTTGACATCTCCTTGACACCATGGTCTTTAGGAAATGCAAAGCATGCTGAGGGACATGTCTCAGAAAACAGCTTGTGCTGAAACAGCCACTTTGATGCGCTACTCTCAAGCTGGATACTGAAAGTACTGAATAAATTTGTGCTGGCACAGCTGGGCTCCATAGTTGTCTCGGCTTGTTCATTGGCTTGTTCAGCAGCTGATCAAGACCGAGGGACCTTGCGACGGAAGTGCGACGGAAGTGGCAGACACGGTCAGTCCTGCTTCTTGCCAATCAGTGCTGCCCTATATGTGGTCTATAGGTGATGCATGGCTGCAGGTCACCAAACCCAAGGCAGCAGCAAGTGTATGATTGAAGCATCGTAGGTCACAAAAGATGTGCCTGTTGCAAAATATCATGATCAGCAGCAATAGCAGTAGCATTTAAGCTGTCACCATATGCATATGCATTAGGTGTTGTCAGTGACTTGGGCTCATCACCTGCCAAAATTGTCATGCTCAACAACAGCACCACGAGGAGTGCCCTCCCTCATGCCGCTCCCACCACTGATGCCGCTGCTGCCTCTCTAATACCTGTATACATGCCTTGTGCTTTGGTGGATGTTTGCATGATGCAAAAGACCCCGCAGCGACACCAGTGCATGGCAGGCAAACTGTTGCAATGCAAGCAATGGCATGTCTCATACATAATCAGATGTTGTCATGTGCATGCAGGATGTTGCTTGTTGCTGTACATGGGCGCGGATTTGCATGGGCGCCAGCGTAAAGCAAGTTCGTGCCTTTTCAGCTGACATGTTCACTGTGACACGCAAATGACAAAACCCAACAACAAAGCAGCACTTACATCAAATACACACTCAGCTTTGGGTCTTGCTAACAACCGGTACCTGTACTTTAGCCATGAGCCACTCAAAGCAGATGCACAGTTGTTGGGTATTTTGTGCTGCCTGCTCTGGTGTGCCAGCTGGACTCTCTTCATGCTTCCTCTTCTGCTCAGCCTCTTGCATGGGACTCAAACCTTCAGCACTTGGATGCGACAATGAGCAGAATGAGCTCGAGTATACGCTGATGCTGGATCTTAGGGTTTTAACAAACCCTCCACTCTGAATGTGAACCCTCAACCCAACATCTGATGCTGTGACTTACATGGGTGTGCAGTGCGCTGGTTGAAATCCGACAAACAAAGCAAATATGACTTAGTTGATAAATATGAAGTCACATCCCAATCATGTCCATTGTGACATGTCCATTGTGATTTGCTATTTCCATCTTTTGCTCAGCCAAAATGAAGACTACTATGCATCAGCCCAATTGCAATGCAAAGTTTCACTCTGCTCTAGCACAATGTCTTTGCGGTGGCATGCGACTTGTACACTCTGCTACAATTGGTGCAATACAAAGGCTCTTGCAAGAGCATGCAGCAGGTATAAACATAAAGGCTGCCTTGTTCACTGTCCTACCCCACAATCACTGTGCCTATGCCGGGGCTGAACATGCAACAAACTTAACAGCAGTCCAACTTCTGCTTCCTAAAGCTAGACTTCAACAGCAACATCTTGAGACAGTACAAAAAAGCAGCAACATTGCTGACATGAAGCAGACATGGCATTGGTCATGGGCATGCAAGTCTCTATATGCAGTTTGCGTCTTGGGGTGAGGGCACCTGTAGGTGCTGAAGTGGCATTGGTTCATGAGCAGGTTTAGCACAACGTCCCCTCGGAATTTCATCCTAGGATGCCTAGAAGGCCTTTGGTAACCCTGGTCACACCTCACACACTTTTAGTTCATGAATCACATTTGCCCTAGTCAGCTTTGGTCAACAACTGAAGCAACACTCTAGCCTGTCCTTTCAGCAGCACCATGACTGCAATGGTGTCAATCATAGGTCATGCTGGCTGCGCAGCAGGAACTTGCACAAAACACGCTTTGCCAGCTGAAACAGGGTAAGTCAAGCTGACACATGCATGTGACTAATCCATTGCTGACAGCCAAGAAAATGGCAGCCTCAACACAGAAGCATCGCTGCTAAACTCATGTTGGCATTGATGGTTGTGTGCTGAGGCAAATAAGCAAGGGGCCCAGGGGTAGGGGTGTCAACCCTCCAGATCCAGATGCATGAAAACCTACTAGCATGATGGCAGCTTTCCAGGCAGGGGCTCAGATTAGAAGAGCATGACATGAGTTCAGCACCTTGACATGTTGGCAGCAAACCCACCGCACACCATCACGGCTTCACAATGGCATCATCAGCAACCACTCTGTCATGCTGTCTATCGCGATCATTGCTGACCTCTGCGACGGTGCCCGGCAGCTGCATACGCGCGTATATGTGCACCACAAGTAAACATCAATAGCCATAGTCATAACAATGACAATGACAATGACAATCACCATGTTAGTCATGATAATACATAATTAAAAAAATGCTTTTTTTGGCATGCGCTGCAATAATTACTAGGTGTGTGTAGCATGCTCTTGACATATTGCGCTATAGAGTCAGAGCAAGTCCTGAGCTAAGCCGTGTGTAGACACGTAACAGTGTGAATCTTATCTTAGATGGACGGCCAACGGCTGAGAGCGAACTCAACCACTGAGTCTCACTCTAGTGAATGTCAGACCCGGCTTTGGATCAGCTGAAGGGACCCGCTCACTAGACATGTAGCAGTCTTAGCCTGATGTTGTTATACTGTGTCTAGCCTCTTACACTGTGCGTGCGTGCGTGCGTGCGTGCGTGCGTGCGTGCGTGTGTGTGTGTGTGTGTGTGTGTGTGTGTAAGTCTTGTCTTGTCTTGCCAGGCTAAACCCTGAAAAGA
>JAABUU010008219.1_pt1 | contig 10422 bp, 10 predicted proteins | sample 5559301 | NCBI WGS metagenome assembly JAABUU01 (sample SAMN10711884, study PRJNA513360) | rock metagenome | isolation source: Antarctica rocks | place: Antarctica: Victoria Land, Richard Nunatak white | reverse complement strand
CAATGATGGGGGAGTTGTCCTTCTCCCCACTTGAAGCCCTGGTGATGTTGGCCCGGTACATCTCCTCACGCAGCGCCCTGCAGGTTCATTCACTCATTCAATTCCATTCATTCATTCATTCATGCATGCATTCATTCATTCATTCATTCATTCATTCATTCATTCATTCATTCATTCATTCATAACATGTCCTCGCCTAGGGTCAGGTATTTAGAGTCCTGGGTAGCTCCCTATGTGTGCAGGTCTGTATGTGTACATCTAGCTGTCCCGCACCAAGTGTATGGGCATGCAGAGTATGCATGGGCCCTCCAGCAAAGTTGATGGAGCAGACAGCATCATGCTGGGGTTTGTGTGTGCACTCTAATTATTCAGTCGAGGCCTAGCTTTTTCTGATGCTGATGGCAATGGCGACAATGATGAAATAAGAAACAAGTCTGTGTCAGTCTGAGCAAGGTGTTGAGACATGCCTTTGCAATGAAAGCTGAAAGCTGAAAAACTTCAGAGATTGTGCATCCAGATGCAGCAGAAAGGGCCTTCTGGGCAGGCCTTCTGTTTATGCAAAATATGGTAAGCAGCCAACTACCGTTGTAGGCTGATGTTTCTCCCAAGTCAACACCATGAACTGCAATGCTTTCAAGAGGCACAGGCAGCACTTTGCAAAGTATATCGGGACAACATGCAAAGTCGTACTGCTTTCAGTGAATGTTGTGATGCTCTACAAACCCTTACTGGCACCATGTTCACGCATCATTGTTGTCTGTGACCATGCCTGCAACAGCAGCAGCAGCCTGTAGCACAGAGTCTGTCCCACCTGTTCTTGCTGTGGGTGATGACTGGGAAGAAGGAGGGGAAGTCCAAGGTGAAGAGCCAGGGCCCCTTCTCAGCTGTGGCCTCTGCCTCACCCTCACTCTTGGCCTGCTGGGCTGCCAGCTCCAAAGCTGACTGAGGTAGCCCCTCTACCTGTACAGCAGAGCAAGCCCACTGGCAACCACTGTGCTGTGCCAGTCACCAAAACATATGACAGGTGATGAATGGAGAAGCCAAAAATAAGGACATCAGCACTAACAAGCAGAGCACATGCAGAGACGCCAAACGGACAGCAAGACTCACTGCAGCTGTGTCAGTGCTGATGGATGGCTGGATCCAATTGACACAATGCCATGGCCAATGCGTGCCCCAGAGCAGCAGAGTAGGTGTGAACTAGCTGGACCAAATGCACAAGTGGTGCAGATGTTCTGTCCAAGTTGTTGTCCACAGCCAGCTGGTCACCCAGGCAGCCAGGTACCATGTTGATCAAATCAGGTCTATTGCAAGTTAAGCATACCTCAGATGGCTCCTTCAGCAGCTTCTTGAAGGCTTTGGTAGCATCTAGCAGATTGTTGCTGAACTTGGTTGAGAGCTGACTCAGCTCCTGCTGAATCTCATTGAATCTGTCCTTGGAGGAGCCCTGCAACAGGCGCTTGGCTTTTCAGGCCAAGGTAGCGGCTTACGCGGTCTCAGCAGCAACCTGGCTAAGCTGCAGTGCTCAGCATGGTTGATTTTAGCAACTTTGTGACATGTGGGTGCCCGCTCTGTTCCAGTTTTACTAATGTGGAGGGTTGATGACACATTTCACTGGCACAGCCTGTGCATGATGTGACCACAGACCTGCTTGAATGGTCAATACTGCAGGGGTTACTGGAGCAGCCCAAAACACTGGCATCTATGCCATCAGACCCTCACCTCCAAAGCAACACCTCCGAGAACAAAGTCACGCAATTCGCCATCAACGATGCGCTGTTGGGCCTCAGACAGCTGGCCCCATAAGTCGCCCTCCTTGATGCCCTTGAAGGCCTCGTACAGCGGCTTGCTCTGAGACAGGCGCAGGCTGAGTTTGACCCTTTCAGGTTGCACCTCGTCTACAGCAGTTCTGAGTGGCTCGCTGTCCTTGACAGCCTGTCAACATCAACGACAGTCCTATCACGTGCATATTGCAACTGCTCCTGTGTATGGCAGCATGGTCAAATGACTTGCTCTGGGGGTCCCATCAAACAATGACACCATGCATAGCACACACACCTGAACAATAGCCCAGGACAAAAAATTCAGGACTAGCAATTCATTTTAGCAGTTTCTGCACCTTGAGATGACTGACTGCTCCCCAGGTGCGCTCAATTTTGTCAGAAAGGCGCTCCAGCGGCTCCACCAACCCCTCCCAAGTTGGTTGCACACTTATTTCCAAATTATCCAGATTTTCATTCAGCTCAGCAAGCAAAGCTCTGATACCAGGAACCACATGCTCTGCTTGTATTTTGTCAAAGGCTGGAGTGACGGAGTCCTGCAGGTGCTTTGCTGATCAGTGCGGTTTTGATAACGCTTCGATTTTGTACCTTTGATCGCAAATCATACTTTGTGCTATACCATACAACGCTTTGAGCCACACCTTCAGCAGAGGATTGTCGGTGGTTGTAACCGGTTCTGCAGTGGCTGTGGCTTGCGTGCTCATACTGTTTCTTGCACTGAACCGCAGTGCAGGGGAACACCGAGACTGGTTTATGGAACACCTGATACTTTGCGCTGCAACGTAAGCTGCGCAGGCGGGTGAGTGCCGAGACTGGGCACGATTACGCGATAGCAGAGATGGTCTACTGGAGGTGAAACGTGACAAAGATCGAGCAGGTACCAGGTGCCTGCGTGAACAGATGCTGCTTAGACGGGTGCAGACAGATATGCTGCTGGACGATAGATAGCTCATTTGTTGGGAATGTGATGTCGTCAAAGGACTTGTGACGTGCTACCGTATTCGATGACTCTTCACTCGTGTTCGTTCGTTTCACAGCTTTCCCAGTGCAGTCAAACTCAGCAAATATGGCAGCAAGAAAGCGGATGCAGTTTTTGAGCAGAACTTTGCACGGCAAACTATCGATTTGAGCTTGACCATGTTCCTCTTTCACTAGCTTCACAAGGTCCTAGCGCGCGGGCGTATCCACAGTAGAAGCCATGTACGGGAGTGGCCTGGTCAAGGCCGAGGATGATGAGGAGGATTTATATGCTATGGTAATGACGCATTACTGCAGCTTCCAGAGATTGCTCATCATGACTTGCTGGATGTCAAACGGCGACGTTTGTTGTTTGTGTAGATCTATGGCGAAGATGCGCCGAAAGCACCTGCAAAGCCTGTGCCACCACCTCCAGTACAACAGGAAGACAGGCAGCTGCAATTTTCACATCCCGAAGTTGCCAATGGTAAGTTCTACCAAGTCGGCCGTTTTGAGGTCCCCACACGCCTCAGAACAAGGAACATATTTTGATTGCAGGTCAGCCAAGTGCACTGCCGCAACAAGCGCATCGACAGCAGCAACAACATCAATATGACACACCACAACAACAAGCATATCAGCAGCAGGCTGCGCATGTCACCCAAAAGCCCGAAGAAGATGACGATGATGATTTTGATATTCAGCTGGATATACCACAGCCAGCAGCTCAGTTCAGACCAGAGGCAGATGACGTGAGTACAAAGCCATGCAAGCGCGTTGTACAGCTTGTGCAATAGTGCTGGTGCTGTGCTTCACTCACGGCAATACCAACAACTGCAATTGCTGCGAATGCCAAAAGCGTGCCACGCAAAGTATGATCATCTTCAGGCAGCAGTGCTTAAAAAGCAGCAGAACAGCACAAGGCTAACCTGCACGCCAAAGCCCATTGCTGCTGTAGCCAGCAGTCCACACGCTTGGAAAGGAATTGTCTGCTTGTTGGTCATTGCTGATATCCATTTCAGTAAGCACCTGCATGCTACCAGAGACTTTGGACATGCTCACAGGATGATCTGGACATTCAGCTGGACGAGCCTGTGGCCGGTTTGCCTCCCTCTATAGCTCAGAGATCATCCTCAAATCAACTTCCTACAGCCACAAGGCAGAGCAGCTCAGGAGCATTACCTCAGGGAGCTCAGCCACCTGTTCCAGGCCCTAGGCCGCCACCAGGCGCTCCTTCGGGGCCACCCCAGGCAGCCCTCAACCCCAGGCCAGGAGTGGCACCCCCCAGGCCGCCCCCTGGGCCCCCACCCCCTGGCCACCCTGCTGCTGTCTTGGCACCCCCACCCATGCCTGGTCAATGGCCTCGACCACAGTTCGTTCACACTGGAGCAGGCAAGAGCAACTTTGTCGTTTGACCCCAAAGCTTGTGTCCATGCTGTATCGTGCACAGCAGCAGTAGCAGCCGCCAGTGTTTCTTTTGCTGCTCATGATTGCTTGCCAATATTGGTGCTGCTCGCCAGTGCTCACCCGTGCTCGCCCATGCTCACCGGTGCTCACCATTGCAGACAAGCACATGATATGTAGGCAGGCGAAACCTCATGTAGACAAAGTCAGCAGATCACATTGATGGGTTGAAAGGCATGCATGTTGATGCTTTGATAGTGACACGCAATCCCCAACAACAGACACACTCATGATGCAGTTGATCACGCACATTTGTATCCTCACATCGCATGCACCGTCAGCTAGGTGTGTGTGTCTGAAGTGCAGGAGCATCAAATCTGCCACGTGATGAAGGCAACGCAGTGCTACCTTCTCAGGCAGGTGAGCATCAGCTGATCAGGCTACCAGGCCAAACCAGAGTGTCTCCAGAGGAGTACAAGGAATTTTTGGGACTGGGCCATGGCGATGTTTTTGATCTTGATCCTGACAGGTACTTTTGCACCTGTAGAATGAGGTTTCCTACACAAACAGATATTCTGTCCTGACTGTGAACGGTGCAATCAGTCAAACCTGTGCTTCATCCTCTTCAGCTTCTTGCCCAGCGATGTGGAACAGCATTGGGCCAGCATCAACTGCTTGAGTGATGTTGTACATGGCCTCGTACCGCCATATAACATTATCAGAGCCACTGGCAGCTGACGGCTTACACTGCATAATTCTCACCACTATCTTCAAATTGAGTCGTCAAGGGTGAAAAAACACAAGGGATCAGTGCCCCTTGTATTGCTAACAGCTCTCATTGTTACCCCTTTTCAGACACACTGCCCATGGGATGTTGCCCTTCACCAGACATACTGCCTACTGAATGCTGCCCTTTGCGAAGCATACTGTCTACTGGAAGCTGCCCCTTGCCAGGCATACTGCCCACTGAATGCTGCCCCTGACAAGGCATACTGCCGACTGCGTGCAGGGTGGTGCAAGCCCCATGGAGGATGCCAGGGGCAGACCCAGCTGACTTTTTCAACTATGGCCTCAACATCAACACCTGGAAAGAGTACGTGGGCCGCATTCACCAGTTCAGGCTGGAGTTCAGCATGCAGAAGAAGATCCAGACCTATGAGAGCAGCAACGACACACCTGCGCTGGACCCCGATCTTCCCCCAGAGCTAGCTGCTGCTGTTGCTCAAGGCCGCCAGGCAAGCTGCTGCCCTTTGCCGTCTCTGGCATCGACTTCATTGTCTGCTGCCAATTGTCTGTTCAAGAAGCTTGCTTCATCAAACATGTGTGGATCCTGGGCCATATAGCCTTTCTGGTAAGCTAGAATGTACAGAATTCATGCTTTCAGAACACATTGCTGCGTATGTTCGTAAGCTTCACATCCAGAAGGCAAACGGGCGGCAGTGAGCTGCGTTTGCAGATCATCATGAAGCGTTCAGTCAATCAATCAATCTATATCTGTTTTTGGGACTCGTCAGGGAGTTCAACAGACGACAATCTCGAAATAAACATACACTCAGCAATAAATGTTCAAAAGTGTTTGACAGTAGAACATCAAAGAACTTGCGATAATCATGATATGATCATGCATTGCAGCTTCGGATCCTGCACACATGCTTAGCTCTTCTATTTACGTTTGCTGATGCTAGTCAAGGCTTCCAGCTTGTCTAGCAAAGACGGACTGTCAGCATTAGCGGCTGCTGCATACAGGGCATGGCAAATGCTGGAGCTGGTCCACCCAGTACAAGCCAGAGCTCTAGGCCCTTCCCTCCCCACCGCCCCCCAGCACCTCCCCCCAAGGTCCCTCCTAAACAGGACACAGGCTCAGCCATTGCCCTGACTGGTGACTCAGACAATGCCATAGCCTTGACTGGAGGACCACCTTCAAGTACAGATAAAAGGGCTCCTGGCACCACTACTGCAGCTGACCAAGCAGCTGCAGAAGCTGTCTCAGCGGAAGAGGGACAGATAGCGCAAGCCAAGGCCTCACAAGGACCAATTGCTGGCAAAAGTGGCATTGCTACGAATGGCTTGCAAGGTGGTGGCAAGCCGCCGCCATCTGGAACCCCTCCCTCTTCAGGGCCTGCTTCCAGTGGGCCACCCCCCAGTGGCCCTGGCCCAAGCCCTCCAAACCCAGGCATGGGTCTGGGGTCAGGCCCACCATCCTCCAGGGTTCCACCCAATGGGCCTGGCTTCATCCGGCCGCCATCTGGCATGCGGCCCATCGAAGGCAACCCTGACAATATGAACGGGAATCTACACATGTCCATGGGAATGTCCGGGCCTATGGGTTTCCCGCCCTTTCGGCCAGGCTTCCCTCCCATGGGCCCATACCCTATGATGCCTATGGGACCTTACCCTATGATGCATGGCATGCCTGGGCCCATGATGATGGGGTCAGGGCCAATGAGGGGTGGTCCTATGGGTCCAGGTCCCATGGGTCAATTCATGCCTGACTTTGGGCGGGAAAGCTTCAGAGATTTTGGCGAAAGGTGCACTATTCCTTCTCACAGAGACTGGTGGTCTAATCTCCAATTCTCTGGGGTTCATACGAGTTTATATACTCCTGCTGCACGCATCTTTGGCATGCATCAAGGGCTACCACAGTGGTTCATCCCTCATGCTGGACACTTGCTGTATGGCTCTCATGCCAATATGTAGCTGACAGACATGCCACTTCTTGCCAGTGATGCAGAGCCATTCTGCACAGCAGAGGGAACAAAAATCATATGTAGAGTGAGTGTCTTGCTCAAAATTTGCTTGCAGGCCATTCTAGTGCTCCTTGCAGGCCATTCATGGGTGGGCCTCACATGTTTGAAGAAGATGACCACGGCCAGCAAGGATTCAGGCAGGATGACAGTGGGTCTGGGGATGCCCTGGCCATGGGCATGGATGTGGACATCCCTGCTGCCACCACATCTGGGGACCGGCGGGAAGCAGAAAGGAGGCGAGGCAGAGAGGGCAGGTACAGCAAGTCAGGCAGTTGTGATGGTCTCACCATGTTGACTTCCTTACAGGCTACCAGTTGGGCAAAAGCCTGCACCCTGGTTCAAACCCCACAATCTAAGCCTGCAACCCATTCTGCCAAGACTTCAACCTATTCTGCCAGGTCGACCAGCATTTGGGAAAGTGTGTACAGTTTCTGTGCACAGTTGCAGGACCTGTGGTTGCAGTGACAAGGCCTGCCAGATTACACAAGGTCATGGGTCTGGCTTTCTGATCATAGGTCTCCATCAGGAACAGTTTTGCAGACCTGCCTGCCTGCCTGCCAAGGATTGGTCTCTCAAGCACATGGCTCAGCAATTGCCCTGTGACTGTCACTGTGTTGTTATCCTGACATGTGGCCAATGTTTGGTCAAGACCATGCAGCATGATAAAAGTCGAAAGTGGTTGTGGTCGGCAGGTATGAGCAGGATGAGTGGAGGCGAAGCAGCCACAGAGACTTTGACAGACAGACTGAAGAGGAAGACCGGTCCAGGCACGGCAGGAGGGACTGGGAGAGAGAAGAAGACCAGGACAGGGGCAGGGACCGCAGCAGGGACAGGGATAGGAGCAGCCATCACGACAGTTGGCACGACTGCTCTGAAGGCTATGACAGACACAGCAGGTAATGCACAAATGCTGTGGTGGCCAAGTGTACTCAGCTGTCAAATCGCTGCAAGCGTACTTGAACTTTGTGTATAAAGTGATGAATAAGTACGTAAGTGATGTATGCAACGACTAATGTTGTAAAGGGTGCCCAAGAGCTGAATTTTGGCAGAATCAATGGCATGCTGCTCTGCTACAAGGGCTGCATGTATGGCGGCGCTCATTTTATATAGTATGTGCTTCAGGTACAGATGACCCACACCCACACACGGTATAGGACAGTCAGCATACACAAAAGCACTGTGACACAAGAAAAGGACAAAGGATTCCATGTCAAGACCATTGAGGACCAGTCATATCTCACTGTGCCAGTCCCAGATTGATGCAAGTTGCCTTAGTGTCGTGATGTACTGCTATGTATGTGCTTTGTACCCAACAATGATTCCGAAGTGCTTGGATGTGTGTGCGCGCCTGCCAATTTTGACGGTCTGCAGCCGTGTCACTTGTATATGCATCTGCATGTGCGTATCCACGTGAACAGTGCTTGCATGCCTGCTGTTGATGCCTGTGCATGCGTCAACCAGCATCGTCCCAGTTGCAGTCAATGTGTTGCTGCGCATGCATGTTTGCATTGGCCACATGCCTGGCTCTGAATGACCTGCAAAGCAACTGCATCTGCATGCATGCACGTATGTTGCTCCAGGAAGTTATCAGCTGGTGAATGCATCGGCCCTACATGCGTTGATGTTCCCATGTGGTGATCAGTGAATTGAGCACCGCATCGCACTCTACATGTGCTGGACTTCGGACAACAGACCAGGTTTGTTGTGGCTGAAAGGGCCAAAACCAAAACGGCCAAAATCAGCACAGTTGATGTTATGTTTGTCGGTGACAGCTGGCATCTTGAAAATGACATGTACGGTGATGGATTGGCACTGTGGTGGTATAGCCTCAGAATCAATTGTGATAACGTAGCAAAAGTAATCATCAGTTTGTTTGCATGCTTCGCAAGTCTGTAAGCTTGATAATGCAAGATGTAAATAAGCATGAGCGCACTCACTACCAGAAACTGGGCAATGTTGTGCTCATAATAGATGATGTCACATAATGGGATAGATTCAGCATGGGCTGAAGTCTCTGAAACAGTGAGACAGTTTCAGCATGGATTAGACAACGTTGAGCCGTGCTTCGTTCCAATAGTGATGGTGGTAAACAAGCAGCGAGCCAGCTGTTGACCACAGCCAGCGCACAGCTCTCTCTAGCTTGCAGCCAACTTGCTGCTATTGCTCAACCTAAGATGCAGTTGAACAGATTTGTGCACTTCGATCTCTTTGCCAGTATGATCGGCTACTGTTTCCCTATGTGATGGACATGCAAATCTCTGAAACATGTAATTACAAGGTCATGAGATGGTCTCTGACAAATTGTAAGTCAACAGTCTGTTATTCGCTGTGTGTATGTATGAGCTGACATCAAAGCAACAGAAACACCGCAAATATGATGTTAACTACTGTGGCAGGTTTACATGCCGGTAGAGGTTTACACGCCAGTAGGACTGCCAGCATTTGTCTCGTGCCTCTTCAATGCACGCTCCTCATGACTTGCCATCATGTTGCCATGTCCACTACCACCCTGCACCACAGCACGATCCATTCAGGCTTTTGCACCCCAGAGTTGCACACAAAAATAGAGTGATGTTTTGACCTGATCAGAGTAGAGCCAGCTCCCTCAGGCGGGACAAATGTCAAGACTCATCACTCATTACATCTGTCTGTCAGAGCGCTTACAAGAAGATGAAAGCTGATTCAAGTGCTTTGCAACATGACTGAATGGCATGCAAGGCAATGATAATGCTGTAGCCTGTATGTTGTGCAGTACCTGATACACAGGCTGCCTTGTCCTCTTCCTCCTAGATGGGCTAGGGCAAGGGCCTTCCTGCTCACTGGCTGGGGCACTGCCAGAGTGTGCCTGGCCCTCCTTATCCCCTGCAATAAATGCATGTGTCCTGTTGAGTATGGCAAGCATAGAACGTAACAATGGATCTGATTCAGATTCTGCAGTGATCTCAAACAATGCCTGACAGCTTGTGCTTGATGCTCATGCAATCAGCTGACCGGCATGGCTGGTCATTACGTGGTACTCCACCCACAGACATGAAATTGCATGGCATGATGGAGATGTGGTGATGGTGGTGAAGAAAACCGTGGTGGTGGTGGTGGTTACAGAGGTAGTGGTGGTGGTTCTGCTTGGATCATGGTGATCCTGGCACAACCAATGTGGTGGTGGAGATGGCTGTAGTGGTGCTTAGATAGACACTGGTGATGCTGGCACAGTCAATGCACACACACTTGTCAGGTCAGCAACAGCGGTCCTACCGCTGTTGCTAACTGCTGCAGTTGAGCTGGGATTCCTTGCGCTTTCACTCCTGCTGGGGTGAGCCTCTTCCCTGGCAGCATCATTAATGACCGCGGCAGGGCTGTCCTGCACATGCCCAACTTGGCTGTCCTCAGAATCTGCAGACGAGCTCGCTCTGGTCAAGTGTGACATTTGTCACTTGCAACAGCAGGCCTTGCTGCTGATCACGCATTGCAGAATCAGTTGTGATCAGTTCAACATGCTTCAGGTACAGCTGGCATAGCTCTTATGCACCGGCAAG
>JAABUU010008217.1_pt1 | contig 10423 bp, 10 predicted proteins | sample 5559301 | NCBI WGS metagenome assembly JAABUU01 (sample SAMN10711884, study PRJNA513360) | rock metagenome | isolation source: Antarctica rocks | place: Antarctica: Victoria Land, Richard Nunatak white | reverse complement strand
GCAGGTTGCGCCACACCGTGAAGACGAGGAAAACCACGCCGAGGACGACGCCCGACCGGCGGGAGAGCCGGGGCAGGTGGGGCGCGCCGCCTCGCAGCCCAGCATACACCTGGGTCATCCAGTAGAGCGTGACGGCCCCGAGGAGCAGCATCGCGGGCAGGTTGTAGGAGAGGGCCGCCTCCACGTCGCCGCGGGTCATGGCCGCGACAGCGCGCGACCCACCGCAGAACGGGCACCACCAGCCGGTGACGGCGTGGAACGGGCAGACCGAGAAGCCCAGCTCGCCGTCGGTGGCATGGACGGCGGCGGTGGCCAGCGCCACCGCCGCGCCGGTGGCCAGCGGCGCAGCAAGGGTCCGGCCCCGCGCCATCGGCGTGGAGGCGGGCCCTCGGAGCACTTGTGCCGTCATCGGCTGACTAGCTGCCGGCCCCGGTGAGCCGGACGATGAGCCCGATCCCCCAGAGGACGGTGACGATGATTCCGATGATGAAGCCGGCCTTCGCCATGCCCGCACCGGACTGGCGACCGCCGGAGGCGGCGATCTCGCTCGTCGCCTGCCGGCTGAGGATGATCGCCACCGGTCCGAGGATGCCGCAGATGACCAGGCCGACGAGGGCGAGGATCATCGACAGGCGCGCCTTGGAGTTCGTCTGGGCCGGTGCCTGCGGGTAGCCGGGAGCCTGACCGTAGGCGTTGGGGTCGTACTGCGGCGCGCCACCGTACTGTGGTGCGGCACCGTACTGTGGTGCGGCGCCGTACTGGGGCGGCGGTGGGCCGCCGTACTGCGGAGCCGGCGGAGGCGGAGTGCCATAGCTGGGCTGACCCGGGGACGGGCTGTCCTGGGGATGCTGGCCGGACTCGTCCGAGGGCCCGGTGGGCGGTGGGGGGTTGTTGCCGTACGACATGGTCGAGCCCTTTCTGGAGCGGATCAGGGCGCCCCCTGGGACGCGACACGTACGCAGACTAGTGCCTGGCCGGGGCGACGGTGCGGTACTTCGACCCCGCGGCGGCGCCACCGGTTCCGTCGGACTGCCGGCCGGCGGCTCAGCTGGTGCCGCTGTCCGCCTGGTTGTTGCCGGGACGGGTGACGTGGGGCCCGCGCTCACCGCGGGCGCCCTCGTCCGTGGCGGCCTTGGCCGCGCCGTAACCGGCATTCGAGAGAACCTTGCCGACCACGACACCGACGACGGCGATGCCGACACCGACGCCGAACCACACCTTGGAGGCAAAGACTACGGCGAACGACATGACGAGCGCGGCGAACAGGAGGATGGTGACGGCCGTCCATGCAGCGACGCTCTGACCGTGGCTCTCCTGCTCCTGGTCCTGCTCGGGCATGGCGGCTACTGCTCCTTCGGGCGACGGGTGTCTCGACGTCGTGTCGGGTGAGTGCGTTGTGTCAGGTGAGTGCATTGTGTCAGGTGCGGGTGTCGTCCCGACCCTCGGTCGGGTCCCGCCCCTCACTGAGCTCGTCCCACGTCGAGCGACGGGAGCCGCGGCTGTCGGCGACCTCCCGCGTCCCCGGCCGGTCGAACCGGCCGGACAGGCCGCCCCACCGCCCGACCGCGACGGTCGCCAGACCGCCTGCCAGGCTCAGCGCCGCGGAGATGGCCAAGGAGGCCCACGGCCACGGTGACAGGGCGGCGGCGGAGCCCACGGCGCCGGTGCGCCCGAGCTGCTCAGCCGCCTGACGTCCGAGTGCGGCTGCCGGGTCCGCGAGGACCAGGACCGACAAGGCCGTGGCCCCGAGCGCGGCGAGGACGAGGAGGACGGCCGAGACTCGACGGAGGCGGGCACCGCCGGTGAACACGGCGACGAGCGCGGCGAGCGCCACGGCTCCCAGGGCGACCACCCCGGGGGCCGCCTGCGACCCGGTGACCGACACCGTCGCCTGCCCGAGGACCGGGTCACTCGTCCGCCCGCTCACCCAGGTGCGGGTTGTGACAAGGAGAAGGAGGAGGGTCGGTGCCGCGAGGAGCACGAAGGTGTTCCGCTTGGTCAGCAGTGTGCTGGGCAGCATGGTCCGGGGCCCACTCATCGGGACGTCCGGGTCATCAGGAAGGCCGGGCCATGGGCGGACGTCCGGTGGCCGGCGGGCGCATACCTGCGGCGGCCTGGACCGCGCGGATCACCGCCGCCGCCTTGTGCTGGGTCTCCTCGTACTCCAGCTGCGGGACGGAGTCGGCGACGATGCCGGCCCCCGCCTGGACGTATGCCGTGCCGTCCTTGACGAGGGCGGTCCGGATCGCGATGGCCATGTCGAGGTCGCCGGCGAAGTCGAGGTAGCCGACCACGCCGCCGTAGATGCCGCGACGGCTCCCCTCCATCTCGTCGATCAGGGCCATGGCCCTCGGCTTGGGCGCCCCGGAGAGGGTCCCCGCCGGGAAGGTCGCGACGAGCACGTCGTAGGCACCGAGCCCCTCCTGGAGGTCACCGACGACCGTGGACTCGAGGTGCATGATGTGGCTGTAGTGCCGCACCGTCATGAACTCGACGGTGTCGACGGTGCCGGCCCGGCATACCCGCTGGAGGTCGTTGCGGGAGAGGTCGACGAGCATGAGGTGCTCGGCGCACTCCTTGGCGTCGGCGGCGAGCTCCTCACCGAGCCGCACGTCGTCCTCGGGGGTCTTCCCGCGCGGCCGCGAGCCGGCGATGGGATGGGTGATGGCGCGCCGGCCGGTGACCTTGACGAGCGCTTCCGGGCTCGACCCCACGACGTCGTATGCCGTGCCGTCGGGGTGCGGGAGGCGGAACAGGTACATGTACGGGCTGGGGTTGGACGCCCGCAGCGCACGATAAACGTCGAGTGAGTCGGCCACACAGGGAAGCGAGAAGCGTTGCGACACAACGATCTGGAAGACCTCGCCGGCGCGGATCGCCTCCTTGCACCGCTCGACGATGTCGTGGAACTGCTCCTGGGTGTGGCTGCTGGACACCTGGCTCTCTACCGCCTCGATGACGGCGACGCTGCTGCCGGCCGGCGCGGCGAGGTCGGTCGTCATCCGGTCGAGCCGCTCGACGGCGTCGGCCCAGGCCCACTCGACCCGGTCGGGCGTCGCGTCGTAGTTCACCGCGTTGGCGACGAGCAGCAACGACCCGTCGGAGTGGTCGAGCACCGCGAGGTCGGTGGCGAGGAGCATGGCCAGCTCAGGCAGGCCGAGCTCGTCCTGCCCCGAGTCGGGCACCTTCTCCCAGCGCCGGACGGCGTCATAGGTGATGGCGCCGACCATTCCGCCGGTCAGGGGCGGCAGGCCCGGGATGCGTTCGGTGGCGAGCGCGGCGACGGTGTCCCGCAACGCCTGCATCGGGTCGCCCGCGGTGGGCACACCGACGGGAGGTGGCCCGATCCAGTGGGCCTGCCCGTCCTGCTCGGTCAGTGTGGCGTGGCTCCTCGCGCCGACGATCGAGTAGCGGGACCACACGCCGCCGTGCTCGGCCGACTCGAGCAGAAACGTCCCCGGGGCGTCCTTGGCGAGCTTGCGGTAGACCCCGATCGGTGTCTCGCCGTCGGCGAGGAGCTTGCGCACGACGGGCACGACGCGGCGTTCGTGGGCGAGCTCGCAGAACACCGCGAGGCTCGGCCAGGTGGTGCCCCAGGCCAGCTCGGCAGCGATGTCACCCATCCCGGCTCCCGACGACGGCGTCGAGCGGCCGAGCGTCGAAGCAGGTCCAGTCGCCGGTGTGGCAGGCCGCTCCGACCTGGTCGACCCTGACCAGCAGTGCGTCGCCGTCGCAGTCGAGGGCGACGGACTCGACCCACTGGACGTTTCCCGAGGTGTCTCCCTTGCGCCAGAGCTCACCCCGGCTGCGCGACCAGTAGGTGGCCCGTCCCGTCGTCAGGGTGCGGGCCAGCGACTCGTCGTTCATCCAGCCGATCATGAGGACCTCTCCGGTGTCGTGCTGCTGCACCACAGCAGCGACGAGTCCGGCCGCATCGCGCTTGAGCAGCGCGGCGACCGCCGGATCGAGGAGGATGGGGGGGTCTTGCACCCTGTCATTGTGCCGAACCCGCAGGTATACCGTCCGGCCGGCTCACCATCCGGTGTCCGAGTACGCTCCAAGGGCCGCCTTGCGCCGGTCGGCAACGAGCGAAACCCCTGCGCCCCACCACGTCTCCGGCGGCCCGCCCCGGCTTGGACCCTCGCCACGATCGACCAGCACAGGAGGGCCAGCGGAAGCTCCACCATAACCCCTGGCAGAAGCCAGCACCCGCCGCGTCCCCTGCACGAAGGTGGAGGAGGCCGGACACAGGCAACCCGCAGCGTGTCAACGCCAAGCATCCGTCGCCCGAGGACATGAGACTTGAGGCTGACAACGCCGCCGTCGACGAGGTGGCGGCAGCAACGGGCCTGGCCGAGTCGGACGTCGAGCGGCGGCTCGACCTGGCCATGAACGACGACGGCCGGAGCACGGTCATGCTCGCGATGCTCGCGCAAGGGGACGTGCTGCTGTCGCGCTGCACCCGCATCCACGAGACGACCCGGCTCTGCAGCGCAGAGGACGTCAACGTCATCGCGCAGCGGGTGCTCAGGCTCTGCAAGGACGGGTCGACCCGCTCGCACGCGTCCTTCACGCGCGAGCTGCGGCGTCAGGTCCGCATCCACGAACCCAGCGATGAGCTTCGCGCCGAGGATGCCCTGGTGCGCCGGACCGCCTTCGGCGAGCTGCACGACGACGGCATGGGCACCGCGGTCATCACCGGCAAGGGAGAACGCGTCGTCGCGGCGATGGAGCGGGTGGACGACATCGCCCGCACCCTTCGAGCCGCCGGCGACGGCCGGACGCTGACACAACTGCGCTCCGATGTGGCACTGGACCTGTTGCTCCAGGGCCGGCCGCCGGAGGGCGTCGACGGCATACCGGGTCCGCTGCTGAGCGCCCCGGCGGCCCACGTCAACATCGTCGTGTCCCTGAACACGCTTCTGGGCCTCGACGACGGGGTGGCGGAGATCCCCGGCTGGGGGTTTCTCAGCGGCGCCCACGCGCGTGACGTCGCCCTGGCCAGGGGATCGGTCTGGCGCCGGCTCGTGTCCGACCCGCTGACCGGCGCGGCCCTCGAGCTCTCGACGCAGCGCTACCGGCCGACCGCGGCGATGGCTGACCTCGTCGCAGCCCTCGACGGGGTGTGCCGCGGACCAGGCTGCACCGTCCCGGCCTTCCGATGCGACAACGACCACCAGATCGCCTGGCCCAAGGGCGCGACGTCCGTCGACAACCTCAACGCCAAGCACCGGCGACATCACAACCACAAGACCCGCGGCACCTGGACGAGCGAGATGGACCCCGACGGGATCGTGACCTGGCGGACGATGGGCGGTCGGACCTACGTCAACCGCCGGCATGACTACGACGATCCGCTCGGTCGACCGGCCACGGATGCCGAGTACGACCTGGCGACAGCAGCCGACCCGCCGCCGCCGTTCTGACCCAAACTCAATGCCGGTGGTGATCTCGTCGTGGGCCGCGGACCGGCTGCCGACGCGATCGCCCACTGTCGGCGGGTCGGCCCCCCAAGGCCGTCACGGTTTGTCGGGCAGCCGCCGGGGCGCTCACCGAGCTTCGTTACGACGTCACGTCAAGAATGGCGATCCGCGCCGCCAGCGCCGCCCCGCCACCAAAGGGGTCAAGTGACGGTCCTGAGCTGGCGACCGGCAAGCTCCAGCACGGAGGCGATGGGCATCTGGTGGCCGGCTACCCGCGCTGCCGCCCAGGTGCGTTCGTCGGTGCGGGCGGCAGCGAGGTACTTCGTGGCGGAGACGCTATCGAAGGCGTGCTGTAGCGCACCCAGCCGTTCCGACAGTGCCTCTGCGGCCCCATGGAGGACAGCCGCCTGCTGGCTATCGCCCTCGACCGCGGCGACCATCGCGAGACCCTCCAACGTTTCAGCGACGCTCCAGTCCTCGCCGACCGCAGTACAGATGAACCCAAGGTCCTCCGTCCAGTGAGACGGCTCGCGCGTTAAGTAAAGAGTGTCTCTTGCCCGCTTGTGTGTCACGCGTGCTGTTGCTGGGTGACCCACGATGCGTGCAACCCGGCATACACGCCGCCGGCGGTGACGAGCTGCGCGTGGTGACCGCGCTCGACGATGCGGCCCGCGTCGACGACGATCACCTCGTCGGCGGCCTGGGCGGTCGAGAGCCGGTGCGCGATGGCGATCGAGGTGCGTCCACGGGTGAGGCTGTCGAGGGCCCGCTGGAGCCGGACCTCGGTGTTCGGGTCGACCGCCGACGTCGCCTCGTCGAGGACCAGGAGGTCCGGGTCGGCGAGGTAGGCGCGGGCCAGGGCGACGAGCTGACGCTCCCCCGCCGACATCGACTCCCCGCGCTGGCCCACGTCCGTCCCCAGGCCCTGTGGCAGCGAGGCGAGCCAGCCGTCGAGCCCGAGCTCGGTCAGGGTCAGCAGCACGTCGTCGGCCGTCGCGTCCGGCTTTCCGAAGGTGATGTTCTCGAGCAGGGACGCGTCGAAGAGGAAGCCCTCCTGCGGCACGAGGACCACCCGGCTGCGCAGCGAGGAGAACCGGACGTCGCGCAGGTCGACACCGTCGATCAGGACGCTGCCGTCGGAGGGGTCCATGAGTCGGGTGAGCAGCTTGGCCAGCGTCGACTTGCCCGAGCCGGTCTCCCCGACGATGGCCACCCTGCTGCGGGGCTCGATCCGGAGGTTGATGTCATGCAGCACCGGTTCGCCGCCCGGGTAGGCATAGCCGACGTGCTCGAAGTCCACGGTGATCGGCCCCCGAGGCAGCGCCACACCCTTCTCCCCGGGGTCGGCGACGTCGGCCGTCGTGTCGATGATGCCGATGACGCGGCGCCAGCCGGCGATGGCGTTCTGCATCTCGTTGAGGATCTCGGTGGCCTGCTGGACCGGGGTGGTGAAGAGGTTGACGAGGAAGAGGAAGGCGAGCAGCTCCCCGAGCGTCAGCTGGCCGTGGACGGCGAGGACCGTGCCGACGACGATCACGACTGCGGTGGTCAGACCCGAGACGAGCTGCCCGGAGGTGAAGGCGATGACCGCCCTGACCTGGGCGCCGATGGCGGCGCGGCGGTGGTCGTCGACGGCGACGTCGATCCGCTCGGCGGTGCGGTCCTCGACGCCGTAGGCCCGGATCGTCGAGGCGCCCACGACCGCCTCGGAGATGGCCCCCAGCATGTCACCGACCCGCTGCCGGACCGTGGTGTAGGCCCGGCCGACGATGCCCTGGAACGTATGGATGACGTAGAACAGCGGGAGATAGCAGATCCACACGACCGCAGCCAGGATCGGGCTGTAGATCACCATGAGGACCGTGGCGAGGGTCAGCTGGGCGATGTTGACCATGAGCATCAGCCCGCCGAACTGGACGAACATCGAGATCGTGTCCACGTCGGACGTCACCCGCGAGACCAGGGACCCGCGGCGCTCGGTGTTCTGGGTGAGCATCGAGAGGTCGTGGATGTGGCGAAACGCCTTGATTCGCAAGGTGGACAGGCCGTTCTCGGAGGCCGTGAAGAGCCGGATGTTGACGAAGTAGGCGCTGATCATGGTCACGACGACGCCGCCGAGCGCGAGGAGGATGTAGCGCAGGACGGCGTCGCGGTCGGGGCCGCCCCGGGCGAGGATCCCCTCGTCGGTCGTGCGCTGGACGACGAACGGGATGAGGACCCGTCCCAGCGTCGAGAGGATGGCCAGAGCGACGGTGACGCCGATCCCGCGACGCAGCTCCGGTGAGAGGTGCACCCCCCGGCGCAACGTCTGCCAGGTGCTCCGCTCCTGTCCGGACTCGATGCCGGTGTGGTCGGCCAGCGGCTGGCTGCTCACCATGCTCATCGGTCGACCGCCATCGCGTCCGCGTCCTCCTCGCGCTGCGCGCCGGAATCCCCGTCGACTCCCTCGTCGGCGCAGATCGCGGCCCGTTCCGCCGCTTCACGCGCGTATGCCGTGACGAGACGCTGGTAGCCGCGGCACCTGCCGAGCAGCTCGTCGTGGGTCCCGTGGTCGACGACCCGCCCTTCCTCGACATAGACGACCTGGTCGGCCAGCGCGATCGTCGCCATCCGGTAGGCGACCACGAGGACCGTCGTGCCAGAACGGGTCTCGCGCAGTGCCGCGAGGATCGCCTGCTCGACGCTCGGGTCGACGGCTGACGTGGCGTCATCGAGGACCAGGAGCTGCGGCCGCCGGATCATCGCCCGGGCGAGCGCGATGCGCTGACGCTGACCACCCGACAAGGTGCCGCCGCGCTCTCCGACCCGGGTGTCGAGCCCGTGGGGCAGGTGGCGCACGAAGGTCTCACCCTGGGCGGCCCGGAGGGCCTTCCACACCTCGTCGTCGGTGCGCTCGACGCCGAGCGTGACGTTGCCGCGGACGGTGTCGTCGAACATGAAGGTCTGCTGGGAGACGAGGGCGGCCACCTCGGCGATCCCGCCCCGGCGGACGGTCCGCAGGTCGACGTCGTCGATGAGCACCGCGCCGGAATCCGGGTCGACGAGCCGCATCATGAGGTTGGTCAGGGTCGACTTGCCGGAGCCGGTCGGACCGACGAGCGCCGTCGTCGCCCCGGCCGGGACCACGAGGCTCACCGAGTCCACGGCGGTGTTGCGCTCGAGGGTGCTGTCCTCGAGCTCGACCTCGTAGGTGAAGGACACGTCGTCCAGCTGCAGCCGGCCGGCCCCGCTCCGGGGAAGGGCCGCCGACCCGTGCTCCATCGAGCCCGTGGCCCGGATCACCGCATCGACGCGGTCCCAGCCGACGACGGATCTCGGCAGCTCGGCGAGCACCCAGCCGAGGGCCCGCACAGGGAAGGCGAGAATGGAGAACAGGTAGGCGATCTGGACGACTTCGGCCGCGTTGAGGTCGCCGGTCGAGACCCGCCAGGTCCCCACGGCCAGGACCGCCAGCGTCCCCAGGGTGGGAATGCCTTCGATCGCCGGGTCGAAGACACCGCGGGTGCGGCCCACCTGGATGTTGGCGTCCCGCAGTGAGTGGGTGACGGCCCGGAACCGGTCGGTCTCCTGGTCCTCGCGGCCCAGGCTCTTGACGACAAGTGCCGCCTCGAAGCTCTCGTGGGCCACCTCCGACACCTCGGCGCGCAGCTGCTGGGCGCGGGTGACCTTGGGCGACATGACCCGCTGGAAGGCGAGGTTGACCAGGAACAGCCCGGGGAACACCGTCATGCCGATGGCCGCCAGGAAGGGGTCGACGACGAACATCTGGACCGCCCCGAAGACGAGCATGACCACGACGCCGATGGCCATCGGCAGGGGGTTGAAGACGTTCCATGTCGACTCGACGTCGGAGTTGGCGTTGGAGAGCAGCTGGCCGGACGGGTGCTTGTGGTGCCAGCTCAGCGGGAGGTTGAGGTACTGCCGGGTCACCCGCCGGCGGAAGATCGCCCCGAGGTTGAACACGGCGACCCCCGCGGCCAGTCGCCGCACGACGATGCCGATCACGTTGAGGAGGACGACGCCCGCGAGGAGCAGCCCGGCGTGCCACAGCTGCGAGGCGGTGACAGAGCGCGCGGCGATGGCCGGCGCCACCGTGTCGTTGACGACCCTGCCGATGACCCACGCCGTGCCGCCGGTCATGATGCCGTAGATGCCGCTGCCGACGACGGCGAGCGCGAACCACCGCGGCTGCGTCCGGATGCCGGTGCCCAGCACACCGAACCCCCGGCGAAGGGTGGCGGCCGAGGGCGTCGGAACAAGGGTCGACAACAGAGAGGTCCCCCGGGAAGAAGGTGTGGTTGGTGGGCTGCTCACAGCCTCTCATGTCGCCCGGACACTCGAGACCGGTGAGATGACGGCAGCACCGATTCCAAGGACCTCACGTGCACTCGAGGTCGAGCCGCGTCCCAGCAACGCCGCTCACTGCCGCTCCAGGGTCGCCGTGCGCCGGCTCTCGACCTCGAGGAGCCGCAGTGCCACGAGGCCGATGACGCCGAACCCGCCGGCCAGCAGCGCCTCCCTGAGGACCAGCCCACCGACGCTCCCGAGTGTGGCCCCGTCGGCCAGCAGCCGACACGCCTCGATGGCATGCGTCAGGGGCATCCACGGGGAGACCGACGCCATCCATCCGGGCAGCGCGTCGACCGCGACGTTCGCTCCGCAGAAGAGGAGCAGGACGCCGAAGATGATGTTGGAGAGAACCGCCGTCTCCCTCACCCGCAGGCCCAGAGCAGCCGCGACCAGTCCCAGTCCGGTGCACGAGGCCGAGCCCACCGCGATGACGAAGGCCATCGGCAGCCAGGCGCTCACCGGGACGTCGATGCCGAGCAACAGCCCTCCGACGAGGAGGCTGAACATCGACACGACCCAGCCGTTGACGACCACCGGCAACGACCGACCGAGGAACAAAGGGCTCCTCGCTAGATCGTGTGGATGGTGGGTAGGGGCAAGCGGCCGGCGATGAGGTAGACGATGGTGATCATCTTCTGCTTGTTGCGGTA
>JAABUU010008213.1_pt1 | contig 10429 bp, 10 predicted proteins | sample 5559301 | NCBI WGS metagenome assembly JAABUU01 (sample SAMN10711884, study PRJNA513360) | rock metagenome | isolation source: Antarctica rocks | place: Antarctica: Victoria Land, Richard Nunatak white | reverse complement strand
GCGCAGCACGCTCGCCGAGGCCGACGAGACGCCGGCCAGGCTCAGGGCACCGGCGGCCAGGCAGATCGAGACCGACGACCCGATCCCCAGCCGGCGATGCCGGCGCAGCGACGAAGACGACCTGCAGACGAACCTCACCGCTGACCCTGGCATCGACCCTCCCCGTCCGGCGACCGAAAGCTTGACTGTGAGCATGTCACCTTCGGCCGCCGGGAGGCGCCGTCACCCGTCGGCGTGGGCGCCGGTATGTTTCGCTCCCACCAACCCAGGAGACAGCCCCATGGCCAGAGTAGACGCCTCCAGCCGGTCCCAAAGCACCAGTCGCGGCATTCGCATCCCCATCCTGGGCAACCGTCTCCGAGCTCCCGCCCGGGGGTCGCTGGCGTGGTATGCCGGCCTGGGGGCGATGACTGCGCTGGAGGTCGTCGAATGGCCGCTGGCCCTGGCCGTGGCTGCCAGCCACGCCATCGCCACCCATGCCCGCAACCCGGAGGTGCGCGAGTTCGCCGAGGGAACCGAAGAAGGCGAGGCCTAGTAGGAGATGAACCCGCGCGCCGGCCTCGCGGGCGGGAAGCTGCGCGCCCAGCTCGCAGGTGGGGAGCCGCGCACCGATCACGTGGGCAGCCTGCTGCGCCCACCTGAGCTGCTTGACGCGCGCCGGCGCCACCAGGCGGGCGAGCTCGATGCCGTCGCCTTCAAGGCCATCGAGGACGACGCGGTGCGAGTGGTCATCGCCCTGCAGGAGGCGGCCGGGTGTGAGGTCATCACCGACGGGGAGCTTCGGCGGGAGTCCTTTCAGTCAGAGCTCACTGCCGCGGTGGAGGGCTTCTCCGGGGTGGACGTCGATGCCTGGCTGTGGGGCGACTGGCACTCAGAGGCGGTGGGGGAGAAGTCCACGCCGCGCCCGCGCGAGCTTGCCGTGGTGGAGGCCCTGCGCCCGCGCCGTTCGTTGGCCGCCGAGGAGTTCACCTTCCTGCGCGCCCATACGTCGAGGGTGGCCAAGGTCACCCTGCCCTCACCCACCCTGTTTGCCAACCTGTGGTCACCCGAGCGCTCGACATCTGCCTATCCGCGTTTTGACGACTTCATGGCCGACGTGGTGGCCATCCTCTGCGACGAGGTGCGCGAGCTCGCCCGACTGGGAGCTACCTACGTCCAGCTCGACGCGCCCCAGTACCCGCTGCTCATCGACCCCAAGTGGCGGGCCTTCTACGAGGCCCGCGGATGGACGGTGCAGCGCTGGTTGTCCTACGGAATCGAGCTCGACAATGCCGTGATCGATGCCGCCCCGGGCATCACCTTCGGCTTTCACCTGTGCCGGGGAAACCAGGACTCGCGCTGGCTGGTGGCTGGCGGCTATGACGAGATCGCCGCACCCATCTTCGGCTCGGTGCACGCCCACCGCCTGTCGCTTGAGTACGACGACACGCGCTCGGGCGGCTTTGATCCGCTGGCCCTGGTGCCCGACGACAAGGTGGTGGTCCTGGGCCTGGTGACCACCAAGGCCCCCGACCTCGAAACCGAGGATGGTCTGCTCAAGCGTATCGAGGAGGCCAGCCGGGTGATCGACATCGAGCGTCTGGCTCTGGGAACCCAGTGCGGCTTCTCCACCTCGGTGGTCGGCAACCGCGTCTCCGTGGCCGACGAGCGCGCCAAGCTCGAGGTCATCGCCGCCACCGCCCGGCAGGTATGGGGCGCGTCCGAGGTCTGTCCCGCCCGGGATTAGCTCGTCGGAGCCGGAGCCCATGACGCCCCACCTCTCACCGCCGAGCCAGCAGGTGCCCAGCCGTGGCCGCTGAGGCCCCCCCGCGCGACCCGGCGCGGGGGCCCCGGCTGGGTCCCGGGCGCGCCACGGACCCGGCGGAGGCCGTCGCTCGGGTGGCCCTGGCCAAGCGCGACGTGCTGCTGCGCGCCTATCGGCGGCGGCTGCGCTGGGAGGACCTCGAGGACTGCTACAGCCAGGCCACCCTCGAGCTGGTCGCGCGGGCTCGGCGCGGAGACGTATTTCACAGTCCCCAGCATGTGGCCAACGCCCTGGAGCAGAAGCTCGCCTCGCGCATCAACGATCGCCATCGCGCCGTGGCCGGGCGCAGCCCGGGGGAGGCGGCCATGGCCGGCGCGGTGTCGGTGGAGGACGGCCAATGCGGCGTGAGCGACCTCCACGATGGCGGCGGTGAAATCTCTGACCGGGTGGCTCGTCGTGACGAGGTCGCCCGCCTGCGTGAGGTGGCCGCCGAGCTCACCGACGACCAGCGCCTGGTGCTCGCCTGTCAGGTGGGCCTGGACATGCAATGCGGTGAGTTCTGCCGGCGCTTCGGTTGGTCGGCGGAGAAGTTCCGCAAGGTCTCCCAGCGCGCCCGGGCGCGCCTGCGGGTGCTCGTGGTGGAGTACCAGGCGGGGGAGCGCTGCGCCCGACTGGAGCCCGACCTCCTGGCTTATGTCTCCCGCGTCGCCGAGGGTGAGCAGCGGCGGCGCATCACCCTGCACCTGGAGAACTGCCCGGGCTGCGCCCACACCGCGCGGGGGCTCGAGCGCGCCAGCCGCCACGTGGCCGGGCTGCTGCCCGCTCCGGCGCTGCTCACCGGCGCCCTGGCGGCCAGGGGGATGCCGTGGGCCGGCGCCCTGCGCCGGCTGGTCCCGTGGATGGGACGCCACGCCCCCGCCTCGCCCGCACCCACGGGAGCCACCGGCGCAGCGGCGGCGGTTGCCACCGGGGGCGGTGGTGCGGTCCTCGGCGCGGGCACCACCACCGTCGGGGCCGGAGCCCTCAAGCTCGGGGTGGCCGCCCTGTGCGTGGCGGGAGCCGCCGGCGGCTACGCGGTCTGTGAGCGGGCGGGAATCGTGCCGGGCCCGGGTCGCGCCCATCACGCACCGGCCCGGGTCAGGCGAGCGGGCTTTCATACCGCCGGCGTCCCCGCCCACCCGGGCTCCGCGCCGGCGGCGTTGACCGGGGCCCACTCCTCGAGCTGGATGAGGATTCGACGCCTCTCGCTACCACGCTCCACGGCGGCCGGTACCGGAGGTGGACGCTTCCCGGCACGTCCCGCTCATCGCACCGCGTCGCCGGGCCAGAGGGAGTTCGGCCGCCGCGCCGTCGCGCGGGAGTTTGCCCCGCGCGGGACCGCACCGGCCACCTTCGCGCGCGTGCACCCGGGGTCGACCACGGACTTCGCCCTCGGGCGCCCCCGTCACGGCGGTGGGGCGCCAGCTCCGGCCCGGTCTTCCGCAAGCACGCCACCAGCTCTGCGCTTGGCTCGGCGCACCGCCGAGTTCTCAGGGCCGTAGTCCGAGCCCCCGCCCCCTACCCGGGGCGACCCTACCCGTCGCTCACTCCGAGCCCCTTGCCGCCCTCTGCGGAGGCGACCCTATGCGCCGGGCCCCTCGCCGCCCTCTGCGCAGGCGACCCTATGCGCCGGGCCCCGCGGGCCCGGGCGGCGGCGGCTCGTGGGCGCGGATCGGCTGTCCGAACTCGGGACAGGCCTCGTTGCGACAGTGCCAGCCGTCCTCGGCCCGGGTGCCCGGCTGGGTGCAGGTCGGGCACATGGGAGGCGCTTCGGTCACGCGCTCCAGCCTACGCGGATCATCCCCGCCGGGGAGGACCGCCGCCCCGCCCGACCTCTCGGCAGGCCGACAACGTCATTGGGTGGAGGAGAGGATCCACAGACCGAGACTGGTGAAGCCCACCATCACCGCCAACATCCAGTACTGCGAGCGGGTGGCCTGGCGGGCGCGGGTGTAGACGATCAGGGCACGATCGTGGGCCAGCGTCAGACCGGCGGCGTGACCGAGGACCAGGGCCGTCACCTGCACGTACCAGATGACGTTGGAGGCGAAGGCGTTGTAGTCGATCGTGTCTGAGGCGGTTCCGAGCAGGTTTGCCCCGTGACCCAACGGGTCAGAAGCCAGGTAGGCGGTGGCCTGGCCCTGGAAGGCCAGCAGTGAGAAGTAGTGGGCGATCACGTAGGCCAGGGCGATGGGCAGCAGCGAGTGGGCAAAGCGCCGCGAGAGCTCCTCGGTCGAGTGCTCGCGGCTGACGCTGCGCATCCCCAGCACCCCCAGCCGGTACAGAGCCCCGATGAAGGCGATCATCGCCGCCAGGCCCAACGTTGCCGACAGCTCGGCGGGGGCATCGCCCCCCAGCCCGTTGAACAGGCTCTGCACGTGCGGCTCGGCTCGCGTCCACGCCTGACCCACCGAGAAGCCGTCAAAGCTCGTCGAGCCGATCATCACCGCGACCAGGGCCACCGTGCCCGGCATCGTCTCCAGGCCCGCCGCTCCCACCACCGGGGCGCGCAGGCGCAGGCGCCCATGGTGCCAGTGAAGGGGCGACAGCCGAGCGAACAGCCCGAAGTACACCCCAAAGGCGTCGCCGCGCCCCGTCCAGGTCTCGATTCCGTACAGGCTCATCCCCACCAGCTGGATGGCGGCGTAGACGAGGCTGAGGGTGGCCAGCGTCGAGGGCACGTCCTTGTTGGCATAGACGAGCTCCAGCCAGGCGAAGGCGAGGATTCCCGCCACCGCGGGCCAGCGTCCCAGCTGGGCCGGGTAGGCCATGGGCTCAGGCAGCTTGCCGGGCGCCACCTTGCCGGCGATCCACGCCACCCCCCGGGCCAGGGCGCGCCACGGATTGAAGGCGCGAAACACGTCACCGAGGAGCAGGCTGGCAAACGCCAGTCCCACCCAGAACAGGACGTAGATGAACGTCGGCGCGAGGTTGCTGGTGGCCTGCTGGGCCCCGGCGTAGCCGGAGTAGACGACCACCGCGAACAGCGCGAGCCCGATCGCCCCGCAGATCGGGTCAAGGAGGCGGGGGACGCGCAGCAGCTCGCGCTCGTGGATGTGGGCCAGCCGCGGCTTGGGCCACAGCGTGGCCAGCGCCACAAAGGACACCACGAGCACCACCGCCGCCGCCCAGGCAAACAGCCAGCGCGGGATCGGCAGGTCGGTCTTGCCCACCAGGCCGTGGGCCAGGGCGGGCACGGGGGCGGCCAGGTCGGCCCCCAGGAGCACGCCGGCCCCGGCCCCGGTGAGCGCCAGGAGGCGACGGCGGCGCGAGCGGGGGGGATCGTTCACCGCGCGGGTCATGACGTCACCTTCAGGGAGGCGATCTGGCGCTTGGCGTTCTCCAGCTCGATGACGAACAGGCCCTGGATCGACGCTGGGAAACTGAAGTGCACGCTGCCCCCCCTCGTGACCGTCTGGTGCAGGTCATAGCCGTGGATGTGAATCTCGTCGGCTGAGTCTGAGCTGACGGTGAGGTCGATGGTCTGACCCTGGTGGTAGGTGAGCTTGGCGATCCCCCCCTGGGGCTGTCCGCCGACCACGGTGACGTGGGCGGCGCCGCTGCTCTTTACGTCCTGGGTGCTGGTGCTCGAGGCCGAGTTGGCGACGACGAACGCGATGACCACCACGACGAAGGCCGCCGCGACGACGCCCAGGCGCGAATTGCGTGACATGACTGAAATACCTCCGAGTCTCGGTGTCCGAGCACGGGCGCCGACTCAGGCGACGCCCGCGCGCTCCTATCGGTGTCCGAGAGCCGGCGGCGGCGCGCGACCGGCCAGGTGGCGGGCCAGCACGCCGGCGCGGGGTGAGGTGAGAATTTCTATTAAAGGTGGGCAACCGATCGGGTCCCCGCCGCGGCGCGAGGCCGAGCGGCGCCGCCCATCGCCAGCGGGGCCTGCGGGGCCCGCAGGACGAGGGCGATGAGCGCTCCCATCGCCTGCCAGCGGGGCGGCGACCCAGCCCCCGTGGCCCACAGCAACGCTCAGAGCGCCCCCGCGAGCGCCAGATAGGAGCGCCTCCAGAGTCTCCTGGGAGACGTAGAGGACGAGCAGCGCGGCGGCGCACGCCAGCCACAGTCGGGTCGCCGAGGTCGGGGGCTCGGGGGAGGGCCGCGGCCCCGGGCGGGCGCCGGCGAGGACGCTCAGGCGTTGACCCAGGGCGCCCGCCAGGGCGAGGGCGAGGACCGGGGCGAGGATCGCCAGGTAGCCGTGACGGGCCGTCGGGGCCCCGCCGTCGTCGATGGGGGCCAGCAGGTAGCGCAGCTCGTGGACGGCCAGCGCCGCGACCGCCAGCAGGGCGGCGCAGTGAGATCGGCTGGGCAGTTTGCTCACCTGGGCCTGATTGTAGGCCCGGCGGTCGGGCGGGGCTAGGCTCTGGTGGTGGCGGCTTCGCGCACGGGTCGGGCGCTGGCGGCGGTGGCGCTGACGGGAGCCCTGGGAGCGGGCGGCTGCGGTCGCATGCCCTCGGTCCCCGTGGCGGCCCGCCCCCTGGACCCCTCCTATCAGCCCCGCCATGTCGGTCGCGGCTCGCGCTTTCGTCCCGCCGTGGCGGGCCCCGCGCTCGCCGGCCACCCAGTGGCGGGCACGTCGGGCGCCTCCCTGACCTGCGGGATGCGCCGGGGCCCCCGCTTCGGAGTCCACGTCGAGGTCTTCGCCGCCGGTGACGTGGTGCTCATCCCCGCCGGCATCGGCGTGGCGCTGCCCTGGCGTCCTGACGGCGCCTACGTCCGCGGCGGGCGCTGTGAGTATCCGCTGGCCACCCATGAGCCCACGGGGCTCATCGCGGTGGACCCCCGGCGCCGCTTCACCCTCGGCGACGTATTCGCCGTCTGGGGTCAGGCGCTGTCGTCTGGACGGGTGGCCGACTTCTTCGCCCCTGGCGCTGTGGCCGTGCGCGCCTACGTGCAGGGACGGCCCTGGACTGGCGATCCCGCCGCCATCCTCCTCACCCGCCATGCCACGATCGTCGTCGAGGTCGGCGGCTACGTCCCTCCCCACCGCAGCTACCGCTTCCCGGCGGGGCTGTGAACTACCCTCAGCTCCGGCCATGACCGTCCGTCTGCGCACCCCTCTGGCCCTGCTCGTCCTCACCGTTCTCACCGTGGCCGCCCTGACCGCCGGCCTGGCGGTTTCCCATCGGGCCGGGGCGGATGGCGATCCCGCCAGCGACATCCTCCTCACCCAGAATTCGTTTGTCCCCTACCCGCCCAACACGGTCTCGCCCTGCGTGGCCCGGGCGCTTACCACCGTCACCGACGAGACGCTGCGGGCCGGCTTTGCCCTCAAGGTCGCTGTCATCGCCAACGCCCTCGACATGGGGGCGGTGTCCGGCCTCTTCGCCCAGCCCCAGCGCTACGCGGTCTTCCTGGCCTCAGAGATCTCCTTCAACCGCAAGCTGCCGGTGCTCATCGTCATGCCCGCCGGCTTCGGAGCCACCAACGCCGGCTCCCCCACCGCGCTGTCCGGGCTGAGGGTCGACGCCCGCCACGGGTCCGACGGCCTGGCCCGCTCGGCCATCGCCGCCGCTGTGCGCCTGGCCGCCGCCAACGGCCACCCCGTAGCCACCCCCAAGGTGTCGAGCTCGTGTGGGAGCAAGGCGGGCGGGGGAACCTCCCCCCTGATCGTCGTCGGCGGCATCCTCGGCCTGCTCGCCGTCGCCTTTCTGGCCTCCTCCCTGGTGGGTCGCCGTCAGGACGCCGCCGACCATGAGGCCCCCACCGGCGATGAGGTGCCCACGCGATGAGCGCCACGACGCCCGCCCGGCTCGCCGTCGCCGCCTGTGCGCTCGCCGGCGCCCTGAGCGGTTGCGGTGCCTCGGGGGGCTCCGCGGGCTCCGTCTCCGCCCGCCCTCCCGCGCGGCCCGGAGCCTCGACGGCCAGGGCGCATCCGGGCGCCCCCCGTCAGGTGGCGGCCCTGACCCTCCCCGCCCACCCGGTCGAGCGCAGCGTGCGCGTTCCCATCCTCACCTACCACCGGGTGCACGTCTTCGCCACCGAGCTCACCCCCTCGATCCCCGACGAGACGGTCGAGCCCACCGTGTTTCGCAGCGAGATCGCCGCGCTGGCCTCCCACGGCTACCACTCCATCACCCAGGCCCAGCTCCACGGCGCCCTCTATGACGGCCATGCCCTGCCCTCCAAGCCCGTGCTCATCACCGTCGACGACGGCTACGTCGACGACGTCAAGGAGATCCTGCCCGCCCTGCTCGCCCACCGCATGGTGGCCACCTTCTACGTGATCACCGGGCGCTTTCGCGAGCCGGGCTTCCTCAATCCCACCGAGGTGCGCCGCCTTGACGCCGCCGGCATGGACGTCGGGGCCCACACCCGTACCCACGTCCCCCTCAACGCCATCCCCGCCGCCTCGGCGCGCGCCGAGATCGACGGCTCCAAGCGCGACCTGCAGCGCGTGCTCGGGCACTTCGTCTACTTCTTCGCCTACCCCTACGGGGCGTTTGCCCCGACCGTGGTCGCCGAGGTGCGCCGCGCCGGCTTCGTCTCTGCGGTGACCACCATGGGCGGCACCCAGGAGTCCTCGCTGGCCCCCCTGACCATGCCCCGCATCCACGTGGGGCGGACCTCCAGCGCCCAGAGCGTCCTGGCCTGCATGGCCGCCCCCGTGGCCTGCGGCGGGGGCGGGGGCTGACGGGACAACCCGGCCTAGGGGACCGGGCGCGGATCTCCGCGCAGGTAGGCGGCCACGCAGGCCAACCCGAAGGTGCCGACGATCACCAGCAGAGGACCGGAGTCGTCGGTCAGCGAGCCGATCACCGATCCCGCCGCCCCACCCACGAAGCACGCGCGCCACAGCGCCGAGGCGGCCACCGGGGCCAGGAGCCGGTGGCGCCGGCGCACGGCCAGGGCGATGGCCAGCAGGGCCACCACGGTGTTGAGGGGATAGATGTCGCGCATGAGCACGTTGTAGGCCTCCTCGAGCTTTCTGCGCAGGGTGGTCAGCACGTCAGCCGTCCCCCCGGCGTCGACGATCGTGCGGGTGAAGTGCGAGCCCGCCCCGGTGAGCGCATCGACCCCGGCGAGTACCACCAGCGCGATCAGGGGCAACGCCACCACCCAGGCCAGCGACCGCCGCGAGGCTCCCCGGGGGATGAGCATCAGCGCTCCCGCGGTGCTACCCCCACCGATCGCGAACACGGCGCCCACCTTGGCGCCCAGGCGCCCGGAGGCGAGCACGCCGGTGAGCACGGCGCCGGCTACGGCGAAGGCGATGAGGTCGCGCCGATGGGCGGGGCGCTGGGGCAGCCCCGCCGCCAGCCCGGCGAACAGGACGACGGGCAACGCGGCGAGCAGCTCGTTGCCGATCCCGTAGAAGCGCGAGCCAAACAGCGGGTTGGGACCCAGCAGCGACTGCACGGTCAGCGGCGATCCGCGGGCCAGATCGACGGTGTAGGCGACGAGCACCACCACCGCGGGGGCGATCGGCCCCCGCGGCCAGCGCAGGAGCCGGTCGCTGACCGCGCCCGCCACGAAGGCCCCGCCCACCACTATCGCCATCTCCTCGACGCGCCCGGGGCGCAATGCGGCGGCGAGCAGGACGGTGGCCGGGGTCCACAGGGCGGCCAGCCCCCCCATCCGCAGGGCGCTGCGCACACCGGCTCGATCGGCGACCAGGCCACCGGCCAATACCACCCCCAGCCACACGAGCAGGAAGACGAGGATGGTCTCAAAGCGTCGACCCCCGAGCACGCGCAGCCGGTCGCCCAGGACCCGCAGCTGGAGTGCGCTGCGGGGGCCACGCACGCGCATGGGCTGGCCCGCCACCCCGGACCCGACCGCCACGCCCAGGGCGTGCAGGATGGTGGGGGCGAGGTCGGTGGCGGTCACCAGTCCGAAGCGGCGCGTGGTGGGCGACGTCAGCCCACCGCGTCCCCCGGGCAGTCCCGTCGCTCCCAGCGCCAGCAGAGGGGGGCCGAAGTAGTCACCGGGGAAGGTGGGAGGAGGGCTCTGGACGGCGAGGATGAGATCCTGGGGACGGCGGCGGCCCAGCAGCGCGTCGAGGAGGCGCATGCCGTCAGGAGCGGGGGGAGCGTCGACGACCACCAGGCGCCGGGTGCTCGCCGCGCTCGAGACGCGGGCCGGCAGGGTGTCCGCCGATCCCGTCGAGGCCAGGGCCACGCGTCCGGCGCGGTCGGCGGCCAGAACGGCGTTGCGTCCCACGTCAGCAGCTGCCGTCACGTAGGCGCCCCCGCCGGGGACGGCGCCGGCCAGCAGCCCAGGGCGCAGGGTGGCGGGGGCCCTCGCCGCCCGGGCGAGGATGCCCGGCCACCCCTCCACCTCGGCGGTGGACCCGGTCCGGTGAAGGTCGATCGCCGGCGCATCCGGGGGCTGGTAGATGCCATGGGAGGCCCGCGCTCCCTGGGTGACGTCGAGCAGCGCCTGCTCTTCGTTGTAGTCGCCCTCCGCGGGGTTGAGCAACCCCAGAGCCGCGATGCCCGGATCGGCGCCGAGCAGGTCCAGGAGCGGCGGCCCGCCGGCGGCGAGGAGGACGAGCATCACCCGCCGCGGCGCGCCGGGGGTCAGCGCCGGGGGCGTGGGCGGGCCCAGGCGCGCCGAGCGCGAAGGGCCGACGTGGCCAGACGCCGCGGCGCTGGTCGGTGAAGCACCGGCTCGCGCCCGCAATGCGGCAGT
>JAABUU010008212.1_pt1 | contig 10429 bp, 10 predicted proteins | sample 5559301 | NCBI WGS metagenome assembly JAABUU01 (sample SAMN10711884, study PRJNA513360) | rock metagenome | isolation source: Antarctica rocks | place: Antarctica: Victoria Land, Richard Nunatak white | reverse complement strand
TCAGGGTAGGGCGAGATGCAGACGCCAACGGGTCCTCGCCGGAGGATGGGTGCGGAAGTTGTCGACCCCCGGGGACCGCTCAGGCAGAGATCATCCGACGCGACGATCAGGACAGCGGATGCGGCGCGGCGTCCAGTGCCACCGCCAATGCCTGCTCGACGTCGGCGAGCAGATCGTTTGTGTTCTCGATGCCGGCGCTGAGGCGGATGAAGCCCTCGGCCACCGCGTCTGAGCCCCAGCGCCCGCGACGCTCGGCGGTGCTGTGTACGCCGCCGAAGCTCGTCGCCTGCGCGATCAGACGACACTCCGACAGGAAGCGTTCCGCGGCCTGCGCCGTGGGCAGGGTGAAGCCCACCAGTGAGCCGAAGTGGGCCATCTGGGTTGCCGCCAGGGGATGGGAGCGGTCCTGGGGCCGGCCCGGGTAGCGGACGTCGCTGACCCCGTCGCGGCCGGCCAGCCGGTGTGCGAGGGCCAGAGCGTTTGCCCCCTGGCGGGTGACGCGCAGATCCAGGGTGGCCAGCGAGCGGTGGGCCAGCCACACCTCGAAGGGGCCGGGAATGGATCCGGTTCGGGCGCGCCAGTCGCAGATACGGTCGGCTTGCGCGGGGTCGCCGACCGCCACGTAGCCCAGCACCAGGTCACTGTGGCCGGTCAGCTGCTTGGACGCGCTGGCCATGGAGAAGTCGGCGCCCAGGGCGAGCGGGCGTTGACCCAGCGGCGTGGCCAGGGTGTTGTCCACCGCCAGACGAGCGCCCGCCGCGTGGGTGGCGCGGGCCACGGCCACCAGGTCGACGACGTCGAGGGAGGGGTTGGAGGGGGTCTCGACCCACACCAGCGTGGCTGCCGGTAGCGCCCCAAGGACCGCCTCGGTGTCAGAGGCGACCAGGCGAACCTCGACGCCCCGAGACTCAAGCTCTCCGGCGCCCAGCTCGCGAATGCCCGGGTAGGCGTCAGCGGGGGCGACGAGCACGTCGCCCCCGCCCAGTCCCGACACCAGGGCGCTGACGGCGGCCATCCCCGAGGGCAACACCACGGCATCGCCGCCCTCGAGCTCGCTCAGCGCCCGCTCGTAGGCACTCCAGGTGGGGTTGCCGTAGCGGTGGTAGGTGTAGGAGGCTCGGTGGGGATCGCCGGGCAGGTGAAAGGCGGAGGCGAGCTGGGGGCCGGCCAGGAAGGGCTGCCCCGCCACCGCCTCGGCCAGGCCGGCGTGGACGCAGCGCGTACCGTCGGCGTCGGGCGGGGCGACCGGCGCCGGACTCGACGAGCCGTCGCGAGGACCCGGGGGCCGCTCGCGCGAGCTCACCGCGCCGCGCGCTCGCAGCTGCGAAAGGCGCCCGCGCGGTGGGAAGCGTCACAGAACGGCTTGGTGGCGGACTGGCCGCAGCGACACAGCGCGATCGACTCCCCGGACGGGAGCTCGAACGCCACGCCGTCGGCATCGATCAGGCGCACCGGACCGGTCACCTTGTAGGGACCGTCGTCGCGGACCTTGATCTCGACCATGTCGCCCTCCATGCGCTCAGGCCAATGCCATGGCTGCGGCGCGGCCCGCGCACTCGGATCGCGCGCGGGCCCTTGGCCTACTTCTCGCCATCGCCCTCGTTCGGTGCCTCGATCGCGTCGGGCTCATCCGGGGATCCCTCGGCCCCGACTCCGACCGGCGTCTTTGACTTCTCGGGCTTGACCACCGTGAGGCGCACGCCCCCGTCGTCGGCGCCACCGGGCTCGGGGTTCTGATCGACGACCACGGTGGCCCCGGGCGGCAGCTCGGAGCGCAGCACGAAGTCGGCGAGCGGGTCCTCGATGTAGCGCTGGATGGCCCGACGCAGCGGGCGGGCGCCCATGGAGGGGTCCCAGCCCTTGTCGACGAGCAGGTCCTTGGCCCCTTCGGAGAGCTCGAGCTGGAGCTCACGGTCGGCCATGGACTTGCGGATGCGCAGCAGCAGGAGCTCGACGATCTGCTTGATCTCGTCCTTCTGGAGCTTGTGAAAGACGATCACGTCGTCGATGCGGTTGAGGAACTCGGGACGGAAGACCTTCTTGAGCTCACCCATGATCCGGTTCTTCATGTCGTCGTAGCTGATGCCGGTCTCGTCGTCAGAGACGGCGAAGCCCAGGGGCGTGTTGCGCGCGATCTCCGACGCCCCGATGTTGGAGGTCATGATCACGATCGCGTGGCGGAAGTCCACCGTGCGTCCCTGGGCGTCGGTCAGGCGACCGTCCTCGAGGATCTGCAGGAGGATGTTGAACACGTCGGTGTGGGCCTTCTCGATCTCGTCGAGCAGGAGCACGCAGTAGGGCTTGCGCCGCACCGCCTCGGTGAGCTGTCCCCCCTCGTCGTAGCCGATGTAACCCGGGGGCGAGCCCACCAGACGCGACACCGCGTGCTTCTCCATGTACTCAGACATGTCGATGCGCACCATCGCGTCCTCGTCGCCGAACAGGAATTCGGCCAGGGTGCGGGCCAGCTCGGTCTTGCCCACGCCCGAGGGGCCCAGGAAGATGAACGAGCCGGTGGGGCGCTTGGGGTCCTTCAGGCCGGCGCGCGAGCGCCGGATGGCCTTGGAGATCACCTCGACGGCGGGGTGCTGACCGATGACGCGCTTGTGCAGCTCCTCCTCCATGCGCATGAGCTTGGCGGTCTCGGCCTCGGTGAGCTTGAACACGGGGATTCCCGTCCACATGGACACGATGTCGGCGATCTCCTCCTCGCCGATGCTGGGACGCTCGCCGCTCTCGCCCTTCTCCCACTGCTCCTCGAGCTCACGCTTCTTGTTGGTCAGCCGGCGCTCGCGGTCGCGCAGGTTCGCCGCCTTCTCGAACTCCTGGGCCTCGATGGCCGCCTCCTTGTCGCGCCGCGTGGTCTCGATCTCCTCCTCGAGCTCGCGATTGGCCGGGGGTGCGGTCATCGAGCGGATGCGCATGCGTGAGGCGGCCTCGTCGATGAGGTCGATGGCCTTGTCGGGCAGGAAGCGGTCAGAGATGTAGCGGTCGGCGAGCTCACCGGCGGCGGTCAGAGCCTCGTCGGTGATGTTGACCTTGTGGTGCTGCTCGTAGCGGTCGCGCAGGCCCTTGAGGATCTCCACCGACTGCTCGACGGTGGGCTCGTCGACGCGGATCTGCTGAAAGCGCCGCTCCAGCGCCGAATCGCGCTCGAGGTACTTGCGGTACTCATCCAGGGTGGTGGCCCCGATGGTCTGCAGCTCCCCGCGGGCCAGGGCGGGCTTGAGGATGGAGGCGGCGTCGATGGCCCCCTCGGCGGCCCCGGCACCCACCAGGTTGTGCAACTCGTCGATGAACAGGATGATGTCCCCGCGCTGGGTGATCTCCTTCATCACCTTCTTCAGGCGCTCCTCGAACTCCCCGCGGTACTTCGAGCCCGCCACCAGGGCGGCGAGGTCGAGCGTGTAGATCTGCTTGTTCTTCAACAGCTCGGGTACGTCGGAGGCGGTGATGCGCTGAGCCAGCCCCTCGACGACGGCGGTCTTGCCCACGCCGGGCTCGCCGATGAGGACCGGGTTGTTCTTGGTACGCCGGGAGAGGATCTGCATGATCCGCTCGATCTCGGTCTCGCGGCCGACGACGGGGTCGAGCTTGCCTTCTGAGGCGAGCTTGGTGAGGTTGCGCCCGAACTGGTCCAGGAGCTTGGATGACTTCTTGCCCTCACCGGGAGCGGCGCCCGAGCCGGCGCCCGAGCCGCCCTGCTGGCGCCGGCCGCCGGGACCGGACAGCATGCGGATGACCTCGTTGCGGATCTTCTCCGAATCGGCGTCGAAGTCGAGCAGGATGCGGGCGGCCACGCCCTCGTTCTCACGTACCAGGCCGAGCAGGATGTGCTCGGTGCCGATGTAGTTGTGACCCAGGCTCAGCGCCTCGCGCAGGGCAAGCTCGAGCACCTTCTTGGCCCGCGGCGTGAACGGGATCTGACCGGAGGTCACCTCCTCGCCGGAGCCCACGATGCGCACCACCTGGGCGCGCACGCGCTCGACCGTGATGTCCAGGCTCTCCAGCACCCGGGCGGCGAGACCCTCCTCCTCGCGCAGCAGGCCGAGCAGGATGTGCTCGGTGCCGATGTAGTTGTGCTTGAGCGTCCGCGCCTCCTCCTGCGCGAGAACGACCACCTGGCGGGCGCGCTCCGTGAATCGCTCGAACATCTTTCCGTTTCCTTCCTGCTGGGGCGGCGCCTAGCGCTCTGGAGATGTTGGTCTGGTCGGTCGAAGGGGAAGGTGGTTCCTACCCCGTCCTGTCGGTCTCCAACTACTTCGGCTCACAGAGCCGTTTGGATGAGCGATCTAGAGCGACAGCCGGGACGTGCCAGTCTACCAACCGCCTCCCCGGCGACCGCCGTACCCCGATGGGCCCACGGTCCCCACCAGCGTCTCCCTCCGGGGCCGGATGGCCCCCCTAAACCAGGCGATCAGCGCAGGGCGGGAAACAGCACCACGTCGCGGATCGAACGCCGGCCGGTCAGGGTCATGACCAGGCGATCGATGCCCAGACCCACCCCGCCGGTGGGCGGCATACCATGCTCCAAAGCGGTGAGGAAGGGCTCGTCGTAAGGCTGGGCCTCCTCGTCGCCGGCCCGCGCCTGGGCGCGCTGGAAGTCGAAGCGCTCACGCTGCTCGTCGGGGTCGTTGAGCTCGGAGAACGCGTTGGCGATCTCCATCCCCCCCACGAAGGCCTCCCAGCGCTCCACCAAGCCCTCCCGCTCGCGGTGGGCCTTGGCGAACGGCGACAACTCGACGGGGTAGTCCATGATGAAGGTGGGCTCGCGCAGCTGGGGCTCGACGAGCTTGGAGAGCAGGTCGTCGACGAGCTGGGCCCAGCTGCGGCCCTCGGTGGCCAGGTCGGCACCAGAGCGCCGGATGGCCTGGACCAGCGCCGCGCGGTCGCGGTTGGCGAGCACGTCTATCCCACACTGACTCTGGATGGCGTCTTGCAGGGTGACGCGTCGCCACGGGGCGCTCAGGTCTACGCCCTCGGGCGGTGCCACGTCGTCGGCCACGGCGGCGATGAGCGCCTCCAGGCGCACCGCCATGTCTGAGTAGTCGGCGTAGGCCTCGTAGAACTCGACCATGGTGAACTCGGGATTGTGCTTGGGCGACAGGCCTTCGTTGCGAAAGTCCTTGCCCAGCTCATACACCCGCTCCAGGCCCCCCACGATGCAGCGCTTGAGGTAGAGTTCGGTGGCGATGCGCAGGTAGAGAGTGCGGTCCAGGGCGTGGTGGTGGGTGGTGAACGGGCGGGCCAACGCACCCCCGTACAGGGGCTGGAGCACCGGGGTCTCGACCTCGACGTAGCCGGCGCCGTCGAGGTGGCGGCGCACGGCGGAGATCACCCGGGCACGATCGAGGAAGGCGCGGCGCGTCTCCTCGTTGGCCATGAGGTCGAGCTCGCGCTGGCGCATGCGGGTCTCGACGTCGGTGAGCCCGTGATGCTTCTCGGGCGGCGGGCGCAGGGACTTGGCCAGCACGGTGAAGTCCTCCACCCGCAGCGACAGCTCGCCCCGGCGCGAGCGCAGCGCGCTGCCATCGACGCCGAGGAGGTCGCCGAGGTCCAAGGCGAGCAGGCGCTCGAAGCGCTCGGGGCCCAGGACGTCTGAGCGGGCGTGCAGCTGCAGCCGACCCGAGCGGTCGACGAGATCGAGAAAGGCGGCGCGGCCCTGGCCCCGGCGGGCGGCCAGGCGACCCGCCACCCGGTGGGCCTGCTCGGTCTCCTCGCCGGCCTGCAGGCCCTCGTGGGCGCCCTGGACGGCGGCGATCGGCTCGACTCCGGCGAAGCGGTGGGGAAAGGGGTCGATGCCCTCCTCGCGCAGGCGCGCCAGCTTGGCACGCCGGGCGGCCAGCAGGTCGGGCACCACGGCCAACGCTTCGCTACTTCAGGCCGACGTCGATCTTGGTGATCTTCAGCTTGCGGGCGGGCCCGCGGGGGACCTGCACGGAGATCACGTCGTTGCGGCGGTGACCGATGAGGGCACGACCGACCGGCGATTCATTGGACAGCCTGTTCTGAGCGGGGTTGGCCTCCGCGGATCCGACGATGGTGTACTTGGTCGACTTGCCCGTCTTCTCGTCCTTGACGTGAGCGGTGGACCCCACCTGGACGACATCGGTGGAGATGTCCTTGGCCTCGATGACGGTGGCCATGCGCAGCCTCTCCTGCAGCTGGGCGATGCGCTGCTCGACCATGGCCTGCTCGTTCTTGGCGTCGTCGTACTCTGAGTTCTCGGAGATGTCGCCGAACTCGCGGGCCTCCTTGATGCGCTCGGCCACCTCGCGGCGCTTGTCGCTCGACAGAAACGCGAGCTCGTCCTGGAGCTTCTCCAGGCCTTCGGGGGTGAGGATTACGTCCTTGGCCATGGCGGCGTTTCCTTGACGGGTGGCGGGGCCGGGAGTGGAGCAGCGGGAGGTGTGGCGAGGGTAGGGCGGGAGCGGTGCGTCGGTGCGGAGGGGGCGGAGCGGCGGCAGTATAGCGCCGGCCTCCGAGGCCGCTCAGCGGCCCGCCGGCGGGCGCTGTGCCGCCAACAGGGCGCGCGCGGCGGCGACGGTTTCGGTCCTCTGAAAGGCCTCCTGGAGCTCGCGACCGCCGGTCAGGCGCGCCCCGGGCAGGCGAGCCAGGTACCAGGGGTAGAACTTGCGCAGGTAGCGAGCGGAGCGCTGCGCCCCGATGTGCTCGACGCAGCGCTCGATGACCCAGTCGAGCTCGTCGATGACCTCCGTGGTCGTGGGCGCGTCCGCGCGGGTGCCCAGGGCCTGGTCAAACAGCCACGGGTTGCCCAGGCCCCCGCGGGCGAGCATCACCGCCGCCGCGCCGGTCGCCTCGTAGGCATGGCAGACGGCGGGCAGGTCCGACAGGCCGCCGGTGAGGATCACCGGAGCGTCCAGCGACGCCACCAGCCCGGCCGCGAGCTCGTAGTCGGGCCGGCCCCGGTGAGCCACGGCGGCGCTGCGCGGATGAAAGCCGATCCCCACCACGCCGGCGTCGGTCACCAGGCGGTGGGCCAGGCGCACGCCGTCGGTCTCACCGGGACGCCGGCCGGAGCGCAGCTTGACGGTCACGGGCAGTCCGCTGCCCTGCGCGGCGGCGCGGGCCACCGCCACAGCCCGGTCATGGTCGCCCAGGAGGGCGGCTCCGGCCCCGGTCTTGCACACCTTGGGGACCGGACAGCCCATGTTCAGGTCGATGAGGTCGGCGCCCGCCTCGGCCACCCGGGCGGCGGCCGAGCGCATGATCTCCGGATCCTCGCCGAAGAGCTGGATGGACACCGGGCCACCGTGGCCGGCACGGCGCTCGTCGGGATGGATACGCAGCAGCTCGCGGCAGGTCCGCTCGTTGCCGTGGTGGACGGCGTGGCTGGAGACCATCTCCGACACCACCAGCCCTGCCCCGTGACGGCGCGCCTGCAAACGTACGAACCAGTTGCCGATCCCCGCCAGCGGCGCGAGGGCCACGCGATTGGCGATGCGCAGTCCGCCGAGCTCCCAGGACTCGCGCAGGCCCGCGGGCGCGGGCTCGGGCTCGGCGGTCGCCTCCGGGGGCGAGTGGGCAGGCGCCTCAGCGGTTGCGCTCATGCAGCAGGCGCAGGCCGGTGAGGGTGAGCAGATCGTCGACCTCGTCGATCGTCTCACAGTAGGGGACGATGGCACCGGCCAGGCCGCCGGTGGCGATGGTGTGAGCCCTGCTGCCCAGCTCGTCGCGCAGGCGCCGCACGATGGCGTCCACCTGCCCGGCAAAGCCGTAGACCACCCCCGAGCGGATGGCGTCAACGGTGGACTTGCCGATGAGCGCGCGGGGCGGGGCGACATCGATCTTGGGCAGGGCGGCCGCGCGCTCGGTCAGCGCCTCCAGGGAGATCTCCACCCCGGGGGCGATGATCCCCCCCAGATACTCACCGGCGGCGGAGACGGGATCGTAGGTGATCGCGGTGCCGAAGTCGACGACGATGCAGGCCGCACCAATGCGGTGGTGGGCGGCGACGGCGTTGACGAGTCGATCGGCGCCGATCTCCCGGGGGTTGTCGTAGCGCAGCGCCATCCCCGTGCGGATGCCGGGGCCGACCATCAGCATCTCGTGCCCGAGATAGCGCGCGGCCATGGCCGCCCACTCGGGCCCGAGCTCGGGGACGGTGGAGGAGACGATGGAGGCGTCCAGATCTCCCAGCGACATCCCCCGCAGCTCGAGCAGGTTGCGCAGCGCGGCGCCGAGCTCGTCGGCGGTTGACACGCGCACGGTGGCCAGCCGCCAGTGCTCGATCAGCGTCTCGCCGTCGACGGTCCCGAAGTGGGTCTGGGTGTTCCCCACGTCGACGACGAGCAGCACCGCTGGGATTATGGTGGACCGGGCGTTGACGACGGGGCGGTGGGGCGTGAGCAGCGGCGCGCATCGGGCGTGAGCAGCGGCGGCCCGGCCCAGCGCACGTCCTGCTCGGCGACGGCCAGGGCGGCCAGGGCATCGGCGAGTGAGCCCGACCGGGGCGCGGCCAGCTCGAAATCGAGCTCGAGCAGGGGGATCAGGACAAAGCGCCGATCCAGGAGCCCGGGGTGGGGAACGGTGAGCTGCGGCGAACGGTGCTCGACGCCGCCGAGCAGGAGCACGTCGACATCGATCTCGCGGGGCCCGTGGCGCATGCCTCCCGGTGAGCGCCCCACCTCGCGCTCGACCGCCTTGACCGCCTCCAGCAGCTCCTCGGGAGCCAGGGCGGTGCAGATGCGCAGGGCGGCGTTGAGAAACGCGGGCTGGTCGGCGACCGCGCCCACCGGAGAGGTCTCATACACCGAGGAGCAGGCCAGCGCGACAACCGCCTGGTCGGCCAGGGCGTCGGTGGCCTGCTGGAGGCGGCCGCGGCGATCACCGAGGTTGGAGCCCAGGCCCAGGTAGCCGATGGGTCCGGCCGGGCGCGGCGGGGCGGCCCCGGTCACCCGCCCTCGCGCCAGACCTCGACGGCCACCTCCTCCACCGGGAGCGGGATCGGGGGATCGGGCTTTGCCGCCTTGACCCACACGCTGTCCAGGGAGAAGTCGGCGAGCAGGCGGTCGGCGATCGCCGCGCACAAGCGCTCGAGGGTCCGATAGGAGCGCTGCTGAGCCACGAGGGCGACGAGCTGGCACACCTGGGCGTAATCGATGGTGTCGTCGATGAGGTCGGTGACGGTGGCGTCTGACTCCCCGACGTCCAGGCGAAGATCGAGCACCAGGCGCTGGCCCACCTCGCGCTCGGCGTCGCTGACCCCGTGATGGGTGTAGAGCGACAGGCCGCTGATCTCGATGGTGACGACGGTCTGGGCTCCCTCGTCCTCGTCACCCCCGAAGGGATCGTCGTCTAGCCCGTCGTCCTCGTCGTGGGGGCGCTCCTCTTCTGCCATCGCGGGCTGACCGTAGCAGCCGTCAGGAGGAGGGCATCGCGGACCGCGCCGACGTCGTGAACGCGCAGGACGGCGGCACCACGCTCGAAGGCGAGCACGCTGGTGGCGATGGTTCCGGGCAGGCGCTCCAGGGGCGTCCGGCCCCCGGCGACGCTTCCCAGAAAGGCCTTGCGCGAGGTGCCCACCACCAGCGGACGTCCGAGGACGAGAAGCTCCTCCAGGCGCGCGAGGATCTCGAGGTTGTGAGCCGCGGTCTTGCCGAATCCGATGCCGGGGTCGAGGAGCACACGGTGCTCGGCCACCCCCTCGGCCACGGCGAAGGCCAGCCGATCCTCGAGAAAGGCGTGGACCTCGTCGACGACGTCGCCGTAGCGCGGGTCCTCCTGCATGGTGCGGGGCTCGCCCCGCATGTGCACCAGACAGCAGTCGCTTCCCCGGTCGGCGACCAGACCGGCCAGCTCCGGGTCGGCTCGAAAGGCGGTGACGTCGTTGACCAGGGTGGCTCCGGCGGCGAGGGCCGCCTCGGCCACCGCCCGCTTGGAGGTGTCGATCGAGATACGCGCCCTTCCCGCGGCCGGGGCGGCACCGGCGAGGCGCTCGAGCACGGGCAGGACGCGCGCCAGCTCCTGCTCGGCGCTCACCGGCTCGGCGCCGGGGCGCGTCGACTCGCCCCCGATGTCGAGGAAGTCCGCTCCCTGACGCGCGAGCTCGAGTCCGTGGGCGGCCGCCGCGTCGGGGTCAAGGAAGCGTCCGCCGTCAGAGAAGGAGTCCGGCGTGACGTTGAGGATGCCCATGACCCGGAAGCCGATGGCGGTCATGGCCGGGGCTCGAATCGTCGGTGCGGGGCGTCAGTGCTAGTGAAGGTGGGGCTTCTCGGGTGGGTCGAGGCGACGCAACTCGGTGCCGCCCGCCAGGCCTGGACGAGGAAGCGGTCGCGGGACCTCACGTCCGGGGCGATCGGCCGGCGTGGGGGCGGCGGGGAGCTCGGCCGGGGCGGCGGCGGGCTCGTCGGGACCGAAGACGTCCTCCTCGGTCTTGCCCGCCAGCAGCGCCGCGAACTCCTCCTTC
>JAABUU010008209.1_pt1 | contig 10435 bp, 11 predicted proteins | sample 5559301 | NCBI WGS metagenome assembly JAABUU01 (sample SAMN10711884, study PRJNA513360) | rock metagenome | isolation source: Antarctica rocks | place: Antarctica: Victoria Land, Richard Nunatak white | reverse complement strand
GAGGTGCACTGTATTTGCTCAGAAGCTTTGCGAACATGCAGGCAAGCTGGGTATGCCTCAAGCTACAGACAAAGCTGATAGGCTGTGCTGATTCTGCACTACTGCTTATGCTGTGAGGTTCACAGCAAACCCTCAAGCCACAGAGGAGGCGAGAACTTGCAATGCATGTTCTAAAAGCAATGTCAACAACTATGTGACAATACCGTCTAGATATGCTGTGAGATCAACAGCAAACCCTCAAGCCACAGAAAAGGGTAGGAGGCCAAATTCAAGCTGTGCAGATGACTTGCAGACATCTATTTACGTGGTATGCAGCATTTTGAGGACAGTCACCAGGTTCAGCATGAACAGACACAATTGACCGTCCTATAGATCCCAAAATATTCAGCAACAGTTGTCACACCTGCTGCTGCACGCTGTTGCAGTAAGTCCTTTTCCCTCACTTGCTCCAGAGCCTTTTTCTCTGCCAGCAGGAGCTGAAGGCATGAGTCTTTGAATGATCCAGGCTCCGCTTCGTCATACACGTTATGAGCATGGGCCACAGCAGCTTCAGCTTGCTCAATCTTCAACTTGAGCTTGTCCTGTTCATCAGACATCTACACCAACAGTAGGCGAAATCACCAACTGCAAGCCCAAGTACTAGCTTGCAGCAGCGCATCAGTCACTCAAGACTCTGTATGCTTTCATATATTACCTGTGTCGATGGTGACACGAATGGAGGAAAGCTGCAAGACGCGGATCCCTCTCGAAGGCAGCACAGCGGTGCGTACACTCTGACCAACCCACGCAACCAAACTCCTGAAATTGCGCAGCTGCTTAGCAGACGGGAGGTGTTTGAGACTTTGGAAGCAGCTGAAGAGCTGAGATACAAGCTTGCAATTGTCAGTGCACGACCTGGTGAGTTGGCAGTTCTGACCTCCGTGCTTCCGTGCAAATTACCGCCACCTGCAGTTCTGGCGGTCACATCATGAGAAATTCCGGTCAAACCGGCTGGAATCTGGTCAACCCGGCTGTGGAGAAATTCCCACCCGTACAGCAATTGTGTAACGCTCAACGGTCTCGAGTCAAAAGGCTGTTGACCTAATTCAAGCCTGACTTATAATCCAGAATTCCATAAAGCTACAACACGAAGGAAGTTTTTGGACATCCCAGCGCAGAACTGAAAGTGCACAGGCATGTCAACATTGGACACAGCTGCTCTTTGCCGTAAGCCGTGGGCATCTTCCGCGGGTTTACAGATGCACAATCTATGTTGATGCGTATCAAAGGTTGCCCCCGCCAGTCAGAATACCCGTCGTATAATAGTGATGTGGAGACATAACATATTGACACAGCTTCCCGAGCGATCGACGGCTGATGAGGCAGAATCACAGGAGGATCCTCGACCCTTCGAGCTAAATACCAATACCTCGAGCAGTTTTGTTGAGGTCGGAAAGGACAGGCTTACCGCCAAATACTCTGGGGCAGGGCAGCATGGGACTAACGTGGGAGCAATACAAACCAGCCTCCCAGTCCCTCGACAATCCTTCATATACTATTTTGAAATGACAGTGCAAGACAAGGGAGACAAGGGAAGGATCACACTGGGGTTCACTGTCAAAGACTCCAAACTCAGTTGTCAACCAGGGTAGGTCACCCAAGTTGCCCTGAGCACCTCCCATACAGGTCTCCCTCCTGCGCTACTTTTGTGCAGCACGATGTTGCATCTACAGATGCAGTAGGTGCCTCCTCAATAAGCTCTTGTGCCTGCATTGTTCTCAGGTTGGAGCCAAATACATATGGCTACAATGGAGATGATGGTAGGAAGTATGCACATTCTGGCAACAACTTGCGGCAAAACAGCGGGACAGAGTATGGGCCAACCTATTCCACGGGGGACACTGTAGGGGCTGGACTGAATCTTGAGACACAGGAGATCTTCTTCACGTAATCAGCCTGACTTTGCTCGGCCTTGTGTTGTCTTGTTGACCCATGTATGGATACGACACAGACTCAAGCAGTGGACCAACAATGGTGTTTGTATCAACTGCTTGCCCCCATTATATGGAACCCATCAGACTGGTGTCAGGGCAAACAGATGGACAGCCCTCAGGCCACTGCCCTCAGTCTGACTAGTCCTTATGACAAAGCTGTTGCCTGAATATGTGAAATACTGGCTTCAGGAAGAATGGCAAGCTGCTGGGGATAGCGTTTAGGAATGTCCCCCCTCTCAGATTCTATCCCACCATTGGCATGCACAGGTCAGCCTGTTGAGGGTTGCTTTGTGTTGGGACAAAAGTATAAGCTTGTATATTATGCATATCCATGTGCCAGTTCGTTCTGCTTTTGTTTCTATCCATGTTCAGCATAATCCTGAAATGTTTATCATGGATGTCTGCTTACATGTCAGATGGCAGTGTTCTACGCATGTCCATCTCTTTGTGCATATAATCATCAACTGTCACTTGCATGCACAATGGCATGTGACCGCAATCAAGCAGCACAAGTTTACGGACAGACTTGAGCGTTAAACCCTGCCCTGCAGCCGAAGTGAGTCAGTGACGATCAACCTTGGGGCCAGCACCTTTGCATTTGACATCCAGGTATTTTTGCTAATCACTTGACGTGCAAGGCTGTATTCTGGCTTGAATCTTGATGTGCAGTAGTCAGTACATCCCATGCATGCGTTTGAAGGTCCTCTGCTTCTGCAATTGCAAAGTGCAATTGTGTGTATTTACATAGTGTAACCACAGGTTGTCTTTACCGAGTGCAACTGTGTGTAAGTACAAAGTGTGATCATGTGTAAGTACAGAGTTTGACCATGTATGAGCTGCTCTTCCTGGCACCTGTGTTGCTCCAAGGCAAAAAGGGACTCACAGCTCAGCAAGCTGTGTCCCACATAGCTCAAGCACATTTGACTTGCAAAGCAGGTGCACCTGTCCTTGTCATTGCACTCACAATCGGCAGTGTATCATGCAGAGCCAGATCGACAAGGGAAGGCGGCAGCAGCAACACGAAGTACAAAGGTGTGTTCAGTTGGTCTCAACCATGTGACACATAGGCATACGCTCAAGATCTTGTTGTAGCCTGCCAGTGTGTGGCAGAGGCGTATGCACCCAATGTGGCAAAACAGACAGTGCTTAGCAACAGGCACAGCATTGAGCCAGTCTTCCCTGCTGCGCTTAGAAGATAGTCCTCACTAGCAGTGCCTCAACAGCACGTTCATTGTTGTCGTCAGCACTGTCACCATTGTCATCATCATTGTGACATCCATGGGGAGATCCTTGTCAGCAGTGTCTTGATGTGAGGACCTCTGGAAACACAAAGTGTGCATGCTGCAGCGTGTCAATATCACCCGGTGCCACACATCAGATTGTGCAGGACTACCTGAAGTATTATGGCTATGGCGACACTCTTCATGCCTTTGACCAGGCTGCTGGCTTGACTGATCCTGTTGCAAGCACTTCTGGCAGGTATGCTGTAGTACCAAAGCATTCTGAGTGTGACACAGGTGTGTTGCACAATGCTTATGAGTTGCTGCGTACACTTTGCAACTCTGGATCTCGCAACTATGTTTGATGACGCTGTAAGGTTGCATGTTGTCTTATGCATGTCTGCAAAGGACCTGCGGGGCAGTTGAGTAGACAAAGCAGCTTTCTGATGCACCGTATAGCCATTTGCACCTGTGCAAACTATACATAGCAAATCCAATTCTGCTGCTTGCAAGATAATAGGAAGAAGGAAATTCTGAACCGCTCTGTCATGCTGTGAGGCCGTGTTCACCTGCACGATGGTGAGACATGATTGATTCCAGCTCATGACACTATCGAATGCCACTACCGCTGCAGGCCTGAAAAGGAGGCAGGCCAGCTAGCTGTACGGCAGAAGGTGAGGCAGGCCATCATGGCAGGCCGAGTCACAGATGCCCAAGAGCTTCTGCATCAGTGCAATCGTGACATGCTAGAGTCGGTCAGTCATCCCAATCTGGATGTCCTTATCTTCTTCCACTGCCTCCACTACATTGAGCTCATTCGGTGAGACTCAATTGATCATGATCATGAAAGACAAGCATGCAGTCATGTGGCTCTGAACCAGCTAACATGCTGTGGATTGAGCGCTGGGTTGCGATGCCCTTTTTGTCATCACAGGCAGAGCAAAGCAGGCGCAACCTTTGTGCTTTGTAGACAGCTGTTTGGCTACGGCATCACAGCCTGCTCTAGCAATGCTGGCCAACATGACTGTTCTGACAGAACAGTCTCATCTAGCAGCAAGTCCTTGTCATTGAGTTCTTGACAGGGGGTCATCCATGTGCGCTAAGCTAGCATGGTCTCACCATTGGCTTAATGTGCATACAGAGAAAAGAAGATAAATGATGCCGTGCGCTTTGCTCAAGAAACCTTGTCACCACTGCGAGGCATCATGTCCCACCGTTCCACAGACTATGACGCCATGCTTCATGACACCGTGGCCCTGATCGCGTATGAAGAGCCCGAGGTCAGCAATGCCTTGTTTTACATACCATCTGCATGCTCTCAGTGCCGTCACTTGCCTCATTTGCAATGCGCACGAACCTTGAGAGCAATGTACACAGCATCATTGACCTTGCCACAGCTGCTGCATGTTTCTCATGTCAAGGGTCATAATTACCTGTGATGATAATGACCTTTCAAGTGGATAACATGCTGTGGCAAATGCAGGACTCGCCAATGCAGCAGCTGCTAGATGATGCACAAAGGGAAGTGGTTGCTGATGTTGTGAACGCTGCGCTTCTTGCCTCAGCATCAGGCAAACCCAAATGGGAGGTGAAACCACAGGTCAGGAAAACATTCTGCACGGTCAGCCTCAGCCTTTGCAGCTTCATGATTACATCGTGTCAGAGTTTGCAGCAATTTCTTGGAAGCTTGTTGATGCGGGTAATGCAATGCTAAAAAACCCTGCATAGCCATTTTCTGGGCAATGATACATCCTTGTTTCCACTTACTTTTGAATGCATGAGCTCACATAATCAAGGCCACAAGCACGCTAGCTGAAGCAGATACACAAGCATCAGATGATTTTGGGTAGAATGGGAAGGTGCTGCCCTCACGACTTTCCTCATTCTGTTGACCGCCATCATGCTGTTTGCAGGCGCACCTGGAGCAGATATTGCGCCAATTGGTAGCTGTACATGGTGAGAAGCTTGATTGCAATGGTGGACAGGGGGAGATGTTCAGCCTCCAAGAACAGCTGGCCCTCCCTCAGCCTCGCAATGATGGTGTTGAAAGCATGGCTATGTAGAAGCTACCTGTACCAACTACAGTATGTACAACAATTGCATTGCACCTGTAGAACAGCTAGCTTTGGTGTGCATTCACAGATGCATCTGCACGGCGACCCATTAGGTATTTAATTTGAATAGCATAGCATTGTGTTCTCCCCTGTGTAGGGTTTTGAACTACAAAGTTAAAAATTCAAACGTTTCCGCATGCAATCCACCACATTGCAGGCAAATTAATCCATGTACACCCCTGATTCATCCTGATGGATCTTTCTGGTCTTGTATCATGTGCAAGAGATTGTACACATGTAATGTCCTGCAAGCAGCTGACACAGCCATTTGCAGTACCAGCATGTTTGTATGCTTGCACTGTGTGGCATCTCTATGTGCAGAATGGCGGTCTGGTACGTGCCAATGAAAGGCCTGTGGTTGCGGGTTTCTTGATGAGATACGGATGATGCAAGTTAGCAGCCTTTGACTCACCATCTTCTGCAACGCAGCTGATGCCTGGAGTCAGCTGACTCAGGTGGATGTCATGAATCGATGATGAGGTGCAGCAGTACATGCCTGCGCAGGCATCATCGAGCATGCTTTCTTTGACACACACAGAGGTGCATGACGCTGGTTGATGGATGTTTGCGGCACGAGGGTAATGCCGACATGTTACAGATGAGATTTGGTGTGAATTTGGGTCTGTTTGTGATGATTGTAATATTTAATTTTGTGTCGTGTTTGGACCCAATCTGTGTTTATTGGGCGGAGATGCCCGTCACCAGGCAGTCGGAGAGGCTCAGGAACAGGCACCGCGGCGCCTAAGCTGCCGAGCAGAGCCCATCACCCTGGCCTCATCGGACCCCAGGTGGGGACACCTCCTATTACTATAGGAGACAACCCATTTGGTGGTTGGGTTGTATGTGCGTTTGAGCGACAAGGAGCATGTCCTCAATTAGTTCTCGAAAGCTGCGCAAGCGCTGCGTCTCAAAAACTGGTGAAGATACGATTTTGAAGCTCGAACGTTTCACTGATTTCCAGTTGCCAACGTACACTGCCAAGGTATGGGTCAACTCTTCGGGATAGTGTCAGTCAGCCCCTGGGGTTCAAGAGCGTACGTCCCTGACGCTGCGTTGCTTCGGAAGCGTTGTAATCTCTCTCCGTCTCTGGGTTCTGCCAAGGTCAAGAGCAGCCACAATGCTACCTCACGTTGGTGGCTGTGTGCATGATAGACTATGCCGGCTGATCAGTGGACATCGTGCCTGTAAACCTAAGAAGTGCGTTATGTTTGTTGGCCGCTTTGCGCAATTTTGGAGTCTCGAAATGTGCTGGTCACCGTCCACGCATCCTGCACTGGTGTTGTCGCCAAATCTGCCGCAAAGCCTCCCAACCTGCTGCACTTTTCTTGCATGAGCACGCGTCAAGGCTGGTCTCTGCTCTGGTCTCTTGCATTGCAGTTCATCACTCGATCAAGACGCATCATTCCCTGGTCAAGTGTGTGGTTTGTTACCGTACTTGTTTGACATACCTTAACAGCACCAAGTGCACAGCACTTGCACTGCTATGTAGCACCCCCCGGGTTACCAAGCTGTTGCCAGCGCTCCTCTAGCCTGTTGCAGTAAGTGCAGGATCAACATTTGCAACCATCCCATGCATGTGCATATGCATCTGCCTTGACCAATGACCAGGTACAGACGCCTTTTAATTTCGTTGACCAGGTCAGAGTTTTTGGGTACGCCAGATGTGCTTGTGTGTGTCTGAACCCTGCAGCGCCCATCTGGTGGAAAATAAGGTTTCTTTCACAGGAATCAAACGCTGTCTGATAACTAGCCCATTTCCCTATGCCATATGACATTCAAATCCATATGACATTCCAGTACTCAAGGCAGTACTCTGGTTGTTCACAAAGAGAGAAAGCTTGGCAGGTTTATGCAGTTGTAGTGGCGCGGGAGCCTACTGTAAAAGCAATAATCGATCCCAATTACACTCAATGATTGCATCAAGCATCATTGCTACTGTGTAGCAATGCTTCTAGCATATCTGCACACTTCAAGATGCTCCATCAGAGTCAGAGTCAGCACTGCCAAAAGCTGCTAAGTTGGGTCTGACGACCACACCAGGCCTTTTACTGCCTGAGCCTGCTAGAGAGCGAAGACCTCCTCCTGACACCTGTATGAAACAAACAAGGTGTATCACAAGGCCGTGACATATGTTGCTGACGTAGCTCTCAGCGCAAGCTATGTACTCACAAAATACGTGCCTGCGGGCAAGTCCATGATTTGCGCCTTATGATACAATGCCCAGATGAAAGGACAGCACAGACTGAACCTAGGATTCATGTGGAGACAGCTTAACGAGGCATACCTTGCCAGATGACTTTGCCCTGCCTCCAAAGCCAAACTGAACCGCGCCACTAGACTGCGGTTCTTGCTTGACCTGAGAGGAGTGACTGCCAGAACCTGTTCTGCCTGATGTACCAGCCGACTCTTGTTTGACAAAGCCTGCCACATCAGGACCCACTTGCTGCTCTGCCTTGATGTGAACATCTGGCAGCAAGTTGGCCCTCTGCAGAGACAACCCTGCATTGCTGGGTCGAGTCTGCTGTATTTGTGCTACAGGGGCAACTCCAGGATTGGCCTTTTCTTGCCAGCCACCCACAGTGGGGGCGGTCCTGGTGCTGGGCCAAGGGCTGCCATGTGTATTCCTGGAGTTTGGGCCAGGATCACCCCACTGAGGCTGCCAACTGTACTGCTGACCATGATGGAATTTTTGAGAGGGAGCTGCAGATGCTGAGGGTAGAGGTGGGGGGTATGATGTCTCGGGGGGCGGGACCAGTGGAGGGCGCTGAGCATCTTCTTCAGGGGGTAGGGGTGGCAGGGGCGGTGCTGCCTCTGTAGGAGGAGGTGGTGGGGCAGCTGATGCAGAAGCTGGTGCAGCAGCTGCCTGAGCAGCTTGTATTCTGCACAACACCATAGTACAGCTCAAATTGCATGCATGCATGATACCGAAGCACAGCTTAGGGGGCATGCACGCAGGATCAGTGCAGCACAGCTCAGGTGGCATGCATGCAGTCTCGCTGCAGCACCGCAAGATGAGCTGCTCTGAATTGCAGGCATGTCATATCGATATGACGCAAGACCGTTGGGGCAAGTCTGCTTTAGATACAGGATACACAATAGCATGCCAGGAGGCACAGGTAAATGCATCTGTTGCAGAAGGTCTCCATGTATAAACCATTCTTGTACTCATCCACCTTTGACTTCCTACTAAGCATGAAACAGACAAAGCAACATGCTGTATGGCATACAGAAGAGAAAAACATACTGTGCTTGCAGACGCGCCATTTCCTTGTCAGCACGCTTCTTCTCCTTCTTGTCTCTAACGCCACGAGTGCGCTCTGCCTCATCTACTCTCATTTCAATAAGGCGCTGCACCACAGTGATATCTGAGCAAGTACAGCTGTACTGATATAGCTATGCTCATGCCCCCTGAATGATGACTTGACATGGACATTGCGTACTACATCACGTACTCATGGCAGAACTTATGGCAGGAACTGTGTGTGCTGATATGCACTACTCGTAAGCAAACCCCAAGTCAGTACAGAATTTGCATCTCTGGCTTAGTGATCTGGTGATCAAGACGGTATGCCACCCCAATACTTGTGGCTAAGCAGCTTTAGCTGATTGTACACAGAATCTAGATTGTCCTGTACATGTTGCCCGCACGGCCTGCAGCAGCCTGAAAAGCAAACTGCATAGCACAGATAGAAGAGGTACAACACGCATGCAAGCAGGTGTCATGAATGCACTGCGTAGAACAGATGTAGATTCCTTTTGCTGCATACCTTCTTGTGGTGATGATCATATGAGCTCATGTGTGCCTCCATTTCGGAAGCGTTCTTGTACTGCTTGCTGCATGTCTGCACACAGGCCAAGTACAAGCTTACATACAAGAGCACACAGGGAGTTGCATGATCTCAGGAATGAGGTTTAGTGATGTACCAGTACGTACCAGTATATGAGAATGCAGCCTGTGTGGGTCATGAACACAGTGGTTATTGCTGACTGGCTTCAATGGCACAATACAAACAGACACAAGAGCATCAGAGACATGCACTGCATCATAGCTCAGTGTCAACACACACCTGGCAATAGAAGGTCCTCTGCATTGTGGTCACGTCCTGCCTGATGCGCTCATCTCGCTCTGCTTGCATCTACACAGCAACTGTGCGTGATAGACACTGCCAGGGCGCCTGGAGCCAGAACGGCACACCAGCATGAAACCCAGAGTGTTCCAAGCAGCCAGGACAAGAGATGACTCAATGAGGCCTTACTGAAGGGTAAGACCAAGAAAGGTCCAGAAAGCAAACATGGTTACAAAACAGGTGAAGCCCAGGAATGTTCAGCATCAACGTAAAGCTGTGATCGGAGCGTTGTAGCACGTAATGCATGCGAAGACGATACTGTTGTCCCTTCACTTTCCACACACAGCAATAAGCCAGGCCATCAGTAGCAGCACCAGCAGCAGGTCTATATATGATCAGCATAAGAGACAAGATGGAGCGCACCTCTCGCCTATCCCGTCTAGTCTGATCTTCATCAGCTTGCAATTCCACTTCCAGTTTCTTTCTGACCACATTATCTGCTGCCATGTAGAAGGTGTCCTGCTCAGCCTTGCCAACACCAAGCCTTAGGCCTGCCTCTACACCACCTTTGACTGGCTCAACAATGCCTGCAACAGCAAGGAGCATGCAGCTATCGAGCACAGAAGCATTGCGTACTACTGTGACATAGCATGCTCTTGCATCATTTCTCATGGTCCCATAAGGAATGTGCATGAGATGACTGATGGGCAATACTGCTGGCACTTTGCCCTGCCAGAAGTGCACATCATGGTGCAGCTAATGACGATGTGCTGTAAGGACAGCTTGGCACATGAGACTGCATCGTTGTGACTACAAGAGCAAAATGGACTTGTGGATTGGGCAAGACTCACCATTCTCGTTTCGGCCAAGGCCAGTTCCCTTCCAGCCCATTCTCTGCAACATTCTGTATCCCCTGTTGTCTTCAGGGATAGCTGTGTCTGTAGATGCCATGGCTAATCCCTCTGTGTCCAGGCTATCTTGGGGACGATGACCAATTGGCAAGTGCCAAGGTTCCGCATCATCATAGGACTGCTGTGCATGCGCAAGCTCCTTCTCTTTCT
>JAABUU010008208.1_pt1 | contig 10437 bp, 9 predicted proteins | sample 5559301 | NCBI WGS metagenome assembly JAABUU01 (sample SAMN10711884, study PRJNA513360) | rock metagenome | isolation source: Antarctica rocks | place: Antarctica: Victoria Land, Richard Nunatak white | reverse complement strand
AGCGTTTGACGGTTTGTGAAATCAGCTTCTTGCTCGAGGTCGGTAGCGACGGATTCAAAACTGCACTTCAGCTCCCGTACTCATAGTCACTAGGTTGCAGGAAGATCGAAGCCAAGCCTTTACCTTGTTTTAAAAGGGTCTACACCCTGGAATTTTATCGTTCCAGAATGCCAGTACTAACCCTAATGGCACGCAGAAAATATCCCATCCGGCCGTGCCGCAAGGGTATACCTTAATGGGACGATTAGAGCGTTGTGCTGCACCCAGTTTCGTTATCAAGCTACTTGTGACTAGGTGATTTCCAAGTAGGTTGGCGCCTGAGACCGGCGCACGGCACGAAGGCAGGAAACCTCTCGGTGACAGATTACGCGCACTCCCTGCCAGGACGGCTGGAGGCCGATTGGGAACAACTGGGCGACCATTTGCGCGCGGTGGGGGACCGTGCGGCAAACTTCGCGTCGGCCTTCGGCTGGGGTGCCGCGGCGAGTGCGGCCGGGCTACTGCACGACATCGGCAAGACCTCGGCGCAGTTCCAGCACTATATTCGGGCGGCGACATCCGCGGCAGGTGCGGAGCACGCCCGAGGTGGAGATCACTCGGCCGCGGGCGCCCGGGTGGCAGTGGAACGCTACAAACTGTTTGGCCGGTTGCTGGCGTTCGGGATCGCCGGGCATCATGCCGGACTGGCTGATGGCGACGACCTGGACCGGCGCCTGAACCCGGCACGGACCGTGCTTCCGCCCCATGACGGTTGGGAGCGACATGCCGCCGCGCTCCCCACGCTAAGCGACCTTGCCGTCAGGGGGTGGTGCAAGCTGGAGGCGCACAAGGGTTACAGCCAAGCCTTCCTGGCGCGGATGCTGTTCTCCTGCTTGGTGGACGCCGACTTCCTGGAGACCGAGCGGTTCTATGCAGCGGCAGACGGCACGGCCGCGCCGCGCGGCGGGCACGCTTCCGTGGCGGATCTGCTGGACCGCTTGCGCACCTACCAAGAGGAACGTCGGGCAGACCCGACGCCGCTGAACCTTCTGCGAGCGGAGGTACTGGGCCACGCGGTCGGCAAGGCCGGGCTGCCGCCGGGACTGTTCACGCTGACGGTGCCGACAGGCGGCGGCAAGACGCTGACTTCGCTGCGCTTCGCGCTGGAACATGCGGTGCGGTACGGGATGCGCCGGGTGGTGTACGTGATCCCCTACACCTCCATCATCGAGCAAACGGCGGCTGTGTTCCGCGACGCGCTTGGGTCCGCCAGAGATCTTCTGGAGCACCATGCGAGCTTCGATTGGGAAGCCGCGGGGCGCAAGCTGACTGACGACGGTGACGGGCGAGACGGCCTGGCCGCGCTGCGCCGGGCGGCGGAGAACTGGGACGCGCCGGTGGTGGTGACGACGGCAGTGCAGTTCTTTGAAAGCCTTCATGCCGCTCGCACCTCGCGCTGCCGGAAGCTGCACAACCTGGCAGGGTCGGTGATTGTGCTGGACGAGGCACAGACGATGCCGTTGGGGCTGCTCCAGCCGTGCCTGGCGGCGCTGGACGAGCTGTGCCTGAACTACCGCGCCAGCGCTGTGCTGTGCACGGCGACGCAGCCGGCGGTGCGGGTACAGGACGGGTTCAAAGGCGGGCTGAACATCCCGGTCGTGCGCGAGCTAGCCCCCGATCCGCCCGGCCTTTACGCCCGGCTGCGCCGCGTGCGGGTGGAGCGAATGCCCGGCTTGGTGGACGATGCTGCCCTGGCAGACCGCTTCGCCGCCTGCGGGCAGATGCTGTGCATCGTTAACAAGCGGGCGCACGCGGCAGAGCTGTTTGGGCGCATCCGCGGCATGGACGGAGCGGCGCACCTGACGACGCTGATGTGCCCGGCGCACCGCCGGGCTGTGCTGGCGCGGGTGCGCCAGCGGCTGGCGGACAGGCTGCCGGTGCGGCTGGTCTCGACGTCTCTGATCGAGGCCGGGGTGGATATCTCCTTCCCGGAAGTCTGGCGGGCGATGGCCGGGCTGGACTCGGTTGCCCAAGCAGCAGGCCGCTGCAACCGTGAGGGCATGATGGCTGAGCTGGGCCGGACCGTGGTGTTCGAGCCGGCGGAGCACATGCCGCCGCGCGAGGTGAAGCTGTTGGCCGAAGTTGCCGCTGGTGTGCTGGACCGGTTCGAGGACCCGCTGGCCTTGGCGGCGGTGCAGGACTACTTCCGCCAGCTCTACTGGACCCGTGGCGCGGCGGCGTTCGACAAGGCTACCCTGGACGGGGCACCGTTTCCGATCCTGCGGGAGATTGCGGATGCGTCGCCGGGCTTCGGTTACCCATTCGAGAAGATCGCCCGCGCCTTTCGCATGATTGACGACGCGATGGACGCGGTGATCGTGCCGTGGCGGGGGGAGGACGGGACCGACAGTTCTGCGGCGGACCTGCTGCGCCGGATTGCCGCCATGACGTGTCCGCGCACGGACGACTTGCGGTGGTTGCAGCAGTACACGGTCCCGGTGCCACCCAAGGCGCGGGCGTACTGGCTAGGCGTTGGGGCTCTGCGAGCAGTGCATCCGGCGCTGGGCGACGCGTTGCTCGCGTTCAGCGACGACGCGCTCTACGACGTGAAAACGGGCGTACGGCTGGACGATCCGGTACACCGGTCGGCGAAGAGCAACATCTTCGGAGATCTATGACGAGAGCAACACAAGCTACACCCGGCTAAAAGGCGTGCTTCATGTTAAGTGCTTTAAAGAGCTAGCTTGACACCTCAGCTAGACACATTGCACTCTTGACGACGACAGGAGAGTGCGATGAAGCGGTGGCGGTTGCGGGTGAAACTCAAGGTGTCGCGTGGCGAACTGGACATCGACGTGACCATTGAACCCCCACCAGTCGTCCGGTCATTGGACGGGGCGTGGATTGAAATATGTTGAGGCTTTAAAGAAAACAGACTGGAGCCTCGTGTAATACCGAGGCTCCAGCATTGAACGAGCGACAAAGATGTCATATGGCGTCCGATTACTCGTGCGCGGCGAGCGCGCCTGCTTCACCCGTCCCGAAATGAAGGTTGAGCGCGTCAGCTACGACATGCTGACCCCCTCCGCCGCCCGCGGCATTCTGGAGGCGATCCACTGGAAGCCAGCGATTCGCTGGGTGGTGGACCGCATCCACGTCCTGCGACCTATCCGTTTCCAGTCATTCCGGCGCAACGAGGTCGGCGCCAAGATGAGCGCCGGCCTGGCCGAGCGCGGGATGCGCGCCGGGTCAGTGGCCGGGCTGGGCTTGGCGGTGGACCAGGAGCGGCAGCAGCGCGCCGCCACGCTGCTGCGGGACGTGGAGTACCTGATCGAGGCACACTTCGAGATGACGGCCAGGGCCGGGGCGGAGGACAGCGAGGCCAAGCACCTCGCCATGTTCAACCGCCGGGCTGCATCGGGTCAGTGTTTCCACCGCCCCTGCCTGGGCACCCGCGAGTTCCCTGCCGAGTTCGACCTGTTGCCGCTCGGTGCTCAACCGCCCGCCAGCCTGCTGCCGCCAGACCAGCGGGACCGGGACCTGGGTTGGATGCTGCACGACATAGATTTCGAGGCCAACCGGACCTCCCGCTTTTTCCGCGCCCGGCTGTCGGGTGGCGTGTTGGACGTGCAGGGTTGCTTGCAGGAAGGCACCGCGTCGTGACGGTGCTGCAATCGCTTGACGGTTATTATGGCCGCATGGCGGCGCGGGGAGAGGCGGAGCCGTCTGGTTACTCGCGGGAGAAGATCAGCTTCCGGGTCGTGCTGTCCCCGGCCGGAGTGCCGGTCAGCGTGGTTGACCTACGGACCGGCACCGGGAAGAAGCTGTCGCCGCAACTGCTGCAAGTGCCCGCAGGCGTCAAGCGCACGGTCGCCGTCGTGCCGAACCTGCTGTGGGACAAAACGGCCTATGCCTTGGGCCGGACCGCAGGGATTGGGGTCCGAACGGCGCAGGAACATGCGGCATTCAAGGCAGCGAACTTGGCCTTCACCGAGGGCAGCAACGACGAAGGGCTGACGGCCTGGCGGCTGTTTCTTGAGAGCTGGAACCCCGACCTATTTGACGCGGTGCCGTTCCGGGCGGACATGCTGGATGCCAACATCGTTTTTGCCCTGCAAGGCGAAATCCGCGACCTGCATGACCGGGAGGCCGCGCAGCGCTTGTTGGCGGCTCGGCTGGGCAGCACTGCCGCCGGGCAGGGTTGCTTGGTGACTGGCATCACCGCCGCGCCCGCGCGCCTGCACCCCACCATCAAGGGCGTGTTCGGCGCGCAAACGTCCGGGGCAGCGCTGGTGTCCTTCAACCTCGACGCCTTCACCTCCTACAACAAGACGCAGGGCGACAATGCGCCGACCAGCGAAACCGCGGCGTTCCGCTACGGCGCCGCGCTCAACCGTATGTTGGACCGCGGTAGCCGCAACCGCCTGCCCCGCCCGGTGGGCGATGCCAGCTTGGTGTTCTGGGCCGACACCTCCTCCGGCACCAACGAGCAGCAGGCGCGGGATGCCGAGGACTTCTTCGCCAGCATGATGGAGCCGCCGGACGACGCGACGGAGGCCGCCCGAGTCCGCACCCAACTGGAAGCTTTGGCTGCGGGCCGCCCCGTCGAGGACCCGCAGCTTAGCCTTGCCACCGGCACCCGCTTCCACGTCTTGGGATTGTCACCCAACGCCGCCCGGTTGTCAGTCCGCTACTGGTTGGATGACACCTTCGACGCCTTCGCGCGGCGCTTGGCCGGGCACTACTTGGCTTTGCAGATCGAGCCGCCACCGTGGCGGGACAAGCTGCCCTCCGTCGCGCGCCTGCTGGTCCGCACTACGGCCGTGCAGGAGAAATTCGAGAACATCCCGCCGCTGCTGGCCGGCGAGGTGATGCGCGCCGTGCTGACCGGTGCTCCCTACCCCCGCACCTGGCTGGCCGCCGCCGTCATCCGCCTGCGCGCCGGGGACAACCCGGCCAGCGGCTGGCACGCCGCCGCAATCAAGGCGTGCCTGTCCCGCCCCAAGCAAAAGGAGGCCCCGCCCATGTCTCTCGATCCCAACTTCCCCAAGTCGGCCTATCAACTCGGCCGCCTGTTCGCCGTGCTGGAGGCGGCGCAGCGAGAGGCATTGGGCCGCAACGTGAATGCCACCATCGCCGACCGCTATTACGGTGCAGCGTCGGCCACGCCCGCACGGGTGTTCGGCCCGCTGCTGCGCGGCGCCCGCACGCACATTTCCGCGGCGGAGAAGCTGAAGCGGGGCTTCTGGATCAAACCGCGCCTCGAAGGGATCATGGCTCGCCTGCCGCCGGAGCTGCCCCGCACCCTGCGGTTGGAGGAGCAGGGCCTGTTTGCCATTGGCTACTACCACGAATGCGCCTTCCGCCCGGCCAAGGCTAACGCCGAGGCTGCCGAATTAGATGCCACTTCCGACAAGGACCCGACCTGATGCTTGCCGACGCCCTGCAACATCGCCACGAGTTCGTGCTGTTCTTCGACGTGAAAAATGGCAATCCTAACGGCGACCCGGACGCCGGCAACATGCCGCGCATGGACCCGGAAACCGGGCACGGCCTGGTCAGCGACGTGTGCCTGAAACGCAAGATCCGCAACTATGTCGAGATCGCCAAGGCCGACGCGCAACGCTTTCGCATCTACGTCACCGAAGGCGCGGTGCTGAACGAGAAGCACCGAGAAGCCTACGTCGCCCTCCGCCCCGGCGACGCCGAGGCCGCCAGCCCCAAGACGAAGAAGCTGACGCCGAAAAACGACGACGAGGCGGCGAAGCTGCGCGGCTTCATGTGCGACAACTTCTACGACATACGCACCTTCGGCGGCGTTCTGAGCACCGGCATCAACGCCGGGCAGGTCCGCGGCCCCGTGCAGATCGGTTTCGCTCAATCCGTCGAACCAGTTCTACCGCTGGAGGTCAGCATCACCCGCATGGCCGCCACCAGCGAGGCCGACAAGAAGGACCGCGCCGAGGGCGACGACACCGAGGAGAAACGCGGCGACAAGCGCACCATGGGCCGCAAGCACATCATCCCCTATGGCTTGTATCGCGCTCATGGCTTCGTCTCCGCGCCCCTGGCGCATGATGCGCGCAAGGGCACCGGCTTTACCCAGGCCGACCTGGACCTGTTGTTCGAGGCGCTGCGCGACATGTTCGAGCACGACCGCTCCGCTGCCCGCGGGGAAATGACGACCCGACGGCTGGTAGTGTTCCGCCACGCCTCGGCGCTTGGCAACGGCCGGGCGCAGGACCTGTTCAGCCGCGTCACTGCCTGGCGCAACCACCACGGATCAGAGGTGCAGCCCGGCTCGGAGAAGCTAGACAACGCGCCGCCTGCTCGCAGCTTCAACGACTACGTCATCAAGCTGGAGCGCGACGGGCTGCCGGAAGGAATCGAGATGCTCGACCTTGCGTGACCCCGGACTTGGCGCCTCGCCGGACGCCGTGGCCGAGGACACTCTGATCCCCCTCTCGGCCCTGCAGCATCACCTATTCTGCCCCCGGCAGTGCGCGCTGATCCACGTCGAGCAGATCTGGGCTGAGGATGGCGCCACCGCCGAGGGCCGCATCCTGCACGAGCGCGTGGACGCCGGCGGCGCCGACAGCCGCCCGGGCCTGCGGGTGGAGCGCGGCATTGCCTTGCGCTCCCTCGCGCTTGGCGTCAGCGGCAAGGCCGACGCCGTCGAGTTCCACGGCCGCCCGCCTCGACCCGTCCCGATCGAGTACAAGCGCGGCAAGCCCAAGCCGCACCGGGCGGACGAGGTGCAACTCTGTGCCCAGGCGGTCTGCCTGGAGGAGATGTTCGGCGCTCCCGTACCGGAGGGCGCGCTGTTCTACGGCGCCGTCCGCCGCCGCACCCGAGTGGTGTTCGATGCGGAGCTGCGGGCACTGACGGCGCGCGTTGCCTCCGAGGCGCGGGCGATGATCGCCGCCGGGCGCACGCCCGCGCCGGTGCTGATGCCGGGCTGCAAGAGCTGCTCGCTGCAGGACGCATGCCAACCTGGCCGATTGCAGCGCCCGCCCGCCGTCGCGCGCTGGCTCCTGGCGCAGATGGAGGGCTAACCGGGTGCGCCGCCTGCTGAACACCATCTACGTCACCAGCGAGGACGCCTGGATTCGCAAGGACGGTGCCAACCTGGTGGTGGAGGTAGACGGCGCCGAGCGCGGCCGGGTGCCGCTGCACCTGCTGGATGGCGTGGTCAGCTTCGGCCGAGCCGGCGCCTCCCCGGCGCTCATGGCGGCGTGCGCGGAGGCCGGCGTCACCCTGTCCCACCTAACGCCGGCCGGGCGCTTCTTGGCGCGGGTGGAGGGCGCGCGGACCGGCAACGTGCTGCTGCGCCGGACGCAATACCGCGCTGCCGACGACCCGACCCGCGCCGTGCCGGTCGTGCGCGCAGTGGTGGCCGCCAAATCCGCCAACCAGCGCGCCGTCGTGCGCCGGGCGCTGCGCGACCACGGTCCGGCGATGGACGCCGCCGCGCGCGGTGCGCTGGATCTGGCCGAGCGTCGGCTGACCGACGCCGGGCGGCGCGCGCTGGCGGCTGGCGACGTAGGCAGCTTGCGCGGAATCGAGGGCGAGGCGGCGATGACCTACTTCGGCGTGTTCGACCACTTGGTACGGTTGGACGGGGACGCCTTCCGGTTCCGCGGGCGCAGCCGCCGGCCGCCGCTGGACCGCATGAATGCGCTGCTCTCCTTCTTGTATGCGATGCTGGGGCACGATTGCCGGTCCGCGCTTGAGGCGCACGGGCTGGACCCGCAGGTCGGCTTCCTGCACGCGGACCGGCCGGGCCGGGCCAGCTTGGCGCTGGACCTGATGGAAGAGCTGCGCCCCGTGCTGGCCGACCGCCTGGCGTTGAGCCTGGTGAACCGCCGGCAGGTGGGGGCGGACGACTTCGTGGTGGAGGCCGCCGGTGGCGTGCGCCTGACGGAGGCCGGGCGCAAGACAGTGCTGACCGCCTGGCAGGAGCGCAAACGGGACGAGCTGCGGCACCCGTTCTTCGACGAAACAATGCCGCTGGGCCTGGTGGTGTCCGCGCAGGCGCAGTTGCTGGCCCGCCACCTGCGAGGCGACCTTGACGGCTACCCCGCGTTTTTCTGGAAGTAGTGGGCCGGGGATGCTGATGCTGGTCACCTACGACGTGAGCACAGAGGACCTAGCCGGCCGCCGCCGGCTGCGCCGGGTGGCGCGGGCGTGCCTGGACTTCGGCCAGCGGGTGCAGAACTCAGTGTTCGAGTGCGAGGTGGACCCAGCACAATGGGCGGGCCTGCGGGCGCGCCTGCTGGGGGAGATCGACCCGGCGCGTGACAGCCTGCGCTTCTACCGCCTGGGCGCCGAGGGCCGGCGCCGGGTCGAGCACGCAGGGGCGAAGCCAGTGCTCGACCTGGACGGGCCGCTACTGTTCTAGCAGGCTACGACGGGCGTGCGATCCTAGAGCGCGCAAGAGACCCGGGCAGGGTTCGCGCAGTGCCCGGTGCCCAGATTTTCCAGCGTATGCGGAGGACGGGTTAAGGCTGGGCAGCGCGCTGCGCGCGACTTGGCGAAAGGTTCGCGCACGGCACACTCTTTGTCATTGTAAATCAGTAAGGTAAGCATGCCGCTGTCGCCCCTCGCGCAGGGGCGTGGGTCGAAACAACCAGGATTTGATGTCCTTGCCGAAATCGGCACGGTCGCCCCTCGCGCAGGGGCGTGGGTCGAAACCCGACTTTTCCGCCATGGCTGATGACGACGCGAGTCGCCCCTCGCGCAGGGGCGTGGGTCGAAACTCTTCCAGCGCCACGAGCTGGCCGATCGTCTGCCGTCGCCCCTCGCGCAGGGGCGTGGGTCGAAACCTGCTTACCGGCAACAGTACCGTCGTATCGGCCGGTCGCCCCTCGCGCAGGGGCGTGGGTCGAAACGCACCGGGCGGCGTCACCTCGCTGCTCCAGCAGAGGTCGCCCCTCGCGCAGGGGCGTGGGTCGAAACATCGGGGCTGGGTCCAACCCCTCTCGCCCACTTCGTCGCCCCTCGCGCAGGGGCGTGGGTCGAAACCACCTTGGCAGGAGGCGGGGCCGGCTTCTTGCCAGTCGCCCCTCGCGCAGGGGCGTGGGTCGAAACATCCGGGGGACCGGCCGATGAAAAGCCTTCTCGGGTCGCCCCTCGCGCAGGGGCGTGGGTCGAAACCGAGATGAGATGAGTGCAGAGGACGTGGCTCTCGGTCGCCCCTCGCGCAGGGGCGTGGGTCGAAACTCGACCACCCGCGCCGAGGGTCTCGCCTTGCCGTGTCGCCCCTCGCGCAGGGGCGTGGGTCGAAACTGTATATACGCGCCGTTGGCGATGCTTCCGGCGGCGTCGCCCCTCGCGCAGGGGCGTGGGTCGAAACATGCCTGCGATGACGGCGGGCATGCCGCCCGGGGTCGCCCCTCGCGCAGGGGCGTGGGTCGAAACAACATCGGCTTTGGCGGCCTGGGCGGCGGGCTGCTGTCGCCCCTCGCGCAGGGGCGTGGGTCGAAACGGTTACCAACGCCGAGCCGCCGCCTCATCCGGGTGTCGCCCCTCGCGCAGGGGCGTGGGTCGAAACGATATCGTCGCCATAGAGAGCAAACAGGGCCGCGGTCGCCCCTCGCGCAGGGGCGTGGGTCGAAACCAGCTCCGCGAGACGGCGGCCGAGCGGCACGCCGAGGTCGCCCCTCGCGCAGGGGCGTGGGTCGAAACAACTGGTACGGCTCGGCGCAGGCGGCGCCCTACGTCGCCCCTCGCGCAGGGGCGTGGGTCGAAACACGAAGCCATGCAGGGCGATCTCCCGGACGGCCTGTCGCCCCTCGCGCAGGGGCGTGGGTCGAAACGTGGCCACGGTGCCAGATGCGCATCGGGCAGGTGGTGTCGCCCCTCGCGCAGGGGCGTGGGTCGAAACAAGGCGACCGGGACGGGGTCGACCCTCGGCGTCGTCGCCCCTCGCGCAGGGGCGTGGGTCGAAACACGTCTGCGGCGGCCGGGTGCGCTCCTACCCCTAGTCGCCCCTCGCGCAGGGGCGTGGGTCGAAACGTCATGTCGGCGCCGATCGCGACGCTCTGCCCGGTCGCCCCTCGCGCAGGGGCGTGGGTCGAAACTCGAAGTCGCCGCTGTTCGAAGTCACGTTGGGCGTCGCCCCTCGCGCAGGGGCGTGGGTCGAAACAACCTGGCGGCCCGCAAAGCGCCGCTGTTGGATGTCGCCCCTCGCGCAGGGGCGTGGGTCGAAACACGACCCACCCCTCCCCGCCAGCGTCGCCACGTGGTCGCCCCTCGCGCAGGGGCGTGGGTCGAAACATCAGGCCCGCGTGCCCCAGCACCACCGCGATCAGGTCGCCCCTCGCGCAGGGGCGTGGGTCGTGTCCCAGGGCGTGGTGTAGGAAGCGGCCACCGCGGTGAACCTGGGTAGGGTTGGTTTGCGAGACGCAACACTGACCCGAGGACCACCACGATGACCAACGACAAGATCGCTCTTCG
>JAABUU010008207.1_pt1 | contig 10438 bp, 8 predicted proteins | sample 5559301 | NCBI WGS metagenome assembly JAABUU01 (sample SAMN10711884, study PRJNA513360) | rock metagenome | isolation source: Antarctica rocks | place: Antarctica: Victoria Land, Richard Nunatak white | reverse complement strand
TTGGTCGACCGCTTTCTGGACGAGCTTGGATGAGACATGTGTACGCGCCCCTGAAATTCTCTGTCGCGGCCGCCGCCCTCTTTATAGGGATGGCGGCCGGGCCACAGCCGACGCCGGTTCCACCGACGCCGCCGCCCGTGACGACGCCGGCTATCAGCCTGCCCACTTTACAGGTGTTCGGGCCAGGCGGTGTCGAGAGTCCGGTGCAGGCCCAGATCGACGGGGCGCGCCAGCGCGTCCTGATCGAGGCGTACGCCCTCGATGACCCTACTGTAATAGCCGCGCTACAACGGGCGGCGCGACGGGGTGTGGACGTGCGCGTCATGCTCGATCCGCACGGGCTCAACACGACGGAGACATTGCCCAAGTTGGTGGGCGCGGGCGTCCGCGCGCGGACGCCCAATCCTGGCTACGTCACGCACCTCGATATGGTCGTCGTCGACACGTCGGCGGTTACCGTGCTGACGTCGTTCATGTCGGTGAGCAATCTTGGGTTTGGAGGCCACGCCTACGCCGTAGTCGATCGCGATCGACTCGACGCGCTACAGGCGGCCAGCCTGTTCTACGACGATTGGCTGCGCCGGCCCGTGCGGCTGTTCGGGCATAACTTGATCGTGCTGCCCGATAACGCCGCGGCCATCGCCGCGCAAATCAACGCAGCAGGGTCGCGTGTAGAACTCTACACGTCCGGTATATCGGACCAGACAATCCTGGCGTCTCTGCGCGCCGCGCGCGCGCGTGGGGTCGTCGCGCGCGTACTCACGAAGGTGAGCAGCAACAGCACAACGCTGCGCGACGCTGTTCCGACGAGGCAGGTGCGCTTCCGCGATGACGGTGGCGGAACGGTGCTGGTGATCGACCGCCGCACCGTCATCCTGGGGAGTATGGACTTATCCGCGAACACCCTCAAGAACAACCGCGAGCTTGCCGTGGTCGTGGGGGGCGGCGATGTCGCCTCACTCGTCGACCGCTCGTTCTTCGCGGAGTTCGCGCGCGGTCAGGCGCTCAACCCCACGCCGGTCACGCCCGTAAAGCACGGGCGGACGGCGCCGCGGGGCAAACTGACGGTGAAGCCCATCGTGCCATCGCTCGTACGTGTTGGCGGTGAAGGGCTGATCGTGGTGTCCACGGCCGCCAACGCCCGAGTGAGCGTTACAATCACCTATCCGGCGGGGAGTACGGCCACGACGCCTGCGGGCGCCGGGCAGGCCGATGGACGTGGCTCGTTCGTCTATCGCTGGATCGTCCCGACTGGCATCAAGTCCGGCCGCGCCCTGGCGCGCATCGTGGCGCGTAGCGGCGCTCAGACTGTCTTCGATACAGTGAACTTCGACGTCGCCCAGTAGTCTATCGCCCCTATCTATCCGTGAGGCTGCCATGACCCGGTGTATCAAAGCTCTGGCCGTCGCTTGTGCTGTCGGCGCGACCGTCGCGAGCGCCGCTTTCCCTTTCGCATTAGGCCACTATGTCGTCTCCGCCAACACGACGGGGTTCGCAACTTATCGGAAGGGGCCACTGGGAGCGCGGGCGTCTCGGCCGTCCCCGGCGTCCGCGCTCCCAGTGGCCCCTTCCGATAAGTTGCGAACCCTGTCTGGCACGACGAGCGCCGTTATCGCCCGCATCGAAAAGGGGACGGAGGCCATACGGGGGCTGCACGCCACGCGGCCCGTGCCGGTGACGCTGCTGGCGCCCGATGCCTTCCGGCGTCTGGTTGAGCGCGACTTCGAGCGCGATACATCGGCGTCCGCTATCCGCGATATGTACCAACCGCTGGCGCTGCTCGGCCTGCTCCCGATGGGGACTGACCTGCGCCGCGTGCTGCGCGACGCCGAAGGCTCTGGTGTAGCCGCCTTCTACGACGAGGGCGCCAAGCGCTTCTACATCCCCCTGCGCGCGGGCGGCCTGTCGCTTGACGATCAGGTCACGATCTCGCACGAGTACACGCATGCCCTACAGGACCAAACGTTCGATCTGAGCAAAGTGCGTCCGGACCCGGCTCAACAAACGCTCCACGACTCTGACCGCCAACTGGCCGAGACCGCGCTGATCGAGGGTGACGCCACTGTGGAGATGACTCTGTACGCGCAGGACACCTTCTCACAGGCGCAGTATATCGAGTACCAGCGTGAGGCCCAGCAGGCCGCGAACGGCGTCGGCGCCCAGACGCCGCCTTTTCTACTCGACGGTCAATTGTTTCCCTACAATGCCGGCTCAATTTTCGAAACGCGGCTGCTGGGCCACACCTTCGCTGGCGTCGATTTCTCAGGCGTCAACAGCGCGTTTCGCCACCCGTCCGTCTCCACGCGCGAGATCCTGCATCCCGAGGTCTACCAGGCGAACCCGACGGCTCCCGCGCCCGACCTTCCAGTCCCCGCGCCCGCGCTATCCAACGGGTGGCGGCGCGTTGACAGCGATGTGTTCGGCGAGTTCCAGCTCCAGGACATGCTGGCGCAGCGCCTCGACCCAGGGGTGGCGGCGCAAGCCGCCGACAGCTGGCGCGCCGACCGCTACGCCCTGTTCGATCGTGGCGCCGACTTCCTGCTGGCCTGGCGCCTGCGCGCCGCCTCGCCTGCCGCCGCCCGTACCCTGGCCCAGGCGCTTGTCGCGTACATGGACGCGCGCTACCACGCCGCCCTTTCATTGAGCAGCGCCACCCTCACCTACGCGGCGCCGGACAGCGCGCTGGCGCTGCGCCGCGTAGGCTCCGATCTCTACGTCGCGCTGGGTTCACGCGGCGCACTGCGGCCTGCGGTCGCACAAGCGCTCGCGACGATGTGATAAGGTTTGTACACGCCGACGTTCTGGCGATACTATGCCAACGATAGTATCGGCGCGTCGCATCTACTGGGACTACCCCAGGCGTAAGCCTTGGTAATCATCGACCCCGACTAGGCTGAGGAGGGAGAGCTTGCGCCCCACGTTCGCCCGCTACCGCGCCTTTCTGTCTACCTACCTGCTTTCTCAGCGAGGTAAGGTCGTAGTGCTGGCTGTGTTACTGTTCGGGACCATCGGCCTACAGTTGGCGGCCCCGCTCATTATACGGCTGTTCATCGACACTGCCGTCCGGCGTGGTCCGCTGGCGTCCCTCACCACCATCGCGGGGCTCTACTTGGCGGTGGCCCTCGTCACGCAGGCCGTGCGCGTCGCCGAGGCGTACGTGGCGGAGGATGTGGCCTGGACGGCCACGAATCTCCTGCGCATAGACGCCGCGCGCCGCCTCCTGAGCCTGGACATGGCCTTTCACCTCGCGCGCACTCCCGGCGAGTTGATCGAGCGCGTCGACGGCGACGCTGAGTTGCTCGCCAACTTCCTCTCGCGCTTTGTGCTTACCATCCTGGGCAACGCGCTGCTGCTGGTAGGCGTGCTACTGGTGCTTTTCAGCATCGACTGGCGCGTTGGTACGACACTGCTGCTCTACTCCCTCGTCGGACTGCTGGTCCTGGGGCGCTTGCGCGGCGTGGCCCTGCCGCATCTAAAGCTTTTCCGGCAGACGTTCGCGGAGTTGTTCGGCTTCCTGGGCGAGTGGCTCGCCGGCGCCGAGGACGTACGCGCCAACGGGGCCACGGCCTATCCCATCCTGCTGTTCTACGGGCGCCTGCGCGCGTATATGCGTCCCCAGCGCACCGCGGTCGTTTTCCTGAGGGCGCTGGAGGCGCTGGCCGACCTGCTGCTGGCCGTTGGCACCGTCATCGCCTTTCTCTTCACCGCCTATCTCTTTACCCATCACGCCATCACTGTCGGCACGGCGTACCTGATCGTCAGCTACACGCAGCAACTCGTGACGCCGCTGCGCCAGATCTCAGGGCAGCTCGACGACGCGCAGGGGGCCTCGGCTGGCATGGTCCGGATGGAGGAACTTCTGGCAATGGAGCCTGCCGTGGCGGATGGTCCCGGCGCGCCTTTGCCGCCGGGTGCCCTCGCGGTGGGATTCCACGACGTCGCTTTCGCCTACGAAGGCGCGCCGGTGTTGCGCAGCGTCTCGTTCGCCCTCGCGCCCGGCCGCGTGCTGGGCGTGGTGGGCAGGACCGGGAGCGGCAAGACGACCATCGCGCGGCTCCTGTTCCGGCTCTACGACCCAGGTGAGGGCGTTATCTTGCTGGGCGACACGGACCTGCGTGCCCTGCGCCTCACCGACCTACGCGCCCGCGTCGGTCTGGTCACGCAGGACGTGCAGCTGTTTCATGCCTCCGTGCGGGATAACCTCACCTTCTTCAACCCGGCGATTGACGACGCGCGCGTCATGGCGGCGTTGGAGGACCTGGGCCTCCTTGCATGGTTCGACACGCTGCCGCGCGGCCTAGACACCGAACTCGCGTCGGGAGGAGGCGGGCTGTCCGCGGGGCAGGCGCAGTTATTGGCGCTCGTGCGCGCCTTCCTGGCCGACCCCGACGTCGTGATTCTGGACGAGGCGTCGTCGCGCCTGGACCCCGCCACCGAGTCCCAACTCGACCGGGCCATCGACGGGTTGCTGCGGGGGCGTACGGCCATCATCATCGCGCACCGCCTGGCGACCTTGCGCCGCGCCGACGAGATCCTGCTGCTCGATGACGGGCGCATCCTGGAGCACGGACCGCGCCTGGCGCTGGCCGGCGACCCGTCGTCACGATTCGCCCACCTGCTGCGCTCCGAGGAAGTGGCCGTTGGCGTTTCTGGTGTCGCCAACGTGGCGGGCGAGCGCGAAGGGGTGTGGCCGTGAGGGCGAGGACACCGCGGCTGCTTTGGAGCCTGATCACCTACGCGCCCTGGACCTATCTTCTGGCGGGGCTGTGTTGGACGCTCAGTTGGGTGCTCGCGCTGGCGCCAGGGCTGATCGCGAAGGCATTCTTCGACGCCCTGACCGGACACGCGCCTGCGCGCGTCGGTCTCTACGGCCTGATTGCCCTGCTGCTGATGGCCGAGACGGCGCGGCTCGCGGTGAGCATTGGCGCGACGTTCGCGGAGCGGACCGTCGGTTTGTACCATGGGTCCCTGCTACGCAAGAATATGTTCCGCGGCATCCTGCAACATCCCGGCGCGCGCACCGTGCCGGTCTCGCCCGGAGAGGCCATCAACCGTTTCCGCGACGACGTGAGCAGCATCTTGGGGTTCCTGGGGCTGGATGGCCTGCTGAACCTCGTCAGCACGGTTGTCTTCGCCGCGGTCGCCTTGACCATCATGCTGCGCATTAATGCCCGCATCACCCTGCTGGTTTTCCTGCCGCTCGTCGGCGTGCTCATCGCGGTCTACGTGGCCGGTCGACGCATCGATCGCTACCGTCAGGCCAGCAGGCAGGCGACCGGCGCTATGGTCGGCGCGCTCGGCGAGGCGTTGGGCGCCGTCCAGGCGATTAAAGTCGCCAATGCCGAGCCACACGTTGTCGCGCGCCTGCGCCTGCTCGGCGACCGCCGTCGCCACGCCACGCTGCGGGACCAGTTGATTACAAGCGGCCTCGACGCTCTATTCGGGGGCGCGGTTAGCCTGGGCGCTAGCGCGATTCTGCTCGTCGCCGCTGGGTCGATGCGCACCGGCGCCTTCAGCATCGGCGATTTCGCGCTCTTCGTCTACAACCTGAGTCTGGTGACCGACGTCATCAGTTTCTTCGGCACGCTGCTGGTGCGCTACAAACAGGCGGGCGTCTCGATGGGCCGTATGGCCGACCTGCTACAGGGCGCCCCGTCGGAAGGGCTAGTTGAGCATGGGCCAGTGTACCTGAGCGGCTCGCTGCCCGACATCCCCGTCGTCGCCCATACGGAGGCGCACTATCTCGATGCGCTGGAGGCGCGTGAGTTGACCTACCACTACCCGTCCAGCGGGCGCGGAATCCAGGGGGTCAGCCTACGGGTGCGGCGGGGGCAATGCGTCGTGATCACGGGGCGGGTCGGCGTGGGCAAGACCACGCTGCTGCGTGTGTTGCTAGGACTATTGCCGATGGACGGCGGCGCGATCTACTGGAACGGTCAGCCTATCGCGGACCCCGCCACGTTCCTGACGCCGCCCCGCTCCGCCTACACGCCCCAGGCGCCGCAACTCTTTAGTGAGACGCTGCGGGACAACATCCTGTTGGGTTTGCCGGAGGACGCCGTCGAGCTGGAGGCGGCGGTGCATAGCGCCGTGCTGGACCGCGACGTGGCGGCCTTGGATGCAGGCCTGGTCACACGTATTGGCCCGCGTGGCGTCAAGTTGTCGGGTGGGCAGGCTCAGCGCGCCGCCGCAGCGCGCATGCTGGTGCGCGACCCCGAACTGTTGGTCTTCGACGACCTCTCCAGCGCCCTCGACGCGGACACCGAGCGCCTCCTCTGGGAGCGCCTGTTCGCCCGCGACGCCATCGGCGCATCCCCCGGTCCGCCAACCTGCTTGGTCGTGTCGCACCGCAAGTCGGTGCTGCGGCGCGCCGACCACATAGTCGTGTTGGAAGGCGGCAGGATCGTGGCGGAGGGCGGCCTGGAGGAGTTGCTGGCATCCTCTGAGGAGTTCCGACGGTTGTGGAGCGACGAGGCGCCGAGCTAAGCGTGGAACGGATCGCGGCCCGTGATCGCGCAAGCGTTCGCGACGATGCGATAAAGTACGAAGGATACGGGCGCGAAAAGTGCGACCGCTAAGATGACGGGGATATGCGTCACACATACCCCTTACGTTGTCCGATGAGAGTGGGGGTATGCGTCACACATACCCCTTGTGATATGGGGGAGGGGATACACATCGACAAGCCCGTGGATAGTTTACACTCAGGGATATCCACTGTGGCGGACGTGAAGGACGTGTCATGACGATACAAGACGTACCTATCAGCCCACGCATCGCTGCGTTACAAGACAACGTCGTGGCTGGACACGCTGCAGCGGTGGAGGCGTTTTGGCACGAGGTTGGCAGCCAGGCAACACCGCTTATCGAAGCGATCTGCGGCGATGATGCGCATTGGCTAGTCACATTCCTCTGGCGCGCCGAGGAGGAGACAACCAATGTTGTCGTGTTCGGTGGCTTCGTCCCTTACTTCGACTTCGCGCACAACCAAATGACACGACTGCTCGACACCGACATCTGGTACAAGACCGATCGCGTTCGCGCGGACGTGCGCGCCTGGTACCGTTTGGCGCCGAACGATTCCCTGGAGCCATCGCCGGATTGGGTCGTCCGGACGGCGGGGTTCCGGCCTGATCCGCTGAACCCCCGCCAGTATCTCGTCAAGGGGAGTGCAGACAGCCCATTCGGCTCGCGGGACGAAGTATGGTCTGTGATCGAGTTGCCTGAGACGCCGTCGCAGCGATGGGTGCAGCGACGTTCGAATGTCCCTAGTGGTCGGATCGACAAGCGTCACATGTATAGCGACTTGTTGGACAATGATCGGCTACTCTGGATGTACACCCCCGCGACCTACGCGCCCGACACCGAGTCGTATCCGTTGATTATCTTGCTCGATGGCTACATCTATGCGCATGTAATCCCTACGCCGACCATCCTGGACAATCTGATCGCCACGGGCCAACTCCCGCCCGTCGTTGCCCTTATGGTGAACCCACCGGATCTGGACACGCGCTTACGCGAGCTAGCCTGTTCGCAACCCTTCGTCGACTTCCTTGCGCGGGAACTCGTCCCGTGGGCAAGGCGGGAGTACCATGTGGCGACAGACCCGGCGCGGGTCGTCGTGGGTGGGTCGAGCCTTGGCGGGCTGACTGCAGCCTTTGCCGGATTGCGCTATCCAGATATCTTTGGGAATGTCCTATCGCAATCGGGTTCGTTCTGGTGGAGACCACAAGGAGACAGGGAGCCACATTGGCTCGGGCGTCAGCTCGAGGCGCACTCTCGGGTCCCACTCCGCTTCTATCTCGATGTCGGCTGTCTCGAGAGCGAGGGGCAGCGCCGGGCCAACGAGCACATGCGCGATCTGTTGCGCGCGAAAGACTGCCCGGTCCAGTACGCCGAGTTCAGTGGTGGGCATACCTTCCTGTGCTGGCAAGGTACTCTTCCGGACGGCTTACGCGCGCTAATTGGAGCGAACACAGCGGGGAGGCAAGACTGAGATGCTCGTTGGCGCAGTGCTATAGTTGTGCCAACAAGCTAATAGTGTCCTGGCTGCGGTACATGGATATGCATCAATGAGCACAGCGATGAGCTTTTGGAGGCATGGCATGGCTATTTTGACGCTTAACCCTCGCGCCACGGACGTGCGCTTCGATCAGGAACGCATGTACGTCCGTTTAGCCGATGGGAGAGAGATTAGTGTCCCGCTAACATGGTTCCCTCGACTGTCTAATGCGACGACCACGCAACTCAAGAATTGGCGACTCATCGGACGAGGCGAAGGCATCCATTGGGAAGAGGTGGATGAGGATATTTCCGTCCCGCACCTCCTCGGATTACCTTGCGAGTGAGCGAGACGTATCGCTTCGACCTCGACCTCTCCGAGCACGACGCCTCGGTCGTGACCGACCGGCTTGTCGCCTATAACCAGACGCATGGCCCGACAACATCGCCACCACCCGAAGGGGCTCGTCCGCTGAGGGTCGCCGTGCGTTCAGGGGATGGCGAACTCGGCGGCGGCTTGATTGGGCGGACGCACGCTATTCCGTTCTGGCTGGAGATCAGCGTCCTGTGGGTGGACGAAGCGGCGCGGCAACACGGCCTCGGGCGGCGTCTCATGGAGCGAGCCGAGCGCGAGGCGCGCCTACGCGGCTGCCGCTTCGTCCGCCTGGCTACATCGGACTATCAAGCCCCCGACTTCTACAGGAAACTGGGCTACATCCAATATGGGCGGCTGGAGGATTGTCCTCCAGGGGAAACCGCTTATTATCTGCGTAAGGCGCTCTGATCAAGAGTTAGACGCGTCCCGTCTATCGTTTATCCTTTACCACCTTGCCGTCCTTCATGACCACGACGATGTTAGAGGTGTCGGCGAGGGCATGAATGTCGGCGAGCGGGTCGACGCGGCTGACGACGATGTCGGCGAACTTGCCCGCTTCGAGGGTGCCGACGCGGTCGGCCCAGCCGAGACACTCGGCGGCGACGCGCGTCGAGGCGACGATGGATTCCATCGGGGTCAGCCCGGCCTCGCACATCAGGCCCAGTTCGCGTAGATTCGTCCCGTGCGGAACCACGGCGGCGTCCGTACCCATGGCGATCTTGACGCCGGCCTCGTGCGCGCGGGTGATGCTTTGCCGGTGCGCCTCGATCGATTCTCGCGCCTTACGGATGCCGTACTCCGGCATGGCGCCCTGCTCCCGCGCGCCTTCTAGCACCCCGACCGGCGCCACCAGCGTCGGCACGAGGTAGGTCCCCCGCTCCAGCATCAGCGCGATGGCCTCGTCGTCTAGGTAGATACCGTGCTCGATCGAATGGATACCCGCCCGCACGGCGTTCTTGACGCCTTCGGCCCCCTGGGCATGGGCCATCACCTTGACGCCACGCCGGTACGCGGCCTCCTGCACGATGATGCCGAGTTCCTCGGGCGAGAACTGCGTGAACTCAGGGTGATCGGTGGGACTGAGCACGCCGCCGGTCGCGTGAACCTTGATGACCTCGGCTCCCGCACGCAACATCTCCCGGACCTTCTTGCGTACGTCCTCAGGGCCATCGCAGCGGCCGTCGGGGTTGCCGGGGTATGGCTGGAACAGGTGGAACTCGTTGCCCGAGGGCATCCAGCCGTCGCCGTGTCCGCCCGTGATGGTCAGGGCGCCAATGGAGATCTGCATACGCGGTCCCGGTACGATGCCCCGCTCGACCGCCGCTTTCACGCCCGCGTCGGCGCCGCCAGCGTCGCGCACGGTCGTAACGCCCACGTCGAGCGTGCGGCGCATGTGGTCGATAGCCTTGTAGAAGTTGAGCGAGAACGGAGTCGCCAGCATCGCGGGGATGTCGAAGCCCTCTATCATCAGGTGGACGTGCGCGTCGATGAAGCCGGGCAGGATATAGCCACCGCCCGCGTCGATGCGCGTGATCGCGCTGTCCGACGACATCAGGCTCGCCGCAGGACCTATCGCGCGGATATGGTTGCCCTCAATGAGGACGGACGCATCGCGGACTGGCTCGCCGCCATTCCCATCAATCAACGTGCCATTGTGTACGACGTAGGCCATGAAACGCTCCTTACGCTGCTCTTCTAACTATCGACCATCGACTATCGACTGCTGATGCTCTTAGCAGCGACGCCGCTGGCGACGGTGATGATCTCTTCGAGACGACGGATTTCCTGCGCGACGCGATCGACGCCATCCTCGTCGGCGCGCGCGGCGGCGTCCTCCTCGCGCTGACGCTGGCGCAGCAGCGCGAGTTGCGCGCGGGTCTCCTCGATGAGCTTGGTCAACTGGAGCGAGTCGAGTTCGCGCCGCGCTTTGTCGCCTACTCTAGTTTCCGCTGCATCAGGCGGCTAGGTCAAGCGGAGCAGCGGCTTCTGGGGCCGCATGCCGCCGCCGTTGGCCCCAGAAGCCGGTGGGTAGATGGTCGGTGCGGACCTTTTTTGTGCGAA
>JAABUU010008203.1_pt1 | contig 10442 bp, 10 predicted proteins | sample 5559301 | NCBI WGS metagenome assembly JAABUU01 (sample SAMN10711884, study PRJNA513360) | rock metagenome | isolation source: Antarctica rocks | place: Antarctica: Victoria Land, Richard Nunatak white | reverse complement strand
CGCACACACACTACAACCGCTGACAACACAGCAGGAAGCGAAGCAGAACTTGAACTACCTGTCAAAATAGTTGTAGAAATAATCAGCAGGGCTGGTAGAGACCTGCTGCTGGGCACCCCTGGGATTGGCAGAGCCCCCCTGGGACAGGCCAGGGGTCTGCTTGCTGAAAGTGGCGTTTGGTGCGCCCAGTGTAGACCACGCATCCTGTGTGAATGCAACACATCTTTGTTGCACTGTGGGGCAGCATTGTAGGGTACAGGGATGCAGAGTGTTTCAAATAGTTCCACAGCTCTTCTCAATCCCAAAACGTCTATATCTTCACAGAAACGTCCATCCTACAGTGGAAATCTAAACTCAGAAACACCTGGGGACAGTATGTGCGTTGGGGAAACGTTTCAGGTATTTAAAAACCGATGCTCAAATATCAAAGGAGCGCTGTGCAGCAGAGGAATCTGCATGATGCGTCATGCCGGGTACCTGCACCACAGCCAGATGGTCACAATGATGCTTGCCTCCTGAGTTGAGGCTTGAAGGCACAGATGCCTGACTGTGCACTGACACACAGCTAGCATGGTTGCAGGCAAGACGCTTGTCATTGCAACAGTGCAAATGCTGTTCACAGCCTCTCAAGAGTTTCTGAAAGACGCTCAGCCTCTCAGCATGTTAGCATGCTCAGCGTCAAGGCAATGCAACAGAGATGCTGTGCTGCACTTCAGAGCAGATGCTGGACATAGGCAAAATATGCATTTTTGATCACCTGAGGACTGTCTCCGAAAGACAGTTGCTGGTGGGTGTCGTCCATTGTAAGGCCTTTCCCGACTCTGATGCCCACACTTGCAGGGGTCTCAAAATTTGCTGGAGGAATGGCTTGAGCGAGCTCACCCAGGCTGACTGCTGCAAAGTGAGAGCATGATAAATTTAGTATGGCTGCCCCTGTACGAGTCATTATTTGTAAGGGTAATAACAACATTGTTTCTACAATGGATAGTCATGATGCAATAGCACAGAGGGCAGACATCGTGTCGGCTGAAGACACTGCAAGCAGCTCAAGACACCTAACAACATGCAAAACAGGCAGCAGTATAGATGTGAAATCTCAGCTGCCCAAACAACATGTAAAATAACATGTACGATGGCAAATTGTGAAGCCCAGAGATTATGGGGCTGTTGCTTGGCACGGTAATTGACTTGTGCAAGAAAGCAGGTGCATGCAACAAATGCTTTTGCCATGTGTACAGACAGGCACACATAGCACAGCGCAGCACAGCACAGAGACTGGCTTGCCTGCATTGCCAGCGTGGATGCAGAGGCGAGAGGCCACTGGGGCAGTGCCATCAGGGAGGGCTAGTGGGAGTGCCCCGCCCTGCTGCATGTCCTGCCAGCCGGCAGCATGCTGAGATGCAATGGGGAAGAGGACTAGAAGCCCTGGCCAGTGCATGATATAGCACCCATGTGCTGTGTCCACCTGTCCTGAACGGCAGAGTGACAGTCATGAGTACGTCAGCAATGACAAATTTTAACAGTGACACAGTTCATGTTGAGTTTCGCGGAGATACTGTCATTCCTTGGTCACAATCTACAAGACTTCAACTGAATGCCACAATGGATGAATAGGGTCTCGAAAAACCAAGGGTTTCGGAGACCCATGTGGTGAAGAGACCCGGACGGAGTCGACAAAATGCCAAGTCTCTGGTGGCCAACCATTGCAGGTACCACCACTGCGACAGCTAGAATGTGGTGCGCAGACAGCCTGTTCATTCAAGAATGCAGGACTGCTGCATTGCTGCTACACAATGACACCAGCATACTGTGAAACCATGGAGCCAGAGTGCTGTGCTTGCTGCCTGTACTTGCACTGTCTGGTTCCAAACAGGAACTGAGGGCACGGGCAGTTGGAGGAAGCTGTCAAGATGACTGAAGCTGTCAGGATGATGAAAGCTATTGGGTAACTGAAGCTGTCAAGTGTGCTGCTTGAAATACAGCATAAGACCACAGTAGATTCCAATACAGACAGACCTGGGTAGGTTGGGCCCATCAAGTCATACAGGGCCTCAAAGGTTGGAGGATGGGCAGAGCCGCCAACTGTTGCTGCACCCCGCTTCACCTGTATAGCACAATAGGGCTTGCAGCATCTCAAAGTGTTAAGCCTGGCAACTGCATGTTACATTCTGTGTGTGTGTTTCAGTCCTGTTTTGTTTTGCAGCAGCAATGAAACATACACACTGCTGCCGCACACAACAAAATTGTTGTGCACAGACTGTTGACACAGCTATGTGGCAGACACATGTCAAGTGAGTGAGTGAGGGAGTAAGTGAGTGAAGGAGCGAGTGAAGAACAACCAAATGAATGTGAAAGTAGCCTTACCTGCAGTCGTGACAGGTCATACACCTCAATGAGACGCAGCTTCTGGGAGCTGCTTTCAAAAATCAAATGCACCCCATGTTCAGGAAAGTTGAGAAGAATGTCATCCACACTTTTTTGTCTGCAGCAGACAGGATTGTGCAAAGATGGCTTGCGTACATTCAGCACTGGGGAATGCTTGTTGCATAAACCTTGCAAGCTGACATGACTTAGCAGGGTGCTCGAACACAGCACACTAAGACCTGGCAAAGCTCTTACTTGCAGGCTATCATGCCAGCAGCACATACCTTCTCAAAGTACTTCAGCTCTACACAACCAAGTGTGGTTTGAGCCTGCCTGACAGTGATCAGAGCCTGGTTTATCGAGCACCCTGCACGACGCAACATTGTTTTGCCAAAGTTGCATTGACACAACTTGCGTGATGCATACGCCATTCAGGTTGCGCTGTTGCGCACAAAGTGAGAAAGCTTTCAGGAGCGCACCGAGGGAGAAACAGCCGAGACCGGTGCCTGGCAGCAGATTCAGCGCCAACATGTTGCTACTGGCACAGCAGGTCAACAATAGGAAGAAAGCACTCACGCAGCAGCAGCGGAAGGTCAGAGCGCTAACACTACGTCGAGGACACGATAGCTAGGATAGATAGTACGGGACGTTCACGTCAGTGTTCAACACAAGAACTTGCAAGTCTCGTGTGACCCCGGCCGACAACATTGGAATACAATAGCCAAGGAAAGGGTTTTTGTGTCACATTGGGCCCAGAGAGTGCAGCAAGTATCGGAAATGCCGTTTCGTCTTTCGAACCGCATCATGGCAAGCGTGTTTGTGTACGTGGGGCGCGTGGAACGTGAAACATGACGCAACTGTTCCAGAAGGCCCTTGTAATCGCAGTGGCATTCGCACAGGTACGCCAACATTGCAACGAATATGGAACAGTCAACAAGCTTTTTGACGGGTTTGTATCAAGTTTAAAAGCGCATCGGAGTTGGCGCGTTTGTAAACAGATCTTGCCGTTTCATATTCAACAAAACATCCAGCAAACGCTCGGGTGCGCGTACGCTCCAGGGTGTTGCAGGCGTGAAGCATGGCAATCATGGCAGCTTTCGATCTGACAGTGCGCTTCAGAAAGAAGGAGCATGCTGTGCAGCTGGCGGTGGGCAACCCCAGCACTGAACAGGTTGCCAGTGCAATAGCAACTGTGACTGGCGCTGCTGCCGAGACTATCAAGTTGCTCCTCCCCGGAAGGAAAGGCCAGATGCTCAAGTTGACAGCCAACTCAAATCAGTCAGCACAACATGCTGGTGAGGGTCAGGTCAAGTTGTGGCGTGTCCTGGGTATTGCTTTAGCAAAGCTCAGCATTTCAAATTTGGTTGCGTTGTCCTTAGAAGCACATGTTTTCCAAGGCTTTTCCAAAGAAAACTTGGTCATGTTGCTCGAATCATTACTCTGATGCGGGACGTTTTAACTAGGACAGATCAAACAACCTCCCATTTGTATGTTGCCTGCGCTTCATAGTTCCTTTGCTTGCCTGTCAGGCTTAGAGTCAGGGATGCGAGTTGAGGTGTATGCCAGCACAAAGGAGGAAGTGGAGCAAGTGCGCAACAGCAAGGATCTGCCAGGACTGGCCAGCTTTGAGCAGGAGCTGAAACAAACAATGCGCAGGCAGAGAGGAAGCAGCAGGGGAAAGCTGACACTACCTTCAGGTTGGTGTTCATTTGGTGTATTCATTCACATGCTCATTCACCTCATGTGTCACAGAAGTGCTGTTACAATTTCTGAAATGCAATTTGGCTGATAAGCTGCTATTTCAGACAGCAGCTGTCGCGAATTGTTGCAAGCAGACAACAACAGCGTAGCGTAGCGTATTGTAGCATAGCATAGCGTAGACCCTCAAGTAGCATATAGTAGCACAATGTATGGTACATATATGGTACTTGTCTGGGTGACACACAACTTGCAGACCATCTGCTACTTTCTGTGGCCTCTTCTGGTGTGTACTGATACAGCCAAATTGCTGCTGAAGGGCCGTACACCTTTAAAAAGTTTGAGGCCTGGCAGCACCCAGGTCTGTCACCTGTGCCGTCTGAAGCCATGAAGCTGCTTCACAGATTAGCAGCAGATCCAGGAATCATAGGAGTCATGGTCAAGCATTGCTGGACGGTGGGGCTGCTCAGTGAGATGCCCCCCGAGGGCAAGGTCGGGGTTAGCCCTGTCTGCATCCTGGGGGTCAACATCAATGCTGGACAGGAGATCAGCTTGAGGCTCAGGACAGATGATCTCAAAGGCTTCAGAAGGTACTTTTGGTCACATTGAATGGGTGGCAAATGCTCAGATGGCAGCGGCTTTCATATGATGTCAAGCTGATGATGGCGACGGTCTTCTTGTATTCTTCCTCTTGTGTGATGATGAGTTGCTCCCATTGCGCTGCTCCAAGTATTCAAAAGCCTGTCAAACCTGAATCTTGTTTGACAGTGCATCAGTCAGCCATTGTGTATGTTGTGCTATATACAGGACACCTTTCTGTGACCATCAAACCTGCTAAGTGTAGTCTGCGTGCTTCTATGTACAACTTTGCAAGGCGTGATAACATCTCTGCTTGTATGCAGGTATGACAGAATCCGTGAGACTCTTTGTCATGAGCTTGCACACATGGTTTGGGGTGAGCATGACAACAGATTCAAAGAGCTGAACTCACAGCTTCTGAAAGAGTGCAGCCAGCTGGACTGGACAGGCCATGCTGGGCATGCTGTGTCAGGGTCACATGATCCAGCCTTTGAAAATCCAGCGGAGGCTGTGTGGGTTGATGAGGATGACATAATGGCGGTGACAGCGCAGTCCAGTGGCCAGACCCTCAGAAGTCTAGGGGGTGACAGTCAGCAGCCTGGGATGTCTGCTGGGGTATTAGCAAACCCTAGGAGAGCAGCTGCTATGGCAGCTTCTGCAAGGCTTGCCTCCGCCAGTGCCAGCCCCAACAGCAGCAGATCAGCATCCCCAGACATTTTGAGGGACACTAAAGCCAGTCCCAGCAGGGCTGAAGTTCCTGCAGCACAGGAGCCCCCAGCAGCCTCTTCTTCACATGCAGCTCCAGGTGCTGAGGTAGCCATCAATCCCAGTGCTGACATTGCAAGTATGGGTCACCATGACCCTAGCACGGAGCAGGCAGAAGAAGCCATGAGGGCATTAGGGTCCATGGACTTTGCAATTGAAGCAGCAAGTTTGGCTAGCAACACTGCAGTCAGTCTGACAACCCATGGTCAAAATGTCGAGGAAGCTTCTCATGACCAAGCAGCAAAAGAGCAGCAGCAGCAGCAGCAACAGCTGCCAATTGGAATGCAGGCTCATGCAGAGACACAAGCAGCTGCACATGCACCTGCTGACGTGAGTCGTCGTCAGCAGCTGGCACCCAGCAACAGTCAGAAGCCCTCAGTTTCTGAAGCGTGGGGTGCAAAGAGCAACGATCAAGAGTCAGATGCAACAGCACCTGAGCAAACAGCACAAGCGGCTCTTCAGAACATGCAGAAAGCCGTCGCTTGTCAGGATCCTGCTCAGTTTGCTTTCAGGCAGGACAGTAGCATGACAGATGCTGACTCATCTAAGCATCAGATAGCAGATGCACCACAAGAACTGTTGCAGCAGAATAATGTCATGATGGAGGATTACTCAGATGATCCTGCTGTTCAGAGCTACAAGCAAGCTGAAGCTGCCGTTTTGCAACTGAAGTCTCAAGCTGGTGTTGCTGGTCAGCAACCTGCCTTGCAGACACTAGCAAAAATTCTGCAGGTCTGCACCACAGTCTTGCATGCCTGTTGCTGGTGCAGGCCACATTCACTATGCAGGACCTGTTGCAGCTGTATTTGTGGGACTGAATGCCACTACATACTGCTGTCCCCCCTGTCCTGGCTGTGCAATGCACTGAGTTGAGTTGCTGAGGGCCTCTACTATGTGTGAGACATCAATCAATGTATACATATATGCATAGGCTAGACATGGATAGGTGAACTGACGTCCAAATGCAATTCTGTCTGCAGAACATTGTGAGTCATCCAGGCGAGCCCAGATACAGTCACATAAGGCTAGGCAATGCGGTATTCCATTCCAGAGCAGGACAATATGCTGCAGCAAGGGAACTCTTGCGAGTTGCTGGTTTCACTGAAGAAGCTGAAGGGGCAGTTGACAGAGCTTTAGTGTGGAAGAGGAAGGATCAGGGACTGCTCTGGCTGACACTGTCTGCAGTAAACAATGCCTTGAGTGGAGTTGCATAGCTGTCATGCATTGCATGCCGTCAGCATGACATCTGCAGATGTCATGCCATGGCATGTGTTGAGCAATTTTTAGGAAGCTGTGTCATCAATGTTGGTGCCAGTTTTGGGAGCAACCAACACGACTGCAGTATCGTACTTTCTGAACCTCATAGTACTGTTTCTTTTTGTGTTGTAGAGACACACTTGTCAAGAAATTTTGTGTTTTTGGCAGCTCATTATGATGTCTGATTGAGACCCAATCTGATAATCCAAGACTTGTTCAGGGTGAAACAGCTCATGGCTGCAGCTGCCAATGCACGATTGGGCGCATGCACAGCTCGGTCGATGTCTCCATGATGCTGCGTGTATCTGTACGAGCTTGAGCAAACTTGGGCGTGCAATGCTAAATAAAATAATATCAATGCCGGGCCTGGCCCTGCAACAAGTTTGCTTGGTTTTGGTGGCACATGCTGAAAATTAACTGTTCTATGGCAGTCTAAGACTTGCAGACTCATTGTGCTCCACATCATGCATGCATCACTTGATGCTTTCCAATCCGATTTGAGCTGCAAAGCAAGCCAACATGGGACGCAATTGATCCAACAGTGATCTCTTCTTGCAGCAGTCGGAACCCCACCAATAACATTGCCTGCACTCTAGCTAATGAAAGATCCAATGGGACATACTCGAAGCAGCTGTACTGAGCCAGGCGCCTCTGTCTGGGCGAGTTTCGTCCCTGTGCTGGTGGCCTGTACCCATGTCATGATCATCATTGCTGGACAGGGTGCTTTCTGTGTCGTCATCAGCATCAGTCTCAGCATCAGAACAAACATCCAACATGACCCCATAGGGCCCACTAGGCTCAAGTCCATCATTGCACAGCAGCCTCTTGACCATGTTGTACTCTGTGTCATTTTCACAGAATGGCAGCGCGGCATTCTCTTCCAGGAACTCATCATGCTCACAGATGGCTCTGTTCCCCACCACCTCATGCTCAACCCTTGAGTGTGATAGAATGGCATCCAAGGCATACTCCACCCTGCACCATTGGTCACAATTTTTTTCAGCAGAGTGTGCTGTGATTCAGGTGCTGTATGCAGCAGGAAGCGCCACATGAACTTCTTTCAAACAAGCAAGCTGCATGTAGGAGCATGGGCCACAAACTGCAGTGCAACAGTCTTGCTCAAAACCTGATATTCTGTGGTATCAACATGGAAACACGGCATCATGCCAATGCATATGTGGAACAAGAAAGCTGTGCTGCCAAGGATCAAAGTGGCATCTGCCACCCGACAAAGCTCAAGCATAAATACCTGCTTAATTGACAGTTCAGTAGCATGACATCACTCTGCAGTTCCAAACTCAATTTTGTGCAGGAGGGAAAAGCACCACCCCCTGTTTTTGCACTATACTGTAACAAGGCACGAGGCGGGAGCAGCCCGCTGGGCACAATACCTCACAGGACATCAATGTACAGACAGCAGGAAAACCAAACTTGGGTCACAGCAGGCAGCAGGTGTTCAGTATGCAATGACAGTGCATGGTTTAGTCACAGCAGGGAAAGTATGCCTGGGATCACTTGCCTGCCACCTTTCTGCAGGAAGTGTCTGGCAGCTTTGGGATGGCAACACTGTGCTGTGGGCCTCTGACTCGGTAACTTTGCTGTAGCCTTGACTGCAGTGGCCATCGGCAGCAGATCAGCCTCTAACAGCTTGGCAATTATGTCCAACGTTGCATGCCAGCCTTTAGCAAAGCCTTTTGACACCTGCATGCAACCAGCCTTGACTGCAGTCTGCCTTGACTCATCCGTAGATGACTCATCTACGGATGCACGCTGACAGACAGGTTTTCTGCCCAGACCCATGTAGAAGCATGACTCGTTGCTAGGCAGTGCGACCAACTTCTTGTGTATCGCCTGACTGGGCGTAGCTGTGCAGCGGGTACATGGCTGCCGCAGTAGAATTTCATAAGAACTTTTGCTGTGCACATGTACAAGGTCTGGTAGTCCAGCTCACCCTTTCTCGCAGTGGCAGGGGAACATACTCCAACAGCCACAGGTTTTCCATGCATAGGTTGTTGGTCAAATCACATGGCCACTCTGGTATGCAGTCATCGATGCTGTCGTTCACCATGTCAATAGCCTCGTTGGCAGTCCAGATCAGCCTGCAAAGCATGAAGCAAAAACGTGATGCTGGACGCTGCCACTTGTTTCAACCAGCTGCTGCCAATCAACAGTAACGTGAGCTACAGCAGCTTTGCAACACAGCTGAGCAGGTGCAACAAAACCCAAAAATATGCTAAGGGGAGGTCAGATTGCCCTTTGCAGGTCTGAAAGACGTCAGCAATGGTGCAATGTCTATGTTGCTGCTGAATCTGTACCATTTGCTCGCTCAGTGTAGTCATCCAGTTGCAATGCAGAGGCCATGTTGAGGCCGTCAGAGGTCATCCCAGCACACCAGAATTGTTTGCGCCAAACATAGCTGCTGAGGACAGCGCTACAGCCTACAAAGTACCTTGCTAGGGAACAAGCGAGAACGACTATGTCTTGAAATTATGCCGCTCCTGAGGCGGCAGCCTAGAGCTATGAGAACACTTGCTGCCTTGCTTGTGAACCTGTTGTTTCAGGACACAGATTAACTTGGTTTTCAGGAGGCACAGTTACCTGTGCTTCATGCGAGGGCTCAGAAACCCGCCACTGCACTGCCCACATGTGCATCCTTGCTTGCTTCTGTAGAAGGGAATGCTTGCCACTGATGCATGCAGGTTTTGACGCAGGGCTGCCTCTTGTAGGCAGCCTGTGATCGCCAGATGATCACCCTGGTGCGCCGTGAATGTGTCAGCAATGCCAGCGATGTCCCGCAGGTTTTGCATCTTTAGAGTGCATACATCAAGAGGAGTGTAGCCCCTGCAGGCAGAAGGGCCTAAGCACCATAGTTGCTTCTAGACTTGTAATACACTTTGTCTGCACTCCTGAATCTGCAGTGAGCACTGGCTGTATGTTGCCCAGGATGCCAGCGTCAGCCTCAAGATCACTGCCAGTAACCTGCTTCCAGTTGAAGGCCAAAAGGCCACAGCTCCTTCATCTTGCTGTGCAGCCACAGGCATACAGGGCAGTAATGTAACAAAAGCAACCTGTGCATCTGGACTACACAGCTAAGAAGCTTTCCAGGTGCGACTAGAGTGTGGAAACACTTCTGAATGCAGGCACGGCAATCAATGCTGGAGACAATTGCACACAAGGCTGTGCTGTGTGTGCAGATCTCTACACTTCAGAGACTGCTTGCATGCATCAGTCACGCAACAGTTTGAAGCATTTGGTCCATGTAGTAACCATATAACTACTGTCAATGTAAAGTGACTGCATGACTGTGTCAGTGCTGTATGTGGATGACTCACATGTGGTCCTTGCTGGCACAACTTGCCCCCAGACTGATCAGTAGCCAGACGTACTCCAGCTTGCCTTCACAAGCAGCAATGTGCAGAGGGGTGCTGCCTTTGTGGTCTTGGCCATTCACATCTGCACCTTCAGCTGCCAAGTATTTTATGCAAGCTTTTTGCTCGGCTGCCACAGCGCTGTGCAAGGCCCTGCATGGTGGCAATATGGTTTTGCCAGCTGTGTCTTTTGAGGGGCGTCAAATGGCTGCACACAAGGACATCCATGCCTAAGGCACATAGATTTGACTAGCATACACCCAATAATAAAGACACCAAAAAAATTAAAATGAGTAATGACAACGATCATCATAATAATGATTATTGTCATAACATGGGCTTAGCCAGCAGACATAGCCAACAGGCATCAGCATGCACATACCAGCAGCCATGACAAGCTCAGACAAGCTC
>JAABUU010008189.1_pt1 | contig 10461 bp, 18 predicted proteins | sample 5559301 | NCBI WGS metagenome assembly JAABUU01 (sample SAMN10711884, study PRJNA513360) | rock metagenome | isolation source: Antarctica rocks | place: Antarctica: Victoria Land, Richard Nunatak white | reverse complement strand
CGTGGTCTGCCAGTTGTCCATCCAGTGTCACTCAGGAACAACCGCAGTTTGCTTCGGCCTTGTTGCAAGCCCCATTGTGGTGTCCTACCATATTGGCAGACTTCAGTGCCGTACTGTATTCCACGCATTCACTTTGTTGAGGGCTGTGTGCAACAGGGCGACGGCCCCAGGCAGAAGAGCTGGATGCAAAATGCAGGCCAGCCCCAGCAAGGGCCAAACCAAGAGGGCTCTGTGATGGTGCCCCTAGAGTTCAAGACGGGCAAGCCCCACATTAGCCACAGGGCACAGGTGCAGCCATCTATTTTCCAGTAATGCATTGTTAACTACAAATGTTCCATGATGTGATGACTGTCGTCCATCAAACATGTGTCTTCCCCTAGGGTCAGTCACGTACAACCCCTGTGCAGCTCCCTGTATGAGGTCTGCTGTTGGCAGTCAGCGTACCAGCACTGAATGGACTTGATGTGGTCTCGATCCAACTGGACAAGATCATGCCAACCGACCACAGCCATCTGTTACTGCTTGTCTGATCAGGCGCCGATCCAAAGTGAGTATTAACATCAGTAACATCATGCTGCAGCATCTCTTCCTGGGGAAGCGTCTGCTGGGCTGCTTCATGGAGATGGGACAAACAACTTGGACTCACATTGTTTGCTGTGCAGGTGTCGCTGTACCTGCTGCTGATGCAAGAGCGCTATGGCCAAGTCATAGAGTCAGGCCTGCTGTGGTACCTGGGATCACTCAGTCCCCAGCAGGTCAGGATGGTGCCGCCAGAGATACAGGCCCTCATCATGCACCGCAACATACTGGCAGGGCATATGATGCCTGGGGTGCCCCTGCCGGAGGTCATCAGGGAACCCTGGGCCTGTGACAAGTGCTTCCAAAAGGCTGCTTGTGCACTCAGCCATAAGGTGATTGCTGATGCAATCTACCTACAATCATACTTATGTCAACAGCCTGGTCTGTGACGGACATTTTGTTACAGGTGTGTTGCTTTCAGATGTAGTGAGGGAAAAGCCTGGGCTTGTGAGATGTGATTCCAGTCCTGTGCAGGTGGTCGACCTTTGCAGCGATATCTGCTCACGTCCATGGCTGTTTCTGCACAGTAGCCTGAAAATGAATGCAGCACAGTAGCCTGAGAACGTATGCAAAATGGACATCAGTAGTTGATGATGCAGACCGCCGCAGCTGCTCCCTCCACGGCTGCTAGTGGTCTACACATGAACACAATGTAGACATCAGTAGTTGATGGTATAGACCATTGCAGCTGCTCACTCCACAGCTGCCTTGCTAGCACAGTAGCCTGATAAGGAATCTTGCAAAGTGGACATCAGTAGTTGGTGATGCAGGCCTGTGAGCGGGGCAACGAGGAGAGCTCAGGTCTAGGGGAGTCCTACAATGAGCTGACAGGCCACATCACAGAGGCATCTGGTCAGTTCTTTCAGCACTGGCTGAGGCTGGTAGAGCTAGAAGAGGCTCCATTGACGGGCAAGAGGGCAGAAATCTGGGCCAGCTCAGGTTGGCGTTTCTGCCCCATGGCATGCTATTGCCCAAATCCCTGAACTCAAATGGCTCTGTTTGTGCAGATAGTGCTGCTATGGCGCTTCAAACTCTTTCGTCATTCTTGCATTGGAATTTTCCAAGCAAGCTGAGAGGCAGTCTTTCTATAAAGGGCCTTGCTCATCGTTGTAAATTATGGTTGGCAGCGTGTGGTATGCAGGTTCAGACAGGGAAAGAGCAGGGCGATGCATTTGTGGGCTGATTGTCGACCCTAATGCTGTGAGCCCATGCACAGAACAGACTGCCAAAGCCGTTTCAGGTCAGGTGGCCAAGCACAAACTACAGTACAGCTTTTCCAGAGCATCTAGGGCACCTGGCGCATCACAAAACAGCTTCAGCAAAGACGCTCTCAATGAGAAGGGGTTTGCTGATGGAGATATGGTCATTCTTAGCATTGAAGGTGGGGCTGCTGTCATACCAGATGGCAAGAATGCTGTCTGCAGTGATGGTGAACATGCAATGTCCCTTCCTTCATGCACCCCTCCAGCACAGAAACGGTGGCCGTATTGCCTTGCATGTACTGTGCCCTTATGTCTATGCTCCCAGCCCTAGCAAAGAGTGCATGCATGCCTTGCTTAGCCTTGCGTGATGTCTGCCTAGAACATTGCTGTGCAGACAATCAGGCATAACTACGCCGAGGCCAAGTATCTGTCACGGCGCAACCTCGTCACAAGCTCGCTGATGGAGAGTGCCCTGAATGTGATGATTGTCAGCTGTGTTTGCTTAGGTGAGCAGGCGTGTGTGCAAAGGCCCGTCATCTCAAGCATCTCTGCCCAAGCTGTGACACTAGCAGTTGACAAACCCCTGAGGGGTTCCATGCTGAGCGCTGAAGTACGATGGCGCATTGACAAGGATGAGGTGTCATCCATCTTCACAAGGATGCGCTGCAACTTGCTTGGTGCGACACACTGTCCAACCTGCAAAGGCCACTTTTCAGCTTGATTGCGCGCTTCCTGGGACAAAGCATGTACACTGTGAACGTCCAGCAAGAGCACACCCTCAGCGCAGCTCTGGCAAGTCACTGCATAGCTGCAGCTTTACTGCTGGCACATTTCTGCAGAGAGTCATGCTGCACAACATTCCTGTCAAACCTTTGTGTAGCCCTGCCACAGCGCAGCATATGGCGTATGCACTGATTTGTTATAATGTGCATCCTAGCCTTGCCTCTTTGGGAGATGGCCTGCTGAGCAGAGCCGGCTCCCAGCAAAGAGTCAATTTCCAGCCTTGATTCGGGCTTGAACCTGTTGCCATCTGGGCTGCCTTGCATGTGATAAACCTGGTATCAACTCTGCCAAGTTTTGCAAAGCTAAGTTCTGTACATGTATCGCTGTAGACCTGATGAGCCCTGCAGCAGAGAATGTCCAGCAGGCAAGGCGCCTCATTGCTGACTTGGCAATCCCAGCAGAGCCCTGTCGGGCAGATGCACACCCCAAAAGGGCTCCTGAATCACCCCTCAACAATGACCAGCAAGCTGCTGTGAACAGGTCTCGTGCCGGTCAAAGCATGCCTGACAGCTGGCCACCCCAAAATCTGCTGTATCCGATTTTGTACAGACCTCTGCAAACGCTGCTGGCTTCTGTGCTGTTCCAAAGTCTGCTACTATATGCTGCTGCTGGTGACACTGTTTGCTGGAATGCTCAGAGACTCCTGGCTGGTCCATGCACGCTGCTGCTTAAAGTTTCCTTGGTCTCACACAGCTGCGTTGATCAAAGTCTTCTGTCTTCCTGCTCCTCCTTCAAACCCTGTACCATCTCCTCTCCCTCCTCTTCTTGATCCTCCTGCTATGCCTCCTCTTCTTCTGTATGTTCCTTCTATTCACTTCTTCTTGCGACCCTGCAGGGTGCTCAGCACGCCAGACTACACGCTGATCCTGGGCATGCCCGGCACAGGCAAGACCAGCACCATCGTCCAAGCCATCAAAGGCTTACTAGCTCAGGGCAGAAGCGTCCTGCTCACCTCCTACACCAACAGTGCAGTGGACAATGTCCTGCTGAAGCTGCTGCAAGAGGGGCTGCACTTCCTCAGGCTGGGCAGGCAGGAGTCTGTGCACCCTCTGCTGCAGGCGTGGACCCTAGGGGGCGAGCGCTATCCTGATACTAGTGTGAAATCGCTGAGACAGCTATCTGAGACAGCCCAAGTGGTGGGGCCTCGCTGCTGTGCCCTTTCCATCTGAAAGTCAGACTACCTGCAATGCGTGATCAGGCTCTATTTTGATTAAAATCACCACCAGCTTGAGGTTGTCGCACATCGTAGTCACCTGTACTTTCAGACCTGGATGTCGGATGGGTTGCAGCTGGCTCCAGACCCCAGACTGTAGGGGCTTCACTATATGCAAAATGAAATGACATGATAGCCCTGGCTTGTCAGCACTCGTGCATGCTCACTTCAGGCAAATCAATGCAGCAGCCATGCTCCGTAGTTTGAGGAGCTTCAGCAGAAATCGTGTGTTGATCGACAGTGAAAATGTCTGTGCCTGTGTATGGAGCATCCCAAGACCCAACATGTTGCCCTTTTTTGTGCGCGTTTCCATAGCTACACAACATTTGAGCATGTTGCAGGTGGCATGCACAGCTTTGGGAGTGAACCACTGCCTGCTGAAAGGGCGCACCTTTGACATGTGCATTGTGGATGAGGCTGGTCAGATGACACTGCCTGTCGCTCTTGGGCCAATTCTGCACTCCAAGTACGGTGCTGTCAGCTCATGCCTGTTTGACTTTACCTGTACAGAGACAACCCACATTCGTCCAGAGTTTGTTTGTTCATCCTCTCATTCATTGAATCTGCCATATACATTTACTCACTCATTCATTTGCTCATTCATTCATTCCTTCATTATTTTACACAATTGTCTTCCCCCAGCGTCAGGTTTGTACAGTCCTGAGTGGCTCCCAGCGTGAGGTCCTGCAGTCAGTAAACCAGCAGGGACACCTCACATGGCTATGTGTCAACCTTGCATGGCAGATGCAGGCCTGTGCACTATGGCTGCTCATACCTTTTCAATCAGAGGGCACATATGCGGCTCTTTGCAGCTTGCTTTGAGTATGTGGCACAGCTGTTGGTGAGATGTCAGACCTGCAGCAGCTGAGAGATTGTCATTGCCTAGCCTCCCTGGCATGACCCAATGATAGTATAGTCAGCGTACAGCGTGTAACAGTGATAGTATAGTCATCGTACAGCGTGTAACAGTGTCTGCTTCCGTAGGGCTTTCACCTTGGTGGGTGATCACTTTCAGCTGCCCCCCTTGGTTACATCCAGGGCTGCAGAGGAGGGCGGCCTGGGGATCAGCCTCTTCAAGAGGCTCTGTGAAGCACATCCACAGGTGAGACTGTCAACTCCCACCATTGGCCATAACACTGTAGGATGCTGAGAGGATCTGTTGCACCTGCACAAGTCTGCAGGGATTGAGCGGTGTGCTGTGCTTCCAATGTTTGTTCAAAGTTGCCGGCAATGCGGGCAAGTCAGAAGCAAGGGTGTCTGCTGCATGCTTTGACACACCAAAAGCTTGCTGTCGATGCAGCAGGCGTCGACTGCAAGCAAGTGTATTATTCCAAGCTGCGTTTTGTGCAGGACCTGCCTCTCTGTTCTTACCCACTTCCCTGTTCTTGCCCAGGGTAATGCCTCCGTTCCAAACAGGCGCTGCTGGTCAAAGCAGCCCACTGTCAGCACCGCGAAATGTATTAGTCAGAAGTCACCTGATGACTGTGGATCTTGAATGCAGGTGATAGCCAGTCTGACCACACAGTACCGTATGGCAGAGGACATCATGCTGTTGGCCAACACCATTGTGTACAAGGGGCAGCTGCGGTGTGGGGCAGACCATGTGGCAGAAGCCGTGCTTGACTTGCAGGTGGCGCCTTCCCAAGTCAGTCAGCCTGACTGGCTGGTGCAGGTATCTACATCTTCTTCTTCCCTCTGTCTGATGACCTGTGTTTCCGACATTGCTTGATGGCGCAAAGCCAGGCTCGGCGTAGATCTGGACTGCTAAGGTATCATGCAGGAGTTGCTTTGCTTTGGCAGTGGTCCTGTGCAAATTTGAGCTGATCAAGATCTGCAAGTGTGCATTGCTTTGCGTCCAGCTCAGCCCTGTCTATGCTTGACCCCAGACGTGAAGTTTGCTAAGTTTGCTTTGTTTGCAGGTGTTGATCCCACACAGACGAGCGCTGTTTCTAGACACAGACGGTATGCCAGCGCCTGAGGTGCGTGCTGGGGATGCTTTGAGCAATCCCAGAGAGGCAGCAGTCCTCACAGACATAGTGAAGGCTTTGGACCTTGGCAAAGTACCCCTGAGTGACGTGGGCGTGGTTTCCCCATATCGTGCCCAGGTAAGCTGATGGCAGCAATGTCCTTGCCTGCTGCATGAAGCTCGATTTATGTGTGATACCAATGAGCCTTTCTACAAATGACCAAGTAGAGCTTGCATGTCCAGTGTGTGCAGCAAGATGCATTTTCTCAAGGCACAAAAGCCTTGGGATCTTCACTGGACTCCTGTCATGGCTGCAGGTCCTGATGCTGCAAAGGCTGTGCAAAGACATGGCCTGGAAAGAGCTTGAGGTCCTCACAGTTGACAAGTGCCAGGGCAGAGACAAGGATGTAGTGCTCCTGTCTTTGGTGCGCAGCAATGAGGAGCAAAATGCTGGCAATCTTCTGAAAGACTGGAGGCGCCTGAATGTTGCCATTACCAGGGCCAAGAAGAAGCTGATTCTGATAGGGTCGCAAAAGACCCTGAGGACCATTCCTCATTTTGCTCAGCTACTAGATCTCATGACTCAGAAGCAGTGGGTGCTGACTTTGCCTGCCATGTAGCAAATGTACATCGGATACTCATACACTTACTTCAGCACCCAGTCTGGCAGGCATTTTGGCTCAGCATGGTGCACGCAATGCATGACCTTGCATCTAGATGACCAACAATCCTCTGCGTGTGGCGACTTGCAACAATTGTTAGTAAGGCAGTCATGCAGTGACGCAGCGGACTGCTCATGTGAGGTGTTGATGCATTTTTGGTACGCAGCAAGCTGGAAAGAGTGCGCTATTACTTATGGAGTAAGCGCTGCTCAAGCCTTGCGGATGTCTGAGTCTTGACAAGGAAGCTCAGCTGCATGTCCAACCAAGCCTTATCTGAAAGTCTCAGAGTTTAGCTCTACTAGCCTAGTATAGGCACCTGAGCGAAGCTGGGGCCTTGCTGTCATCAAGGGGGCTGTCCAAGGAAACCAAGCTAGAGTAAGAACAGCCACCTGGCAAGTGCCATGCTAGCCGTTCGCCACAGGGTCTTGTCAAGATCGCTTGCTTCCTACCGGATCACACACACCGCCTTCCTAGTGCTTGTGACCGGTTGTCCAGCATTGATCATCTTGAACCAGGGGCCACCGCCTGACCCAACGCCTGAGTAAGACCTAGGGGCAGAAAACAGTCGGCACACATCTGGTCTTTTGCATCTAGGCTACTGTCACACTTTTTACTGGAGGTCGCGATGCGGCTGTGCATCAGAACAACCACCGTTGCCATGTGTGTGGCCGTGAGCTTGCTGTCAAGCTGCGGGCGCTTGGTCTGGGCTCAGGCTCCGTCTGCAGGTCAGTGCCGTCGAGCCCTCACACCGGCCGAGCCTGTCGCGTAGCATAGCTATGATCACCGTCTGTTGCCCTGCAGCACCGTCTTGCAGCTCGCTTGGTCTGCCGGCAACTGCGCCGACTAACGGCGCGAGCTACACCAAGTGCCAGAGCTTTGGCGGCGCCAACTGGTGCCAGAGCAGTGCAGCTCCTGGCTGGGACGTCTGTCCTGTCATTGATGGCCAGACTTCCCCTGCACCTGACCCAGTGCTTTCAGCCACGGCTGCTAAAGGGGTACGTCACATCGGCTCAAGCCTTGCTTTGCTGGCAGTCTGTTGTGTAGCCATCTGCTACATCATTCTTGAGCAGTTGCCTTGGTTTGCAGGTGGTAATCAGTGAAGTGCAAGCTGTGAACAGTGGCACTATCACCAACAGCCTTGGGGACTCCCCCAGCTGGGTGGAGCTGTTCAATCCAACTTCTAGTGCAGTCAACCTGCAGGTTTAAACAAATTTGTGCCATTATAAATTATATACTTCTGTCCGCAGCACTTCTGCCACTGGATTGCAGTCCCAGCTTTGCGTTTGCTGACATTCTGGTCTGCAACATGCCCTGATTGCACAGGACGACAGTCAGTGTGCTCACATACATGCACACACAACCACACCCACACTGTAGGTGCTGACCACCGTGGTTTCTATGCAGGGTTACAGCTTGTCAACTAGTAGCAACCAAGCATTCAACTTTCAATTCCCCTCTGTGTCCATTCCTGCTGGAGGATACCAGCTGGTGTACGCTACCGGCAAGACTACAGCTGCTCAAGCAGGAAATGATGTGCTGACCAGCCTGCCTTTGAGCAAGAATGGCGGCTCTGTAGTGCTTCTGGACGGCAGTGGCAACATAGCCAGCGCAGTCTATTATCCCAGGTGAGATTCTGCCTGTTAGCCTGCTGGGGTGGGTATTGCATGGAGATCACATGATGCACCTGCGTGGACCCTGCAGATCTAGCTAGGGTTTAGGTCCATGCGAAAAGCATGCTTGGTGGACCCAGTAAGCACAGGGTAATAAATTTCTTGTTTAGCAGCCTCTGAGCTTCCTGGGTGCTCACTTGCAACCAAGTGTGGGTGCACTTGCAACTCTGGGTGCACACTTGCAGCTGTCAAGTATCGTGAACGAGCAATTGTTCTTGACAGCTTGGCAGCTTAACTTGCAAAATGGACTTGAGTTCAAAGTACTCACAGGGCACATGCGTATGCATTCAACACCACCTGATTTGACCCACCTCACATATTGATTTCCATGCTGTCAGCTGCAAGGACATACGCTCACAGTTCTTTCAAAAGCGTCTTGCCAGCTTCTTGTACAGCAAGCGTGTGTGTGAACCTGCCAGGATGCTGTTGTGAGGGCTGTGAGCATACTCTCATGCAGCTGACAGCTGACGGCATGGAGTCTAAACTGTGACACGGGTCAAAACAGATGGTATTGAGTGCATACGCACATGACGTGTGAGTACTTCAAACATTAGTCAGCTTGCTGCCCGCTGCAGTACACGTGCTTGCTGCACCAAGACTGTGTGCAGTGCCACACTGGTCTTCTGACAACTGCCTTTCTGCTTGCAGCCTTGCCACATCAGACCAGTCGTATGGCATAGCAACAGAGACAGTGGCCCCAGTCACAGGACCTGCCTACAGCTTCCTGGACAAGGCTACACCCAACGCTGCCAACTCTGGCCCATCAACCTCCCTTGCGGCCAGCATCAGTGGGTGAGTGTTATGCTGTCATCAAATGACCCCTAGCACCCTTCCTGGCCCCCTTTCATTTTATCAGCAAGGCAGTCCTATCTGGCAAGAATGACCCCTTCTGCCCTGGCCTTTCTCTCTCTTCTCCTCCCCCCCCCCTCCCCCGGCCCCTTTCATCATCTGCTTGCAGTTGCTGTGGGATAGCTCTTGAGCCTAAAGCTGCTTTTGTCCATGCTGCACTGCCACTGCATGCAGTCTCGAGCCACAACCAACCATTGATGCAAGGCCTCACCAAACTGGATGGTTTGCCATTTGGCGTCCCCTTCTGGCTTATTGCGTTTGGTGCTGCAGCTTCAGCTCCACCTGCCATGCTTAATGCCTGGTCGCTTCTGAGCTGTACCAAGCTTACAGCACCCAAACAGCATTTGAGGTATGCCTTAAGCATGCAGCAGCAGCACACGGACATGCTTGACAGCGGAGTCACTGTCAGTCTCTGTCTGCAGTGTGACAAACAGCCCAGACCCAAGACCCCAAGGCGGGGCTGCTATCCCTGTGACTGCCTTTGTTTTGCCTACCACGGCCACAGTGGGCACAGTTCAACTGACATACCTAGTCAACTACGGCAGCCCAGTCACTGTTCCCATGACTGCTGCAGCAGGTATGTGCAGTTTTGCCCCAGCAGCATAGCATGGCTTGATGGCACCCACGTTTTTGTTTCATGTGTGATCCAATGACATGTGTTATGACATACTGCACCACACATACGAGGAAACATATATGCCGTATGCTGCATGCGTGTACATGGCAGAGCACGCATGCATAGCACGAGGATTGGTTGCAAAGCTTGACTCAGGGTTTTGCAGACTAGTCATGACAAGTGCTGCAGGACTTTGTATTATGTGAAAGTATGCCTCAGAAATATCCACCCCCCCGCCACACCCCCCCACAAGACCCCTGCATGCAATTTTCACCCTTGATTTGGTTGAATGAATGCTGTTTATGGTGCAGGGAGCTACCAGTACAGCGCCACAATCCCGAGCAGTGCAGTCACGGCTGGTGCCCTGGTTCGTTGGTATGTCCAGGTGAGTTAACCTGCCTAAGCAGGTTGGAGCAACCCCTGCATGATGACCATGCAGGTTATTTGCCACCAATTGCTGCAGACACTTGCAGACTGTGACTACACTCTAAAAAGACCTTGGTTTCAAGGTTCAGGGTTCAGGGTCTACTGTTGCAGTACTGTTACAGGACTGTTGCATGACTGTTACAGGACTGTCACAGGACTGTTACAGGACTGTTACAGGCTGTGGCAGACTACTGCAGGCTGTTACATTATGACTTGATGCTTCCTGCAGTACATGAGCAGGACAGGTCCATCTGGTGTCTGCTTGCTAGCTGTGCATCATGGCTGTACCCTCAGTGCAGCTGCAATGACACTCCTGCTGCCGCTGCATTCTTCTACTGGGTGTATGCTGTGAAGATTGATGATCGCGCAACGTGGATGAGCCAGTTGGCAACTCAGAGTCTGCTTGCCTTTCAGGCAATGGGCAGTGGGGGGACCGCTAGGCAGCCAGAGACAGGCAAGGGCAAGGACGCACCCCAATACTTTGGGACAGTGGTG
>JAABUU010008187.1_pt1 | contig 10463 bp, 16 predicted proteins | sample 5559301 | NCBI WGS metagenome assembly JAABUU01 (sample SAMN10711884, study PRJNA513360) | rock metagenome | isolation source: Antarctica rocks | place: Antarctica: Victoria Land, Richard Nunatak white | reverse complement strand
TGCTCCAAGTAGACCTTCAGAGTGAGTTTTCCATTGATGTTTCCGAGCACGTCGTAAAATGAATAGTAAATTTGATGGTTGAGTGCAGGGAAAATTTGTGAGTCGGGCTTTTTTTGCTACCCGCGTGCTACCTTAAGGTAAGGTACTTATACGAGATGATTCAATACTGTGCTCTTCTATAGAAGCAGTTTTGGAATCTCATGTTGTTGTGCTCTGAAATCCGTAACCTTGTGTACGATATACCCTACCTTATGGCAGTCATCACCCATTCCATCCCAACGCATGGCGCTCGTTCGTGAGGAAGGTGCGCTTATGAGGTGAGGTTCAACCATCATGGTGCTCCGTAGAACATCATAGAACAATTCTGCAACGTCTGTTCTCATACTAGGTACTGAATAGCAGCATATACAGTTGAATGTCCGTATTCGGCATCTCATTTCGTACAAAAGCCTACGAGACAACTGGATTTGCAATCTCTTCTCAGAGAAATACATATGAGGTGGGTGGATGGGAAGGTTTGAGTAGTGGTTGGAGTCAGGTTGGTCCTTGAGGCATTTTTCTCGTGGCTGTTGCAGGGTGAGAGAGGGAGTAGTTGGGGGGGGGGGTTGTGGAGGTAGCACAGTACTACTCCCCTCCTCCGATCATCCCCCTTATATCCCCTCCTACCGAGCCGGCCTATTCATCTGTAACCCCCGGCCCCGGATCCCGTCATCACAGCCCACCCATCGCATTTTAACATCCAACTCCGATGTTCTTCTCGCAAGCGGAGGGGGGACGGGTATGAGGGGGATTGGGGAGAGGGGTTGGAGGGGGTTTCTGTGGTGGTTGGGGGATAGGGGGGGATGGGGAGGTGAGGGTGGGTGGATGGATGGATGGGATGGGAGGAGGTATGGATGATGGGGTGGTTGAGGGAGAAGAAGAAGAAGAAGAAGAAGAAGAAGAAGAAGAAGCAATATCAGGGTAGATTTGACGAGAGCGATTGACTAGACATCCTGCCTTGTTCATCATATATTGTTAATGCTGTAAGATATGTCATGTGCACTTATATCTTCATCAGCTCTGGAAACATCACGTTTCGCTCCATCAAATGTCAAATCATGAGTCGTAATTGTTCAAGGAAAGTAGGGACTCGTCGAGGACTCAATCACTTACCCCTGCACAGTCGTCACACTACCCGCGCACGCCCCCGGCCCTCCCAGCGCATCCGGATACTTCTGCGCCGATTCATTAATCGTGTAGTTGTATTTCGTTCCGGCATAACAACCGTCATTATAATAGGCCTGGCAATCGCCCGGGGTTGAATACCAAGCGATACAAGCGCTCTGGATGTCATCCAGGCAGAACTCGCAGCATTCGAATGCGTTGTCAATCCCGTGACTAATGCCGGCAAACGAGGCGACGGAGACAGCGTGGGCACCGATTTGAGGGGTGGCTGTCGCGCAGGCGCCATAGAGGATGAATGTGCTGGTTGTGTAGGTGTATTGGTACTGGGAAGGTGCGGGTTGAAAGGTTAGTATAAGCGCTTCTTTGTTAGATGAAGGTTGGGTGGTTTTGAAACAATTCATATGCTTGTGGTGGTCAGATGTGTACTGACCTCTGTACTGGCACTAGCGGTAAGAGTCACGGTAGGGGTGGTGGCGGGGAGACAGGAGCAGGCACTGGAGATGCGACTGGCGGGGTATGTTGAGACATAGGAGGGTGGGGCGATGGACTCGAGGTGTCTGCCATTAGGGTAGACGCTGGCGAATGTTGTTTGGGTGAAGGTGGATCTTAGGACAGGTCCATTGTCAGTATGGAGTATCGCATGAGGCGTAGCTGTTGGATTGGATATATGCTCACACGACAGGCGCGACGCCTGTGGTTGGGGTTACGGTATATATTGAACTTGTGGTAATATGGTTGTAGCTAGTACAGAAGGCTGAGGCCGCAGAGCTGTGGGCTTTGAGGGCCCGGAGAACGTTGTCTTGGTTACAGCCTCGCTTTACCACTCCTGCACCATTTAGCGCCTCGGGAAGAGCAGTTGCAGAATTAAGAGTCGCTCTTAGGTGAACTAGGAGGGTGGGGAAGAGAAGTGAGAAGCGCATTATGAATTGCTTCCTTGACTTGATCGAGAGGTGAAAGAACAGAGACAGATATCTGAATGATGATTTTTCAACTGAAAACAGGGTAACAACAAACCAAGAGCTTCTCCAGATCACCTCTCCGATGGCATATGGCTCCGAAAGTCAAGGGGAGAAGATCAGAGACATGAGATATTATATGAGAGTGAGAATCCAGGCGGTAGCTACATGCACCACTCAACAAGCAACAAGAACCGGAAGACATTGGCGATAACAGGACCTGCGAAGTCAAACGTGCAGAATGGGCTGAGAATGTTGGTCCGCAAAAGGGTGTGTGTAGCGAGCTGGGGGTCACACTACTATTCTATTGAAAGTACGCAGGATCCTCGTATCCTGCAAAACATCCATCATTTAGATCTCGCTGGCTTATTTGGTCTTTCGTGCCATTGATTGCATAAGATCTGAAGATGAGGAAAAAGTTGCTTGCTCGATTACACCCTGAAGGATGGATGCCTTAGATTGCGATTGACGATACGTACGGATTACTTGTGTATGATACTCACGTGATACTGTAGCCTCTCCAGCGCGTCGGCATCTTCCGAGACTCAGCCCTACGGGCATAAATTCTTACCTAGCGAATTTGCCTGATCAAGGTAGGCAGCCATTCTTCAAACGCAATGGCTTGTGTCATCGCGATAGCCTTGAATTAGTACTCTGTACTTAACACGATTTCTACTATAAATTTCTGAGGTGAACATTGGCCGTATATTCCCCAATCCTCGCCATGTCTAGTGGCGCTGCTAAACGAGGTCATCTGGTTTCCCACCGATACCTCTCCTCCTTCTTGTGTTGCGGTGGAGGTGCAGCTGAACACCCTGGGACACCAAGTAAGCCAATTCACCAGCTGGAACAAGTACCGGAGCAACCAGGGAAACCTTCAGGTCTTCCTGTGCAATGCCGATTGCCCCAAAAAAGTGATATCTCTGGTCCGGAAGAGTCCAGTTCTTGCTCCTTCCTTGAGCGTCTGCCATTCGAGCTTCGCCTTCGCATCTACGAATACGCCCTAGGTGGTCAAACTATCCACCTTGTCCATTATAGAAATGATAGCGTAGAATGGCCATTTCAAGCCTCAAGTCCAATGATAACCAGCATGATCGGGGCGAACTGGGACCCACTGAAGTCGGACCCTTGGGAGCCTCCAATTATCTGCCTAGCCTTATTGCTCACCTGCCGTCAAGTTTATAGCGAAGCTGCCGACGTCCTTTACAGCTCTAACTTCTTTGCTACCGATAATATAAGAGTTTTCATATACTTGGCCGAAAACTGCCTGTGCCCACAGCGTCTCTTGGCAATTAAACACCTACAGGTATCTATTACGTGGCGTTTCTTCCCACTGCTAGCAAGCTATACTGGCGAGAAAGGTAACTATAATGGTTACTATGATTCGGCGACTTGGCGGCGGTTTTGGCATTTGGTAGCAAATGACATGAGGCTTACCAGCTTGAGCATTGACGTGGACAGCTTTGGCGCAGAGGAGAATCTTTCAGTCGATGCCGAGTGGGTGAAGCCGATACTACAAGTCCAGGGCATCAGATATCCAAAAGTTGCAATCAGGCCAGCCGGGCGCTCCTTCGAGATGTTCCGGGAGCAAGCCGAGTCATTCCAACAGGAGCTACTCATTGCTATGGGCAGGAAACGGGACGATATTTGATGGGGATCGATATTTGATGGATAGACTATGGTTATAGTGTTCTGGGTGCCCTTTAGCTTCATTCATCACTCACTCTAACCGCCCACGTAGTACGAAGATTGTGTCGATATAACAACTTCGAACCGGACTGTACGATATCACTCTGCCTAAGACATGCTGGTGGAGTAATAGTTGGGGGCAGCCACAGCCCAGGAGCCGACTCCATCCTGTGAATGATTTAGGGGGACCGTCTGTGCGTGTGATAGTGTGCATAATGTCGAACGTCTGGCCATTCCCTCCAGTCTTTGTTGGCATGATGTGGAAATCTGGATTACTCCACTCATTGACAGATCGGCTTGCTTTTGGACTGGTAACGAGGATCTTGAGATTGACCAAGGTGCCATCTTGGTTCTCCTGTCGCAGCTCGTCAATCATATCTCGCGGATTCTCCATGACAGTATCAATGTCGCTGCGGCGCCCAGCGTTCTCAAACCAGGAGATTCCTTCAGTGATGCAAAAAACAGTTGTGTTGTCGGGAGTTAAAATAATAAATTCTGAAAGAGACCGCAGAGTTGAGAAATCTCATAGTCGAAAATCTGCTTCAGCAAGCCTTCCTCGATAAATGCACAATTGAATCTTAATTCTGCAGCAGAATTTGGAAAATAGAACGTCTCATTATACCTTGGGCGCCTTCCAGGCCACCTCCCGGCGTGGCGTGAATACCACAGAAGAAAGTTATCCAAACTGCACCTGGAAGACCTTCTAGGGCCTGTGTCAACGGCGCAACAGGAAACGTCAACGGCGATGTTGCAACAGTATTCGTCGAAAGCTCCATGCCGCCCACAACAAGCATTTGCGACTCGTTCGTGCTGAGCCATCGCTGAAACATCACATCTTGCATCAACCCGGCTGCTCGCTGTTGTTGAGCGGTTTTCAGTCTTTGGCCAAGTGCAGCAGATAAGAAATATCACGGATCAACATTTCATGGCCCACGTCCAAGTCATCTCGTAGTTGTCGCACGTTGACAAGTGGACCTCCTGCGCAAGGTTTGGAGGGCTATTTGGCTTTGGAAGGCCAACTGGCTGAATTCTAGTCTCTGGGAGCTTTTCGGTGTTCTTTTCTCATTCTGTCGACATGTTAGATATCGTTATGCTTCTATGGTTATGAGATGGGCAGGGTTTTTTTTACAGGATGTACTCTCTGCTTAAATCTCTCATTGAGTTTAAGAGCAAATTGGCAAGGGAACTGAAAACGTTAGACGTATGCGTCTGCTCTTGAAGAAAGACATTGATATCTTGGAAATTTTGAATGTTGTTGTCTTCTAACAGCAGGGTATTTTTGCTCGATAGCGAACTCTATATTTCAGATTCTTTGGTGGAGACAATAACTACGCGCTCACACAACTGCCTCGACTTGTCCTGTATATTAGTTGTGATCAGTTGTTCCAATGGCTCGGCGTATCTTTCTTGTTGGAAAAAGACCTTGAGGGCCTTCTCTGCCTATTGTCAGCAATTACAATCCACATAGTTTGAGTGGTTGAAGGTATTTCGTACTGTAAGTTGAATGGTCCCACCACTCGATCATGCCTTCAATTCCCGTCAAATTGCGGTATAAAGCTCTTCAGCTTTGCCAAGAAGTCCTTCATCATGTCGATACAATTCGAGATAGCTGTGATGCGCTTCGAGAGTTCTGGGCAGCGCTGGTAAAGTTTCCAAGACGTTTGTACGAATTTTCCCACACGAGCTGCCGCCTGTCTTGTGGTCATTTTCCTTGAAGTCAGAGGGCTATCGATTGTGCCTTACTCCAAATACTAGCTTTAGCGCTCCGCACGTAACAGACGAATATTCGCCATTGGGGAGATTATCCAGCCAGGCTTGCATGGCGTTGGTAGATCCTCCAAAAGCCCGGCTCGCTGTTTAAAATGGATGTTTCCAAGATTTACCCTTCTTCTCATACTCTTTTGCCGCTCTTTCTGCTTCTTGCTGGACTTCTTGTCATGTATGTTCCCCTTGTGCATTGAACTCTTAGATTACATGATTTCTTGACCTTTCAATACAATACTGCAGGAAATTTTTGGAATGAGCTGTACAGGCAACAACACTAGATTACTGTTCAGTTTTTGTTTCTCAGTTAAATACTTCTAAGACGTATGATATACTTTACCTAGAAGAGGCATGTCTCAGAACGATAGTGGTGGTTGAACTCTCATAGCAGATCCTTGGATCTCCCTTAATGTTCCTCTGGCCGTTAACACTGCAAGCCCAAGCAAGATCAATTCCAGAGGCACAGTGCATTATAGATCGTTTGATCTCCTTCATATCATCGTTACAAAAATTTCCGACAGAACACATTCCCTTTGTGGTTTTGTTTTCTTGTTAGTCCTTCGAGATGTCTTCGCTGGAAAAGAATACCGCAGGGACTTTGAGTGGATCCACCATGGTACGCCGTATCGGTTCCATGCAGAACCCTTCTTCCCATCACAGCCTGTCTGCCAACCCAGATTCTGAGTTATCTGGGTCCACACAAGTTCGTCTTATTGTCCTCGCCCTTTCGGCCAATTATTTCAGATCTAATCGCCTCTGAACTAGGATACAAATCACGTCCTGCCCAAGGCTGATGGAACTAAACCGAGTTCCCCCGCCAAGATTTCTTAAAACGACATAGAGCCGGTAATTGTTAAGTAGCTTAATGGAGAGAAGCTGCAAGCTTCACAGCTAAAGACACAAAAGCCAATGATGATAGAAAAAGCAGTCAGAAGACCGACACTGATTCTGGTGCCAGCAAAAATGATGTGAACAGTATGTTCTACGCCGCATCCAGAAACCATGTCAGACAATTTTTTAAGCTTGAAGATCGAATCGAAAAGACCCCAAAGCGTCTAAAGCAGTACAGTAAATATACCACATTAATAGAAGATCGCATGCTGGCCCTTGAGAGCGAAGTTGCAGTACTCACTAACAAACCAACGCCTGCAGAGACCCGAGCAGAAGCAGCAAGAATCAAGAACAAGCCTGAAGTAGCTATATCAGATTTGAAGCTCCTGTCGATAAATGACTGCATGGCAAATAAAGGAAGACCCGTTCCGATGATACCTTTCGCCATTAACGTTCTCCTGGACTAGCCACACCTGCATCAGTCAGCCACCGAAATACGGCGCAAAGCTAATCAGACGACCATAGTCAATAGGACGACGGCCGGAGACGACCCTGAACTTACGAGCAAAATAGCTCGTAGGATTAGGGATCTCCCAGATCGTTTACGGATTAACTCCAGGCCTATCATCAACCTTCCCAATTCACTCTCAAAGTGGTGCTTGGACCTTGCGATGGTACATCCCTTAGTCTTGCAACGGCCGTTCAAGACATGGTTTATAACGAACATCCTAACAGAAAACATATGGCAGAGTTAAACGCTAGATTCGCCCAAGGGGTTGATTCAATACTGACAGGGGACACAGTTATCGATTTTCCCAAGTCCGTGGCTGTGCTACCACCGCCCTTGAATTACGCAGGAAACAATACAAAAGGAGTTGCTAAAGATAGGCCTAGTCCAACAGACCTACTGGCAGAGATTTCGGATAAGAATCGAAGGAGGCATCTATTTGGACTAAAGAAGCTTGGGTGGATCGACTTTGTCTCGTCAATTTCATGAACGATTACCTTAAACCTGTCATGCACTCACTCTAACGCAGTCTTCGCTCTGATATTTGGTTCAGCGAATTGTGGTACCTATTCAAACCAAGCCAGTTAGCATATGTCAAAGACAAAGACATTCCTCAGAAGATTTGGAGAGTTGTTCAGACGACTGGTGGACGAAAATGTTTGAGTTCAAGAAGTGCTTCAGACAAATCAGAAGCCGCCTCCAAAAAATCATGTGAACCCGCACACACCGATTTCATGCCTAATTATTATTATATCGATATGATGGCGTACGTTGTGGTTCAAGCATTTCCGACTTTCATATCTCCAAACTCGATAATGCCCGAGCGATAGATTCACTACCAGTGTGCCCTTTTTCTGTCGTAAAAAGGGACGGCATGGTGGATAACGAGAGGTTGGCGAAGCGAGGACGAGAGTTTATCAGATGTACTCAAAGCTGCCATCTCCATTATTCGGGACGAAGCCAGATCCGCCAACCCTACGGAGATTATCTAAGTCGTCAAAGTAACAATGATCGGCAGAGTCTCTAGAGTATTTTCTGAGAATATTTATAGTGAAGTCATGATTGAATACGACAGAGCATTGCAACGAAATCCAGAATGGCTTCCAGAAATTTTCGAACTTAATCCCCACAAACACGATCCCTAACAAATAGATAAAAGAGAGGTTGAAGAAGATGCAATCCAAGAAGGCCGCTTCTTTGAACGCATGGAATACGATTGGCGATGGGACATGCGTGTAGCTCATTCCAATCAAAAACCTCTACTCCCTATTACGTGTGGTAAGATTTCGCTACAAGTCGTTTCGAACTGTGCTAAGTGCTCGAAAGGGGATATCGGATTGACACCTAAGGAAGTAGAAAGCAAACTGGAGGCACACTTTCAGTTGGCTCAAGCAAGGGACTGCGTCCTGTTGTTGGATGAAGCAGATATCTTTCTGGTCCAACGAAACAATAGGGACTTAAGAAATGCGTTGGATCTGGTATTTCTGTCCTGTCACATTTATTCCACTCCGAATATCAGCTCACCCTATGTCTTACTAGTCATCCTCGGGGTGTTGGAGTACTCCGAAGGTATCCTCTTCCTCACAACAAATAGTGTCGGTGCAGTCGACAAGACTTTTCAGTCGCGTATCCATCTGTCACTCTGTATTCTCAGGCTCAATGAAGAGCAAACATACAAGGTCTGGAAATCACAACTACGTCGCCTAACAGATGAACCAAAGAGTGTGATAAAACTCGATGAATTCGAAATACTTAATTACGCCACTAAACTCTTTACTCCCTAAGCAGGACCCACAGGCAGCGGGCCACGGTGTAACGGGCGGCAGATCAGGAACGCTTTTCGAAGTGCGATTGCTAGCGCTGAGTATAGTACTAGGAGTGGTGAGCTTGCGAGACTGGATGTCAACCATTTCCAGAAAGTCGTCAAGGCATCGGATGCGTATGACGATCATCTTCGACGCACGAAAAAAGGGTTTAGTGATGCGGACATCGCGGAAAATGATATGATGAGGGCAGAAACATACGGCCTTCAAGCCAAACAATCACATCTGGCGCAGCAGCAAGATTTCCCTCACCACGACGGCAGTCCTCGGTTGCCTTTCCGACAAAGCCTAAGACCACAAATGAACGCTCCCTACATGTAGCAGAACATACAGCCTACGGCCCAGCCTCAGGGGTATCCGAGTATGACTCCACCGCCAATACAATACCAGCCAGTAAATGGATCTCACAGACCCAACCCAACCTGCAGCCCTATGGTCTACCTCAACAGCAGCCTCCAGCGCTTGCGCCCATACCTTCGCCTCAGCAGTGGCCCAGTACCAATTCCCTGAACCCTTCCACCCTGCAACCTCCTCTCCAGCAACAGCCAAGCTACACCGTGCCGCAGGCATTCAATTGGCGCAAGCAGGCGCTCAAAGGCAGCAATCGCAATCCGTGACTCCCCGAGCAGCAGCAGATGGGCGTTCACCAACCGCCTCAGCCCGTGCAAGGCCAGACAGCGCAGAATCCGCAACCGCAGGGACAGGGATGGCAGGTGTTTGGCACAGATAGTGGTGCTTATAGGTATAAGTAGCGGTAGGTCAAGGCGTAGTTATAGATAGCTGGGTTACGGGAAAGGGATTTCGTATGGGAAAAGGTGCGAACTGGAGGTTTTCTCTGGATACGTCGGGATTGCAGAGAAGGGAGTTGAATTTTTTTTTTTTTGGTGGTTCTTAGAACTCTTGTCCAACCCTTCCACAGTCTAAAGCATCGTTTTCTGGCTTCCTTTTTCTTTTTCTTTTCTTCGTTCCCTCCACATCGATTCCATCTTGCGGTACGCGGTTCCGGCAAAAGTATCCTATTGAATTCCCACCACGACCACAACAATTTTCGAAACCGACGTTGCCGTGCCCAGCTACCTAAAATCCCAGCAGCGTACACTACAGTACATACACCGCAATTGTATCCGGAACTCTGTCGTTCATCTTAACAAAACACGCCCAGCCCCATTTTAGATCACATCATCACTACAGATGAAAAAAGCTACCAAAAACCCTCACGCACAACCACGAGAACACCTCCAGCACTATTGAACAGAAAAGTTCCCCTAATGTTTATTTTTCCCCTATAGCATAACATCGACACCCCACCACTTGCCCAATTCAAGAACACAAAACCCAATTAGAGGTCTATATAACACAACATAACCCTGAAACTCCAGCACAGTGCACCCCGCCCTCATCACACACACGCCCCTCTCCCCCCCCCCACCCCACCCCACCCCTCCCGCACCAACCCATCTCCCAACCCCTCCTTCCCCGATCCCTCGCCTAAAAAAGCAACGCAAACATCGCTATCATTATCAATCTTTTCCACCTTTATTCTACGGAAGAGAAAGATAAATAGAGAAGATAAGAGAATTTGTAAGATGTTAGAAAAAAAAGGGGTAATAAGATGTGGATGGGTAAAGAGTTGAGAAATTACCCCTTTGTCTTCTTGTCTTCTGCAGGGGTGGGAATAAGGAGATGGGAATGGGGGGGGGGGGGGGGGGGGGGGGTTTGGGGGAGGGA
>JAABUU010008186.1_pt1 | contig 10463 bp, 9 predicted proteins | sample 5559301 | NCBI WGS metagenome assembly JAABUU01 (sample SAMN10711884, study PRJNA513360) | rock metagenome | isolation source: Antarctica rocks | place: Antarctica: Victoria Land, Richard Nunatak white | reverse complement strand
TTCCGGGTGCGCGCAGAAGGGTAGAGCCGTGTCTTCGGCAGTTGTCCACGCTGACGAGTCTGCCTGCAAACCGGTCCAGAAGTTAAACGCTGATAAACAGCACAGCCTGCAGAACAGCTTGCTCATGCCTGCTGTATCTAACTGATTGCCGCTCGTAATGAAGCAGTAAAGCAAAAAAGTCCAGTCCTTACCTTAGCATCAAATCTGCACATCATGGTGAAAGGTTGGGGAGAGCTGAGGTCTTTGGCGCCTTTCTCATGGGATACACGAGTTGACGACCACCCACCAGGGCAAGCAGCCATGCGAGACTTTAGCGACGCATATGCATACGCTAGATCTACTGAGAGGCCCAGGCGTAGCACTGGCCAATATGCCCAGACCCCCACTCCTCTAACAAGCACCAAGCGGCGCTGGACATCATCTGGCAAGGTCATATACAAAGCCAGAAGACATCCTTACTTGTCTTGCTCTCACTTATAGAGCCTCGCCTCAAGTCAGCTGTTGTGTTTGCAGGAAGGTGGCAGCACATCTCACAAAAGGCTGGCAAGAGCTGGACAGGTATCTGCAATGCTGCCGACTGATTTTGCCCAGGGCTGTCTGTTGATAGTGCATCATCTTGGCAATTCTGTGGTAGTATTCATGATGTAGTGTGTATACAACAAGCCACTGGTCAACACATGGTGTGATGTACCCCCAAACCCAGAAAGTGGATGCACATGCCCATTTGCAATTTGTAATGATCATGAAGAATCTGCTGCCTTTCAGGACAAGGAGAACGAGCACACGCCGAGCACAGCTTATGCCAGCTCCAGACTTGCCCTTGCCAGCCCAGCCTTCCTGACCCCAGCACGCTCAGACCACCCCACCCACCCCTCTCACGAGGTGGCTGCTGCTCGGTCTGTGCCAGCCTGCCCAGATGCTGTCGCCCACAGCACTCCTTCTGTAGGCACAGCACTGACTCACATCACACCCTCAGTAACTGATGCTGCACACAGCACACCAACTTCTGAAGCAGGCTCTGGGAATGCTGTCCTGGCTCTCAGGGCCTTGGTTGGGCCTAGCGGCCGTGCCCATCTGGGGGACCCTGCTCACAGTGCCCCATTTGCCAGAAACACTCCTGAGCAGTCTGATGCGATGGCTCAACACCTTTGCCATCAACCTCTTGCAGAGGTCAGCAATGTTCATCCTTTGGCAATGTAGTCAGCTGCATGGTGAGCCTGAGCAAACTGGTTGACTGTGTCACTTCATACCTTGTATGTTCTGGCTTGCATTTCAAGACAGCAGGGCAGAAGCTTTTGGCCATGTGTCTAATAGCTGTAAGTCATGCACTGTGATAAAGCAAATTTGACACTGCAGGCGCCCATGCACTTGATTGCTACCAGCAGGCAGCAGACTGCAGACGCCCAGCAACCGTCCAGCTCAGGAGGCTCTCTGGCAAAGCAACATCTGTCAGGTAACTCACAGTAGCCTTATCCCACTGCTATGTGACCAAAGCCTGTTTGCATACGTGTGTTCCAATGTATAGGTGAACATGCAGCTCAACATATTCATCTGCATCCAAACATCGTGTCAGAGCAAGTCTGTCTACACTTGAATTTGAAGCATGGCGCTGGACCTTGTGTGCATGTGCACATCTACCTACACAATTGTCAGCCACTTGATCATAGTCACATGAGCCAAGTGACACAGTATATGTCTCAGATTCAGACTCATCCCGTTGACCTCTGCTGATCCTGAGCAAGTTGACCAATACCTCAATCACATCTTTGAGTTGCAAAATGCAAGGCGCACTCCCTGTTGACCAGACTTGTTGCAGGCAGCCTTGCAATACTTTGAAGTTGTGTGGACATTTGGCTTGTTCCTGATGCAGGCCCTGATGGATTGGAAGGAGTCAGCAGTCATACAGGTGGCAGCCAGGGCGAAATTGATGATGCAGAGCAGACAAGGTATGACGAGGGGCACTCCATGGCTGTGAGCCCAGCTGGGCTGAGGCAGCTTGCTCCAGCTGGCCCTGTCCTGGGGTGTCCTGCTATCCTGTCAGCATCTGCAACAGCAGACAGACCCGAAGAAACTGCTGTACATATTCCAGATGCTGCTATTGCACAACGGCCAGATGCCGCCACAGTGCAAGTCTTGGCACTGAATTCAGATGCTGCAGAGATGCAAGTCAAGGCACTAAGTCCAGACACAGCTGAGCTCAAGCATCATGACGAGTCATCAGCAGTTGTTGAAGCTGCAGATGCAGTGCAGTCACAGGACCAGGTTGCTAGTGTAGTCACAGACTTCCCTGTGCCCAAAACCCGGCTGCTGCTGCAGCCTGAAAGTGCTGAAGCCACAGTGCAACAGCTCAGCAGCGCAACAATGGCCACCGCTGCGCCACTGCTGTTGCGGTCAAAGCCGGCAGTGAAGATCGTGGCATCACCGGGTGAGCCAGCACTGCTGCAGCAGCAGACTGCAGAGACCATGTCTGCGCGGTCAAACCATGACATGGCAGCAGTAGCTGAGTCACCAGTCACAAGACCAGCTATGGATGCTGAGCACCAAGCAGCAGTCCCAGTGGCTGGTTCACACAGAAGATCTGGGCACCAGGCTGGTGGCAAGAACAGCAGGAGGAGGGCAGATGACAGGCAGACTGGTCGCACCAGGATGTCCCTGCGCTCTCAAACACAGGTACCAAGCCAGAAGAGGAGGAAGGTGGGTGGCAGCAGGGCAGACAGGAGCAGGGGTGCCCGACCATCAGGACCAGCCAATGGATATGCCACCAGGCAAGCATCCACTGAGATCAAAGTCAAATTGCATAGCACACAGCTTAGCTTTTGCCTATGACACAGTATAGAGGGCATGAGCATCTACAACGGTGCAATGTGCGGTGTATGATTTGGTGCATGCCAGTGAACTTGGGTTGGCAGTGTGGCTTGCTTTAGCTCTTGTAAAGCACACCTTAGCACAGCATAGCATGACACAGCATGGCAGCGCTGCACTTGACAATCAATGTAAATGTATTGTCACCCCAGGCTGAGTGATCGTGTTTGCAATCTTCAGGTCTCAGGACGTCAGCCTATCACACATGAGTCATGGAGGGGAGGATGCAGAAGGCAGCACCAGGCACAGCAGCCGCATCAGAAGCCAGCAGGCTCACACAACTCGCACTCAGCCTCACTTAGCTGCTCGAGCCACCAGCTCAGACTTGGCCGCTGCTGAGGCACTGGCTGAGCTGAGGCATGAGAACAAGGCTGAGTCAGATGAGCAGAGTGACATGGACTGTGAGGTGGGTGAGGAAGGGGGCCCCAGGAAGGGTGCTTCAGGGTACGATGGCATCTTCAGGGTGACACAGCCCCCTCTGCCTCTATGGGTTGCAGGTGAGGCCCCCTTGTAAATGAATATTGGACTCTGACTGGTGCATGGTGCAAACTTGCAATAGATTGCATTTGTCTGTCATAGTACTGCAAGCCTGCAACATCTGACGTCCGTGCCTTGTGCATGCCGGTCTGCGGCACTTGAACATGTTGCATCAGGCCTGTTGTCTTGCCTGAACCCATCATCGTTGTGCAGCGTAAACGCACTGATGTTGGTAGGCAATGCTCACGCCATATGTACTATGCGATGCAAAGACGAAACACCTGAGAAGGGTAGCTTGTGACAGCTGTTTATTGCTTCAATGCAGGCATGCAGCTAAACAAGCAAGGAACAAGCAGCACGCCCTTACTGTCTGACTCCAAGCAAAGCTGCCCACCACTGTTCAAGTCTCCAGCTGGGTCAGGTGACTGGTCAATAGGAGCCGCCACGCCGGTTCTGCAAGTGCTGCCACGCCACAGGCGATCAGCAGCTGCTGCAGCAGAAGCCATGCTTAGTAATGGCTCTCCACTGAGCGGCCTGCACAAGCTGGCACTCAGCATCTGTGCTCGCAAAAAGGGCACTGTGGCTGCTACTGAGCCCTCTGCCCTGCCTGCAAAGGCTCTGGGAGTGGCCAATGACAAGGAGAATGTGTCACCAGTACTTCAAATGCAGAGCAGAAAGCCTTTGGGTAAGCAGATCTTGTACACACGCAACATCCAGAGTGTTACCTAGGTGTTGCTTGGTAGGCGTGAATGTGAGTACAGTGCACAGCATGTGGATGTGGATCAAGGGATTGCGGTAATCATGCTGTATATAAGCAACGCTATGATCACAAGGATGATGGTTAGGCCCAGCTTGGCATCGTGAAGCCTATGACTGCGCTGCACCTAATCACAGCAGCGCTGTGCATGCTGAATGCAATGCAGCAGGCAGGAGCCACTTCAGTAAGGCTTGCATGCAACATGCAAGCAGTTTTCAATGTTTCGACTCACTCTACAAACTGAGTTATGCATCTGTGTGACTCAATGCAGGAGCGGCTTCTGTGTTAGTGACACCTGCGTTGGAAAGGGACAGGCCGGCCTCTGTAGGAGCCCCACAGGCAGCCCACATGGAGGCTGACCAGCTGAAAACACAGCAGAGCTGGGATAAGTATGTGGCAAACAAGCTGTCTGGTGGCAAGGATGGTGCCAGTCAAGCAGAGCTGATATCTACCCTACAGCGAGAGCTTACTCAGCCAGGTACAGTGACAAAGAATGTGTCACAAGGGCAATGCGCATGCTGCAACAGGCACTGCCATGTGATAGTGAATGGCATGTTGGTATGCACCATCATATCTTCTCTGCATATGTTCTTAACATGACACGCTGTGTAGAAAGTCTTCTTGCCATTGGACTGGCGTGTCTAATGTTCTTGGGCGGACCTTCATATCATGACATGCTGCTGTAGAGGTCTTTTCGGCCTTTGGACTGGCGCGTCCAGTGTTGTTGGGCAGAGACAGCATTGATTACACTGACCTCATGTCTGAACCGCAGCTTCTCACAATATTGAAACACCTGTGCAATGATTGTAATGAAGTGCAGCAGAAGAGTTGCTGAGGTCCCCGTTGAACTATGCTGCAGCATGTGTTGTAGTGCGTGTGTGTCTATGACCCTCACAGTTTGTAGAATCATGTGTGAAATGACAACTTCTTGGAGCAGCATAAGCGCAGCTTTTCGACCAATCCTTGTTTGCAGCGAAGTTGCTTCACTGTGTCCATCAAGCCACACAGTGTTCATTCAGTTTACACTTCAGTGTCAAGTATAATTGTGTTGATGCGGTATACAGGTTTGGGTTTGCTGGCAAGACCATGCTTGCTGCTGAGATAAGCGCAGCTTTTCGACCAATCCTTGTTTACAGCGAAGTTGCTTCACTGTGTCCATCAAGCCACACAGTGTTCATCCAGTTTACACTTCAGTGTTAAGTATAATTGTGTGATGCGGTATACAGGTTTGGGTTTGCTGGCAAGAGCATGCTTGCTGCTGAGACTGGAGGATGCCCGCGCTGGGCTGCTTTACTCCCAATACCATGGCATCTTGGCAGCATGCACAGCTGAACATGAGAGATGACAGATGCAATGAGCATGCAGTCAGGTCTGAGGCCTGTGTACAATAGACAAGAAGCTTGCATACACTAGACACTGCCACAGCCTGCCTGAATGTACCACAACAAAAGCACCGTTACATTGGAACAGCCTCCATGCCATGGTGTGCTGTTGTCTATTGACACCACATGTGTCATTGTTGTCTTGACTGTAGCCTGCATTTTGACAGGCAGCAAGCTTGCATTTGCTTGCAGTATTGTAACAGCTGGAAAGAACCGCAGGCATGAGGTCAACCTAGGTCCCAAGGTAGATGCTCATGGTAAGTTGCGCTTCTGTGTATGGTGCTTTGACAGTGATTCAACAAAGGCTCCATGTCAGGGCATCTGTTCCCCAAGTATGGACCAACTGCAAAAGGGTCTCTATCCTCTTTCTTGCTCATCAGAGAGCCTTCGCAGCCAAACGCATCCTTTCTGAAGGCCTCAAGAACTTTGTGCTCAGCCTGGCAAACACACACAGCAATTTTGTACTGAGAGCTGTGCTTGATTAGCACCAAGTCTTTAAACCAGGTAATGGAAGCTATAAGCTGACAACAGGGGTCATGATTTCACGACAGATGTCAAAGGCTGGGAGCTCAGAGCAGGCAGTTCCAAACAGGCATCGTCCTCGACCACAACATCTTAAAGCATTCACAAGCATACACGATAGCAATAGATTGGTGTGAGCTTTCCAATCTGAAGTGCCTAAGGGCAAGCAGAGAGACAAGTATGGTTGACCTCTTGAGCGCCGGCTGTAAGGGCTGGTGTGCCAACAAACTTGAAGTGCTGATCAGGCCATCTCAAGGCTGCTCTGTGCAGATCTGTGAACCGTTCATGCTTGAAATCATACCCAATGACTGTCAGCTCCCCTGGGTAGTGCCCTGTCAGCTCATAGAAGCGGCACAGGCTGAACAGCAGGTTCTCAAAACTGTCGCGAGCATGCTCCTGCAGAGGAATGTCTCTGAATGCAGCTTTGCAATGTCACAAAACAAAGGCAGAATGGCAAAGCACATAATCTTGTGCGCATCAGCGTCTCAGATGTGCAAATGTGTGATGGGAATGCACAGGACAGTAGCAAAGGCATCAACGCACACATGACTGCTGTGACCGACATCAGACAACTGCTTCCTCACAAAGTCACCATTGGTGCATTCAACAAAGCTACAAAATTGTGCACACTACGGAGCTGTGACGTTTAGTCCTCAGATTCACTTTTCGTGTCAACAGGTTGTTGCAGGACTGCTGATCACAGTACAGATTGAGATGTTGCAGTGACTACCCCAGAAGGACTCTTGAAAACATCAAATACTGACCTCGTGCTCAGATCAACCATGCATGAATTGCCAGACTATTGCAGCACAGGGGTGGGGAGCACACTCAAGACAAGCTTTTCCAGAGGAGCAAGACTGGCTTTGCATGTCCTAGCTCACATTCATTCAGGTCTGGATAAGCTTTTGTTCATTAGCATGCATGACTCATCAAGGAGCAAGGGATGTTCACCTCTGTGAAGGCGCGTTCCCTGACTTGATGAGCGCCCCACCACGCTGCTGCCTCAGCCACCAGCCAGTACCCCTCTGCTTCACTGCGGGGGCCGGCAGCCTTGCGTGTCTGCCCACCAGAGAACAGCAGCAAAGAGGCGGGGTCATGCTCAGCATGGGATATGCCCTCTTGGATATGCTCAATGAAGGAATGTGCCTGGCCTGGTACCTACGAATGAGACATCTCTGACACGTGTGAATTGGGACACAGCTCAAGGAAGAGTCTATCCTGATGATGCTTGCAACAGTGCTGAGTTAGGTGGTGGCTTCAGGATCACAATGGGCTTGCCGGGGCAACATATTTGATAAGTGTTTGCACCTTTTGATAGTCCAGCAAAAGCCAGGCATCTTGATCCTCTGCTTTGCTATAGTCGCTGCCAATGAAGACAGCATGGCAAGCAACAAGGACCAGATTACGTAGCTTTGGCACTGGATGCTTTACAGGAGGTGTCTGGCTGCCTGCTGGGGAAGCCCTATGTCCCCCTATGTCCAGCCACACCTGCTATGCACGCCTGTAGTTGCACCAGCTTTGACAAGACGACCTGGTGATGTAGGCACGACTGACAAACCTGGATGTTTGTAAAGAGACTCCATAATAGCAGCAGCGCCAGAACAGCTATTACCGCGGTACCGCCTCCCTTTTGTTTGTCCCGACCGAGGCCTGCGCTGCGTGGTCGACTCCTCTGCGACACATACCCTCTGAGCATCTACGACGCGATAGGAGTCATGCAAGCGCACTTTCGAATTGGCGTGGGACAGGTCCGCTGGCAGGTGATCTGGTCTGTGGATAGGCCTACTGGTCGCGGCAGGGTGTCTCGGGCTAAATTTGTTTGTGTCGGGAACTGCTAGTCTACCTGAGCTCGAACCTTGACGTGACATAGCATCGATCATCGGCCACGCTGACCGCCTCAGCTTGAGCCTCGGCCCAGCTGCTTGCACTAGTAGTCAAACTTGCAAGAATTGCGCAGCTGTTGCTCGAAAAGGTCAACGCGTTGATTTTGAGGTTGCTGCGTTTGCCCGTTGCGCGAGTATAGCGCAGCGTCGTTTCCGGCTGTGCGTTAATGCATGGCGCGCTATCGCTCGCGTAGAACAGTGGTTCTTGCCGGCTGCTTGGTCTCCTGTGTCCTTTATCTGCTCACTGCATACCATTACCAGACGCTTAGTCTTTCGGGCAGCTGGAGTGGGAGCGCAGTAAAACGCGTGAGAAGCTGGGAAGGTCACAGACAACTCAGCTTATTGGTCGTTGTCCCCTCAGTTTGCGGCGAGAATCTTGAGCCGACATCGGAGGACCGCTGCTTGCAGCATATCAGCAGGGCCTGCAGAGACTTCTCGTCGCGCGGGTGTATAATAAAAAAAGGAGTGGGACAGTCTGACGCGTGCGAGCAAACGCTGTTGCATCAGAAGGGCAGCAGCGACATCAAGCATGCGTATGTCTGGCGTGCTGCGTGCGCAAAAAGCAGTTCTTCAGCAGTCGAGGTCAAACACCCTGCTGTCGCTGCAGGCTATTTACACCGTTCAGACGAGTCTTGCCCGATCTGAAGGAACTAGGATGGACAAAACAGCAGGTCTTGCAGCAAGATAGCCGCAACTTGGGTTCTGCCATCAGGCATGCAGATATTGTCATATGCAACGTACAGACATACCAAAAGCACAGAAGCAAAACCCACTTCATCATCATAGATGAGTCCCTCACTGGCCAGCTGGACCTTGTTGACTTGGGCATTCTGCAAAATCCCCAGATCTTGGCTGTTCTCAAGCCTCATATTGTCACAACCCCACCACAGAGACGCCAAACATACAGACCTCTAGCTGGTCCCCAAAAAAAGGTCCATGCATTAATACCCCTCCTGTGGCTATGGGCCTTCCCTCTGGACTGTGGCTCAAACCTGAATTACATGAGGTATACTGGCTTCTTCCAGCCACAGCTAGCGGGGTGGGATAGATCTAAGCTTTGGCAGAGGCCTGTGGATGTTGTGCTGTTAACTACAAATGCAGCAAAAGGCAGCCCTGGGCATGCACATTACCAGCTGGCTGCATATGAGCTCAGGAAATTGAAAGAGAGGATACCAGACCTGAACATCATCACTCAGCTTGCTAACAACTATGATGAGTTCCTAAACAGGAATCTGATGGATGCCAAGGTAAGCTGGAATTGCTGCCACACTGCTCCAGGCTTTTGCACCTCACCAGCAGTCTAGCCTCCTCTACTTATACAGCTGTCACACTGCAAAGTTTGTGGGTGTGAACTGTCTTGCATGGAGCGTACAGAAGTTGCTACAATACATATGGCCTCAGCAAGTGCATGTATGCATTGTGCTACCTGCTGCTAACATCTGTCTGCTGCTACACTGGCCTTGACTAGCACGAGACAGGTCTTGAAAGACAAATTACTGTATTGTCTTCAGGTCGTAGTGAGTGTGCTGCAGCCAATCAGTGAAGTCTCCCTACAGGACTATGAAGCTTGGTTGGCTGGATGTGCATTAGTCAAGCCCCGAGCACAGGATATCCAGGCATATCCTAACGCCTTCCAGTCTGGCTATACAGTTCATGATGTCAGTGTTGACTTCAGCAACCTCGGCGATGTTGTGGTTGGCATCTTGCAGAACCTGGAGGCAGCACAGAAGATGGTTGACAGAGTCACTGCCATGCTCAAGAAGCATGGCAACCCTGCTCAGTTTGCTATGGACTTGGACGAGCTGCTTGAACTATCTGTGAAGGAATCAATGAGTCTCGAATGAATGCAACATCAAACACAGCCCAATATAGCGACTGTCAATATCTACAGCATATACTGTATATGATAAGGTCAAATGTCCAAATTCTCCGGTTGGAGAATACGGTACAGGGCTGCCTGAGTCAAACTTTGCGGTGCACCCTGTCTCAAGTAGCACTAGTTCCAAACTGCTCACCTAATACGGCCAAATGTCTAGCCTGGTGCAATGCTGGCTGGCCTTATTACTGTGCATTCACTACATATGCAGCTGTCGTTTCTTAGTACTGTCTATGTGCGGCCTTGAATGACGCATTACAGCTTTTGGAGAAAATAGCAGCACATTTAGCAAACAATCTTAGCAGATGTATGCATAGTTCGAAGTCCAAACCAAATGAACGAAATATCAGGCCAGCTCACGTCAGATGAAATCAACATACATGGTTTTTGCGACATATTTTGAAACACTGAAAGCAAAGGCATGGCAAAAATGTCTACAAAGGCTCTGACACATCCTTCTCATCCCAAAGTTCCTCGTAGTTGCGCCATGGGCCGTCTTCATGCATGGCCAGGGAATCAGTGAAATACCTCTGCTGGGGCAGATTTGAGATGGTGTTGTAGTCCTCCTCAGGGAGCTGCCAACCTGCTGCTCCAATGTTTTCCTGCAATTTGCGAACAGAAGGTCGCAAAGGTTTACGCAAGCTGCCATAGGAAAGAGCTTGCTAAGCGTTGCGCAAAATTGAACAAAATATATGTTCTGGAGG
>JAABUU010008185.1_pt1 | contig 10463 bp, 6 predicted proteins | sample 5559301 | NCBI WGS metagenome assembly JAABUU01 (sample SAMN10711884, study PRJNA513360) | rock metagenome | isolation source: Antarctica rocks | place: Antarctica: Victoria Land, Richard Nunatak white | reverse complement strand
AACGGCGATCCCACTCGTTCCAACCACCTGACGATCCCGCTCCAGAAAAGAGGCGGAAACCTTGCATCACACGCGGACTCCAGACGTCAACCGTGTGCAGAGGAAAACTGATAGATAGTGAGGATCGCTGCCTCAGAAGAACGCAGCCAACTTCGGCTAGAAGCAGCAATGAGCCGCGTTGATGCCTCGCTGAGCCGCATTGTGGATCAAAATGCAACGCTAAGATCAAGCATTGAGGCTAGTCAATCGGCCACCCGGACCTGGGGGCAATGGATCATCGCTACGGTAATCGTAACGGGTTTGTCGCTTATGGCTTTGGGCATCGCCGTGACGCAGGTTTGGGTAGGCGGCATACAGGTGGGACAGACCACACAAGCGCCCGGTAGCCATTCTTCAACGGCCCCCCCGAAATAGCGGTCGCGGTGACCACCTTGGTAGTCCCACCTTATCCGGGTTCAGTTTGAAGGCAGACCTACCTAGGTGTTGCTTACGATACAAAGCCGCGATACAAAAGGCGTCAACGTAGGTATCCTAACCCACTGCTTAGGCTAGCTATTCTAAACGCCGCTGCCCCTCCAGGTCCCCCAGCCACCTTCCTAAACGACGGACTGCCGACGAGAGGTGACGGTTCCCCGGCTCAGTAGGGCAAGCAGCGGGCGCTCGATGACCAGGTGGCACAACGTCCCGACCACAATCGCCAGGGCGCACAGCAACAGGAAGGCGGCAGAGGCAGGCATCAGCCGGGCCAAGCCGCTCGACCAGGCCAGCTTGGCCAGCAGCGACAACGCGAAGAAATGCACCAGGTAGATGCTGTACGACGCATCGCCCAGCAGCCGCAGCCAGGCAGGGACCCGCAGGCGGGACTGCCGTTCCAGTTCGACCAGCCCAGCCAGCACCAGCGTCGCGCCAAGCCCGAACAGCAGCGTGCGCCAACCCACCTGCATTGCCTGCCAGTAGGCGTCATCTATACCGGCCACCAGGAACACGGCCAGTCCGAGCAGCGCCATCGTTGCGGGGCGCGGCAGTGCCCTGCGTCGCATCCACCAGGCGGCTGCCATGCCGAGGCCGAACAGCAGGTGCAGGTAGGAGAACCAGAACTCGGTCATCATCGACCCGCGGCCAGTGGCCATGCCGACGAACGACAGCGCCAGCCAGAGCCCAATGATGGTGAAGCCCAGCCGGGCACGCCAGATCGCCAGGGCAAACAGCGCGTAGAACAGAATCTCGTGGAACAGCGTCCAAGAGACCACGCTCACCACATTGAGGGTCTTGATGTGAACAAGCAGGAAGGACGACAGGATCACGTAGGGCTGGGTCTCGTAGCCTCTGCCGAAGCTGCCGACCTTGAAGTACACCGGGAGGACCAGCAGCAGGATCACCCAATAGATCGGATAGATGCGGCGGAATCGTTTCCAGAAATAGCCGACCATCTTCTCGGGTCGGCCCAGATCCTTGTAATGCACATGCAGGATGATGAATCCGCTCAACACAAAGAAGAAGAACACGCCTGCTTCGCCGAGAGTGAGCACGTCGCCGAACGGTTTGCTGTTCCAATATTTCGGCAGCGCAAATATCGAGCCGTTGCTGTGATACAGCACCACAAGGACCGCGGCGATGGCGCGTGCGGCCTGGATGCTGGCGAAATTGCGCGGCAACGGACGGACGGTATCGGTCATTGGTTATACCTTCATGCTTGCCTGAAGGCGGCAGATCGCGTTCCACAAAGGGAGACGTCGATCACAACTCGGTAAAACTGTTTAAGTTCAAAAGACAGCAATAATTCCGGTGCGTGCCGCAGGTTTTATTTGCACCCACCAAACTATTGCGGAGGCAAGCTGTATGAGGTCTTTGAATCGCAACGAAGAATGAGACGCACGCCTTGGTTGATCTTAGCTTAATTCATCTTGCACCGTGCCTGTTTGTTCGAGACCACGATGTTGGCGGAAGGTGTGGGATTCGAACCCACGGTACGTTTTACCGCACACACGCTTTCCAAGCGTGCGCCTTAAGCCACTCGGCCAACCTTCCAGCGCGCGTTACCTAGCAGTCACGCGCGCGCTTGAAAACCACTCGGCTCGTTTACGCATCCATCTTTAGCGCGGCCAGGAAGGCCGACTGCGGGATTTCGACCTTGCCGAACTGCCGCATCCGCTTCTTGCCCTCTTTCTGCTTGTCCAGCAGCTTGCGCTTGCGGCTGATGTCGCCGCCGTAGCATTTCGCGGTCACGTCCTTGCTCAGCGCCCCGATCGTCTCGCGGGCGATCACCCGGCCGCCGATCGCCGCCTGGATGGCGATCTTGAACAGCTGCTTGGGGATCAGATCCTTCAGCTTGCCGCAGATCGAGCGCCCGCGCGCCTCGGCGGCGCTGCGATGGGCGATGAAGCTCAGCGCGTCCACCGGGTCCTGGTTCACCAGGATGGAGATCCGCACCAGATCGCTCTCGGCATAGCCGTCCATGGCGTAGTCGAAGCTGGCGTAGCCGCGGCTGATCGACTTCAGCCGGTCGTAGAAGTCGAACACCACCTCGTTGAGCGGGATGCGGTACACCGCCATCGCCCGGTTGCCGACGTAGGTGAGATCCGCCTGCTGCCCGCGCCGCTCGTTGCACAGGGTCAGCACGGCGCCCAGGTACTCGTCCGGGACCATGATCGTGGCCTTGATCCATGGCTCCTCGATGTGGTCGATCAGGCTCGGGTCGGGCATGTCGGCGGGGTTGTGCAACTCCTCCTTGACGCCGTTGGTGCGGCTCACGCGGTAGACCACCGAGGGCGCGGTGGCGATCAGGTCGAGGTCGAACTCGCGCGACAGCCGCTCCTGGATGATCTCCAGGTGCAGCAGGCCGAGGAAGCCGCAGCGGTAGCCGAAGCCGAGGGCCGCCGATGTCTCCGCCTCGTAGTGGAAGCTGGAGTCGTTCAGCCGCAGCTTGGACAGGCTGTCGCGCAGCTTTTCGAAGTCGTCGGCGTCGACCGGGAACAGGCCGCACCACACCACCGGGATGGACGGCTTGAAGCCGGGCAGCGCGCGCTCCGCCGGGCGGCGGTCGTCGGTGATGGTGTCGCCGACGTTGCAGTCGGCCACGGTCTTCATCGCCGCCGTGATGTAGCCCATCTCGCCCGGACCGAGGTCGTCCACCGGCACCATGCGCGGCGAGAACACGCCGACCTGCTCGACCGTGTGGACGCTGCCCTTGGCCATCATGCGAATCTTCTGGCCGTGCCTGATGCGGCCGTTCTTGATCCGCACCAGGATCACCACGCCAAGATACTGGTCGTACCAGCTATCCACCAGCAGCGCCGCCAACGGGGCCGCGGCGTCGCCCACCGGCGGCGGCAGCCGGGTCACCAGCGCCTCCAGCACGCCCTCGATGTTGAGCCCGGTCTTGGCCGAGATCATCACCGCGTCCGACGCATCGAGGCCGATCACGTCTTCGATTTGCTGCTTGACCCGCTCCGGCTCGGCCGCCGGCAGGTCGATCTTGTTCAGCACCGGCACGATCTCGTGGTTGGCCTCGATCGCCTGGTAGACGTTGGCCAGCGTCTGCGCCTCCACCCCCTGCGAGGCGTCGACCACCAACAGCGAGCCCTCGCACGCGGCCAGGCTGCGCGACACCTCGTAGGCGAAGTCGACGTGGCCGGGCGTGTCCATCAGGTTGAGCGTGTAGGTCAGCCCGTCGTGGGCCTTGTAGCTGAGGCGCACCGTCTGCGCCTTGATGGTGATGCCGCGCTCCTTCTCCAGGTCCATGTTGTCGAGCACCTGCTCGGTCATGTCGCGGGCGCTGACGGCGCCGGTCGATTGGATCAGGCGGTCGGCCAGGGTGGATTTCCCGTGATCGATGTGCGCGATGATCGAGAAGTTGCGGATCAGGTGGGTCGGGGTGTCGGTCATGTTGCGTTACCGTTCGGCAGGTTGCTCACCGTAGCACGCCGCCGGTCGCCTTCTCCACGGCCGCGACGATCCTGCGGCTGACCGCCTCGATCTCGGCGTCGGTCAGGGTGCGCTCGCGCGGCTGCACGGTGACCTCGATGGCGATGGAGCGGTGGCCGTCGGGCACGCCGGCGCCGGAATAGACGTCGAACACCGAGACGCCGGCAATCAGCGCGCGATCCGCCCCGCGTGCCGCCCGCACCACCGCATCGCCAGCGATATCGGGACCGACGACGAACGCGAAGTCACGCCGTAACGGTTGGAACGCCGGCAGCTCGGGCACGGCCTTGCGGCGTCGCTTGGGCAGCGCCACGGCGTCGAGGTGGATCTCGAACGCCGCCATCGCTCCGGTGATGTCGAGCGCCGACAGCACCCGCGGGTGCAACGCGCCGAAACTGGCCAGCACCGTCTTCGGCCCTTGCCGGACCACGCCGGAGCGGCCGGGATGGTAATATCCGGGCGCGTCGGCGGTGGTGGTCAGCGCCTCCATCGGCACGCCGAGCGCCGCCAACGCCGCGAACACGTCGGCGCGCACGTCCATCGCCGACATGTCGCGCGCCGGCGCCGACCAGTGGCGCGGCGTTTGCCCGGCGCGCAGCCCGGCGGCGACCAGGCGTTGTCCGGCGGCATCGGTGCCCGCGAACGCCGGCCCGATCTCGAACAGGCCGACATCCGGCCAGCCGCGCGCCGCGTTGCGCCGGGCGGCCAGGGCCAGGGTCGCCACGGCGGTCGGGCGCAACTGGTCCAGGTCGGCGGCGATCGGGTTGGCCAGCCGCAGCGCCGGGTCGCTGCCGCCGAACGCCGCCGCCTCGCTGCCCGCCATGAAGCTGAAGGTCACGCACTCGGCCAGGTCCTGTGTCGCCAGGACGCGCCGCGCCAAGGCCGTTTGCGCCTGGCGGGGGGTCAGCGTCGCCGCCGGGACCGCCGCCATCGCCGGCAGCGACACCGGCGGGATGCTGTCGAGGCCATGCAGCCGCAGCACCTCCTCGATCAAATCGGCTTCCGGCTCGATGATGTCGCGCCCGGCGGCGGCGGCGGCGGCGCGCGCGGGATCGAGGCCGGGCCACGGCTCCAGCGCGCTCTTCGCCGCGATGTCGTTACGCCACGACGGCACCTCGACCGTGACCCGCCCGGCATCCCGCTCGGCGACCACGAAGCCAAGCCGCTCCAGCGCGGCTGTCGCCATGTCGGGCGCGATCTCGATGCCGCCCAGCGCCGCCACGCGGGCGAAGCGCAACGTCGCTTGCCGCTGCCACGCCGGCGGCGCACCGGCGGCTACGACCTCGCTCGCCTCGCCGCCGCAGAGGTCGAGGATCAGCCGGGTCGCTGCGGTGAGCGCATCGGGCAGCAGCGCCGGGTCGATACCGCGCTCGAACCGCTGGCGGGCGTCGGAGGTGACCTGATGCCGGCGGCCGCTCAACGCGACATGCACGGGGTCGAACAGCGCGCACTCGATGAACACGGCGGTGGTCTCGGCGGTGCTGCCGGTGGTCTCGCCGCCCATGATCCCGGCCAGCGACTGCACGCCCGCCGCGTCGGCGATCACGCAATCCTCCGGCGTCGCCACGTAGTCGCGCCCGTTCAACGCGCGGAAAACCTCGTCCCTGCCCGCCCGCATGGTGAGCACGCCGCCGGTCACCCGGTCGGCGTCGAACACGTGCAGCGGGCGGCCCAGGTCGAAGGTGAAGAAGTTGGTGACATCGACCAGCGCGCTGATCGGGCGCAGACCGATAGCGCGCAGGCGGTCGGCCAGCCATTTCGGGCTGGGTCCGTTGCGCAGGCCGCGCACCATCCGCCCCTGCACCCAGAGGCACGCCGCCGGCATCTCGATGGCCCAGGACAGCGGGCTGGCGAACGCCGCCGGCACGTCGACAATACCCCAGGGGCGCAGCGTGCCGAGGCCGGCGGCGGCGAGGTCGCGGGCCACGCCGCGCACGCTCAGCGCATCGCCACGGTTGGGCGTGACCGAGATCTCGATCACGGGATCGTCGAGCCCGGCATACTCGGCATAGCTCATCCCCACCGTCGCGTCGGCGGGCAGGTCGACGATGCCGTCGTGGTCCTCGCCCAGGCCCATCTCGCGCAGGCTGAGCAACATGCCGGCGCTCTCGACGCCACGGATCTCGCCCACCTTCAGCGTGATGCCGGTGCCGGGGATGAACGCGCCGGGGGCCGCGAACACCGCCTTCATGCCGGTGCGGGCGTTGGGCGCGCCGCACACGACGGAGACGATGCCGGCGCCGGTATCGACCTTGCAGGCGCGCAGCCGGTCGGCGTTGGGGTGCTGCGCCGCCTCGACCACATGCGCCACGCGGAACGCCGCCAATGCCGCGCCGCGATCCTCGACGCCCTCAAGCTCCAGGCCGATGTTGGTCAGCGTCTCGGTGATGACGGCGAGGCCGGCGTCGGTGTCGAGGTGCGAGCGCAGCCAGGAGAGCGAGAACTTCACCGCCTCAAACCCCCTCGTGCAGCATCGCGGCGGCCAACGGCGAGGTGCCGTAATGGCGCAGCCAGCGGATGTCGCTCTCGTAGAACGGGCGCAGGTCGGGGATGCCGTGCTTGAGCATCGTCACCCGTTCGACTCCCATGCCGAACGCGAAGCCCTGCCACTCGCGTGGATCGATGCCGCAGTTGGCTAGCACCTTCGGATGCACCATGCCGCTACCCAGGATCTCCAGCCAGTCGCCGCCGCCGCCCAGCTCGCCGGTGCGGCGGTTCCAGCCGATGTCGACCTCCATCGACGGCTCGGTGAACGGGAAATACGACGAGCGGAAGCGCACCGGCAGGGCGGCGATGCCGAAGAAGCTGCGCAGGAAGTCGGTGAGGCAGCCCTTCAGATGCGCCAGCGTGATGCCGCGGTCGATAACGAGGCCCTCGACCTGGTGGAACATCGGGCTGTGGGTGGCGTCGTGGTCGGCGCGGTAGGTGCGGCCGGGCGCGATCATCCGCAGCGGCGGCGGGTTGGCCAGCATGGAGATGATCTGCACGTCCGAGGTCTGGGTGCGCATGACCAGCGGCCGGCCGTCGCGGGTGCCGGGCAGGTAGAAGGTATCGTGGTCGGCCCGCGCCGGGTGGTGCGCCGGGATGTTGAGCGCGCCGAAGTTGAACCAGTCGGTCTCGATGTCGAACCCCTCGCCCACGGCAAAGCCCATGGCGCCGAAGATCGCGTGCATTTCCTCGATGGTGCGGCTGATCGGATGGATCAGCCCGCGTGTCGGAAGCGGCGGCGGCAGGGTCACGTCGATGCGCTCCAGCGCCACGCGGGCCTGCATCGCCTCCTCCTCCAGCGCCGCGCGGCGGGCCTCGATGGATGCGGTCAGGGTGTCGCGCATGGCGTTCAGCACGACGCCACGCTCGCGCCGCTCATCGGGCGCGAGCCGGCCGAGTTCCTTGAGCAGCCCGGTCAGCCGCCCCGTCTTGCCCAGCACGCCCACGCGCACCGCGTCCCAGGCGCGCAGGTCGGCGGCGGCCGCCAGGGCCTCGGCGGTGTCGTGCTTCAGCGCGTCGAGTTCGTCGCTCATCGGGTCCTGCTGCTGGCTGTGAAAAAGGCCGGCTATAAGAAAGGGCTGCCCGCAGCGGACAGCCCCTTGTTCAGTGTCCGCGAAGCGTGGCGGCGATCAGGCGGGAATGTGCGCCTGCACCTGCTTCACGATCGCCGCAAAGCTGGTCGGGTCGTCGAACGCGATGGCGGCCAGCACCTTGCGGTCCATCTCGATGCCCGAAGCGTTCAGGCCGGCGATGAAGCGGCTGTAGGTGAGGCCGTGCTCGCGCACCGCCGCGTTGATGCGGGCGATCCACAAACTCCGGAACTCGCGCTTCTTAACCTTGCGGTCGCGGTAGGCATATTGCAGCGACTTCTCCAGCCGCTCCAGCGCGATGCGGTAGTTGGTCGAGCTGCGGCCGACGAAGCCCTTGCTGGCGTCGAGGACCTTCTTGTGGCGGGCGTGCGTCGTGACGCCCCGCTTTACACGTGCCATGAGGTGCTACTCCCTGCTCAACCGAGACCGTACGGCGCCCACTGCTTGACGATGATGCCGTCAGCGTGGGTCAGCGTCTGGCTGCCGCGGTTCTGCCGCTTCATCTTCTGCGAGCGGTTGATCAGGCCGTGGCGCTTCATGCCAGGTCCGGCGAGCACCTTGCCGTTGGCGGTGATCTTGAAGCGCTTCTTCACGGAAGACTTCGTCTTCAGCTTGGGCATTTGCATCTCCTAAATTGGCCGCCCGCCGCCGACCAATCGGGACGCGCGCTGTCGCGGCCGGGCATGCCCCACAGGCCCGGCGCGCAGACAAGTGGCGGGGTATAGCTGGGGACCACCAGCTTGCCAATGCCCCGTTCCCACTCCCATACGGAACAAAGTCCTGCACGACGGGATGGATGGCTGGGATGATGCGGCGCCAGGCAATCCAGGATGCGATGACGCTACTGCGAGGCGACGCGCGAGCGTGCGCCGCCTCGCCCAGCCGAGCGCTACTTTGCGGTCGGGATGGTCAGCGGGGCGAACGCCCCGCCCATGACAGGCCTGGCGGCAAAGGCGTTGAACGAGCTGTTCGGGTCGTAAAAATCGGCAAACGGCACGCCCGATTTGGTGGTGTTGGCGTAGTTGTACACCTCGTCGATGATATCCTGGGCGAGCTTCGGATCGTTGGTCCCGGCGGCCGTCCATAGCTCCCAGTCCGCCTTGGTGAAAGTGTGCGGCGGATTGTCCAACAGTCGCGGGTCCAACTGGATGCCGGTCGGATGTTCCTGGGTCTTGTAGAAGTTGGCCTCCTCGGTGAGGATGCTTTGCGGGATCAAGTTCAACCCAAGCAGCTTGTTAGGATACAAGTTGTACTTGAGGCTCCAATAGCTGTCCGACTCGCCGGTGGTGTCGTCGCTATAGGCGTTGGCGGGTTCGCGGTATTGTAGCAGCAGATGGGTGGAAGCGCTGTTCTGCGAAAGCTGGACCCATTCGCCGATCATTGACTCCGCCTGGCTGCGATAGGACTTGGCGTCCTTGTGGTTGCCGGCGAAGTTCGCGATCTGGCTGAACGCGGCGACCGCGCTGATGCCTTTGAGCGCCAGGTTGACGCTGTGCGCGATTCGGCCGGTGAAATCGTCGGTCTGGTTCTGGAATTGCGGGTCCAGCGCGTTCGCGTGCTGGACGCCCGCCGGGATCGTCGTCAGGTAGTTGGCCCACTGGTGAAAAATGGCGTAGTGTGCGTTCGCGTACGTGGCCGCTTCCGTCTTGCTTACGCGCTGCATGTAGGCGTCGGCCATGATGAGCATGTTGGCCGTCTCCTCGACCGGCATGTTCTCGCCGCCGCCATCGTTGTGCCCGGTGGCGTTTGGATATGTGGCGCCGAGGTCGTGCGGCGCGTACTGCGCCGGCCACTGGCCCGACTCGGAGTAGTAGATCACCGGGGCAATCAGATAGCGCACCAGTTCCGGGTTGGTATACAGATACGCCGGCATCGACGGGTACAGCAGGTCCACTGTGGAGACGTTGTCGCTGCTGCTGATCTCCTCAAGGAACAGGTACGGGTTGTCGATGGTTCCGGTCAGCTCGGTGCCGCCAAACGCCTGTCGCAAGGTCAGCGCGGTCAGCCCGGCGTAGTGCACGCCGCCGAATGCCGTCGCGGCGTTGGTGATGTTGGTGTCGAGCGTGTTGGCGCGGGTGAGTGCCGCCTGCGCGTCGTTGTAGGCGAAGGCGAGCATGGCTTCGTAGGACGGCCAATATTGCCGCCACAGCGACGAGACGGGGTTGCCGAGGAAGTTGATCGCGGGGTCGCGGACATGGCCCAGCAACAGCGAGAACGGCGCTGTCGGCGTCGTGCCGACCGAGCCGAAGGCGTTGCTGAAGGCGAACACCGGATAGGCGTTGTTGATCGCCCGCGGCTGGTTGGTATCGTTGTAATTCAGCAGCTTGCCCGCCGAGACGAACTGACCGCGCACTGCGGCGTCGGCGCCCGACTGGGTGGTAAGGGTGCCGGTTGTCGCAGTCGAGAACAGCGCGGCGCCCCAGGAGGGATAGTCGTTGACTTGTTGGAATACGGTGGGAGAATTGGGTGTCACGGTCCAGGCTGAGAGCGTCCCGCCTTGGCTGCTGCCGTCGGCGTTGCGGCCGATGGTTTCCGGCGCCCATTTGATGAGCTGGTTGCTGTCGCCGTGCGCCCACTCGCCGCTGATATCGAAGTAGACCGAGACGGTGTGCGGGTTCCCGTCGTTGCTCTGCGCGCTGGTGATGATGTCGGAGAACGGCATACTGAGCCGCCGCAGGTCCTTGGCCTCGACCGGCGAGAGAAAGTCGACGTTCAAGGTGACGCCGGCGGCGGCGAAAGTGAACTTCGACTGCGTGGGCGTGGTCTCGAGCGCCGTCTGCGTCATGGTGCCGGGGATGTTGTTGGGCGCGCCCAGGAACAGGTAGGCCTGGTTGTCGTAAGAGGGGCAAAACTCCGGGCGATTAGGGTGATCTGCATTGCAAGCTGACGAGATCGGGCAGATACGGGATTGTCGGGCACGCTGGGACGGCAATCCTGCTGCCGAGATAGTCCCAGAAGGCG
>JAABUU010008184.1_pt1 | contig 10463 bp, 11 predicted proteins | sample 5559301 | NCBI WGS metagenome assembly JAABUU01 (sample SAMN10711884, study PRJNA513360) | rock metagenome | isolation source: Antarctica rocks | place: Antarctica: Victoria Land, Richard Nunatak white | reverse complement strand
GAAGGACGGTGAGTGATTACGCCGTGGGCGTTTGGGCATTTCTTGCTCCGATCGCAGGGCGTATTCGCTCTGCCGGTGGGCAAGGACTCCACTCAACGCTCAGTCCAGTTTTCCGGGGCCGGCTCTATGAACCTGTCCAATGCGTACGACATCATCCTCGTCGTCGCTGGTATCGTGCTAACCGGGCTTAGCGCATGGGACCTCATCAAGAACTGGGTCAAATTCGGCTGGCCGAAGCGCATTAGAGATGCGTCGGTGTCCTCGGCGGGCTGATCGTCGTAGTCGCGACATACCTCTCTTCAGCTCAAACCTCATTGCGAGCGGATGATATGCAGCTTCACATCGATGCAGAGCAAAAGCAGCTTTCCAATCAGTCACTGCAAATCGGTGGTCTTTCGGCTGGCGTCCAACCGCGGGACCTCAGTGAGCAACAGAGCAAGAAGCTGACCGACGTATTTCATGGAACATCGCTGCACGTCGATGTCCAGCGCTGCATTTCTGCGGAGAGCGCGGTTACTCTGTCGAACGACTTCGTAACGGCTTTTCGCTCCGCGAACGCAACCGTCGGCTACAACAACGTAACGAACAACGTGCATTCCCGGCATTACCGTGGCGGTGAACGCACGAGACAAAGTCACGCAGGATTTCGTGTCGCAGGCATTCGCGAAAGCTGGTATAAAGTTTCAAGGGCTTCCGGATCCCAATGCTGCTTCGGCGTCCATCGTAGTGTACGTCGGGACAAAGACAGCCGACTCTCTATGACTGAAGGCCCACGAAGTGGCATCTGTAATGAGACTTTAACGCGCCCCGCCGTATGTTCACGGGCCGCATCAGCAGCGCTCGCATTGCCGACCGTCCATATCGTTGACCTCACTACCGGATGTTTTGATTTTGCATCTCTCCGGGTCGCGCGCAGTCGTCAGCGCCGTAAGCGATGATGACGAGCACGTCCCAACCGCGCATAGCGCGGAACCGAGCACCAGCATCGATTGGATCTTGGACTGCACCAACACGCCCTTGAAGTTTGGTAGGCCGGGCGTTCTTGATTTCTGGCCTCACCGCTGGCCAATTTCGGATTCGTCACGAGACCACGCGAAGCGCACGAGTATCACGGCCAATCGCCAATGGCGCGCCCATGAGAACTGGGCAATGAGCTCGAGCAAGGACGCGTTCGGAAATACTCAAACCGGTCGGGATCTTCGCGTAACGTCCGATCACGATCAAATCGACGTCGCGCTCTCGCGCGGTCTGTAAAATTTGTTCGGCTACGTCGCCAGCTTTGAAGAACACATCGACCGGTACGGCTACAGGTCGTAATTCCTGCGCTATCTGTTCCGTCGAATCGATCGCCACCATGGCAACGGCCTGATGCAAATCGTCGACGATGACGTGTCGCATCGTCGCCTCATTCCACAACGGCGCGTCATGAGGCGGCCATGTGACGGTGAGCACAATGAATCGCTCGATCGCCTCTGGCCGGATCAACGCAACCGCAAGGCGACTCGCGCGATGGATTTCTTCGGAGCCGTCCGTCGTCAGCACTCGTGTCAAGAGACTGACAGGGCGGGGGCGGCCGTCTGGTACGTAGCTAGTTCAAAACATGCAGTCTTTCTACGGCGGTCGATCGGAATTGCGCAAGCTCGCGACGATCTCGCGGATGCGGCGCTCGATATAGCCGACTGACGATTCGCCCGCATTAGTTTCCACCCGTACCCCCCTTCCGAACTCAGAATCGGTGCTGGTGCTCGGTTCCGCGCTACGCGCGGTTGGGACGTGCTCGTCATCATCGCCTCCGGCGCTGACGACTGCGCGCGACCCGGAGAGATGCAAAATCAAAACATCCGGAGGACAAGGGGCCGGGGAATCAATCGGCGACGTCGGCACGGCAGTATTGTCAGACAACGGGGTGGAGACGCCCTTAAAGTCTGATGCGCCGGGCGAACCGTGTACACCAGCTATGAGCACCCGTTGGATCTCCGCGAGGGAACAGCGCAGCGCCGTTGCGATCGCGCGCAACGAGAGGCCGGCACGCCGCATTTCCGCGGCCGCTGAGCGACGTTGGCGCGCCGGGGCGGTATAATCATCGCGGTTCATACGCGAACGCCCTCGGGCGGCTTCACGGGCCCTCTGGCGCGCCTTCTCGCGCTCGCGCTGCGCCGCGATCCGCGCCTCGCGCAGGAGCGGCGGGACGTCAGCGCTATAGCGCTCCCAGACCCAGCGCGCCACGCTCTTGACGATGTGACCGACCTCGTTGGCCTTGAGCGGACCGCGCGGGCTCTCACTACCGACGTCGGCCGCGATCTGGCCGCCGCGATCGGCGACCGCGCCGCACCACGCCTCGTACGCGCCGATCCGCCAGTCGGCCACGGCGACGTATGCCCAGCGCCGCAGGCGATCGAAGATCTCGACGTTGCGGCCGATTCCGATCGGCGGGCTCTTCTTCAGCGCCGGTTCGTTGAGGTCGACGTAGCGCGCGAGCTCGTCGAGCGAGTACGGTGCATCGCGCCCGATCTTCGTGACGTAGGCGTCGGAGAGGGGATTGTGATGGAAACGGCCCGTGTAGGCTGGGTCGGCGCCAAGCGCGGCCGTGTACGCACGCTCGATCGCGGCCGCGTAGCGCACGACCTTGAAGCGACGAGCGTCGCTAAAATCCGTCTGCACCCAGGCGCCGAGCAGGTAGACCAGGTGCGCGTGACCGTTGCGAGGGTTCACGACGACGAGGTTCGGCGCCGGCAGCTCCGCCTCGATCCAGGCCGCCCCGCCGCCCTCGGTGTCGATGTCGAAGCGCAGCGCGGTCAGCCAGCCCGGCGGGTCCGGCGCGATCTCGGCCATCGAGCGCGCGACCTCACGCCGCTCGCGATAGGCACCGCGGCGGAAATCATCGGTCGCATGAACGCGGAACGGAAGAGTCCGGGCGAACCGCTCGAGGGCAGGCTGAACTTGACCGGCGGCTGACGCAAGCGCGGCCGTCGGGGCCTTTCCAACCGTGCTTGCCGACCAGGGACGACGGCAATGCAGCGACTAGGGTGGACAGGTCCGGGCCCATCCGCTACGATGAACACGGCTCGCCACCTATGGTGCGAAACCCGCCCCGGATCTCCCATCGCGCCAGTTTTCCAGGCCGGACGCGGATGAGAGGTGAGAGGGACGAGCCTCAGAGTGGCGCCGTCGGTTCCTAAGCCGGCGGCGTTTCTTGTTTCCAAGATTATAAATCAGCGCGGCGGCCTGTGCATGCGAGCCACAGGTGAAAGACGGGATTCCCCCACGTGAAAGACGGGGTGAGCCGAAATTCCCCCACCTGAAAGACGGGTTCGCTTAAATTCCCCCAAGTGAAAGACGGGTTCCGGCAAAATCCCCCGCCGAACGAGAAGCCACAGCTTAGGCGGAGAGCATCGTTCCAGGTAACGTCGATTGATTTCCAGGTGAAAATCGACCATACTAAGTCGTAGTCACCTAAACCCGGAAGTGCAGCTATGGCCGTCCTCGATCGCCCCCGCCCCATTGCGTTTAGCGTCATCAACAACGAAGGGCGTGTCGACGCCCGCCGTCTCGCCGACGCCATGGACATCACGATCACGCAACTCGCCGCAATCCTTGGGACAAAGCCGAAGAGCCTCAGCGAATCGCCGACGAGTCGTAAGATCCAAGAAGCGGCATCGAAGATCGTCGAGATGATGGACGATCTCGCGAACTTCCTTCAGGAGCGGCGCCTTGCCGTTTACTGGCTGCGCACAACGCGTGTCGAACTCGGCGAACAGTCGCCGCTCGACTGGCTGATGAAAGGCAAGCTCGAGGAGATTCGCGACGAGGTCACACGGACCGTTAGACTACAACCCGAGTAGATGCGGCGCGTCGACCGCTTCCGGGCGGTCTTTAAGACCCTCGGGCAACCTGCCCGGGGGTCTTCGTTTCGCGCGGTGCTGCTAACGTTTCAATCCTCGCCGATCAGCGCGATCGGCTCCCGCATCGCGGGCGGACGCTACAACGCCAAGGCTATTTTCGAAGCCCTTTATACCGCTGAGAGCGCGGATACGGCTCTGCGTGAACTCAACGTCGTCGTGCAAGTACCGGACGGTTCTTGGATCACCGTCCCGGCCGCGCCGCACATACTGTTCACAGTCGACTACGACCTATCGAATGTCGTTGACCTGACCGAACCCGACGTCCTGACCCAGCTCAAAATCGAACCCGCAGACTTACTCAGCAATTGGAAGCTCGATGTGCTCAGCGGCCGCGTGCCTCTCACGCACGAGATCGGCATTGCAGCGCGTCTTGCCGGCGTTGAGGCGCTCCGCGTGCCCTCCGCGCAAAACAAGACCTCTAAGAACATCGTCGTAATCTACGATCAGATGCTGACAACAAGCCGCATCAGGATTCACGACCCACAGGGATTCGCCACCGGCACGGCTACGGAAGTCGTCGGGGGAAAGACCAGCCGATTCAAGCCTCGCCGATGACAAGAACGCCTGATGGCGTTCGCGATAATTCCCACACCTGAAAGACGGGTTGTGCTCCGCTTGTGGCTCCCGTGGTGGACAGTTCACGACTTCAGGCTGACTGCGACGCGATATTCGAGCCACGGCTCGAGCCATTTGTAACGCGGTAGCAAATCGACATCTTCCACGTACGACCACGCCGCGATGATACCGTCGCGCCGCAACGTTTCGAGCGATTGCTCGATCCAATCACGCAATCGCTGAGGGTTCTTCCCTCGCTCGATCTCGCTGGCGGTTTCGATGAATAAGTTCCGCACTCGGCGCACGATTCTACCGCTCGCGTCGGCCTCTCGTCGTCGCTGAGTGAAGTAACGCGCCAACGTCTTGGCCGACGCGTCGCGCTTCGCATCGAGTTCGAGGATTCGACGCGGCGCTAGGACGTGGTCGTCCTTCCATCGGCCGAACCAGGTTCCCAACTCATACCTGATCGAGTGGATGCGATTTGTCGGTTCTTCGAGCGTGTAGCGCTGAACGTTCAATACGCGGTCCCAGTCACGAAGACGCTTCCGCTTCGTCTCCTGAGCAGGGGCCAGCGCTACGTACAATGTGTCGAGTTTCTTAATGGCATCAATGACGGCGTCTCGGGCCTCGACATGGTGGCCAGCAGCGTACGTTTTGCTGCCGATACCGCCCTTGCGCTTCTTCTCCAGTCCACGAGCCTCGAGGATCGCGTCGACATTGAGGGTGTGATAGCCCTCGGTATCCGTCGGATTTTCGATCGCGTTCGAGACCAACACATCAAGCACGTCTTCAACGACTGCGGACATACGTGCCGCGGCCGACCGGACTTCCGCTAGTTTCGCGCTTGTTGCCGGCGCGAACTCAACGCCGCCGTTACCGCCGAGCGGACGCATCTCCACTTCCGCGATGTGTGAGGCTTCTCGATGCATGATTGCCACTCCGCGTTCGGTGTCGTAGAGTGCATCGGTTCGCGCGTGCAAAACAAACGTCGATACGCCCCGACGCTCGATTCCCGCGATCGCCGCATACTCATCACCGACGATCGGCGGCGGTAGCGGCTGCGGACGTTTTGAGAGCGGCGGCTCATATCGAACCTCTACCGTTGCCGGCGGAGCTTCCCATTGCGAACTCGCGACAAGGTTGAAGCGCGTAAGCTCGCGTGCTCCAGTGTCGGTAGCAGCCTCCGCAAAAAGGTGCAGTTCTTGTGGCTGCTGCTCGAACCAGTCGCGAACGTGACTAAGATACACGTCCACGCCTGCGGCGGCGAAGGCCGTCAGAACAATCTCGCCGCCATAAGGCCGCGGAATCTTGAGCGTTCGGGGTTTCTTCAGCGCAGAGCCGGCGTCTGTGCCGCCACGCCGTTTTTTCATTAACGAATCATCGCGCTGGTCGGCGGTGTTCCTCTTCGCCGACATACTACGGAACTCTTGACACGAACTTCGGCGTACTTAGTTCTTTCACTCGGCCTGCTCCGGACCAAGGGACGTTGTCGCGGCGATGCGTTTGATCCACTCCTCGGGGTCGCGATCGCCTAGCTCGTCAAGCAGACGCAGACCAGCGCGTACAAAGAGCGACGGATTGCCGCCCTTTCGGATGCGGAATCCATATTGTCGTGCTTGCGAATCTGAATGTTGCAAAATCGCAAGATCCCGCGGTTCGAGCGTGACATTCGCCTTCTCCCACTTTGGCGAACGCACCGGACGCTCGGGTGCGCGAAGGGAACGCTCTACAACGGAGATCTTCTGCGGAGCTATCACCGTGGGCGAAGCCAGCGGTGCAAGATGTTCGGGGAGAGCAGTCGCTGCTTCAGCCGCGCGATTCTCCTCGTGCGCCGGCGCTGACGGAATTGGCGCGGTCTTGAGTCTTGACTCTTGAGGATTCCCGCTTTCGCTGAGGCCGGCGCCAGTTACCGTCACGGGCGCGGCGTTTTCTGCGGCATCCGTGACGGTCGCTGCGATCATCGAGCGTAGGCGATCGGAGCGTTTCGCGGTCATTCGGCCTCTACTTTAACGAGCCGCTCGATACGATCCGCGAGCGCTTCAAGATCCTGGACGGCCAGGAGATGCGCCCTTGACTTGGCGATCGCTGCGAGTGGCTTCGATTCCGTATACGCATCTTTGAAGCCGACTGTCAGATAAATGGGCTGGATCCAGGGAAATCGACCGGTGCCTTCCAATCCGGCCTGCACGTCGCGGACGAGTACTTCTCTCGGGTCGGCCTTAGTTATGATGGCGCCTGCGACGGATGGTTCTCGCTGCAAGAGCTTCGTAAGGCCGCCCAAGTATCGAATGAGCTTGCCTAAACCATCGATCGACTCTTTCGACGGCTCAACGACGACGATCACGTGATCGGCGGCGTACATAGTGGCCGTCGTAAGTGACTTTAAAGCCGGTGGGCAGTCGAAGAGAACGAAGTCGTAACGGCCTTCTACCGCTTCGGCAAGCTCCACGAACCGTACCATGAGCATGGGGCTCAACGTAAGGGCGATTTCTTGGTGGTTGAGCCGATCGAAATCGGCCCCGATTACGTCAACGCCATAGGCGCCGGAGTGCCGAATTAGCTTGGAAATCCCGTCGACGACGTCGGCACCCGATCCGTACCCAAGCACTTCCGCGGTACCTTCTTCCGTTTGCCCCAGTAGCGCAGTCGTGGCGGTCCCCTGTGGGTCAACGTCGACCACTAGGACCCGTTTGCCGCGCTGCGCGAGAGTTGCGGCTAGATTGATTGTGGTCGTCGTCTTCCCAACGCCGCCCTTTTGATTAATGATCGCAAGCGACAGCGTGTGTTGGAAGGAACCAGCCTCCGCTAAGAATTCCGACGCTTGAGTCTCGATTGAGGACACAAGTATCTTCATTCAAGCGTCTTGACTCTTGACCTTTGAAAAAGACAGCTAAAGAGCAAAACTATGGCTGGCGCATGGTCTTGAGTGCAGACTGGACCAGGCACCACACCAGCGCAGTTCCCCCACGAACCGACCGAGCTGCAATTGGGGCACGTCTCACATTGTAACGCTCGGTATTTGCACGAGTCACGAGTCAAGGGTCAAGACATTAGTCTACAATCGTTCGATTTAAGTCCGGAATGCCTCTAAGGCGCCAAAGGGCGTGGCATCATGCAGAGCGCCTCCACGCTTTAAAGGCGCGCACAAGGTTCATCACATACAGCGGAGCTTCGGGCGACAGCGTCCAGCCCGCAGGGCCTTGGGCAGCGAGCGCGTGGAGCTGCGCCCGCTCATTCGGCGGAAGAAGCTCGATCGCGGCAAGAACCTGCGTCCGTTCATCGGCCCAAGCTGCTCGTTCACAAGCTCTAACGAGCTCGGCTTGTTCGTCACGCTGCCGCTCTCGAGCCTCAGCTCGATCGCGTCGACAAACCCACACGACGTCCCGCCACCTCTGGGGATCCTCAACAACCCCCATGACGTCAGTCGTGCCACATATTTGGCACAGTCCTCGTAGCATCGTCCCACGCCGCAGTGCCATCGCAAGCTTCGCCCGCGCCGAGTCCGCCGCGCGGGTCGCCTCGTCTCGCAGAACGGACTCGTCGCGCCGGCGCGTTGCGAGCTGCTGAGCGTGCCGATCGCGGTAGCGCTGCACCGCTCGAGCGTGGCAGGCGAGGCAATGCCGGCCACCGGGTCGCGCCGTCCCGCGGCACGCCTTCGTGCTGCACACCCGCCGCAGCGAAAGCGGCTTTGGAAGCTCAATGTCTTCGAGGTCGTCGAGCTCGTCGAGCGGCCGGAACGGCATGATCGTGCTTACCGGGCGCAAGCGCGACCGTCCTGTCTCACACGTTAACGTCGTGTGCGTGCCTGAGAAGAATCCCTTCTCAGGCACGGGGACCGCGACCAATTCCGACGGAGAAGAAGGCATGAAAACGGCCGTGGACGGCTCCCAGGTCAGCCCGCTCGCCGGAAACGGCGCTGGCGGCCACGCGCTCGCCGCGATCGAGCCACTCGAAGGCGGCGGGGCGGTCCTCGCCGAGCTCGCGCGGGCCGTCGAACACGACCTCACGACGCCGGACCACGCGCCGGCTACCGAGCGGGCCTACGCCCACGACTGGGCCGACTTCGCAGCGTTCTGCGGCCGCCACGGCCTCGCGCCGCTCCCGGCGGCCCCGCAGACCCTCGCGCTCTATCTCAAGGCCCTGGAGACCCAGCGCAGCCGCTCGCCGGCCGGCCTCGCGGCCGGGACGGTCGGGCTCGCGCTGCCGACGCTGCGCAGGCGACTCGCCGCGATTGCTAGCCGCCATGCAACCGCTGGGCTCGAGACGCCGACGGAGCACTCCCTCGTGCGACGGCTGCTCCGCCGATACAGCCGCGCCCGCGGCACGGCCGTGCGGAAGAAGGAGCCGCTCCTTATCGAGCAGCTGCCGGCGATCCTGATGGCGATGCCGGACGACCAGCTTGCGACTCGTGATCGCGCGCTACTGCTGCTCGGCTATGCTGGGGCGTTTCGGCGGAGCGAGCTCGTGGCGCTCGACGTCGAGCAGCTGCGGTTTTCGAAGGCCGGGTGCTACGTCTGGATCGCGAGCGCTAAGAACGACCCACGAAAGAAGGGCCGCGAGCTCTTCGTGCCACGCCTGCCGGCAACGTCGACGAAGAGCACGCTCTGCGCCGTTGCGGCGCTCGAGCGGTGGATTGTAATTGTTGGTCCCGCGGGGCCGGTATTCCGAACGTTCGATCTACGCAAACACCTCACGACGACACGCCTCGACTCAGGTGACGTTCCGCGCATCCTTCGACGACGGGCGGCCGCTGCGGGCCTCTCTGGCGACTTCGCGGGGCATTCGTTACGGCGTGGGTTCATAACGAACGCCGCAAAGAAGAAGGTGCCGATCGAAAATATTAAGCGCGTGACCGGGCAGCGATCGAGCGGCATCATGCTCAACTACATTGCTGCTGCCACGATCGACGATGAGCCGCCGCTACTCGACATTATTGACCTATAAGGCTTTTACTGCAAGATTGTCGGCGCACGCGAAGCAGCTCGTCTTCACCGTCTGTGTCGGACTTAGCTCCCACAGAAACTAATACTTTGGTTACCACGTCGAGGACGACCTCAAAGGAGTTGGTGTCTAACGCCATTCGCTTCGAGGTCAGCCCGGTGATTCTGCACCCTTTGGCCCGCACGACGCCTCTCATCCGTCAAGAGATCGTCGATCTTTGTCGCCGCCGGGGAGCGGGTTGCCGTCGTCGCCCGACGATTTAAGATGAGCCGAACGCCCGTCTACTAAATAGCTCCGTCGGTTCAATGGCGGTGTGGGCCTCAAGGACCAGCGCTCGGCCACTGCGACGTATCGGGCTTGGGTTTCGCGGTCGACTGAGCGCAAGATCGAGCAGCTACGACGCAGGCGACGCCTGCTCGGTTGGCGATTGCGAAGCTCGTGGAGTTGGCTCGCTCGACGGTCATCAGGGTGCTCAAGCGCTTGGGGCTTGCACGGCTCCGCGATCTTGAGCCGCCGCGGACGGAGCCTAAAAGTGCAGACGCTGCTCGAGAATACCCTGCCAACCGGCGTACCCGGGTGAATGCGTGTTCGGCGTCGTCGGAATGCCATCGTACGTCGACCGTCGTACTTCGACGAGCGTACCGGAATTCGGCGTAACCGCGAACTGCGCTCCAAGAAATACCGTCCGCTGCGCATAGTCGACGTTCGTGACTCCGCCGAATCCGAAGCTGCCGCGCTGAGCGAAGCGTGCGATGCCCGCGGAGACGAGCGTCGACGCGTTGACCGCGCGCGAGATCGAAAACGTCGCCTCCGGCGCATCGTATGACGCCGCATCTTCGGGATGCCCGGCGGGCGCCGTGCGGTGAATCGTGTCTTCCACGAGATCGAGTGAAAACGTAGCGACAGCCGGATGCCATGCGGCCCAGAACGCGTACCGATGCAACCGTGCGAGCGTCCCTGCGTCGGCTTGCGGCAAGAAGATGCTCTCAACGAAACCGGTCTCGCTACCGGTCTCGAGCGTGTACGGCTCGACCTGGTGATAGTCCGTATATGCGGCACGGACTT
>JAABUU010008183.1_pt1 | contig 10463 bp, 12 predicted proteins | sample 5559301 | NCBI WGS metagenome assembly JAABUU01 (sample SAMN10711884, study PRJNA513360) | rock metagenome | isolation source: Antarctica rocks | place: Antarctica: Victoria Land, Richard Nunatak white | reverse complement strand
GGTAGGCAGCGCGGCGCGTCCTTCGGCGTCATCGTCGTCGCCAGCCATAGTCGCCGCGTAGCGCTGCACCGCGGTGGCGAAAAGGTCGCCGCGATCCGGGTTGACGAGGGTGGTGACGAGGGCATCGATGTAGGGATGAAGATCGCGGAAGCGCGCGATGTGCTCCGCGAGGCGCTCCGGTTGCGCCTCGTCGGCTGGCCCGCGTTCGCGACCCGCTCCGAGCACGACCGCGATATCATCGTAGCGGCGACGCGGGTCACGGACTTTGGCAGGGAGAAAGATCCCGTGAAAGAAGCGTAGATTATCGAAGAACACGAATGCGGCGCCCGCTTGGATGTCAGGGTGATAGGCGAACGGGGGAACATTGGTCGGCGTAATCGACTGGAGGGCGCGCAGATCGACACTCTGCCGCCGGCTCGTCGGGCTTTGCGTAAGGGTCGCCCTTTCCCAGGTGCGCAGCAACTCGGTGTATCCGGCCATCCAGGCGATGCGCAGCGGGTGCGTCGGCAGGACGACGAGCGTTTCCTCGCGCTTGCCGGAGCCGTCGGCGACGCGCACGAGCAGCGTGTCGATCGAGAGCGCCTGTGTGATCGTGGCGCGCGGCGCCCCTTGCGTCGTCAGCTCACCGAGCAGGTCGCGGTAGGACTGGGCGTAGCGCAACGCCGCGCTACTCAACTCGTTCGTCCACTCCGCCGCCTCGACGACGTTGCGCGACTCGTGCTTGCGCAGCCGGCTAAAAAAGATCTCGCGTTGTCGCCAGAAGGGGTCCCACGCGCTGTCGGCGGCCGGGAGCGCGACGACGCGCGCTGCCTTAGCCTCGATCGGGCTTATTTCGTCACCCTCGAGGATATAGCACCCACCGTTACGGGGCTCGGCAAGGGTACGCCGCTCAAGCGCGAGGAGCGGCTTGCTCAGCCCAACGTTGAGCAACCGGCGGCCATCGAGCCGCACGCTGAAATAGTCAAGATCTTTGCTCGACCACAGCGGCTGTGTCTCGATAAGCTCGGCGCGGCGCGATTCCAGCGCCGTCTCCAGTCGCCCATAGGCAATGCTGGGAACGGTGCGCCGGCTCACCGACGACGGCGTGGGCGGAGCCTCAATGTCACGCAGCAGGAACTCGTCGCTCCGCGCCACGATCGCATCACCCGACTCGCTCGCAACGATCGCGTTCCCCGCGGCGTCAAGCGCCGTCACCTGGACGCAGACAAAGTCGGCAGGGAGATCATCGACATCGAGGTCGAGCTTAATCGTGGCGCTGCGCCGGCCACCGGGGATCTCGCGCGACAGCAACTCAACGTCGTCCTCGTCGTCCGAGCCATCGTCGGAGGGGACGATCTCGACACGCCAATGCGCCAGGTTGTCCGGCTTGGCCGGATCGGTGTCCCAGCGGACGGATATCGTGCCTTTAGGACCACAGACGGCCTGTAGCGTCCCCCGCGGACCGTCCGGCTGCTGCAATTTACAGTACCGCTCGACAGCGCCATCGGCGGTCACGAACGGTCGAATTGTGACCGCGCGGACATCGCTGCGATCCTGTAGCGGGAAGACCCAGCGATCGAACGTCGGACCCTCCCCCGCTGCCAAGGCCCGCGACCACGCGCGCGTCGTACACGGCGCGGCTTGCGAAGAACGCAAGCAGTTGATCGCCCGTCGCCACATCGACGCCCAGCGCGGCGATGCGCTCACGCGCCGTCGCCGTCAACTTAGCCGGGCGCGTAAGTTGTAGTGCGGCGCGGCGGTTGGGATCGAGGAAGGCCGTGAAGTCGGGGCGCGCATCCGCGACGAGGCCGACGCGCCACAACTCCATCCCTGCACGGTCCTGAGCATCCTTCGTCGCTAGCGCGAGCACAGCCACGACGAAGTCGAGGAGCTGGTCGTCGCCGACGTGCAGCGGCCGGCGCAGCACGGCGCGCACATCGCGCACGAGCCGGCGCGCCGCGTCGGGGAGCCGGCCGAGCAGCCGCTGCAGCGCGGTCGCGTGCAGGGCACGCCCATCGAGCGGTGCGAAAGAGTTGACCAACGAGCTGTAGGCGGCGTCGACGGTATCACTTGGGACAAACAGGCATAGCCGCGTCTGCTTGCGGTTGCGGATCTCGATCGCCTCATCGGTCGTGATATAGGGCTCACCTTCCCCAGGGCCGGACGAGAGGATACGGACGGTGAAGGCATTGACATCTCCGAACTGTCGCTCCCGCAGCACCCGACAGACCGCGAGCGTTTCGTCGCGTGAGAGAAAATCGACGCGCGCAGTGACCGAGTTCCGTCGCCCGCAGCGCGTCAGCGATGGCGTCGGCAAGCAGTTCAGCCGTGCTTGCGCTCGCTTCAGCGGCCATATCCGTGTTTGTGTCCGTGTCCATGCGTGTAGTCATCGCCTTACACGTCCTGAAGCGCGGCACGCTCATCCGCGAAGGGCGGGCGCAACCGCTGTACGGTGAAGTCGTCGGAGAGATCGCGGAAAAGGCCCATCTGCCGTAGCCGTCCGAGCATAGCGCGCAGGTTGTCCCGCGCCGCAGCGGCCGCTTCAGGTCCAGTGTAGGGCGCTGGCGGCTGGTCGACCAAAATGCCGAAGCGATGCTCGAGGAAGCGCAGGAAGTCGGGTAGGCGAATAGCTGTTGGCCCCCTCTCGCCAGGCGCCGGTTGAGTCGTGCCGTCCGCGACCGACACTGCGGCAAGTTGCACGAGCACGGCGAGGAAATCGTTACTAGGGGCGTAGCGCCAAGCGCGGCGGCCACGGGTATCACCCGCGAGAATGCCGTGAGGCTTCGTCAAGCCGCCGACCCCACGGTACCACCCCATGTAGTTGCTGATTTGCTTTTGCTGACCCTCGACCAGGAGCGCGACCACACGCTCGACATCGGTCGTTCCCGCGCCGGCCACGGCGTCGAGCCATCCCAGGTCGTCTTGTATGCCACCGTCATCCTCCTCGTCGTCATCCGTGTCGGTGGGTCGATTCTCTGTACGGATACGGTCCTCGTCGAGCTGCGCCGCTGCCGCCAGCGCCGGCCCCAGTCGAGCGTCTTTATGGGCAAGGAGCAACCCCTGAAGGTACTCCGGGCCAGGGGCGCCAGTCGGGACGAGCGTTTCCACCTCGGCGCCACGAGTCCGCCGCGGACGTTCGATGTAGCCGTCGAGCTGACGCAGAAGGATAACTGACCCAAGGTATTTGGTTGTCGAGCCTCTATCACCCAAAAGTCCTAGAGCGTTAGGCGAACCTCACCGACGTTGAAGAAGACCGCGCCAGCATCGCCTCCGGGTGTTCGACGCTTCGAGTTCGCAGGACAGCAAGATCGCCCTTTCAATTTATGTCGAGTATAATCCACGCGGAGGGGGTTACCATGACCGATATTGCGGAGGGCTATACGGCGCTGTTTCGTACCAGCCCGTTCCTCGACCTCGTGGGTCCGTTCTACCAGCGCGAGGAGGGCGATGGCCTCGTCGTCGCGCTGCGCATCGAGGCGCGCCACGCCAACGCGCGCGGGACGGCGCACGGCGGCCTGCTCGTCACCATGGCCGACGTCGCGCTCGGCTACAACGCGGCCTACCTCGACCTGGAGAAGCAGCCCGGCGCCGCGCCGGCGGCGCTGACCACGGCTAACCTCTCGGTCGATTTCGCGGGCAGCGCCAAAGTCGGCGACTGGGTGGAGGCGCGCGTAGATGTGCAGCGCGTCGGCGGCCGGCTGGCCTTCGCCAACGCCTACCTTTACGTCGGTGAGCGGCGCATCGCGCGCGCCAGCGCCGTCTTCGCCGTCGCGCCCCTGAAGACGGCCAATGGCTAATACAGCTTGGCGTAAAAAAGAGAAGTTAGGCGAAGAGGCGTGCGACAGGGTAGGTGAAGCCAGGTACGACATTCTCCCCATCTAAGGTGTCATCGACATCCAGCACGGTCGGCTTGACGTCATCAGGACGCCACACGTCGACGTGTCGGCGCTTAGGCCACACGACCCACACGAGACGTGTCCCCCCTGCCAAATACCGCTCCGCTTTGGCCTTCATGCCAGGACGATATTGCTTTGGCGAGGCAACTTCAACGGCAAGGTCAGGAGCGAAGGGATACGCCTTCTGAGGGTCCACTAATGGCTCACGAGACGCGTCGTAGAAGCCGATGTCGGGGAGTAGGCCGGTATCCTTTTGCCCTATGCTCTCGAAGTCGTAGGGCTCGTCCGGTCCAGTAACCTGCCCCAAGCCGTGCTCCTCAACATAGATCGCAAGCCGGGCTTGCAGACGGACGGTGATATGTCCTGCTGTTGGTCTACTCCCTACCATGCGGACAAGTACCCCATCGACAAGCTCATAGCGCCATCCGCTGTCGTCGGGGAAGTCGAGAAACTCTGCCATAGTCATAGGCGGCGCGCCAGACACGGTTTCGGCCCAGGGAGCGATAGACTCCGGTTCTAGTGCTCGTAGAGCGGCGCTCATAGCTAAATTGTCCTCCGTTCATTGATCGTCGTCACCCCAGGAGTGGGTAAAGCTCTCGATGGGGCTCATCGTTGACTCTCCTTCGTTAGGCTCTACTCTAGTAGTCCGTCAGCCGAAGTCTTGACAGTCGCGGTGCGCCTAATCAGGGGCTGTCATCTGTTCAAAGAAACCTTGACGGACTACTAGTCCGTGCGGCGGCGCCTTGTCCCGTAGACTGTTCATGTGACGGCGATCGATATAGTAGGCTGGAAACGCTGTACGCATATCGTACCATGTAGGGCGAGTGCGCGTCACGCAAGCGTCAGTGGGCGCCTTGGTACAATAACGTGCAGGGCGGGATGATGGGACGTGAGGGCTACATACAAAGGAGTAGGTCGATGGATTTTGCATTGAGCGCGGAGCACGAGCGCGTCCGCGAAACGGCGGCGCGCGTCGCGCGCGAGGTGGTGGCGCCGCGCGCGGCCGAGGTCGACCGCACGGGGCAGTACCCGTGGGACTATGTCGAGGCCTTCCGCGACGCCGGGCTGCTCGGCCTGGCGCTCCCGCGCGCGTATGGCGGCTCCGAGGCCGGCACGCTGGGGCTCGCTCTCGCCGTCGAGGAGGTCGCCAAGTACGATAGCTCGGCCGCCTTGATCCTGCTGACCACGCGGCTCGCCACGTCTGGCATCCTGATGGCGGGGACGGAGCGGCAAAAGGAGCGCTACGTGCGCGGCGTGGCCGAGGGGCGGCTGCGTGGCTGCTTCGCCCTGACCGAGCCCGAGGCCGGCTCCGACGCGGCGCGCATCGCCACCACGGCCGTACGCGACGGTAACGAGTACGCGCTCAACGGCGTCAAGATGTGGGCGGGACAGGCCACCGTGGCCGACTTCGCCATGGTCGTGGCCAAGACGACGCCCGCGGCCGGCGCGCGCGGCGTCAGCGTTTTCCTGGTCGACCTGCCCAACCCCGGCTTCCGCATCGTGCGCGAGTTGCCTAAGATGGGTGTGCTCGGCGTCCCTGTCGTCGAGATCGACCTGCGCGATTGCCGCGTGCCCGCCTCGGCCCTGCTTGGCGAGGAGAACGCCGGCTTCAAGATGGTGATGCGCCACCTCAACGTGGTGCGCCCGCTCGTCGCCGCGCGCGGCGTGGGGCTGGCGGCAGGGGCCACGAGCTACGCGCTGGCCTACGCCCAGCAGCGCCGCACGTTCGGGCAGCCGCTGATCGACCACGAGGTCATCCTATTCAAGCTGGCCGAGTTGGCGATGCAGGTCGAGGCGGCGCGCCTCTTGACCTACCGCGCGGCGTGGCTGGTCGACCAGGGCGGGAGCGACCGCGACATCGCGCACCACCTGTCCATCGCCAAGGCCACGGCGAGCGAGGTGGCCGTGCGCGCGGCCGAGGAGGCGGTGCAGATCCTGGGCGGCTACGGTTACCTCAAGGATTACGTACCAGAGCGCTACTACCGCGACGCCAAGCAGCTGACGATCGTGGAGGGTACCAGCGAGATCCACCGCCTGATCATTGGGCGGGCCATGAACGATGGCCTGCTCGATTGGGGCTATGACGTGGAAGCGACCGGCGGCCTGCCCCACGACGCGGCGGATCGGGCGCGCCGCCAGGCGCTGCGCGAGGCGCATCCGCGCGAGGAACAACTAATGGTCGGCGCGGACTAAGTGGACTAAAATAGCGAGATAGCGAGATAGCGAGATAGCGAGAGGTAGGGAATAGATGACGATAGCTAGTCAGCCCAACGCGCCGACGGGCGAAACCGAGGAGATAAGCGACCCGTTCCTGAGCCTCAAGAACGGCGGCACGGAGATCCTATTGATCCGCCACGCCGACGCCTTACCCGACGCCGCCGAGGTCGTGCTCGACGGCGCCTACAATAGCCAGGCCCTGAGCGAGTTTGGCCGCCGTCAGGCGCGGGCGCTGGCCGAACGGCTGCGCACGATGACACTCGCGGCCATCTACAGCAGTCCCGTCCCGCGCGCCCGGCAGACGGCGGCGCCGGCGGCCGAGGCGCGCGGCCTGGACGTGCGCATCGACGACGGGCTGCGCGAGGTCGAGGTCGGGCACATCGGGCCGGACCTACCGCCGGGCACCTCGGGCGAGGACATCGCGCGGGCGCTACGCCGCCGCCTCAACGAGATCGCGGCGGTCGCCCTCTCCACGGGTACGTGGAGCAGCATTCCCGGCAGCGAGGGCTCCGCCGCGTTGCGCGCCCGCGCCACCGCCGTCGTCAACCGGCTGGCGGCAGGCTATCCGGGGCGCCGCGTGGCCATGGTCAGCCACGGCGGCACGATCAACGCCTACATCGCGGCTATGTTGGGCGTCGAGCGCGATTATTTCTTTCCGTGCGCCAACACCTCAATCTCCGTGGTGCGCGTCAAGGGCGCGCGGCGGCTGCTATTGGGATTAAATGACGTGGCGCATCTGCAAACAGCGGGGCTAATGTAAGCCTGCGACTGCGGTCGCATGGCAAAGGACGGACACTGCGGTGTCAACAACACCCGACCGCGGTCGGCGTTGGTGTGCCGTCGCAGGCTTGTACGGGGAGAGTCACATGAGCATACAGGATCTATTCAGGCTGGACGGTAAGGTCGCGCTGGTCACCGGCGGCGGCCGCGGCATCGGCAAGACGATCGCCGAGGCGTACCTGGAGTCGGGCGCGACGGTGGCGATCACGGGGCGGCGCGCCGAGTTCCTCGACGCGGCCGCCGCCGAGTTCAAAGAGCAGGGCTACGAGGTCCTCTCTATTGTCTCGGACGTCTCGCGGCCTGAGGGCGTCGCGGAAACAGTGCGCGGGGTGATCGACGCCTACGGCGCGATCGACATCCTGGTCAACAACGCCGGTCAGACCTGGGGCCAGGCCAGCCATGAGATGCCGCTGGAGCGGTGGCAGCAGGTCATCAACGTCAACCTAACCGGCGCCTTTTTGATGTCGCAGGCGGTGGGCTGCCACATGATGGAGCGTGGACAGGGCGGGCGCATCGTCAACATCGCCTCGGTCGCGGGCTTGACGGCGGGCGATCCCGAGGCCACCAAGACGATCGCGTACAACGCCAGCAAGGCGGGCGTCATCTCGGTCACCAAGACGCTGGCGGTGGAGTGGGGCCACCACGGCATCATCGTCAACGCCATCGCGCCCGGCTGGTTCCCCACGCGCATGGCCTCGGCCACGATCAACGCCAACCGCGCGCGCTTCGAGGAGCGCGCCGCGCTCGGCCGGCTCGGCGACCTCGACGAACTCAAGGGCGTCGCCATTTTCCTGGCCGCGCCGGCCTCCAGCTATATCACCGGCCAGACCATCGTCGTCGACGGCGGCACGCTGCTCTAGATGGATTGTTGATTGATGTCGCGGGATATCGACTACGCCGCCGCGTACCGCATGCTGCTCGACGCGGCGGCGGTCGTGCCGCACACCGACGCCGACGGACTCGCCGCCGGCGCCATCGCGCTGCACGCCCGTGGCGAGGGGGCCGATAAGGCCGTACTGCTCGGGCGCGGACGGAACCCCTGGCAGCCCGATGCGCCGCTCCCGCCCGGCCTGCTTGCCATCCTGGACTGGGGCGTGCGCGCGCTCGATCGCCCGGCCCTGTTCGTCGACCACCACGCGCCGGAGGCCGCGGCGGGACCGGGGCAACGCGTCGTATCGGGTTACGGCGCCACGCCGGAGGTCAGCACGGCGGCGCTGATGCGGCGCGTCGCGCCCGAGGCGCCGGCATGGGTGGCCGCGGTCGGCGCCGTCGGCGACCTGGGCGACCGCGCGTTCGAGCTGACCGAGTGCGCGGGTGCGCCCAAGACGGCGGTGCGCAAGCTCGTCCCGCTCATTAACGCGCCGCGCCGCCTGCGCGACGGGCCGGTGCGCGCGGCCCTCGCGCTGCTGGTGGAGCACGACGATCCGCGCCAGGCGCTCCGGGACCCGCGCGTCGCGCTGCTCGAAGCGAGCCGCCAGGAGTGGCGCGCGGCCTACGACGCGGTCATGAAGCTCGGCCCCACGGTGCGCGGCGACGTCGCCCTCATCCGCTTCTCCGCGCCGTACCAGATACACCCGCTCGTAGCGCAGGCATGGAGCCGGCGGCTGGCCCCGCGCGTCGTGCTGGCCGCGAACGACGACTACCTGCCCGGCCTGATCAGCTTCGCCGCGCGCGGCGGCGCTGGCGACCTACGCCGCCTGCTGCGCGACGCCCTGCCCGAGGCGCAAGGCGAGTTCGCGCACGGCCACGACCGCGCCACCGGCGGCGCGCTCACGCCGGAAGAGTTCGGCCGTCTGCTCACAAATCTGAAGTTGAACATTTAACCGGGTACTACCAGATCGTCGTGACATCAGAAAGCTGGATCTTGCCGTCTTTGCTGATGATCGGAGCGTTCAGGTACAACGCTGTCGCCGTGATAATACGATCCGGCATGTCGGGCACTTTCACCACGTCGACGCGCGATAGCGTCCTGGCAACTCGCAGGTCGAGCGGTACTTCGATGAACAGGCTATCTGGTTCCAGCAGGGCTGTCGCCAAACGGGTAAAGCTCTCGGCGGCGATCCTGCCTTTCTCGATCAAGTACACCATCTCGATCAATGTAATCGACGAGATGCCGATCTGATCGCCTTTGGCGCTGGCTGTGTCGATAAACGCTTTGGCTGTCACCGACAACCGTGGATTGGCATATATGTACCAGATAACGGTATGCGTATCGGCTACCCCGACGAACATCAGGCGATATCCTCGCGTGGGAAGTTTACCCACATCTCGCGCCGAACCTCTTCGATATCTTCGTCAGTAGGGCCAGGCCCAAGATCGGCGCATAGCCCGTAAAGCGAGCGCTGCGGCTTGGTCGGAGTGGACGAACCTACCTGTGCGTCGGACGTTTCCGCTAGCCACTGGGCGAAACGGATTTTTTCCTCGGGGGATAGCTTTGTCGCTAAACGCTTGACCTGTTCCAATGTCGCATCGCTCATTGTCGCCGTGTCTCCGTGGTGAATTAGTGGTTAGCGCGGGTAGATGATCAGCTGCGTGCAGCGGAACAGCGCGATGGCGCGGCCGCTATCCTCGTCGGTGACCACGGCGTCCCACACCTGTGTGGTGCGGCCACCGTGCGCCATGGTGGCCGCGCAGGCGATGGCGCCCTCGCGCGCCGTGCCCAGGAAGTTGCTCTTGAGCTCGATCGTCGTGAAGTTTTGCCCGCCCTCCGGCAGGGTGGCGAAGCAGCCATAGCCGCACGCCGTGTCGGCCAGCGCGATGACGCTCGCCGCGTGCAGGTAGCCGTTGGGGGCCAATAGCGCGCGGCGCAACGGCAGCCGCGCCGTGACCCGGCCCGGCGCGACCTCTATGATCTCCAGCCCCAGCAGGCCCGGCAGGAACCCCTCGCCGCGCTCGTTCAGTTGCTCCCGCGTGACCATCGCGTTCTCTTTTCCGTTATCCTGCTCGCAGTGTAGCACGTCTCTACTGGCAAATGCCGCTCAACCGGAGCCTGCCGGATCGCCCTCGGTGGGGCGGCGAGCGTCGACTTCCCCTATAGTGACCCACGGCGCGGCGCGCGAGTTGGAGCGGTTACGCCACACGTATCGCCGCGATAAAACCACATTCAACCATGATCCTGGTATTTAGACTATCCTGATACCAGGGGGCAACGGGTTTCTTGTGTCCACGGCATCGCCGCACATGTATGTCCTTAACATGCGACACTGCATAGTAAGGAGATCTACATCCATTATGGTACGATTGGCCGATTTCCCACAACTGCGGCTTCTTGCTTGGAACCGATCGTCCGCTGACGTCCTTGATGACCGTGAGGCGCTGGCGCTCTACGAAGCAAACTGGCGGTTCGTGGACCAGGCGCGTCTGAGCAAAGAGGAGCGCGCTCTGATCGACCGCCTCGTGACGAACGTCGGACGAGGCGTGCTCCTTGTTTAAACGGCCCCATCACCGACGCATCGAGACATTGCTGGTATCCTCTCAAAAAGTCGGGGGGGCAGGTATACTGAGGCCACAGAGTCGGAGCCTGACGGAGCGTGCATATGCTGGATGAGGTGGATCTGAGTGGGATCGCGGACCCCGAGGCACGGCGCATGC
>JAABUU010008181.1_pt1 | contig 10465 bp, 8 predicted proteins | sample 5559301 | NCBI WGS metagenome assembly JAABUU01 (sample SAMN10711884, study PRJNA513360) | rock metagenome | isolation source: Antarctica rocks | place: Antarctica: Victoria Land, Richard Nunatak white | reverse complement strand
AACAGCAACGTCATAGGTTCATCCATGCTCGTGGCCTCTGCAGCTGACGGTTGTGAGAGACAGCCAGCATGTCGAGGCCACGAGCCTCACCTACAGCGCGACACCCCCGTCAACTCCGAAGAGCCGCATTACCCGTACCTACCGGAGACGCTTAAGCGCATCGCTGACCGCAGTCCCGGCCGTTGACCAGCGTCAGGTTCTGCTTTAGAAGCCGGCCGGGCATTCTCACCCGTCACGGTCGCTGAGTCGGGGGAACGACTCCATCCAACATCCCTGGGCTTAGACACCAGCCAGCGTCGAGAAAACGCGAGCCCTCAGCTCACAGGACGAAGATCGTGTCCTGCTTCCCCCTCAACTTTGAAGAACCCGCAATGACCGGCCGGTCGGGCGCCGCCGCGTCTCACTTGGCATCGGGGCCGCGCTGCTTGGCGCTGGTGTGCGGGTCGTGGGGATAGCCGCCCTCGGTGATCGCCATGGTGACGATGCAGTCGGCCGGGTCACTGAGTGCGTCCACGGTTGGGCCGCGCGGCCGGTCACGCGCGGGGCTCACGGGCCGCTTCCCCCAGCAGAGGTTCGGTGCTTCCTGGGCTCAGCTCGCCCCTGTCGGTCGCGAACTGCTGTCCGATCCGAGACGCGAGGCCCGGGAGGGAGACCACCAGGATCAAGCCCACGAGAAGCCACGCAGCTACGGCATAGGGAAACGCGTTGTACGGGGCTGCGGGAACGGGATGGACATTGTTGTAGATGGTGTAGCCGACCAGGGCGAGACCGGCCAGCGGTATGACTATCTCGATCGCCGGGGCCTTGCGCGGTGTCGTGAAGAACAGAAACCGGATCGCGCCGGTCAGACCTATCATGTAGGCCACAAGCAACGCGAGGGACCCAATCGTTGCCGACCAGAAGAACACGTCGGTCACGCTCGAGGTGGCGAAGATTCGCATAGCGAGTATCGCGATCACCGTCACACTGAGCACCGCTCCGAGTGCCGTTGTGGGCACGCCGTCGCGCTTGCGCGCCTGTCCAAGACGCGGATGCAGGAAACCGTCTCGCCCCATGGCGAAGAGCAGACGTGATGCGCCGACCGCGCATGCGAGCGCTGAGCCGAAGGCGGAGATGCCAGCGCCGAGCGTGACGGTGTCACCTAGCCAGGAACTGACGTACGTGCGTCCGAGATCGCCCATCAGGGATCCTGAGCCGATGAACGCGGCGACGCCCTTGGTGTCTGTGCCGAATCCCAGACTCTCCGCCGACGTGGCGATGAAGAAGAAGACGCCGGCCAGGACGACCGATCCGAAGAGGGCGAGCGGGATGGCGCGACGCGGGTTGATGGTCTCCTCCCCCAACGTGGCTGCTGCCTCGAAACCAGCGAAGGACAGAAAGCCGAAGGTCATTGCGAAGAACACGCCGGACAATCCGACGCCTTTCGGTAGCGTGAAGATCGATGTGCTCAGCCGCTGCCCCGCAGGCGCGTGATGTGCGGCGAGGTTGATCAAGACAATGAGGGCGACGACGAGGATCAGAACCATCGTCAGAACCTCAACGAACAACAACACCCGCGTCGCCAAACGGGTCGGGCGGGACGCGAGATACCACACGCCGACGAACGCGACCGCCGCCGGTAGCAGCCAATTCGCTTGCCCCAAGGCACCCATGCTCTTGAGAAAGGTTGTCAGAAACAGTGACGAGCCAGCCAAGGTGGTGACCGTAAAGGCGATGTAGGTACCCAGGAGCAGCCATCCTGCGACGAACCCAGATCGTGGACCCAACGTCGCCGAGACGAATCCGTACACAGAGCCCGCGTGTGAGAAATGCTGACAGAGCCGGATGAAGGCGTATGCGACCAGCAGTACTGCGATCGTGGACAGCAGGAAGACCAGCGGAACTGCGCGTCCGACGTGCCCGGCCGGTGCCTGTGGATTGATGTTTGCCGCCATACTTGGCCCGAGTAGGGCGACCGACAGCCCTAGCGCGCCCCAGACGGAGAGGCTTCGGTGCAAGGATGATCCTGAACGCGCCTGCGTCTTGGACATGTGCGCCTCTCTGTAGTCGGTGGGGCCAGTGAGAGCTCTTGACATGCTCGGGATATACGACTAGTTGGACTGATGAGCCGTGGGGTTTTCGATGCCCTCACCGTGGCTGCCCGGCTTGTTCCCCGGTGTTCAGTCGGGAGGATTGGCCGCCGTCGACTGGCAGCGCGGCATCTTTGATGAAGGCGGCGTCGGTTGAGGATAGGAACGCCACAGCCGCGGCGATGTTTCGGCGACGTCGCATTGACGAGCAAGGGGTTGGAATGATGCTTGCCGATCGTGCGCCGTCCTCGCAGCTCTCGCCAGCTCCTCGGGTTCTCGAGGGATCCGATCATCTTCGGACGCAGGTCATCGACTGCTGCCAGCAGCCGACCAAGGGCGCTCTCGGCAAGCGATGAGGTCACTCCAGCTCCCTCGTGAGTGATTGTGCCGGCGGTCGTCTGCATCCCTAGGCTCTGTGCCCTGATCATGGTCGGCGATCGTGACCGGTGCCCTTTCGACCTCCTTCCCGAGCAGGAAACAACCAGTAGGGATACGCTGTCAAGGCCCGGAACGGAACACCTATTACGCTACGATCGAGACGTGATGGAGAGGCCTGCCAAGCCAATGGGTCCAGTTCTTCCACGGTCCCGGATACTCCGACCATGCCCGTAGGTCCCACCGTTGCTGACCGGCTACGGCAACTGCTGCCCACGCTGCCCGCGGCCGAGCGCCGCGTGGCGCGCGTCGTACTCGCCAACTACCCGGTTGCCGGGCTCGAGACGATCGCTCGCTTGGCCAGCAGGTCGGGCACGAGCGGCCCCACCGTGCTCCGGCTCGCCACCCGGCTCGGGATGGCCGGCTTCTCCGAACTCCAACAAATTCTGCGTGATGAACTCGAGGCTCGGGAACGGTCACCGCTCACCGCCTACGGACTTCAACCCGAACTCGGCGATGATCTACCGGCTTCCGCTGCAGCCATGCTCGGGCAGGCCGTCACGTCGTCGGTAAGTGCGGTAGAGCGCACCGACTTCGACCAAGCCATCGAAATGATGGTGGCCCCTCGGGCCCGGGTGAGCACGACCGGCGGTCGTTTCAGCGGCGTGATTGCCGAGTACCTGGCCGCGCATCTCCAGCAGCTTCGCAGTGGCGTGTCAGTCGTCCGCATGGCCGATCGCGTCCCCGCGTTGCTCGACCTGACGCGACGCGATGTCGTCGTGGTCTTCGACTTTCGTCGCTATCAAGCCGACGTCGTCAACTTCGGGCGCACGGCAGCGGCACGAGGCGCGCAGATCATCTTGATCACCGATCCATGGATGTCGCCCCTAGCGACCGCGGCCCGCCTGGTACTTACCGCAGAGGTTGTCGCGCCGAGCCCGTTTGACTCCCTCGTGGCATGCATGGCACTCGTCGAGACGCTCGTCGCGGGAATCGTCGCCGTCCAGGGCGACCAACCCCGAGCGCGCATCGCCCAATATGATCACTACTGGGCAAATCAGTACGAGACTGGTGGTAACAGCCGCGGCGCCGCAGGGATCGATCCCGACGGAGCCGTTAGTCCGTAACGCGCTGCCCGACGAGTCTGCCGCGCGGCCATCCCGGCCCAGGAAGGGACGCCGGGACCCAGCTATCGCTCGCCACAGCTCTCAGACGGCGAAGAACAAACATTCTGTCTCGGCATCTATCGACAGTGTCGTAATACTTGTTACGCTCGCCGGCACCCCTACATCGGTCCGTTGCGCGAGGAGAACCTCATGGATCCCGCTGAGTCCTTCACTCAGTACCTCGCCCAAGCCACCGTGGTCGACCACCACTGCCACGGGATCACGCGGGGTGAGCTCAGCAGTGGGCAGTTCGCCGATCTGGCAACCGAGTCCGACTGGCCGCAACCTACTGGCGGCGACGTGTTCGACAGCCCGGTTGGCGTGGCGATCCGGGCCCGCTGCGCGCCGGAGCTGGGAATCGCCAAGCACGCGACGGGCGCCGACTACCTATCCGCCCGGACCGCCCTCGGCAGTACTGAGGTCAGTCGGCGTCTGCTGCAGGCAGCCAACATCAGCACATACCTCGTAGACACCGGCCACCGTAGCGCCGACCTCCTGAGCCCGCACGAACTCGCTTCCATCACTCGGGGCCGCGCTCACGAAGTGGCGCGACTCGAGCCGATTGCGGAAACGATCGCGCGGGACGGTGTGGACGCAGCCGACTTCGCCGCCACGTTCGGTCAGCGACTCCAGGACGCACTCGGGACCGCGGCGGGCGTCAAGTCGGTCATCGCCTACCGCTGCGGCCTCGACTTCGACCCCGCCCGGCCCAGCGAGGCCGAAGTACGCCTCGCCGCCGACCGCTGGCTGACCCACTGCGCTAGCACCCAAGGCTGGCGATTAGATGAGCCAGTTCTGCTGCGCGCCATCCTGTGGGCGGCCGTAGATGCCGGCAAGCCACTTCAGATGCACGTCGGCTACGGTGACTCCGACATCGTCCTCAACCGCTGCGATCCAACCAAGATGACGGAGTTTCTTCGGGCCACAGTCCACACCGGGACGCCGATCATGCTTCTGCACAACTATCCGTTCATCCGGGAAGCGGGCTACCTCAGCCAGGCCTATCCACACGTCTACCTCGACACCGGCGCCGCTGTCGGCTACACGGGTGCATCTGCTCTCGCGCTGATCCGGCAGTCCCTTGAGCTCACACCGTTCTCGAAACTGCTGTTCTCTACCGATGCCTTCGGATTGCCGGAGCTCTACCTGCTCGGATCGCAGTTGATGCGCGAGGGGCTGGCCAAGGTGTTTGGGGCTTGGCTTGAGCACGACGAGATCTCGTTGCAGGACGCGCGGAGATTCGCGGAGATGATCCTGGCGGGCAACGCCACTCGCATCTACGAGCTGGCCCACGCATGAAGGTAGAGGGCGAGGCGCTACTCAAGAACCTCCTGGCCGAACTGCAATCCGAATTACCGTCCGCCGTGCAGCTCCGCCACAAGATTCATGCCAACCCGCACGTCGGCGGACAGGAGACCGTTACCGCGGCTCTAGTCGCCGACGCGCTCGGCGCGCCAGATGCCCCGTCGGTCACCGAAGGGCGAATCGTCAGGATCGACAGCGGTTGCGGGCCGGCGGTCGCGATCCGCGCCGAGCTGGATGGCCTTCCGATCGTTGAACTCACCGACGTCGAGTGGCGTTCCCAGAACGACGCGATGCACGCCTGCGGCCACGACGTTCATCTGGCCGCGCTCATTGCGGTCGCGCGTACCGTACGCCGCGTCGGGGGACCGGCCCCGCTGGTCGCGGTCTTGCAACCACGCGAGGAATCGGTTCCGTGCGGCGCCAAGGACATGGTCGAGTCCGTACCGCTTGCGCAACAAGGTATTGGCGCTTTCATCGGCGTCCACGTCCAGCCGTCGCTGCGGCAGGGCACGGTCGCGTGCCAGGGCGGCCCCGTCAACGCAGCCTCGGACGAATTCAAGATCACGGTCCGTGGCCGCCCCGGACACGGTGCGTACCCCCACCGAACCCAGGACTCAGTCGCGGCGGCTGCCGCCATCGTCGTGGCCCTCAACCAGCTGACCTCCCGTCGGATCGACCCCATGCATCCGTCGGTGATCACCGTAGGAAGCATCGGCGGGGGATCCGCCCCGAACGCGATCGCAGCCGAGGTCATTCTGAGCGGAACGATCAGAAGCTTCGACGAGGCCGACCGCTCGCAGCTGTGGCAGCTGGTACGCGACGCCGCGGAACTGACCGCGCGAGTCCACGGCTGTGCGGCGGAAGTGGCCATTGGGCTCGGAGAGCCCGTTCTCGTCAATAATCGAGCATTGGCCAAGGCCATGGGCCCGTTGCTCACCAGCGAGGGTATCGACCCCCATGGGGATCATCGCTCATGCGGAGCCGACGACTTCGCCTACTACTGCGCGCCTTACCCATCCCTGATGTGCTTTGTCGGCGTTGACAGCCCGGTCGGCATCGACCTACATCATCCGCAGTTCCTCCCGCCCGACCAGGCCGTTGCTGACGTAGCAGCCACGATGCTCGCCGGGTACGTGGCTGCCGCGCAGATCTTCGCCGATCCGACCGAAGGAAGCCCTCATGACGACTAACGCGCAAAGCGCCGCATTCTTAGCCGAGTCGGGTGTCAGGCTGCTCATGTGCACCTTCGTCGACAACGCCGGCATCACCCGCGTCAAGACCATCCCCATCGAGCGGCTGCCGTCCGCCTTGCTCAGCGGTATCGGCCTCTCTCCGGCGTTCGCGGTCATGTGCATCGACGATCACGTCACCTCAACAAAGGAATACGGCGGGCCGGTCGGCGACCTGCGCCTGTTCCCAGACCTCGACGCAAGCAACATCATCGAACCGGACGCCGGCCTGGCCTGGGCTCCGTTGGATCAATACACCCAAGAGATGCAGCGCTTCCCGCTGTGCCAACGCGACGTGCTGCGACATCACGAGTTAGCGGGCTCCGACCTCGACCTCTCCTTCCTCGTCGCATTTGAGGTTGAGTTCACCCTCTTCGCCGCTGACAGTCACACCCCGGCGCATCGAGGACCCGGCTACGGCATAGTGCCGTTCCTGCGGCTCGAGCAGTTCAGCCTCGATCTGATCGCCGCGCTGCACGCCGCCAGGGTAGGTGTGGAGACCTTGCATCCCGAGTACGGACCCGGCCAGATGGAGATCTCTCTGGCGCCCCGCATGCCGGTCGCCGCCGTAGACCAATACGTCCTCGCCCGGCTGGTCATCACGCGCACCGCCTACAAGCACGAACTGGACGTGTCCTTCGCGCCCATGACCATCCCCGACGAAATCGGCAACGGCTGCCACGTCCACTTCTCCGCCTTCCGCAACGGCAAGAACGCCTTCACCGCCGGCGACAGGGTGCACGGACTCACTCCTGCCGCCGAACACCTGCTCGCCGGCGTAGTCACTCATCTGCAAGAGGCCGCCGGCCTCTTCACACCCAGCGTCGCCAGCTACGAACGACTCACCCCGGGACGATGGTCCGGTGCCTACGCTTGCTGGGGTCTCGAGAACCGCGAAGCCGCCGTGCGGCTCATCCGCGGCACCCTAAGCACGAGGACCGAATCGGCGAACGTCGAGGTCAAGGCCATCGACGCCGCGTGCAACCCCTACCTCGCCGTCGCGGCCATCCTGGGCACAGCACTGTTGGGGCTCAACGATCGCCTCGAACTGTCCAACCCCATTGACCAGGACCCCGACGCAATCCCCGAAGATGAACGACAATCACGAGGCATCACGAGGTTGCCCACAACCTTGGCCGAGGCCCTCGACCTATTTGACGGATCGACGGCCCTTCGCGGTGTGCTCGGCGACGACCTCGTCGACTGCCTCGTCGCCGTTCGCCGCTACGAGGACGAAACCTACGGAGCCAAACCCGCGGATCAGCGTATCGCCCTTGTCCGAGCCCGGTACTGACCGGGCACCGCACACTCCAAATCGAGGCACGACATGCAACGCTCATTCTGGCTGCAGCAAGCACTTGGCGACGACGACCAACCGACACCGCTGCGCGGGAACCAACTCACCGACATCGCAATCATTGGCGGCGGCTACGTCGGTCTGTGGACAGCATTGACCATCAAGGAACTGGACGCCAACGCCGACGTCGCCGTCGTCGAGGCCGACGTCTGTGGGGCCGGTGCCTCCGGCCGCAACGGTGGAGTCGTCATGACCTGGTGGCCCAAAGTCTCCAGCCTCACCGCCCTATGCGGCGAAGCAGAGGCTATGCGCCTCGTTCGGGCGTCCGAAGCGGCAATCGACCAGATCGAAGAATTCTGTCGACAACACGCGCCGAAAGCTGAGTTTCGCCGCGGCGGCTGGTTGTGGACCGCAACAACCAGTGCGCAGCTCAACGCGTGGGACGAGGTCGTCAACCGCGCACAGAAGCTCTCCCCCGGCACATTCCAGACCGTCAGCACCTCCGGCGTCGCCCAAAGAGCCGGTTCCCCCCAGCACCTCGGCGGCGTCATCGAGCCGTCCAACGCAACGGTGCAACCCGCAGAACTTGCGCGAGCACTACGTCGCCGCGCCCTCGAGGTCGGCGTCCGCATCTACGAACAAACCAAGGTCGTACACATCGGGCGCGGGCCAACCGTGACGCTAACGACTCCCGACGGTGTTCTGAGCGCGAACAGCGCGATCGTGGCGACCAACGCCTGGGCAGCCTCGCTGCGCCCGCTGCGCAACAAGCTCTTCGTCATTTCCAGCGACATGATCATGACCGAACCCATCCCCGAGCGGCTAGAACAGATCGGCTGGACCGGCGGAGAGGCCATCACCGACTCCCAGACACTGGTCTGTTACTACCGCACGACAGCGGACGGTCGCATCGCATTCGGCAAGGGTGGCTGGTCGATCGGCTACGGCGGACGCATGCCCAAATCAATGCATCGCGACGCCGGCCGAGCCGCAATGGTGGCCCGCGACTTTCGGCGGTACTACCCGAACCTGCGCAAGACGAAGATCGTCAGCGACTGGGCCGGACCGATCGATAGGACGTACAACAGCCTTCCCATATTCGGCCACCTCTACGGCGACGCGAACATCTACTACGGCGTCGGCTGGTCCGGCAATGGGGTAGGGCCTAGTGCGGTCGGAGGAAAGATTCTCGCCTCGCTTGCGCTCGGCCGCGAAGACGAGTGGTCCCAGAACGGCCTGGTCGCGGCGACCGCAAAGTCGTTTCCACCCGAACCGATTAGGTTCCTCGGCGCGCACGCGGTCCGCGAGGCGATCGTACGCAAGGAGCAGGCCGAGGCTCTGGAGAAGCGACCGAACAAGCTCATGGTCGCAATCTCGGGGTTGGCCCCTACCGGTCTGGAAGACAAGTAGATCGTCGATCTCTGCTTGCAAGCCATGGCGGCCTCCTTGCATCGTCGAGTTGCTGACCTCAGTCCACATGGATGCCGTAACCGGGTCGGGTGGCCGGGGGGAGTTTCACCCCCCGGCTCCCACGGAACCGTGCGTGACAGTCTCCCGTCACACGGCTCTTCTCATCCAGGCAGCAGGTAGTGGCGCATCCATTGCCAGTGGGCGAAGCCGGTGGGGTTCGCGGCGATGAACCGGTCCCACCAGGCCCGGAGGCGTTTGTGTGCGCGTAGCCCCTTGTACTTCCGTTGCGCCCAGCGCGCCAAGTAGGTGTTGACGCGCAGGAGGAGTGGTGACAGCTCCGAGCGGCGGAACCGCCCGTAGTAGTTCATCCACCCGCGGATGATGGGGTTCATCCACCGGGCCAGATCAGCAGCGCTCGCCCCGGTCTGGCGGTGTACCCGCCAGGACCGGACCCTTCTGCCCATCGCGGTGAGGGCGGCTCGGCTGACCGCGGGCAGGAACGAGAAGAAGATGCTCCCGTTCCTGGCCTTGGCCATCCGGGTCCGGAACTCGTAGCCGAGAAACGTTAACGAGATGTGCTCGTGCTCACCTCGCCGACGGTCATCCCGGCAATACACGACCCTGGTCTTGTCGGGGTGGAGTTCCAGCCCGACCTCGACCATCCTCGCCGCGATCGATGCCCGTAGCTGTTCGGCGTGCCGCTGGCTGGCGGCATGCACGACCACGTCATCGACATACCTTGCGAACGCGACGCCGGGGTGTTCCCGGTCCATCCACGCATCGAAGGCATAGTGCAGGAACAGGTTCGCTAGCACCGGCGACACCGACGACCCCTGCGGGGTTCCCCGGTCCCGGGCTTGCAAGGTCCCATCGGGTAGTGCCAGGGGAGCACGAAGCCACCGCTTCACATACAGCACCACCCAGGCGGCGTCGGTGTTGGCCTCGACCGCCTTGATGAGAAGGTCATGGTCCACGGTGTCGAAGAACGACCGGATGTCCAGATCGAGCACCCAGTCGCTGCTCCAACACCGCCTGCGGGTCACCTCGACCGCGTCCAACGCCGAGCGGCCCGGTCGGTAGCCATAGGAGTCGGCGTGGAACTTCGGTTCCACCACCGCCTCCAACCGTCTGGCGACGACCGTCTGCGCGACCCGGTCCGCGACCGTAGGAACCCCAAGGACCCTGACCCCGCCGGTGGACTTCGGTATCTCCACCGCCCGCACCGGCGGCGGGAAGTACGAACCCGACGACATACGGTTCCAGATCTTGTAAAGGTTGCCCTTCAGATCGATCTGGAACTCGTCGAGCGACTGCCCGTCAGATCCCGGCGCACCCTTGTTCGCCAGCACCCGCTGATAGGCCTCCCAAACCTCACGCTTGGAAATCTCAAACGACTTTCCTGCTGTCATTGCACTGCTCACCCGATTCCTCCCGGACTTCCGGTTGATCGACTTCGCATTCCTCGGATGAGCCGGCCCCTTCGCTCCACACCCGTTACAGGTGCTTCGGCGCTACTACGAGCCGGTCCGCCGACACGCCCCGCGACGGTACTCAGCACCAGACGCATAGCCCGGTGCGCTCCCTCTCGCCAGCCCGCGGACAATTACCGGCTCT
>JAABUU010008180.1_pt1 | contig 10465 bp, 8 predicted proteins | sample 5559301 | NCBI WGS metagenome assembly JAABUU01 (sample SAMN10711884, study PRJNA513360) | rock metagenome | isolation source: Antarctica rocks | place: Antarctica: Victoria Land, Richard Nunatak white | reverse complement strand
ACGGCGCCTGCCGCCTCTTGCTCGACCTGCCGCGCGCGTGGCGCCCGCTGCTGGCCTGGATCGAGCAGCTGATGGAGGAGAGCCTGGGCAAGGGCGGCAAGGGTATTGTCGTCTTCGACGACCAGCCACTGAACCCGCGCGCGCCCGGCTATCACACGAGCGGAACCCTGCGCGTGCGTGTGACGCCCAGCGCCGACGCGCCCCCTGATGCGGATGATGACATCTTTGTCCTCGCCCAACCAATCCTAACGGACAGCGCCGATCCAGGCGAGCGCCTCGCGGCCGTGGCGGCAAGCTTCCTTGGCTGGCAGTTGTGCATGGCGCTGTTCGGCTACCTACACGACATCACGTTCGCGGGCCAGCCGGCGGTCGAAAACTATAAGGCGCGCGCCCGCGTCCTGCGGGCGCAAGACACGCCCCTACAAGTCGCTCAGGAGCAGAGCCATGGCGTCACCGACGGGCCGCTGACGCTGCTGGCGCCTCCGGCGCGGGAGGAGGTAGGCCCACCAGGGGACACGCCGGCCGCACGCATCGCGGACGCGCTACAACAGGCTGTCGCGGCCACGGGCAACCGGCGGCTGGGCTATCTCGACCTGACGATGAATGGTGAACTCCCCGCCGGCTGGACGCCGCTGCTGCACGACGCCGTGCGCACGCTCGGCCCCGCAGCGATGGGCGTGCCGGCCAGGCTGCGCCGCGCCCCGGCGGCGTACCACTCCACCGAGCAGGGTGAGATGGACGGGCCGCCCTACCTGGTCAGCGTGCGCCTCATCACGCGCGGCCACGAGGTAACCGTCCTCGGCGCGTACACGGATACGTTCCTACAGGCGCAGGCCGTGGGCACCTGGCAGGCCATGATCGCGCAGGGGCGCGCCTGCTTTCTGCTGATCGCCGACGAGAGTGGCGACGAGGCGGTCGACGCGCTGGGCCGGTTGTTCGCGGCCATAGCGGCGCGGCTGAGGCAAAGCGATTAGTAGACCACGCATCATTGTAGCCTGTATTATTCATGAACACCCGTTGTACCACAGAGACACGGAGACACGGAGATTTTTTAGGATGGCAGGGTTCCTTACCTGGCGGCCTACCTGGGACGTTGACCCCTTTGCTGCGCTCTCCGTGCCTCCGTGTCTCCGTGGTGCATAATCCAGGGTAGGAGTGTAACCGTGGCGGACGAGGCGACCGAGCCAGTCGAAGACGCGGACGATACGCCGCGCGGCGTCACGATTGACGACGTCGCCGCGGCCGCGCATGTCTCGACGGCGACAGTCTCGCGTGTGATGAACAATCGTCCCGTCGTGGCCGCGGAGACGCGCGAACGCGTGCTCGCGGCCATCGAGCGGCTACGCTTCCGGCCAAGCTCACTCGGCCGCAACCTGGCCACGCGCCGCACCGGCGCCATCGGGCTCGTCATCGCCGACATCACGAATCCATTCTACCCCGAGGTCGTGCGCGGTGTCGAGCAGACCGCGGCGTCTTACGGGACCAGCGTGCTGTTGTACGACACCGCCGAGGATAGCGAGCGTGAAGCGCAGGCGCTGCGGCTGCTGGGCGAACGGCATGTGGATGGCATGATTATCTGCGCGTCGCGGCTGCCCCCCGAACGCATCGCCCTGATCGCCCGTCCCGCTGTGCCGCTCGTGCTCATCAACCGCCAACTCACGCCGCCGTCGCTCGGCACGGTCGACGTCGATCAGGAAGCCGGCGTGCGCGCGGCCATGGCGCATCTCATCGCCCTCGGCCACCGGCGCATCGCCTACCTCGGCGGCCCGCCGGCGTCGCAGGTCCAGCAGCGCCGCCTGGCCGCGTTCCGCGCGGCGTGCGCGGACGCCGGGCTGCCCACCGACGGCGGCGTTGTGACGGCGACCCCGACGATCGTCGGTGGGAAGGACGCGGCGCGCGCGCTGCTACGAGGACGTCCCGGTCGCCGTCCGACCGCTGTGCTGGCCTACAACGACTTGATGTCCATCGGGATACTCATGGCCGCGCACGAGGCCGGCGTCGCCGTGCCCGACCACCTCTCTATCGTCGGGCACGACGACATCCCCATGGCGGCCGCGCTGCATCCCGCGCTCACGACGGTACGGCAACCTATGCGCGAGCTTGGCGTCCGCGCGGTGCGGCTGTTGTACGGCGACCACAGCGAGCGGACGGCGCATGACGCGCAGGACGCGCCCACGCTTATCCGCCTCCAGCCGCAGCTCGTGGCACGCGCCTCCACGGCGCCGCCGGCTTGAGGCGCCGGCAATGATGCCCCGGTGATCACCCTATCCCTTCACGCCGCCGGCCGTCAGCCCTCCGACCAGGTAGCGCTGGAACGCCATGTAGAGGATGACGACGGGCAGCCCGCTGATCACGGCCGCACCCATCAGCTGACCATAGAGGGGCAGGCCGCCGCCTTCCTGGGCCGCGCTAAAGACCTGCAGCTGCACGGACACCGTGCGCGTCCCCGGAGAGGTTAAGACGGTGGCGAACAGCACGTCGTTCCAACCAGTCAGGAACGAAAAGACCAGCGCGACGACCATCCCTGGGAGGGCCAGCGGCACGATGACGCGCCACAGCGCCTGGACCCGCGTCGCGCCGTCGACCAGGGCCGCCTCTTCGAGGTCCACCGGGATGGTCTCGAGATAGGAGACCATCAGCCAGGTCGCGAACGGCAGGGCGAAGGTCAGGTAGGTCAGGATCACCGCCGGGTACGACCCGATCAGCGTGTAGTGGATCACCTGCTGCACCGAGGCGAACAACACGAAGAGCGGCAGCAGGAGCATCGCGCTGGGCACTGTTTGCAGCCCGATGAGCGAGTAGAGGAAAGGGAGTCGCCCCCGGAATACAAACCGGGTCACGACGTAGCTCGCGCCGACGGCCAGGATGACCGCCACGACGCTCGACACGCCCGAGACGATCAGGCTGTTGAGCAACCCTCGCCCCAGGTCGACCGTGGACCACATCTGCCGGTAGTTGTCGAACGCCCAGTGCGACGGGATCAACCGCCCCGCGCCGGCCTCGGTGTCCGGCGTCACGGAGAGCAGCAGCATGTAGAGGACCGGCAGCAGCACGAAAAGGGACAGCACGACCGTCGCCGCGACGCGCACCGGCGGCGACAACAGTTCCTGTGGATGTCTGTGCGTTGTCATGGCGTCGCCACCCCCGTCTGGCCCAACCGCAACGCCCGGATATAGAAGAAACCGGGGATCAACATGATCACGAGCGTGATCACGGACATCGCGCCGCCCAGCCCGAAGTTGAATAGCTGGAAGGATGTGACATAGATGTTGAGCGGCAGCACGTCGGCCTGCGCCGGAGGCGGCGTGCCGAACATCACGAACGGCAGCGTGAAGTTGTTGAAGTGATGGAGCGTGGAGAGCAGCAGCGCGAGCCCCAGCACGTTACGCAGCTGCGGTAAGACGACCCGCGTGAGCTTTTGCCATGCGTTGGCGCCGTCGACCTCGGCCGCCTCGTACATCTCGCCGGAGATCGACTGCAAGCCGGCCAACGTCATCATGTAGATGAAGGCCCATGACGCCCACACATCGGTGATTACCATGGCCCAGAAACTATTGGGGCCGAGCAGCCAGTACGTGTTGACGCTGGCCAGATGTGTCGCGGCGAGCAAGCGGTCGATCGGCCCCGTCCCATTGAGGAACAGCAAGCGCCAGAGCAAGGCGGTGACGAACGTGGGCAGCGCGTACGGGATAAGATACAACGAGCGCACGACGGCGCGGCCGCGATAGGCGGTGTTGACGGTCAGCGCCGCCAGGATGCCGATGGGCGTGATGAGCGCGGTCGTCAACAGGGAGAACGCCGCGCTCACGCCGAGCGATTCCAGCGCCGACGCGCCGAGCACGTTGCCCCCTTGCAGGGCGGTGACGTAGTTAGTAACCCCAACCCAGGGCGCCTGAATCCAGTGGATCAAGGTGTACTGATTGAGGCGCAGGAAGCTGATATAGACGCCGATCAGGAAAGGGACGCCGATAATCAACACGAGCAGCGCGACGTTCGGCGCCATCAGCCAGAGCGGACGCTGGCCCATGGCGCCGCGACGACGGGAGGCGCGGCCCCTTTGTGCTGCCTGGGCAATGCCGGATGTGTCGGACCTAGAGGGTACGGACATGTGGCGCCTCCCTATACGGCCTACGACCCTTGCTGTATCTGCCCCTGCGCCTGGACGTTGGCCTGCGCCAGCAACTGTGCGACGTGGGAGGGATCATAGCGGCCCGTCGCCACCTCGTCCGCCAACTTGGAACTGACGCCGGCCAGCGTGACCTCGATCGGCCCCCACGCGCCGGTGAAGGGGGTGGGTGACGCGCCCTGCTCCGCCTTGATAAAGGCCGCGTCCGTCGCGCTCGCGTGGGCCAGCCCATCCGCCGCGGACGTGTTGGCCGGCAGGTCGCCGAAGTCTTTGGTGTACTGCAACTGGTTCTGGCTGGTGGTGAGCATGTTGATGAAGCGGTACGCCAGGTCCTTCACCGTGGAATATTCGGGCACCGCCAACATGTCGCCGGAGACAATCGTCGAGGCCGGCACGCCCCCCCGGGGCCGCTGTTGCATGCCGTAGGGAACCGCCGGCATGGGCGCGAAAGCGTACGCGCCTTTCACCGCCGACTTTTCGAGCGTGGGCACAATGGACGTGGTGGTCATGATGTACATGCCCACCTTCCCGCCGGCGAAGGCCCGCGTCACATCGGCCGCTTTCCAAGTCATGGCGTGCGGGTCGACGATGTGGTACGTCGTGGCCCAGTCAAACCAGAAGCGCACGGCCTGTTGCGCGGCCGATGAGTTTAGTGTCGCGGTCTTCAGGTCTTTCGAGACAAAATCCCCGCCCAGCTGGCGCGCGAACGTCCACCAGATCTTCCAGGGGTCGAACGTATCCGACGGGTCGATCGCCGCGCCATACACGCCCCCCGCGGAGTTGGTCATCTTTTTGGCGTCTTGCACGAACTGAGTCCACGTCTGGGGGGGCGCCGAGATGCCGGCCTTTTTGAACAACGCCGTGTTGTAGACCATGGCGAAGGGACGCATGACGAACGGCACAGCGATCTGCTTGCTCGACGAACTGCCGGACATCGTGAGCTGCTGGCTGAAGAACCTGCTCTTCCCCCCGGCCAACGCCCAGTCCGCCGCGCTGAGCGTGTGGAAGCTATTCGTGGACTGCGCCGTCGGGACGAACGTCGTGCCCACGGCAAAGATGTCGGGGCCATGGCCGCTCACGATGGACGTCTGCAGGCGCGTCTGCTCATCGCTGCTGCCGTTGAAGGTGTCCCAGGCGACTTTGGCGCCCGTCAACTGCTGGAACTGGCCGCTCATCTGCTGCATCCACTGCTGCTGCAGCGTCGAGTACACCAGATTCTTGCCAACAAGAACCGAGAGCGTCTTGCCGTTACCGCACCCGCCGCAGCCACTGCCGGCCGCTTGGGAGACCCACGCCCCGTGCGCCACGGAACCGTGCGCCACGGCGGAACCACGCGCGACCGGCGCGACGACGAGCGCCGCCGTCACCAACAGGGGCAGCCGTACGCCGGCCCATGTGATCTTACTAGCCATTGCTCCGTCTCTCTTCCCGCCACGACGACCATGGCGCTGCGCTTATAAAGTAGCTTATATGATGCCACTACGACGCCATAAACAAGACAACCCGCGAGGACCACGCCCGATCAGAGTCCGCTCACCCCTTTCTCCCTGAATGGCTCCTTGGGCGGCCCCTGGCGCGCCCTTGTTGTAAACGCTTGCGGTGTATTATGGCCCTACAGTAGCACACAACCACACAGACGTCAACCGCGTTACACGGCACCTTCGCGATCTATTGTAACCGCTTGCATCATTGGTTGACGCCAGCATATCATAATGGGGACATGGACGTAAAGTATGCACGGCGATAAGAGGCGAGTAGAGGGGTGAGGGGTATGGCGGAGAGACTGCGGTTCGGGATCATCGGGTGCGGCGTGATCGGGCCGACCCACGCGGAGGCGATCAGCAACGTACCCGAGGCGCGCCTCGTCGCGGTGGCCGACCTCGCGCCCGAGCGCGCGGACAAGCTGGCGAGCACGTATGGGGTCACGCTCTACACCGACATAGGGGAGATGCTGCGCAACGAGGAACTCGATGTCGTCGACGTCTGCACACCTAGCGGACTGCACGGCGAACACGCCTGCCAGGTCATGCGCTCCGGCCGGCATGTCATCGTGGAGAAGCCGATGGAGATCACCCGCGCGGCGATGGACGAGATGCTGCGCGTGCAAGCGGACACCGGCGTCAAGCTCGCCGTGATCAGTCAGCACCGCTTCGATCCGGCCAGCCAGCAGACCCATGAACTCGTGACCGACGGGGCGCTGGGCCGCCTGGTCCTCGGCAATGCCCACATCCCCTGGTGGCGCGCGCAGCAGTACTACGATAGCGGCGCGTGGCGCGGTACCTGGGAACTCGACGGCGGCGGCGTGCTGATGAACCAGTCGATCCACTCCATCGACGTGTTGCAGTGGATGATGGGGCCGGTCCGCACTGTCTACGCCTATACTGATACCCTGGCGCACCGCATGGAGACGGAAGACGTGGCCGTGGCCGTGCTGCGCTTTACGAGTGGAGCATTGGGGACGATCGCCGCGACGACGGGCGCCTATCCAGGTGTGACGACGCGTATCGACGTGTTCGGCGACAAAGGATCGGCTGTGATCGAAGACGACCGCATGGGCTACCTGCACCTGGCGCGCGACGACAGCGGTGAGGTCGGAGCCTACGGTATGGGCGCGAAGGACCGCGCACAGGCCGCGCCCGCCCCCGAGAAGGGCGGCGCGACGGCGGCGAACCCGGCGGCGCTCTCGTCCACGACGCACGCGGTGCAGATCACCGACATGATCCGCGCCATCCGTGAGGACGGCACGCCGCTCGTCGACGGCCACGCGGCGCGCCACCCCGTCGAGATTATCTTGGCCGTCTATGAATCGGCCCGTACGGGCAAAGAGGTGTCGCTCTCATGATCCGCCTCTCCGCCTTCGCCGACGAAATCTCCGCCGATCTGGACGAGCAGATCGCCGTACTGCGCGACGAGCATATCCGCTTTCTCGAACTGCGCGGTGTCTGGAATACCAATGTGCTCGACGTGTCCGACCAGCAGGTGGCGGATATCAAGCGCGCGCTCGACGCCGCCGGCATCGGCGTCTCCGCGATCGGCTCCCCCATCGGAAAGGCTCCGATCGACACTCCGTTCGATGAGTACCTGCACCGCTTCGAGCGCGCGATCACTGTCGCACGCGCCTTCGACACATCTTACATGCGCATCTTCTCGTTCTATCCGCCCACGTCTGATGGCGCCGCGGCCGATCCAGCCGCGTGGCGCGATGAGGCGCTGCGGCGCCTGCGCGAGTTGACCGCGCGCGCCGGCGCCGCCGGTGTTACACTGCTGCACGAAAATGAGAAGGGGATCTACGGCGACACGATCGCTCGCTGCGTCGACCTGATGCGCGGCGTCGACGACGCGCGCTTTCAGGCCATCTTCGATCCCGCGAACTTCATACAGTGCGCGCAGACACCTTTTCCCGACGCCTACGAGGCGCTGCGGCCGTGGCTGCGCTACGTCCACGTCAAAGACGCCCGCGACGATGGCAGCGTCGTCCCGGCCGGCGACGGCGCGGCGCGCTGGCCGGATCTCCTGCGACGCCTACGCGCGGACGGCTACGATGGGTTCCTCTCCCTGGAGCCACATCTTGCAACGGCCGGCCACGCCGGCGGCTTCAGCGGCGCGGCACTGTTTCAGCGCGCCTCGCAGACTCTACAAGGGCTCTTGCGCGACATGGGTTGGGAGTATGACTAGAGTGACGAGTGGCGAGTGGTGAGTGGCGAGTGGCGAGAACTAGTACCTTTCGCCTGAAAACATTCCGCATATTCGGTGGCCCGTTCCCCCGTGAGCAGCGCGAAGATCGAGGGTCTTTTCCGCGGAGCCATTTCCGTCGGACGGTACTAGTCACTCGCCACTCGCCACTCGCTACTCGCCACTTATCGGGAGGCTTAATGAAATATGCATTCAGTACGCTGGCCTGCCCCGCGTGGTCGATCGAACAGATCGTCGATGCGGCGACGCGGCTGGGCTACGACGGGGTGGAGTTGCGGCTGCTCGACGGCGAGGTCATCGATCCGCGGACGGATCGCGCGCAGGTGGAACGGACCGTCGCGCTGTGCCAGTCACGCGGGGTCGAGGTGTGCGCCTTCGACACCTCGTGCCACTTCAACCAGTCCGGCGCGACCGAACAGGAGCAACAGGTCGCGGACCTGCTGGCCTGGATTGGCCTGGCCCACGACCTACGGGTACCGCTGCTGCGCGTCTTTGGCGGCGCCAACCCTGAGGGGGACGCGCCGGTCACGGACGATGAGGTGAACGCCCGCGTCGCGGCGGCGCTGCGCCGGGTCGCGCCTGAGGCCGAGCGCGCGGGCGTCACCGTCGTGCTCGAGACCCATGACGCCTTCTCCTCGGCGCGCCGCGTCGCCGACGTGCTCAAGCACGTCGGTTCGTCACATATCGCCGCGCTGTGGGACAGCCACCACCCCTACCGCATGGGCGAATCGCCCGCGGACGTCGTCGCCGCCCTCGATGGACGTATCGCGCATGTCCATGTGAAAGACGCCCGCCGCCTTCCGTCCGACGGAGCGTGGCAATTGGTGCTGTTGGGCGAAGGCGAAGTGCCGGTGCGGGGCCAGTTGGCGGCGCTGCGCCGCGCGGGCTACAGCGGATACGTGGCGGTCGAGTGGGAAAAGAAGTGGCATCCCGAGATCGCGGACCCGGAGGTGGCGCTGCCACAGCACATTGCCTGGCTCCGAAACGCGATGGCCAAGGATGCGGCGTCGTAGGGGCGTATGGTTATACGCCCGATGGTCGAGCGTGGGCGTATAACCATACGCCCCTACGCCCCGGCGATACGCCCCTACGCCCCGGTGGTTAAAAGCGGCGACACGGGAGAAAGGACTAACAACGCACGATGGGAAGACCAGAACCGCCCAACCCCGGTAGCGTGGTCATCGGGTGCGGGGTCATCGGCGAGGTGCACGCCAACGCCCTGGCCGAGTTGGCGCGGCGCGACCGGGGGCGGGGGCGCCTCGTCGGGGTCGTGGACGTCGACCGCGCCAAGGCCGACGCCTTTGGGCGGCGCTGGGACGTGCCCGCGACCGACGCGCTGGACGAGGCGCTCTCGTGGCCTGACGCGCGCATCGTCCAAGTCTGCACGCCCAGTGGCCTGCACGCCGAGGTCGGCATGCAAGCCGCGCGGGCCGGCGCGCACGTCCTGGTCGAGAAGCCAATCGATGTCACGCTGGAGCGCGCCGATCTGCTTATCCAGACATGCCGCGACGCCGGAGTGACCCTGGGCGTTGTCTCGCAACATCGCTTCGATCCGGGGTTCCAGGAATTGCAGGCGCTGGCGCAACAGGGCAGCCTCGGCCGTTTGGCACTCGGCGAAGCGCGGGTCAAGTGGTATCGCAGCCAGGAGTACTACGCGAGCGCGTCCTGGCGCGGGACGCGGGAACTGGACGGCGGCGGCGCCCTGATCAACCAATCTATCCATTATGTCGACCTGCTGTTGGCGCTCTGCGGGCCGGTGGCGCGCGTCAGCGCCTACACGGCGACCGCGGCCCACGATCTGGAGGTCGAGGATATCGCCGCGGCCGTACTGCGGTTCACCTCAGGCGCGACCGGCGCGATCCTGGGCAGTACAGCGGTCTTTCCGGGCTTCCCCGAGCGGTTGGAGATCAGCGGGAGCGATGGCTCGGCGATCCTTGAAGACGGCGCCCTGACCTACGTCGCCACGCGCGCCATGCTCGGCGATATCGGGTCGCACGGCCGCCCCGGCGCCGGCAGGCGGCCGCCCCCAACGCACGCACCAGCGCCGCACGAGCCACCCTACGGGGGAAGGCACACCGATCAGATCACCGACTTCATCGACGCGGTGGTGACGGGCCGTCCCCCCGTCACCACGGCGGAGGCGGGGCGAGCGGCCCTCGCCGTGGTCCTGGCCGTCTACCGCGCGGCCGCCACACGCCGAGAGGTCACGCTCGACGACACAGGGCCCGCCCTCACCCCCGACCCCTCTCCCTAACGCGGGAGAGGGGAGATTGAAACCGACAACACATCGTGAGAGGAGAAAACACATGCCCATATATCGTAGTCTCGGGCGCACGGGCGTCCGGGTGTCACCGCTTTGCTTGGGGGCCATGAACTTTGGCAGCCCCACACCCGAGGACGAGTCGCTGCGCATCATCGACGCCGCGCTCGACGGCGGCATTAATTTCGTCGACACGGCCGATGTCTACAACACTGGCGAGAGCGAGCGCATCGTCGGCAAGGCGCTGAAGCAAAACGGCCGCCGCGACGAGGTCGTCCTCGCCACCAAAGTCAACGGCGAGATGGGGCCGGGACCCAACGACCGCGGCATCAGCCGCTACCACATCATGAAAGCGTGCGACGACTCGCTGCGCCGCTTGCAAACCG
>JAABUU010008179.1_pt1 | contig 10471 bp, 17 predicted proteins | sample 5559301 | NCBI WGS metagenome assembly JAABUU01 (sample SAMN10711884, study PRJNA513360) | rock metagenome | isolation source: Antarctica rocks | place: Antarctica: Victoria Land, Richard Nunatak white | reverse complement strand
TTGGTCTCAAAATGCGCTCTGCCCACCTCAACAGTCTTTCCCTTGGCTCGCTCCTCCTCGTTGGTGTCCATGATGTAAGCCATGTACCAACTCTCCCTGTTCTTTTCCTTAGCTTCCCTGCAGTCACAGGCTGAGTGCGTGGGTATAACACCTTTCAGGCTCTTCGCCATAAGTTTGCTTGCTGTGGATTGAGCAAAAGATATGCTCTCATTACTTTTGTGCAACATGTTGCCAGATGGATTGAGGGAGCATGCTGTGTATGCATGTGTGAAGGCTCGTTTCTTGCATGCTGTGCTGGAAGTAGCGCGTGTCATTTCAGACGCTGCATTGCCCTTGCTTCCCCTTCTCAGCATGCTGCAATGGTTGACAGCCCAGTTTGAAATGAGCTCCTTGCAGACATGAGGCTGTGCAACTGACTGCTGCAATTTGTAAACATCAGCTTGGCTATGCAGATGATAAGCACAGCAATTTTGCAGTCAGAACATCTCAATTCTACACGCAAACACTGCTCAACAGGGTTGTATGGACGTGCGTGATGAGACAAGCCTGAAGGCAGTCTGGTTTGTGTACATTATTTCACGCCAGACTTTTGCCTGTAAGGCAGTCATGACAGTACAAGACTCACTTTTCATACTTCTGTATCGTTCGCTCATCTACCCCACCCTGCATCACAACCAAACAAAGACATTAGTGTATATGCAACTGAACTACCTGCTGCACGCAAGCAGGTAGCGTGGCATATGCTACAAACCCGGGGTGATAGACACATGCATGCAGGCTGTCCTGGAAAGCTGGCTTAAATTGCATACCGTCAAGTACAAGATCTGTCCTCCAATAGTGGATTTGCCAGCATCAACGTGACCTATGAAGACAATGTTCATGTGCTCCCTGCAGCAGTGTCAATCTCTGTCAGCAAATTCCACATTCATGCCTATGATGGGTTTGCCAGAGCTGGCAGACAATATGCTAGCACATTGCATCACACTGGCCATCAGCATGTGCTATATTAACACATTGCCATTGACAAATGATTGCTGAGGCATGCACAGCTGCAGCTGCAAGCATTCAGGTCCTCACACACCTGTCATCCTCTTTCGCAAGGTCTGCATAAATCTTTGACAACTCCGTCTCCCGCTTTGCCCTATCCTCTGCTGTTTCTGTTTCCTCTTCCTGCTCCATGTCATCATGCTTGTGTGCAGCAGCAGCAGCTGCTGATGTGGACGTGTCAGGCGCTGGATTGCTGGGCGACGGGCTGGGTTTGGAGACTTTCATATCTGCCACATCTGCTGTGACTGACTCAACACTTGATTCTGCATGTTGCATCAGAGCGACTGAGACCCTGCAACCATTTGATAGCAGACAGAGGTAGAAGTTGTTCTCTAGTGTTTGAAATACATGCACACCTGCTGTTGCTGAAGATGCATCAGCTTCCTGCATGTGTTCGTCGTCATGCTGAGCTGGAGTGCTTGCAGAAGTCACAGGGGTGTCCCTTTCGCTGGGAGGGTCCACCTGCATCGGCTGTGCATCTTGCTTATGATCGGCAAAGCCGTTTGTGTCTGCATGGTGGGGCTGCTGTTGTTCGTGAGACTGAGCGCCAGAAGGCGCTGAGCTTTCTTGGATAGGTTGTGCGGGGGCTGTGGTTGCCTGTGGCTTGGGAGCAAATGACGGTGTGAATGTACTGGCTGATGGATTAAAGCTAAAGCTTGACGCATTGGGGTTGAGGCCTCCTGCCGGAACTTTGCGCTCAGCTGAGGCTTGTGCATGCGGCTGTTCGTCAATATCCTCCCAGGAGTCAGCCATGGCGTTAAGGCTAAGCCTCCTTGGCTGCACCAATCAAGCTGATTGCAGCTTCCTCGGCAGGTGAGTTCTGAGTCGCGGTCTTCTATATGCTCCTGCTTCCAACCGAGTCTGTGCGGCCCTGTGTATAGGTTCCCTTCGCATGGACAGACAAAGACCTAACTCCGGAAGCTTCGCACGGACGGACTATGCGGCACCAAAGTCAACGGTACACTTGATCAGTCGGATCGGGCTGTGCGGCAATGCCAGACATGGCTAACGCATTGCTGGGTGCTTTTCCAGCTGGTGGTGCACATCGTGTGATATCACAGAGACAACATTCACCGTCTCACCGCAGATCCCATGGCGTTACCACTATCTGCAGTTCTGCCCGCGGTAGCGCAGACGATGTATTTTTACTTGACTACGGTGCTGGAAACGTACGCAGCGTGAGGAACGCGGTCAAAAGACTTGGGTATAACCTGAGAGACGTGAGCCATCGCTTCCTCAAGTCTCGTACCTGCTCGTTAAGTCTCGTACGTCGCACAGCCTCAACGTTTTCTCAGGTGCAACACGTTGATGACATATCCAAAGCATCCCGCCTGATCTTCCCCGGCGTTGGAGCGTACGGACAAGCTATGGACCGACTAAAGCACCTGGGCTATGTAGAGGCTCTGAGGGACTACATACAGGTAGCTACGAACTGGCACTGTAACTCAACACCATGCACCACCCACCCTTTGTCTGCAGCTGGCAGCACGTTGCAGCAGGAATCAAGTCAGACATCGAAACCCACCACGCTGTTTCAGGCGTGCATTTTGTCCATGCTCTTTGTGAATGCAGTCTGGAAAGCCATTCTTGGGTATCTGCCTTGGGCTTCAGCTCATGTTTGAAGGCAGCACAGAGAGCGGTGGGGTGGAAGGTCTTGGCATTGTACCTGGCGCTGTCAGCGAGTTTAATCGCCTAAACGGATTGCCAGTTCCTCACATTGGATGGAACAGCTTGCAAGAGAGGTAGACCCAGCGTTTCAATGCCATCATTGTTTTGCTGTTGTCATACTGTGATGATGCTCTCTGTGTGATCAGCAATCTGTAGCATACATAACGTTGACATGTGCTGCACCGGTGACAAAAGCTGGAGTGTGCTTTGTATGCTGTAGATGTTTTAGTTGTGATCTGCACGTCTGTAGACCTACTGTGCCTGCTTACTTGCACAGCACAGATTAAGGACTCACATCAGCTGTACAGATCTGCAATGGTGGTGCAGGCAACAGTCCAGGCTGCTAGCAGATAACAAAGGCCAGCGATTCTATTTTGTACACTCCTACAGAGCAACACCCTCTGAGCACAACAAAGATTGGGTGCTTGCATCCTCTCATTATGGAGAGGACTTTGTAGCAGCACTGCAGAAGGGCGACACCTATGCAACCCAGTTCCACCCTGAAAAGAGTGGAGCAGCAGGGCTGGCACTGCTGAAGATTTTTTTTGAGTCATACACAGAAGAAGAAGCAGATCCCGCCCCTGTAGTGCGTCAGCTTGAACAGCAACATGTCAATGGTAAACTCATGCTGTCTTGCCACGCCACATTTCCGTGACATAGCAATCAGTATTGCAGCATGCACTGTTGCTTGGATAGACAGTGCATGCTTTTCTCTAAGAGCAGTGACTTACAGAGATACAACCATACTGCATACCAGCTCATGTGATGAGAGAGGTTAATCTTTCACTCCCTTGTTGCTGACAGCAGCGCCTGAGCTGCATTGTGCAAGTCAGCCTGCTAACATGGTTAAACTGCACGCAACACAAGAGTCACGATACCTTGCAGTGAGTTGAGTTCCATGCTGCTGCATCTGCAGGCACAAGTCAAGGTCTTGCAAAGCGTGTCATAGCGTGTCTTGATGTGAGAGCCAATGATGCTGGGGACCTTGTAGTCACCAAAGGGGACCAGTACGATGTAAGAGACAAGGGCACAGCTGCCAATGATGTGCGCAACCTGGGCCTACCTGTCCAGCTGGCTGGCCGGTACTTTGTGGAAGGAGCAGACGAAGTCACATTCCTGAACATCACTGGCTTCAGAGACTTCCCCTTAGGGGACCTGCCTATGCTTGAGGTGAGTTCAGTGTCCACTCAGAAGCTTGTGATCATTGGGCTGCATAAATGCGAGCTTGATGTCGGTGCCTGGGAGGTGCTTGACTGTATGCACCATCGCAGAGGCTGCATGTGGCTGCAAGTATTAACAATGGCCTCTGCTTCCTCGCTACTTCCAGCTTGTCATGATGTTTCACTGCTTGTTGATTGCAAGCGACTGCAAGGCAAGCCGGTCAGAGCCGAGTCGTGCTTGTATAGTGTGACTGTATCATGTAGGCATAACCCAGTCAAATCATTTGCGAGACAGGCTGGGACAGTAGCCAGCATGTGCATCTGTTCACTTGCTGCAGTGTATCACCTCGTTGGCAGGCCTCTGACAGTCAGAGCTCTTTTTGCATGTCACGGAACAAGCCAGTTACAACACCCTTAGTTCAAAGTGATTTGTTGATGTTGGGCATGGCTTGACCACGCTCTACTTTGGTGTAGGTTGTGAGGCAAGCTAGTGAGGGGGTGTTTGTCCCATTGACAGTTGGCGGTGGCATCAGGGAATTCACAGATGCAGACGGCAAGCATTGGTCTGCTCTGGAGGTAGCTTCAGAGTACTTCAGGTCTGGGGCAGACAAGGTGTCCATAGGCGGGGACGCAGTGTTTGCTGCCGAGGAGTACAGACGCACTGGCCAAAAGACAGGCACCAGCAGCATAGAGCAGATCTCCTGGGTACGCCCGAATCAGCTTTCTTTTCTGCTGTCGTGAGCCTGCTCAAACCTGGATTGTGCTGGCTGTTCGAATCTTGATCTGCAGTGGCAACTACATCTTGTTGCAGACAGCTCAATGCAGCTTGGTTTACCTCGTCTTAATACCATTCCAGTGTCAGCATGTGTGACGGGCAAAGCCCATGCTGACAGCTCATGCTGTATTTGCAGCATTACGGAGCACAGGCAGTCGTGGTCTCAATTGACCCAAAGCGAGTGTATGTAGCAGACCCAGCGCAGTGCTCCCACAACACAGTGAAAGCAAAACAGCAAGGCCCAAATGGTGAGGAGTATTGCTGGTATCAGTGCACAGTCAAGGGAGGTCGCGAAGGTCAAGACCTTGATGCAGTCCAGTTAGCACAAGCAGTTGAAGCACTCGGAGCTGGAGAAATTCTGTTGAATTCCATTGATGCTGATGGTGCTTGCAGCGGCTTTGATTTGGAACTCATACAAGCTGTGTCAGATGCTGTTACAATACCTGTCATTGCCAGTAGTGGTGCTGGGTCCCCTGAACACTTCAGTCAAGTGTTTAACAACACCAAGGCGTCAGCTGCTTTGGCAGCTGGCATATTTCACAGACAGGAGGTTGCTATTAGTGATGTGAAGAGTCACATGGCAGCTGGTGGCCTGCCCACAAGAACTTGACACTGAATTAGTTGGTGGCAAATGTGCTTCAAGCTATTGGTTTCTGCTGTGTTTCGTTGGTTTGTTGTTGCAGCTTGAGCAACACAACAGAGTCCCAAAGGATCGCAACTTCTTGTGCGCACACGTGTTGACTTGAAAGTGCAGCGTTGCAGTCTTGGTCATTTATCTCGCTATGCCCAGCTAGTCTCTGTGTGTTCTTTCGTGTGGAGCCTCCGCAGAGACCTCTGATACAGGAGAGCAAAGCTTCATGTCATGCTTGAGTTCAGCCTGCATGCATATGCCTGGCTGATTGATAACAGCATGATGATAGCAGAATTGAGCTGTAACTATTTGCAAGGCATCTTCAACATTCTCACGATGCAGCTCATCTGAGCTGCTCACATGTCAGCTGCTCTCATCTTTGCTGCTTATGCAGCCCCCACGCAAGTCTTTGTAATATGACTGATGTACGTCCAGGATCATGAAACAAAACATCATTTGGTTTGGCAACGCTGGCTACGAAAGTTGTGGTCAACGCGCTCTCAGGCTTTACCAATTGGTAATCTGAATGTGGTATTTCAAAGAGACTTTGGCACAGATTTCACCGACGCACCCATAGCAAGCGTTACGTTTGCTGCACGCGCTAATAAGCATCTGCACGTCTCGTTTGTCGTATCAAACTAGTGCACTGTAGTGTAATACGGCAAATATGCAAAAGCTTGACCGGAAAAGGCAGCAGCTGCGCTGCAGACGAGCAAGTCTCGGGCAGCTCTTTTGAGAGCGGACTGACGTTGTGCGCTAATTCGGCTGTCGTACACCCTTGGCTGCAGCCTGGACTCGCAGTCGGTGCAGTCGTTCCTCGTGGCTGAGTCAAATAGGAATTATTGCCAGATGTGAGTCTGGAAGCAAAGGTCATACTGTGTCTGTACATAATACGTACGACGCAGCAAACACATACCCTCACGTACGAAGAAGTCGTGTCTTGAGTTCTGTGTCGAGATCGCAACAGTGTACTACAGTCTATACCGTACCTTGAGGCGATGTGCTTCAGGCAGAAAAGAGGGATCTCGAGCCCGCGGCTGCCAGGGACGAGTTGCTGCCTCAAGCTCTTCTCACCGTATTTGCACTGAGAAGTAGTATCCCAGCCAGTAAGCAATGGCACAGTGGTATGCTGTGGGGCAGCAGTACTTCCAGTCACAGCAGCAGCTTGGCCAGCTGCCAGATATGCCATATGGTGCCTTGCCCCACCCTGCTTACTTGGCATCTGCAAACTGCCATGCACCTTACGCTTATGGGGTCGTTCCCATGGCTATCAATGGCATGCCACAGATGTGGATGCCAGTCAAATTTAATGCTGCAGCAACGCCCTACCCTCAAACCTTTGGCCAGATGCAAGCACAGCAAGCCTTGAACCTTGGTCAGCAGATCCCCTTTCGAGAAGCACCTCAGCGCCGCGCTCCAAGCAGGCGCGCTCCTGATCATGATCCCTTACAGATGGCTTGGCCTAACAGCCCTGCGGACCCTCAACCCAGTGGTCGGCCCCACAGCACCTCTGCAGGCTGGGATGCACAAGCTCAAAGCAGGCACAACAGTTGGCACACAGCCTCACACAGCAACGCCAGTCCGCCCGGAACTCCGGCTGCTGGAGACTGCAGCAGACAGTTTGCACAGCTGTCCCTCTCAGATGAAGCAGCATCCTCACACACTCCTGCCTTCCCAGGAAGATCGGACACCTCTGTCACCAGCTCTGCACCAGCAGACACAGTTGCCACTTCAGAAGCAGCTGGATCATCCGATCATGATGCAGCTGATGACCTGAATGGGCAGTATGGCAGCAGCCCAGCACAGCAGGCTCAACAGGCCCTTGTGGTTAAGAAGTGTGAGAATGATGCAGTGATGGGAGAAGCAGCATGGCAGTGGTTGATAGAGGGCCTGCTGAAAGATGTCATCTCCAAGCTGCCGCAGCACTGCCACAAGCGCTGCCGCCTGACATGCAAGCGATGGCGCAACACACTGGACCTGCACATACAGGTACACCTGCCGAGACTGCCGTTTCTGCATGCAGACCATCAATGATGCATCAGTCACCCAAGGCACCAATGTCTGTCATCAGTGCAAGCTTGCCTGCTGCTGTTTTCATGCATCAAGTGCAGCAAGCTCCAGCTTGTGTTGTGGCCTGGAGTGCTGTCCGCACATCCATCATCACCTTCCTAGTCTTCCCATGCTGTGCCAGTCACAGCAGCAATGACATCACAAAAAGCCTGCCCGAGATCTGCAGTAATGCCCTTGTTGCAGGAGCTAGCGCCAAGCCATGCTCAGATACATGCCACCCTCGACCTGTTTCCAGGCCTCACTGCTTTGGACCTGTCAGGTCTGCATTTCTGCACCAGACAGCTTGCTGCAAGTTGAATGCATGCCGCATTGGCACCATGCGCTTTGTCTTCTGCTGAAAACTGCGTGTTGATGTCTTTGCAGCAGCAACTGCGCATTGCCGCCGTGGGCAGCATACACTACATACTCTGGACAGACGCTACATTGCCTGCACTTTGAGCTGCACAGTCTTGTGATTGTCAACCATGCATGCAGTCTTTTTGCTGCTGTGTGAGTGTGGACATGCCCAGCCACAAAGCTGCTGAGCAGTACAGTATGGGTGACTGCACAGGTTGCCAGAACGTGCGGAACAGGAATCTGGCGATTCTGAGCAAGAGTGGGCTGAACTTGAAGAAGCTGGCAATTGGGCACGCCTCCCCCATCTCCTACGGCAAGCCCCGCATCACTAACCAGGTCTGTGCTCCCTGCTGTGCTTCATCTTCCCAGCTGTGTTTGCTTAGCAGCTGCAGAGTACAACATGGGTCTCCACCTTCAAGTGCAACAGAGAGAATCACAACTGCTCATGCGCTGCTGCCATTGACTGCTGCTTGTGATGTCCTTGCTGGGCAGCAACATGGGGCATAGCATCAGCACTGTCCACAATGGTACTTGCGAACGCATCTACCTTGGCCTGCACCAAGAAGTGTGCACTCCATGTCATGTCACAAGCGAGCACCACAAGCAAGTCATAGGTCTGCCTTCATAGCAACAGCTGCCAGCATGTCATCTGCCAGAGCACTTGTAGGTCTTCAACAGCTACAACTCAACCAGTTTGTTGTATGCCACTTGCACTCAGCATCCCTGTGCATGATTGAGTCACCTTTGTATCACAATTGGACCACCTTCGTGTCTTGATCGAAGCACACTTGTATCATGACTGGAGCACCTTCTCTGTTGCCTGCAGGCGCTGCAGAGCATTGCAGAGTTCACAGGCCTGCGGCAGCTGGTGCTGGCAGACTGCAGCGCAGTGACAACAGGGGGCCTGGAACAGCTGAGTGGCCTGGTGGGCCTGCATTACCTGGCTTTGCTGCGCTGCCCCAGGGTGGGCGACAAGGGCATGACTGTGCTGCACTCCCTCACCTGCCTTACCTACCTAGCCCTCACCGGCTGCACTAAGGTCATGCTCTCCCCTGCCTGCCTGAACATTACACACTGCCTGCCTGTCAGCATGCCTGCCTGCCTGACCACTACACGCTGCGTGCCTGCCTGCCTGCCTGCCTGCCTGACCACTGCACAATGCCTACCTGACCACCATCAATTGTCAGCGCATTAGGAAGTCATGGCCTCCCTGGCCATGCACATCACTTGCAGCCAAGAGGCTGTCAGGCAATGCTATCAATGGTAGGATTTATTCCAAGCGATGCGGTCGCTGGTTGGCTTCATTGTCCTGCTCAGAGTGCACTGTCAAGCGCATTGTTACATTGCAAGCTTGCATGATGTAATGCCTGGCAGCATCACAGAAGTTTTGCAACAAGCAGGCAGATTGCGCAGTTGATCTGTGCATCAGTTGATGCTCAACGAGATGACAAGGAACTGCCTGATGGCTTGTGTGGATAATGTTCAGCTGAGCGGAACGTGTAGAATTCTAGCCGGGCAAGCAGACATAGACATGATAGAGTTCATTTGCAAACACAGAGCTGACTGTATGCAGACTGAGCATACGCAGACTCATGGCCATATTCGCAACAATTGTATGGGCATTACACACTGTGTCATGAGGTAGCCATAACCAATACATAGGCCGTGGCTGTCAGGCCAGAAGCAAGTGGCAACACAACATGGGATGATTGCAGGTGGGAGATGGCAGCATGAGGTGTGTGAGTGCAGTATCCAGCTTGCAGTCCTTGGTGCTGGGCTCCACCAGGGTCCAGGATGCTGGCCTGGCGCTGCTGACAGCCCTGCCCGCCCTCACCAGCCTGTCCCTCTTGGCTGAGGGCATCACGCAAGCCGGTGTCCTGGTAAGGCCCCACCTGTAAGGCAGTGCAAATGCTTAGGGAATGGTGATCATCAGAATAGCTTTACCAGAAGATGGTACGAATGCTCTGGGCATGGCAACAGCCGGGTCAGCTGTCCGTGTTTGAGCTGACAGCATAGTGCATGGGAGCAAGTGGGGGCCTGCCTGTGATGTTGCAGGTTGAGCAAACACTTCTGTCAGCAGACAAGCCCCTGCTCAATCACTGGCTGCTCGAATTATTCCCACTTGCTGCTCCATTTTCAATGTCAGTATCAACATCACTTATGGTCTTGTTGGTGGAGACTGTATGCACCGCTAGGCTCTGCCTACGCACCCCAATAATTTTCGCAGGCTCTCATGCAGCTCACATTTATGATTCCTGCACTTTGCTTGCCTGGCAGGCTTGAAGCAGCTTGACTGCGCTGCAGCCCAAGCATGGGACTGCTGTCTCAGCTGTAACGGACCATCAGGCAATCATACATGTCAATCAAATGCAAAGCTTGAGCAGCAGCATCGTCTTACAGTCAGCGCAAATGTGCCAGTGCAGTCGCTCAACTCCAGCACACGTGTTTACAGAAGAGCATCAAAGGCTTCAAAGACAACACTGTGTGTGCAGGCGTTGAGCAGTATGAGAGGGCTGCAGAGTCTGGGGGTGAGCCAGTGCAGTGGGGTGACTGGGGAGGCCCTGGGGCAGCTTCTACCAAGCTTGCCTGCCTGCACCCATCTCAGCCTCAACTGCCTCCATCTCACAGATGATCACCTGGACATCTTAGTCAAGGTGTTGCCCCATGCTGCCGCATGCCCTCTGGTTTCTGCGTAACTTTTTCAGCCTGCAACTCAGCTCTTGGTTCATTGTTTGTCTGGATACATGCTTACTGCGTTTGGACAAGATTGTGCATGTGGCACGA
>JAABUU010008174.1_pt1 | contig 10476 bp, 8 predicted proteins | sample 5559301 | NCBI WGS metagenome assembly JAABUU01 (sample SAMN10711884, study PRJNA513360) | rock metagenome | isolation source: Antarctica rocks | place: Antarctica: Victoria Land, Richard Nunatak white | reverse complement strand
TTAAAAGAACATTTAATGTCTATCATTGCAGTCTAAAATCAACAGTATCTTTCTTCTTGCTTTCAGCAAACTTTACAACATAATTTTTAATGATGCACTTAAGATCTAAAGCTTAAAGCTGATACTGCTTTATGATTTTCTCAATATAGCTTATAAAGACTCTTATTTGTTCTCAATTCATGAATTTATTATATCTATCTTCAGATAGTAACTTGAGATCAATGTAGCTGTAGCACTTGCATTCTTATATATAAATATAATTGATGAATAACTTTACACTGATGAAAGCTTTCTTAGAAGTTATTTATTTATCATTAATTAAGAAATTAATTGCTGTTTAACTGTAAAGATAAATATCTGTTTGTGCTGTCTGCACTTAGAACTTTATTAATAGTTATGTCTCTTTAATTATGATGTGCACTGAGTTCTCAGTGATTCAGATGATTCTTTTAACAACATCATTTTGAATTGATATGTAGAACATTATGTATTGCAGTGTAATGTTAAAAGACTTGCATCAGTCATTTAAAGTGAACTTTAACTTTATTTCATTGTTGCTTTATACAGCAAGAATCTTTACATCAATTTAAAATTTAATCTTTAACTGTCATTCTTGCAGTGTCTATGAGATCTTATTATATCACTTCAGCAGTATTGTTTACATCTTTCAGAAGTGATTATCTATTATTTTCAGAAAGTATTGATATTCATTAAATAACAAGAATAATGAATTACATATATCAATAAAGACAAGAATGAGAATGTTTATCTTTCTTTTACTTACAGTGTAATCTTACTTATTGATGAACTTAATTAGAGCACAAATCTCATACATATTCTTGTTGTTCTCAATGATAAGAATTAACTTTTTAAGAATTGTCATCTTGTAAAGATTACACAACTTTGCAAAATCAAGATGAACAAATTATTAATGTCAAAGTCTGTAAGTCTTAATCTTTCTGTTCAATGACACAGTGTCAACATCTGAGAAGTTAATCATAAGATTATACTTATAAGTCTAAATATACAAGCTTATGTCTAAAGCAGTGACAGAAAAGACAGCCTTTAAATGTAATGTGTATACTGCAGATATCAGAGCAAATTCATTAAGACTTTTTACAATATACTTAACTATATAGACTTTGTCTCACTCTGATGCTTCTATTATAATCTTGCTGTGCTTATTACACATTTAAAGACAGTATTAATTAAAGCTTTTATACAGTTTCATTTTGCACATTCACTTTTCTGACAAAAGATTAATCTTAAGTTTAGATACATAAAGTGTTGAACTCAGTCTTACAGAATTTTCTGATCTGAATTGTATAATGATTACTTTACAATAGTGTTACAGTCTTCTAAGCCTAATGGCTAAAAGCTATAACTCTAATGGTAAATCTATGATATGAGTAAAAGATGAGTGAATGTAAGAGCTACAATGACTACTTAAATAGTAGCTAAGTAACTCACTAAGGCACATGACTGAGTTCATGTGACTAAATGGCTAAGTAGACTATTCACCTAATAGGTGAAGGTGGTGGCAGTGAGGTAAGCTGTAATCAGGTGATAATTCTGACAAGTGTCACAAACAAAAGAAACTGCAATGCTTTCATCACTATGTCTTTATTCAAATAGTCTGTGCTCTATAGGCTTGAAAACACAGTGATGATGATGTGCTTATGAGGCAGCATTGAGATGTTATGATTAAATGACTTGATGATGATGTGATAGTGAGGTGTCTTGAAATTGATTTGATGATAAGACATCAATGAGATAGTAGTGTGAGCAAAATGCTTGTGTAAGTCATGAACTGTTAGATAAGACTTTGTGCTGTAAGAAAAAGATGTAGTGAGCTTCTTTTATATAGGTATGGAGTCTCATGAAGTCTTTGTGTCATGATGAAAATAGTTGTATAGGTTGGTGACAGTAAGGTGTGGTATGATGTTTGTGTAATGATTTGATGTAGTATCTTTACATAATAAGATAAGTGATAAGATACTTAAGGCTGTCAAAGCTGACAATTTGCCTTGTTGTAATGATGTTTTGACTTGAAATTGACTCAAAAGAATGGTGTAATTGAGTCTTCATTAATGAAGAATTTCATGCATAGTAGACTGTGTGGTGATATGCATATCAGTAGAATTTTAAGATGTTTTAAAGACTAAATCAGTCTCTTGATAGTCTATAGTAAGCTTATTTTGTTTCAAATTAATATTAGTTTCTTCTCTTGTCAAGATATCTGTGCCTAATAGAACTTCAGTGCAAAGATTATTCACTAAATAGACTATAATATCTAGTCTGATTGACAATGATAAGGTGACTATGATGATGAGTAACTTCACTAACTAATCAAGAACTTGCTTTCTGAAAAAGCTCTCTGTCATTATAAAAAGTGTTCATTTGATTTTAGCCTTATTCACTAAACTTTGATCAATAAATGTAGTTGTGCTTTCAGTATCTAGACAAATAGTCATTTTCTGCTCAGCATCATGTCAAAATAGAGTTGCTTTGACAGCAGTGTATTCATAAACTAATAATTATAAGATGACAATAATGTTCTGAAGAATGTGCTTAATGTAATTGGCTTGTTGAGTAGTCATCTTAGTGATACTGAAATGAGTATCAACTTCATATCAATCAAGAATGTAATTTCAAAGGTTTTTGCTTGTTTCTAGAGGCATTTCACATGGACAACATGAATAAAGTGAATCACCATATTGAGTAGGCTGCACAGAGTTGTTAAAGAAGACATTAGTGTGACATAAAGATTCAGAGATGTCAGCATGATGTGAAGACTCATTTTTAGTGTTGTTATTGGTAGACAATGTGTCATTTAGCTTATATGTTCTGTATGGCTCATTTGTTTCAATGAAATAGATAAGGCAAGATGATGATAAAACTCTGTTTTGACATTTAAATTGTGGTTTGTTTCACTGATCATTTGAATACTTAGGGCAACAAAGCTGTCAGTTATTACTAGTGAAATCATATAATGATGTGTGATTCAGTTATTGCACTTCATAGCCTTAATTATTTGTTTTATAGCCTTGATTATTTGTTTAATAGTCTCAATTTGCAGCATTTTTGAAGGCATTATTTGACAAGTAGTTGAAGCAACAAGGCTGTTGATTGTTATCAGCAAAATTGTATAATGATGATTAACTTTAAGATTGCAATTCATAGTCTTGCTGTTCATATCAGTATAAAGACTGACTAAACAGACATTTTCATATGTCTTTGTGTTTCTCTAGCTGTTTGATAAAGCTAGTCACTGTTGTGTCATATCTGAGTCATAAGATGTCACACTGAAGTTCAGAATTGAGCTTGTTTCAGACTAATGACAGCTAATTTAATATAAATAAGTTAGCATTTCTTCTGTTTTGAATCATTGCTTGCATGTAAGTCATAAGACTAATGCAGTTGTTTTGTAAGTTATTAAGAATAAATTGTAGAGCAAGTAAGACATCTAAGGTGGCTTGTTTTAACTGCTTAAATTGAGTCATTAAAATATCTACTCAGTTTTTGATGCTGAGATCTTCATGTAAATCATTCTGTTGTAGATCTGACAGTTCAGCAACATATCACTGTTAAGTGAAGTCATAAAGACAAATGTAAAGATTAATGTAAATAAGGTGTGTACTCTTAATTATGATGACAGTCTTTGCTTGATTCAGAAAGAGATGCACATCACAGTAGTATACATTCTTTTTTAGCTGAATGAAATTGTTCTTTTCATATACATCATCAAGATGTAAATCAAAATAGTTAATGTTCTCTGATTGAAAGATTAGTAACAGTGTAATAATGAAAGACAGCAAGAATTCTTAATAATAATTATGTTCAAGCTCTTCTCTCTTTCTATTGTTAATGCACTTATCACTCATTTCTTTCATATTATAGTCACTGTTATAATCATTATTTCATCTCAGCTCAAAAGCAGATCATCTTATACTGAGCTTGAAAGCAGATCTTTTTGCTGAGATAAATGTAAGAGCTGAAAGATGTAAATATGATAAATTAATTGTTGTTGACTTCTCAGCTTAATGAGATTGATTAGATAATTTTAAAGAACTGACAGATTGTTATGACTGTGATCTCAATTCAGAATGATGAAGCAAAGTAATTAAAGTTTCTTGCATGTCACTTATCAGCTTGTTTGTCATACAAGCTTATCATTTCAAGATATCTAGACAGATAAATTTGCTAGATAACTGTTCAACTTTAAAAGAGAAAGACAATGAGACTTATACAGTTAAAAGACTTTCTTTTATGTCTTTTAGATTGAGAGACTCATTTTGAATAAAAGAGTCAGATAAATAAGCTGAAGACATAGCTTTATATTGATATAAAAGTAGAATAAGATAGCAGTGTTTAGCTTGTTGAACTACAATGATCTGAGTGAATGTAGAGTAGAGAGATAGAGTAGTGAAAAGATAATTAGATAAATAGATAAATTAATGTGTTGCTGATGTTTTGATGAGGCTGAGAAAGGTGATGAGGTATTGAGATGAAGTGAAAGTAAGGTGAAAGTGAAGAATAAAGAGATTATTAAATATAAAGACTTAATGCTGAGTCTTTAAATTGATGCTATCATATTGTTACAGTCTTCTAAGCTTAATAGCTAAAAGCTATAACTCTAATGATAAATCTATGATATAAGTAAAAGATAAGTGAATGTAAGAGCTACAATGACTACTTAAATAGTAGCTAAGCAACTCACTAAGGCACATAGCTGAGTTCATGTGGCTAAATGACTAAGTAAACTATTTGCCTAATAGATGAAGGTGATGGCAGCAAGGTAAGCTGTAGTCAGGTGATAATTCTGACAAATAGTGAGAGTATAAATGTTTTCTTTTAACTTTAATTTGTCAACATTTCATTCATATAAAAGAGTCATGACAGTCTTCTTAAACAGAGCAGTAATTTTATTGTTAACTTTTTCTTTCTCTTTAGATTTAGAGAAAAAGTCATCATTATTACTGTTACTAACTTCTGTATTAAAGACTCTGTATCTCTTTTCTTTTTCTTTATAAACTGACTTTTAATACAACTTAACTGCAGTCAATCTATACAGCTTGATTACAGTCAATTTGCTTGTCTTTTTTTAAGCATTTTACTTAACATCAAAAAGAAATTTGCAATCTTTAATGAAGTGAGAGTTGTTACAAAGAAAGTACTTAATAAAGTAACAAGAAAAATAATCACTGTTTAAGTTAAATGATCTGTAATAGTATTGCTTAATATTAGCTACATAGTAATTCAATAAACTGTAGTTTTAATTCATTAAATATTAATTTTCTTTTTATTTATCTATTTATAAAACAATAACAGTCTCATCAGTCTTAAGCTGTGTCTCTTTTTTCTAAAGCTTTTATAAATCTCTTTTGATGTCTAAATTATTCTGAGTATTGATGACATTACAGATCACAACATACTTAATTAATAATGCTTAAAGCAGTGTTTAAAATTATCATTCTGATTTAAACAATCTAATTATGTCAAACTGAGTTGCAGCAATCTTTCTACTAAGTTTGCTCAGATAAATTCATACTTCTTTAATGAATATATTTTTTAACATTTTATATTTAATAAACTTTATCAAATATTATCTTCTGATCATCTGCAGCTTCTTTTTATACTTAAACTTTAATATATCTTAAACATTCTTTATACTGATTTTGTCTATCAGATATTCTTGATTATCTATGTTTATGTAGATAGTAAGTTAATATAAAGTCTTTACATCAATTTTCTGATTTTTAAAGTCAAGACTACTGAGAAGAAATGAGTCTAAGAATTCACTGATCAATATATTGACTACTGAAACTTCAACAACATTTTATAGATTTTTTTCTATCAGTTATCTTTTTATAAGAGTAAATCATTGATTGCAGTTCTTATGAGTGAAGATTGAGACAGATTGTTGCTTTGTAAAGAAGTTGTTAAAGTTCATGATGATGATAGTTGACATGTAGTATAAGAAGTAAATAAAGTAAAATAACAATGTATACATTGAAGATAATATAAATAAAATAAATAGAAAGCTTTTGTATCTTTTATTTTATAAGATAATAGTGTTTATTTATCTCAATAACTTATATTAAGCTATCAAAGAACAGTACTTTCTGAGTAACTATAAGTGCTGATTTTTATTAAAATCAATTCTTTATGAATCTTCTAAATTAAACATACTCAGCTGCTGCAAAATGCTGATTTTACTAAAGTCAAATTTATCACAAATCTCAATAATCAGTGATACTGCTAAAGCTAAATTGACTGTAAATCTTAATAACTGACATATATAGCTGCTATCAGTGTGCTGATTCTGCTAAAGTCAAATTTATTATAAATCTTAATAATTAGTGATACTGCTAAAGCTGAATTGATTGTAAATCTTAATAGTCAGTGTATACAGCTATCATCAGTGTGCTGATTCTGCTAGAGTCAAATTTATTATAAATCTTTTATGAATCTTAAAAATCAACATACTCAACTATCATCACACTAAAAGTATATACTTTCTCTAAGAAGCTTCTTGCTAACTTAAACTCATAATTTATTGAAAGAAAGTAAATATTCATGTTATATTATGTTGTTTAGTGAAATCTTTAAACTGTGTTGTCTATGAGCACATCTTGATTAAGAGAGTTACAGAAGAAGTAAAAAGAATGTTAACTACAGTTAATGTAAATAGAGTCTTTACTCAGTCTTTGACACTAATTTTACTTTGCTTTATAGAAGCAGCTAGAACATCACTTTTCAACAATAAAGTTATTTATAACTTAATATCTTTATATATAGTTAGATAAGTCTACTAAAACATATTATTGTAAATTTTTATGTTGTTGTCTTAATTTATTTAATGACAAGTCTGAAAAATCTTTAAGACTTTATTTTTTCAATTAAATTTATCTTAACAGATCTTAAAGAGTTATATAAACTCATTAAAGTTATTATCTAATTAATTAAATCTAAAGTTTAATAAATTAAATCATTATAAGACAGCATCATTAAGATATTATGACATATTTAGAATGTATAACTCTAATAGTATCTATAAATTAAGAAGATAATACATTCAATGATGTTGAACTCAGTTTTATATAACAGTATAATTATGTTTAATTTTATTAAATATTATTAATCTTTTGTCAATAATGTTAATCAAGACAGACTGATTTAATTGTGCATTAATTAATAGTATTACAGAATCTTGAATGAGTAAAGACACTAAAGATATATAAGAAATCTTTTTATTTGTATTTTTGTCATTGTTAAAACATTAAGATGACAGTGATGAAGATAATAAATTCTTATTAAAGTTATCATCATTCTTATCATTAAATAACTCAGACAGTTCATTTTCTGATTAATTAATGTTTAATTTTGTACAATTGTATAAAGATAAATTGAAATTTTAATTTATATAAATACTCTATTCAGTGTCTGTAAAGACTGAATTTTCTGATCTGCTTAAGAAATCTTTATTAGTAAGATGATATGAATGTCTTAAAGAGCTAGAATTGCTTGTTATTTCAGAGAATTATGAACTTAAACACTTAGTTTTAACTATTAGAGATGAAATCACTGATATTTTGATAGAAATCAATGAATTTAATGCTATTAATGTAGTAATTCAAGCTATAGAATTCTACCTTGCAAGGTTGTGACTATATAGTCTACTTCTGAGTCACATGCCCTAGGCTCTGTGTGACTAATCAGGCTTACATAACCCTAATTCCTACAATAGTGATGTAGAGTGGAGAAGTTGGAATTATAATATTTAGTAGATTACCTCCTGCTCCCTTGCTGCTCCCTCTAAAGCGGCGTTGCTCTCTTTCCCCATTCGAAAGGGCGATCTACCGTAGGTATCTGTACGTTGAGACACAAATAACGGTAATTGATATCAATACATTCAGCTATCAACACATGGTACTGCCCGCAGTATTGTATACCTTCTGTACCTACAATGTGCCTTATCTTCCGTAGTCCAATATGACCGCGAACGAAGAAGCTGTCCTTGCTCCACTGGATCCAAAGATTGAGAACGACAACGACTGGCCAGAGTTCCGGCTGAAGGATGTTACTGTATGCGAAACGGATGGCCTCACCCTGACAAGCCTCCTCAACGCGTCTAACATATCAGGTCTTGTTGTCCGTGGTGTTTTGGACGAAATTGATGACGACAAGGAGCGATTGGGTAAGTCAAATGCACTTGCTCGGCGAGAGGTGGTTTTAACATAGCTCTGATAGTGTTGGATCACAGTCTTCTGGAGCAAACCATTCAACTTTCCAATGTCAGACGCTATGCTTACGGCCAATTCAAAGAAGGGGGCGGCGTCGGAATATGGGCTGAGGGCAAGGCAGGCTGGTTCTTGGTCGAGCCGGCAGTGGAGTACAAGGCCATCTTCGCTGAGATGGTGGAAGCCATAGGCATGTTGTACTTCTTAGCCGATAACTCCAAGAAAAGTGGAACAAGGCGAGGAGGATACAGGGGCTCCAAGGGCACGGACGAACAATGCCAGTGCCTATTCAGAAAGGCGAGCCGGATCCTGGACTACTCCACGGATGGGATGCTGACGATATTCAGTATGTTGAACACTCGAATCACCGGTTCGAAGGAGTCGATGACGCCGCCGAGGGGTTTTACAAGCACAGGGAGTTTCTCATCTTGACGATGTTGAGTGGAAAGGAGCGTGTCAATTGGCCGATCTCACCAATTTACCGGCACATGCGACAGAGGTTCCCTGTGAGCATGCACAAACACATGTTCTGGGACTTAGACTTGTCTGACCCGTATACAGGAAGACTTTGCACGCGTTAAGGCCAGGTTCGAACAAATTCAGCGAAAATCAAGGAGTGATGAACAATCGCAAGCCGACTTGCAGCCAGTCGCGCAACTATCAACACGGCTCACCAAAGCAGGTCGGCCCAGTCGCCGGCAGGAACCGGAGCTTCTGAGCGCTACGGGGGCCAGCTGCAGCCCTGAAGAGGTGGTTGTGAACGATCGAGTAATTGACTTCCATCAGAAATCGCATAAGAGGAAATCATTGTTGCGCCCCAAAAGCTTAAATCTGGCACGAACAAGAGCTGGGAAGGGTGTCAGTGTCTCGGTCACATCCCTTGACGGAATTAGTGACGAGGAGGATCCAGCAACCGAGGAGTTGGGGTCGCGAAGAACGGAAACAGGGCTACGCAACACCAGAGCTAGCAAGCGGGCCAAAGCCGCGTCAGGCTCGAACAATGTATTCCACTCAGAACCAGTGCGCTCAGATACCGAAACTGCGCACAATGCGCGTGGCATGGCAGCATTCAAGATTCTGGAGCAATCACCACCGTCCTTTACTCCTCGAGGCCCTGGTGACACTTGGACCTGCGCGGTGGACGGCTGCAACTACAAGGTCTATCAAACCAAAGAGGCTTATTCACAGCAGATGGTCGACGAGCACTTCAAAGGCCACAACTTCGGCGCTCGAGACAAGCTTGATCTCGTCCTTAAGGAGGAGAGGCCGCACCTCCCCATCAGGTCAGAGCATGAACCCATCATCACAAAGCTTGTGCTCACTTTCTCCAGCAATCTTATCCGCCGAATACAGCGGATTGCGAGTACTCATTCTTTACCCGACCCCGCCCCAGTAGGCTCATTTCCTGAGAGAATTGAACGACGGTACTGATACACTCCGCGCTAACGGCGTAACGATGAGCCGGATCCATGACACCACCTGTACAAGACCATCTGATGCTGGGACTGGGGCGTTGAGGTTATTCAGTCTTGACATTGGGCTCCCATATCTCGATATTCTGTATATCTTGAGGGTGCTCTGCGGGTGAGTGGAGCAAGGATTGACGACCCAATGTAACACAACCACGGTTATTGAATGAATCGGAAGACACATCCAATTACTACGGTACTGCTACATAGTAACCCCTGAAAAACTTCGTAGAGCTCGGTGGATATCAATCTTCAGTATAATGGATTTTTTCGCCATCAAAGGTACTTTGTATTAGATAAGGTACAAAAGCCCTAAGGTACCAAGGGTGGGAGGCCGTCCATATGGACAAATGCTATGAGCGGCTCTGAGTATCCATGGCCAAGCCTCCCTTAAGAATGAAAGCAAGTTATGCCTGCCATGGGTGTACAACGCAGAACTCATGCAGCAGTAATGCCGAGGTTGCTCTGTTCTTATAGGTTGATGGTGATACGTCCATACAATTGACAGAATGATTGGGGGCCAGCAAGGCAGGTAGATTTGGGATGAAGTTGGAACTGTTAGGTGGTATCTATACATCGCTGCACCTTGAGGCACGCAGAGCTTTTTAGTCCCTAGCATACTTGCCAGATAGGTACTTGACCTTACTCGCTGTCATGAACCCTGCTTCGCCCTTCGACCTTTCCCCAGCCGCTGAGACCCCTTCTTCTGCCCCTTCATCTTTTTGGCAGAGAAGCCTCTTATATCACCACTCGACGCCGCGTCT
>JAABUU010008173.1_pt1 | contig 10477 bp, 6 predicted proteins | sample 5559301 | NCBI WGS metagenome assembly JAABUU01 (sample SAMN10711884, study PRJNA513360) | rock metagenome | isolation source: Antarctica rocks | place: Antarctica: Victoria Land, Richard Nunatak white | reverse complement strand
GATCACCCCGGATTTTTCGACCGCGAAGGCCCGGACGTGGTAGCGGGCGGTGTCGCAGACGTAGAGGGTCGCCTCGTCGGGCGAGAGGGCCAGGCCGTTGGGCTTCTCGAAGTCGTCCAGGACCGGCCGGGGGACGCCCAGGCCGTCGAGCGCGAAGACCCCCTGGAACGGGATCTCGCGGTCGGGCGGCTGGACCCCGTAGGGGGGGTCGGTGAAGTAGAGCAGCCCGTCGGACCGGGCGACGATGTCGTTGGGACTGTTGAGCCGCTTGCCGTCCCAGTGCTCGACGACGGTCTCGACGCCCGACCCGTCGGGGTTCATGCGCGAGATTCGCCGGCCGTTCTGCTCGCAGAAGACCACCCGGCCCCGGGCGTCGAAGGTCTGGCCGTTGGCGGCGCCGGTCCGGTCGCGGAGGACGTGGCGGGAGCCTCCGGGGGCGACCCGATACGTCTTCTCGGCCTTGATGTCCTGGAACAGGAGCGAGCCGTCGGAGAGCCAGAGCGGCCCCTCGGTAAATTCCAGCCCGTCGGCGACCGTCTCGACGGAGTCGCCGTCCAGGAGGCTTGACAGGCCGGCGTCGCGGAGGACCGGGATCATGGGCGCTTCTCCGGGTCGGGGTCCGGGCTTTTCTGGCCCCCTTTGTGGGAGAGGGTCCGCCGGTCTGGCAACGCTCGATTCTGGCCCCCTCTCCCCAACTCTCTCCCACAAGGAGAGGGAGGAAGATTGAGGGAGCCGATCCCGGAGCGATCCCCGGCGATCTTACGCCGGGCTCGCCTCGCCCGCCAGGGACTCGACGCCCACCCGGTGGCAGAAGTCGCCGAAGGTCTCGCCGTCGGACCGCTCGGCCTTGTAGCGGGCGAAGACGGGGACGAGTTCGGGGACGACCTTGTCGAAGGGGACGTAGTCCTTGAACTCGACGTTGAGGCGGTCGCCGAGGGCCCGACCGCCGAGGAAGACGGTGTACGTCCCGGGCCCGGGCGTCCCGTCGTCGTTCCGGGTGGCCGACCGGCCGACCAGGCCGATGTCGGCGTTGTACGGCCGGGCGCAGCCGTTGGGGCAGCCGGTCATCCGGACCGTGAAGCGGTCGGATTCGAGCCCAAGCGTCGTCAAGGCGATTTCGAGCTGATCCATGATCGAGGGGAGCGCCCGCTCGGCCTCGGTGACGGCCAGGCCGCAGGTCGGCATCGCCGGGCAGGCCATCGACCACCGACGGACGGTCGAGTACCGCTCGACCTGCGCGACCCCGTGTTCCTCCAGCATCGCCTCGATCTCGGGCCGCCAGGCGGGGTCCAGGTCGGCCAGGAGGATCGACTGCTGGCAGGTCATCCGGGCCGGGGTCCGGTACCTGGCGAAGAACGCCCGCAAGCACGCCAGGAGCCGGAAATCCCCCTCGTCCTTGATCCGGCCGTTCTCGACCGGGAGCCCGAGGAACAGCCGGCCGTCCCCCTGCTCGTGCCAGCCGAGGTGGTCGTCGACGCCGGTGACGGCGATCGGCCTGGGGTCGGCCAGGGCTCGACCGAGGTACTCCTCGACCTTGGCCCGGAAGGCGGGCATCCCCCAGTCGAAGATCAGGTACTTGATCCGGGCCCGCTTGCGGTCGGACCGGTTGCCGAAGTCACGGTAGACCTTGATCACCGCCTCGCCGACGGCCAGGAGGTCGGCCCGGTCGACGTAGGCCATCTCCAGCGCCAGGAACGGGAAGGTCTTGCCGGCGCTGGGGGTCGTCCCCAGCCCGCCGCCGACCAGGACGTTGTACCCGACCAGCTCCCCCTCTTCGACCACGGCGAGGTAGCCGAGGTCGTTGGTCAGGACGTCGGTGCAGTTGTCTTCGGGCAGCGCGAAGGCCGTCTTGAACTTGCGCGGGAGGTACGCCTTGCCGTAGATCGGCTCGACCTCGTCGTCCCCGGCGGTGGGGACCCGGATCGGGCCGGGCGTTGGCAGGAGGGGGTTATCGAGCTTCTCGCCGTCGAGCCAGACGTCGTAATAGCCCGAGGTCCGGGGGGCGAAGTGGGAGACGAAGGCGTCGGCGTCGTCCTGCATGGCTCCGCGGACGCCGTCGACGATCGGCGCAGGGCAGGTCAGGACGTTCCGCTCGACGTCGCCGCAGGCGGCCAGGGTGGAGAGCAGGATCTCGTTGATCTTGCGGATCATCGCGCCGAGGTCGGCCTTGGGGATCCCGTGGAGCTGGAACTCCTGGCGGGTGGTGATCCGGATCGTGCCGTTACCCACGGTCCGAGCCAGCTCGTCGATGGCCAGGTACTGCTCGGGGGTGCATTTGCCGCCGGGCATCCGGACCCGGACCATCATCGAATACGCCTTCTCTTTCCCCTCCCGCTTGAGGAGGGTCCGGTGGTCGCGGTCGTCCTGCTGGTAGCTCCCGTGGAACTTGAGGACCGTGGCCGCGTCCTCGGTGAAGTGCGAGAGCCCGTTGAACGCCTCGTCGGCCATGTGGACCTTGAGATACCGGCTGGCGATCTTGATCGCCTCGACCTTGCTCGGCTTCGGTGCCGCGGGTGCCTTCGGCTCCATCGTCATCCCCACTCCTGACCGGGGCGGCGCGGCACCGGCCCCCGTGCCCCGGAATAGATCGGTTCCCGGATCAAGATTATGACCCTCATTCTAGCGACGGGGGGCCTCGGGATCAACCGGACTCGTTATGGGGAAGTCATATCCTTGATAATACCCAGGCATCATCAAGGCGACACGGGCCGGACTCGTAGAGAAACGGTTACAATTTCCGACACTCCTCGCTGAACACCACCACGAATAGAAGGCCAAGGGACTTGGACTTACGGCGAATCGCCGCAAATCTCCTTGAATTTGCCCGTCAAACTCACGTGGGTCCACCACCCATGCTCGCACGAATGGAGATTCACGACCCCCAAGCCCCCATTTCTCGGCGTAAAATCTGATCGGTACAGCGATTTAGCTCAAAATGTGGTGGTGTTCAGCGAGGAGTGTCCAATTTCCCTTAGGAGTTACACAGTTGATGGCTTATGTACAGTAGGCGTTCGGCTCGTCTTCTTGGCTCATGGACGGCAGGCTACCTATCTTGTGCAGCGAGCAAAATGCACCTACTGGACAAAGGCCATCAACTGCGTAACTCCTATATTTCGGTTGAATTCGAGCCTGCATTTACAAAGGCTCATCGCGGAATTTCTAAAATCGGCGCCGATCTACGCCCGGAGCCTCAGGCGTGGATCAAGAGCCCGATCCGCTCGGGGAGCTGCTCGGCGACGGCCTGGATGACGTCGCCCTTCATGGCCTTCCAGAGGCCCCCTCGGCGGGTGGTCCCCAGCAAAAGGAGGTCGGCGCCGTGGGTGACGGCCATGTCGAGGATAGCCTCGGGGATGTCGCGGGCGACGCCGTAGAGGAGCCGGAGCGGCACACCCGATTCGTGCGACTGGGTCCGGAGCCGGTCGAAGAGGGCCAGGGCCATCTCGTCCTCGGCCAGGCTGGGCGGGGCGGTCGGGCCCATCGGGGTGACGGCCAGGTGGCGGATGAAGAGGATGTCGAGCTCGGCCTGGCGGTTTTTGCACTCCTTCAGCGCGAAGTCGATCAGCCGGGGGTTGCCGGTGGTCGCCACCATGATCCGCTCCTTGGGAGTGTACTCCCCCTTGAGGATCATCCTGGGCTTGGCCGCGGCGGCCTCGGCGGTCGGGTGGGCGGGCTCGGGCGGGGCCAGGAGGATCGCCCGGTACTTCTGCGTCTCGAAGCTGGCGTAGCCGATGATCAGGGCCACCATCGCCGACGGGATGAACGCCCGCCAGTCGTCGCCCATCACCAACGCGATCCCCAATTCGGCGACGACCGAAGCGGCGGCCAGGACCGTGTAGCCGATCCGGGTCGAGCGCTGGATCGGCACGACCTTGTTGGAGACGATCGTCACCAGCCGGGCGGCCAGGCCCGCCACCAGGACGATCAGGGCGAAGCTCCGGGCCGCCGGCTTCTCGGTGCAGATGGTGAAGCCGATGCCCAGCATGATCGCCGTCAGGCCGATCATGAAGGCGCGCTCCCATTTCCCCAGCGGCAGCTCGGGGTTGGTCGAGGTCGTCCCCAGGTTGATCGAGATCGCGCCGACGACCCCGATGGCGTAGAGCGCCGCCAGCTTCTCGACGTCGGAGAAGATCAGGACCACCACCGCCGGGATGATCGCGCCGATCACCAGCGGGACCACCGGCATCCCGAACTGGTTGAGCTTGGAGAGGTTGTGCGGCAGCTCCTTGTCGCGCGAGAGCATGAACTGGATCGAGACCAGGTCGGCCAGCGCGGTGTTGACCGCCGAGAGCAGCAGGGCCGCGAAGACCACCGAGGCGATCGCCGCGAAACCCGGGCCGACGTAGTGGATGGCGATCTGCTTGAGCATGTCGCCGGTGTGCGCCAGGGTTTCCTTGCCGTCGGGACCGATCACCTTCTCGTTGAGGATCGAGTCGGGCAGCGCGGTCATCGCCAGGGCCAGGATCATGTTCAGGATCACGATCTCGATCAGGACCGGAAGGATCGCCTTCCTGGCGGTCTTCTCCACAGGCTGGACCATGATCCCGGTCATGTTGGCGATCGCCTCCACGCCCGAGAGCGCCAGGACGATCTCGGTGAAGCCGATCCACGACCGCTTCAGCGCGTCGCCGGTCGACTCGCCGGCGGCCTGGACCAGCGGCGACTGGACGAGTTGGAACGCCTCGCGGAGGTGCGGCAGGCAGGCGATGCCGACGACCAGGGTCAGGACGATCGTGGCCAGTGCCACGACCATCGCGATCGATCCGGTCTTGGTCGGCCCGAAGTAGTTCAGCCCGCCGATGGCCAGGATCGTCAGCGCCGCGGCGAGGGCGTCCAGCGGGATCCCCCCCTTGTGCGAGATCCCGCTCGTGTTCAGGTAGAGGCCGTTGATCCCCAGGTAGTGGAATGCGTCCAGGCACGACAGCGAGGCCGTCACCACGTAATCGGCGCAGAGCAGGAGGCCGCCGACGACGGCCAGGAGCTGCGACCGGTGCCGGGCCGACGAATAGACCCCTCCCCCGTCGGGGAACAGGCGGCAGATGATCTCGTAGCTCCAGCCCACGCCGATCATCAGCGCGCACATCGCCGCGACGAACCAGAACGACGACCGCCCGGTGAAGGCGAAGGCCAGGCCCAGCACGTAGAGCCGGCTCGTCCCCCAATCGCCGAAAAGCATCGGGCCCGCATGATACCAGCGCAGCTCGCGCGGACGTTCCCCGGTGGCCAGCATGTCGACCGATCTCACTTCGATAGGAGGGACGCGGACCGGAGGCCGGGGGCCGGCCTGACGAGGCCGGCGAGCGTCGAACCGATCCGGGTTCGACGGTGGGAGACCCCTCGGACGCCTGCGAGGTTAGCTGACGGGCTCGGGGCCGAAGGTGCCCCGTCGGTCCGGTCGAAGGTCCGGCCCGATTCGCCCCGGGGCCCGGCGAAGGGCCCATCGGTTCCCCCGCTCCCTCGGCCACCGAGGGATTCGGCGAGGCTCTCTACCGCAGTCCAGATGGCGAATGAATTTAAATCCATCGGCCGAGCGCCCGTCAAGGGGGACGCGGGGCCGCGCGAGGTCGATCGGCCCCGCGCGATGGGAGGTCGGCCTGGGGCGGCCGGGTCCCCCGAGCGGACCCCGGCCGCCCCGACCGGGAGGCGTCGATTCACATCTTCAAGAACCGATCGATCCCGCGGGGCCGGGAGGGTGCGCCAGCGGATTCTGGCATTCCGTTGGGTGAGGCCCAGTCGAGGTCCCAGTGATCGCTGTCACTCAGGCGGCACAGGGTGGCCATCGCATCGGCCTTGCCGACCACCCACCGGGCGCCCGTCGGTTTCAATCGCTTGCCGATCAGGTTCTTCGCCGCACCCTCAACCATCCCGCTGCCGATCGACCGGCCCGTGTTCAGTCGATGGGCGTCATTCCTCCGCCCGGTCTGAGCCGCGAAGTCGCCGGTCAGCTCGTCCAAGGCCGCGTGCCCGGACAGTTCGGGCGACTTCGCCAGCCTCGCCCCGATGGGGTCGCACAGTCCGGCCCAGCCCTCAGAGAGCATCAGGGGGGCCCGCTCGAGGATCAGGCGTTGCAGCGGGGTGATGGCGTCGAAGGTGGCGGCGTTGATGTGGGCCTCCGGAGCGGGTTCGGTCCGATCACCCGTCGTAACCCCCGTCGGAGAAGAATGCCAGAATCCGCTGGCGCACCCGGCCGGGGCCTCCGCCGGGTCTGTCCAAGTTTGTGGCGCGAGAAATGCAACCTTGACCAGACCGTAGGGCATAGCGATCGCTATCCACCTCCTTCGGACGCTCCGGCCCAGGCCCGACCGCGACCCGATCGCCCCGCGAGGGGACGGGACCGGGGCGGCGGCGCAAACAACCCGAAGCCGAGGTCTTTGCCGTGCCAATTTTGGAGAATCTCGTCGCCCGAGAGGTGCTCGATTCGCGGGGCCACCCGACCATTGAGGTCGAGGCGTGGACCGAATCCGGGGCCCGGGGTCGCGCCATCGTCGCCACCGGCGGGAGCGTCGGGGCCCACGAGGCCAGCCCGCTCCGCGACTCCGACCGCCGGAGGCACGGCGGCCGGGGCGTCCTCCGGGCCGTCGCCCTGCTCGCCTCCGAGGTCGCCCCGGCGCTCCGGGGGATGGACGCCGCCGACCAATCGGCCATCGACGCCCGGCTGATCGCGCTGGACGGCACGCCGGACCGCTCCCGGCTCGGCGCCAACGCGATCCTCGGGGCCTCGCTGGCCGCCGCGCAAGCTGCCGCCGCGTCCCGGGGCGAGGAGCTGCACGTCCACCTCAACCGGCTCTGGCGCGACCGCCTTGGGCCCGGCGAGGACGCCGCTCCTTCGCTCCCGCTGCCCATGGCGCAGGTGATCTGCGGCCGGGCCCATGTCGGCCGGACGCTCGACTTCCAGGACGTCCTGGCGATCCCCGTCGGCGCCCGCGACTTCGGCGAGGCGCTGACCATGATCGTCGAGGTCCACCGGGCCGTCGGCGAGGTCCTCCACAAGCACGGCCACGCCTCGCACCTGGTCGGCTGCCACGGCGGCTACGGCCTCCGGTTCTGGTCCAACGCGCAGGCGGTCGACTACGTCCTGGAGGCGATCCTGACGGCCGGGATGGAGATCGGCCGCGACGTGGCCGTGGCGCTGGACGTGGCCGCCACCCACTGCCAGGCCCCCGGCTCGGCCGCCTACGAGCTGACCGTGGGCCGCGAGTCGCACGACGCCTCGGGGATGATCGCCATGCTCGAGCACTGGACCCGCCAGTATCCGATCGCCTCGATCGAGGACGGCCTGGGCGAGGACGACTGGGACGGGTGGGTCGCGCTGACCGAGCGACTCGGCCCGACCGTCCAACTCGTCGGCGATGACCTCTTCGCCGCCCGGTCCGACCGGCTCCGGACGGGGATCGACCTCGGCGCCGCCAACGCCGTGGCGATCAAGTTGGGCCAGGTCGCCACCCTCACCGAGACCCTCGACGCGATGGCCCTGGCCCGCCGCCACGGCCGGAGGACCATCGTCGCCGCCCGGGCCGGCGACTCCGAGGACACCACCGCCGCCGACCTCGCCGTCGCCACCGGGGCCGGCCAGGTCAAGCTCGGGGGGACCTGCCGATCCGAGCGCCTGGCCAAGTACAACCGACTACTCCGGATCGGGGCCGACCTCGGCCACTCCGCCCGCTTCGCCGGCCGCGCGGCGCTGCTCGCCCCGGCCGACGGGAACGGGGAAGCCAACCGGCTTGGCCCGAAGGCCAACGAGGCCCCGCGTTGATCCATCCCTGCTGGGCATCCCCGGAGGCATTGGGCTCGGAGACCCAGGGCTCGTCCCAGCCTTCGGTGAACAGAGTCCGGAGCGTCAAGGGCCGCCAGGGCGCGGAATCGGACGGTCCGAAGATCGAGACGAGGGCGACGCCGAAGAATCCGGTGGCCCCCGGACGCCTTCCGGGCCCGGAAGGCAGCGACTCGTCCATCGCCCGAGACGAGAACATCCCCGAGGACGGGGCGACGGCGCCTGGACCGGGCAGCAATTCCGCAGCCGGATCCTGGGCCCGAGCGGGCATCCCCTGGCCGGCGACCAGGCCGAGGACCAGGGCCCATAGCCACTTCCCCCTCGGCTCCATCCAGGGTAGACATCCTTGCCTTGCAATCATGGTTCGATTGATCCTTCGACGAGCCCCGGCTGGGTTCGGGTGAATCGCCCTCGGAGGCGACGCGATATCCAGCGACCAGCGATGGCGAGCATCGCAACGATCGATCCGACCCTATCGCTGATCGAACCCGACGGAGACCCGGCTTGAGCCGCTTCGGGGTCGCCCAGGAGATGAAATGCGAAGGACCCCGGGCCGGGCGGCCGAAGCCTCCGTACCGGGATCGCGTCGGGATACGATCGGTCTCGGTCCGGTCAGGACGCCGGTGATCCGCGCCGGCTCGACGCCGGCTTGGCGGCGGGGGCGTCCTTGAGGGCTTGATTCGCCTTGGCCGCGTTGTCGGCCAGGAGCCGCTTGAACTCGATCTGGAGCTTGGCGACCTCGGCCCGGAGGTCGGAGTTAAGGGCCTGAGCCTTGGCGACCTCATCGCGCTTCTTAGACAGGTCTTCGTCGGCCTTGACCTTCTCGGCCTCGCGGGTGGTCAGGTTCTGCTGGGCCCGCTCGACGGCCGCTAGGTAATCGGCGACCTGGAGCTTGAGGCGAGACAGGCTCTCCCGGGTGGCCGACTGCCGGCGCTCGGCGGCGGCGATCTGGCCGAGGACCACTCGGAGGTCGCGGTCGGTGGCGTCCTGCTCAAGCCGGGCCGCCTCGGTCAGTCGGAGGATGTCGCTGGACGCCTTGTCGGCGTCGACCTGGAGCTTATGGAGCTGCTGGTCCTGTTGGGCAATCTTTTGCTGCCAGTTCACGTTGAGCTGCGTGACCCCCGAGAGGATCGCCAGCCAGGCGACCATCACCAGCAGGATCAGGACGGTCAGGACTTTCCCCGCGGTCGACATCGGACCTCTCCTCGCCTGCCTGGGCACCGGACGATCGGACTGGACGAGACGCGGCGACGCCACACCTTCACCAGTATATCCTATCTTCTCGCGGGAAGGCCAGACGCCGGGCACCCATGACCCATCGAAGATCGCGCGATCGGCACAGTCCTTCCGACAGGCGGGGTGGCGGATCCGGGACCGGTTTGACGCCCCTCGGGGCCCGGCCCTAGAATAATCGGACCCACCCGGCCGGCGGCCCCACCGTCGCCTTCGGCCCTACCGGAGACCGCCCGCGCATGCGACCCACCTACCCGGTCACCGAACTGTTGGGAGATGGCATCGGCGCCGAGTTGTCGAGGGCGGTCCACGCGCTGGCCGACGCCTTGCCGATCCGGCTCGACTTCCGGCCGGTCGACCTCACCCTGGCCGGCCGGAGGGCCCGGGGCAAGGCGGCCTACGACGAGGCGGTCGAGGCGGTCGAGGCGACCGGGGTGGCGCTGAAATACCCGACGATCACGGCCGAGGAAAGCCCCAACGCCGTCCTCCGGCGCCGGCTCGACCTCTCGGTGATCCACCGGCCGGTCTACACCATCCCCGGGGTCCCCACCAACTTCCGCCGCGAGCTGGACATCGACATCATCCGGATCGCCACCGGCGGGACCTACGACGACCCCGGCCGGGCCATCGGCGAGGACGGCGCCGTGAGCCTCCGGATCGTCGAGCGGCGGCCGGTCCGCGAGGCCGCCCGGTACGCCTTCGGCCTGGCCCGGAAGACCGACAAGCGGGTCACCTCGGCCTCCAAGTACACGATCCAAAAGGCCACCGACGGGCTCTTCGAGGCCGTCGCGCGGGAGGTCGCCCAGCAGTATCCCGAGGTCCCGCACAACGTCGAGCTGTTCGACGCCCTGCTGGGCAAGGTGATCATGACGCCCGATCGATTCCAGGTCATCCTGGTGCTCAACGAGTATGGTGACTTCCTCTCGGACATGGCCTGCGGCCTGGCCGGCTCGCTCGGGATCGGCGCCAGCGCCAACCTCGCCTTCGACCCCTCGGCCGTGGTCCGGGTGGCCCTCTACGACGCGGCGCACGGGACCGCCCCCGACATCCAGGGCAAGAACCTGGCCAACCCCACGGCCATCTTCCTGGCGCTCTCGATGCTCCTCTACCAGATCGGCGAGATCGCCATCGGCCAGGCCGTCAAGAACGCGACCCTGGACCTCCTCCGCGAGGGTGTCCGGACCAAGGACCTCGGCGGGACCGAGTCGACCGAATCGTTCACCTCCGCCGTCGCCGAGGAGGTCGCCCGGAGGCTGGCCCCCCCGCCGAAGCCCGAGGCTTGAACGATGACGACCGGGGACGAGGTGGCGACGCTGACCGACGCCGAGTTGATCCGGAGGTTCCGCACCCTCGATGGCGGGCGGAGGGCCGATCGACCCTCCACCCGCCTCGGGATGCTTCGATCGGTCAATTCGAGACTGGTTCCGGATTCGATGAATCAGGGAAGTGACACGGGCCGGGCATCGGCGGCGGGTA
>JAABUU010008171.1_pt1 | contig 10480 bp, 12 predicted proteins | sample 5559301 | NCBI WGS metagenome assembly JAABUU01 (sample SAMN10711884, study PRJNA513360) | rock metagenome | isolation source: Antarctica rocks | place: Antarctica: Victoria Land, Richard Nunatak white | reverse complement strand
CCTGGGGCCTGGGGGGCGCGTCTGGCGGCAGTGCCGGGCCCTGCTTGCTGCTCCGTGCACGGGGACGTTGCTGTGTGTGCTTGTCCATTGATATCTCCTCCTAACGGCCGCTCCCGCGCGCCAGTCTACGCCGGCGCTCGTGGCAGGGCGGCGTGCCTCCTAGTCTACGTCTGCCGCGCCTGCCACGGCCACCAGGGGCGGGGCGCGAGAGGTTCTCGGGGCGGCGCATGGGTGGTCATGGCTACCATTGGCCGCTCCTCTCCTCGTAAGATAGAGGCGCACGTGCCCCTTGGGTGCTTTTTCTTCTACCTGTCGCCCAGGGGGCCGTGCTCGTTCCGCATAGGATGGGTAGAATAGGGGTGTGCTCCAGGGGTGCTTCCGACACGCCTCTGGGGCACACGGTGCAGGTAGGGCTAGGCGGCGGGCGTCTTGGTGTTGGCTGGCGTGCGGCTGGCCGGCGCGTCGTCCTCATCATCGTCCCAGTACCGGGCATCATTGCAGACGTGATCGGCGATGGCGGCCAGCGCCTCTGAGGAGTTGCGCAGTTCGGACCAGGACTGGGGCTCGTTGGCCCCGTTGGTAGTGGACATCATCTCGTCGGCCAGGCGCGCAATGCCCATGCCGAGGACGTAGGCGGCCTTGAAAAGCTCGTCAAAGGTGATAGGCCGGGTGTATCTCTCGGGCTTCGAGGCGTCGGGGATGACTGTTCCATCTGGGCAGGTGGACATGGTGTACTCCTCCATAGGGGGGCAAAACGTCACAAAATTTGTGTCTTTTCTGGGCGCCCAGAATATGCCGGCGGCGGGCAAATCCGCATTGGCTGCGGATTTGCCCCCAGGCTGGCTAGAACGGGATGCAGGTGGCGCAATACTCGGTATTGGTGGTGGGCCGGCCACACGGGCACGCCACCCCCGGTACAGGCTCCTGTGTGTCCTGAAGGTAGGCCGCCTCATACGCCTGGGCATACTCTTTCAGATGCTCCGACAACCGCCGCAGCGTCGCGACGATGAGGGCAGGATCGTCACCAGGTCGCTGGCCCTTGCCCTTTGTGCCGCGCCCCATGCCCAGGCGCACATCAGCAAACCCAACGGGGGCCCCGGGCTGGACATGCATGACCAGACGGGTATCCCCGGGCCACGGCGCGTCACTCACCTGCAGGAGCGCGGGCAGGGCGGGGGCGGCGGTAGGGCTCTTGTGTATCATGGTTGTGTCTCTCTCCCTTCATCTCAGCCCGACCGTAGTGAAGACGTTTTCACTACGGTCGGGCGGGCTCCCATTACGCGGCGAACAATTCGGCGAACTCAGCAGGCGCCGGGATGAAGGCGGGCGCCGGGGCTGCCTGGGAGCGGACGTCAAAGGTGGGCGCCGGCAGGGCGGCGAACTGGGCGGCCAGGGTCTTCCAGTCCACACTCTGCGACGGAGCGGTGGGCAGGCCAGCGCGGGCCGGGTCGTCGACGTGGCAGATCAGCGCGCCCGTGCGCAGAGAGTACACCTCGTAGCCCTCACCTGTGCTGGCCACCCGCACGCCCAGGCCCGAGCCTGGGGCCACGGCCGCCACCTCTGGAGTGGTGGGACGCTGGTGGGTGGGAGCCAAGCGGTAGGCGTGGGCAGCCAGCGCGAGGCGCCGATGCTTGCAAGCCTTGCCCAGATCCGACGCGCGGCACTCACACTGGGCGTGGCCGCTGGGCATCACGGTCACCTTATAGATGATGTGGCCGGCGAAGCGCTCACTGGGCACCAGGTACTCGGTCGCGGACAGGAAGGTGATGCGCGGGCGATAGGCGGGCTTCCGGGCTGCCTTGGGCTTGCTCCGTGTCGCGGTGGCCGGTTGCTGTGCTACCATGGGTCCAGACCTCCTTAGGTCGGCCGGTTCCCTCTTTCTTGCAAGGCGGGGGGAGCCGGCTTTTCTGTGTGGGAGCTGTTTGCTCCTCACACCTATATAATAAGCCATATCGCTGATGTTGTCAAGCCATATCGCTGATGTTAAAATGGCATTATGCAAGAGTTCATTACCCTCCAACAGGCGGCAGAGATTGCTGGCTATTCCAGCACGGCGACGCTCCGGGCCGCCGCCGCCGCAGGCCGGCTCCAGAGCGTCAAGCCAGGGCCGCGTCTCTATATGACGACACGTCCCTGGCTTGACGCCTACCTGGCAACACTGCACCCTGGCAACTATCGCCGGGGCCAGCCCAAGGGCCAGGACGCCGCCGGCGAGCCGTCTGCGGAGTAGGGCACGGCCAGTGGGCGGGATCATGTTTTCTAATCGCCGTAACGGCCCGGATGGAGAGTCCCATGCCAAAGGGCAGTTACCATCATTATCCGATAGAGATCACGCCGACGTGTGAGGCGTGCCATGGGACGTTTTACAGGGTCTACAGTCGTGGCGCACGGGTTCGCTTCTGTGTGCCGTGCATCGTACAGCGCGAGCGCGAGCAGGCCCGCCTGCGCATGGCGCGTTACCGAAAGCGCCAGGATGCGCCCCGGGCGCATCGCATCTATGGCTGGGACATGCCCTATGCCGACGCCGGCGACGAGCGCGGGGAGTAGGCGCACACATGCCTGACCACGAGCAGGGAGAGCCTGCGCTTACCCTTGACACTGTGGGAGGGTTAACCATCACTCAGGCCGCCGCACTGCTGGGGGTTCACCCCAATACAGTGCGCAAGCAGGTCAAACGTGGAGAGCTGCCCTCACAGCGTGTGTTAACCCCCCAGGGCCTCATCTATGTGATCCCACGCGAGGTGCTAGGCCTCCGTGAGAGTGAGCCGGTTAACCTAGGGTTAACTGATCTTCAGCCGGCTTCATCGCCTACCACGGGGTTAACCTCTCTGGTGAGTGAGCTCTCGGCGGCCCGGGCAGAACGCGAGCGCCTGCAGGCCACTATTGAGCGCCAGGCCGAGGAGCTGGGCGCCGCACGGGAGCGGGCACGCCAGGCCGAGGAGCGCGCCGCCCAGCTCGAGCGCGCCGTGCGCCGGCCGCAGCGCCCCTGGTGGCTGCGGTTGCTCGGCTAGTGCGCCCCCGCGGCGGCGGACCCGGTCAGCGGGGCCACGGCGACGGTGGGCCCTGGATGCGCCGCGCCGCGAGCGAGATGCGCATCATAGAGCGCGACTATCTGGCCCGGCATCCCGAGAGCATGGCCTGTCCACTGTGTGAGGAAGTCCAGGCAAACCCCGGCTTCTGCCCGAGCTGCCGGCATATCATCATGGAGGCGTACCGGACTCGCGATGACTGATTAGCTCAGGGCCTCCAGCAGCCGGGCCAGGCCGCCGTGATGCACACGGGTCAGCGTGGGCGCACGTTGGCCCCTGAGCGGCGGAGCTGGCTTCCCGGGGACGGTGGCCCGCTGTGGCCGCTCGGCCCGCTCCTGGCCCTTACGCGCCGTCCTGTCGACCTCGGCCCGCTGCCGGCGGGCGTTGGCCTCCCTGATCACCGCCCGCCGCACTGCGCCGGGGTCCTGCCCATCCACCAGGATGCCCTCGCCGAGCCACCCGGGCGCGCGGGGCGTCTCCTCGTCTTCTGGCATCTCTCCTCCTCCTCGCTCTTGCGCCCGTGCTGCTCAGGCGCCACACTGCATGCTAGGCCTCGTGTCCACGGCCCTGTGAAGAGATGCTGCGGGCACGGACCGAAGCCCACTGCGCCTCTACATGATTAGGCCCTACAGACCTGGCGCAGTGGGCTTCTCTTTGCCCCAGTGGCCGTGCCGGGGGCGGGGCTATATCATGCCCAGGCGCTGGCGCATCTCAGCAATGCCGCGGGCGGCGCTCCCATCGGCCTCCCCCCGGGCGCGCCCCGCGTAGGCCCGTAGCCGGTTCGCCTCGGCGCGGCGCTCCTTGGCCGTCTGCACGCGCTCCTTGGCGTCGGGTGGGGTTAGGTGGGCCTCCAGCTCATCCAGGGCCAGGGCCAGGGTGCGCACGTGGCCGGCCTGGGGGTGTTGCTGGCGCGCCTTCGGCCCATCCTGCGCATAGGGCGCCCGCTCCGCCTCCACCCGCCGCGCCGCGTAGCGCAGGGTCAGGATCTTCTCAACCTTGGTGCCCGTGAGCAGAGCCGTGCGCACGGTCTCGGTCAGCCGGTCCAGGGGCTGCGCCTCGGCCTCCTCGCGCACGAAGGGGGCCAGGCCGCTGGCCTTCTGGGTGTCGCCGACGTCCAGGCCAAAGAGGGGATCACGCTGCACACGCCGCGCGGCCAGCTCGGCATCCGCGGCCCTGCTCTCCACGGCCTGCACCGCGCTCTCCAGCCGGCTGTTTAGGTCTGCCAGCAGGGTGCTCTCGCGGGCCTTGTGCTCGTCGGGGGCATAGATGGGCTTGCCATCCTGCTGGCGGTACAGCCGCGCCTTGTTGGCCTCGTAGACGGACAGCGCGCTATCCACGGTGTCACGGTAGGGGATCTCGGCCGCGCCCTGCTTGCTGTCAGTCTGCGCCCGGATCTCGCGGGCCATGGCAACGTCGCGGTCGGCCAGTTCGGTGAATTCTTGTCCCATGTGCTGTCGTCTCCTTATCCTTGTGGGGTTAACTCTTCTTCTTGCCGGCGGCGGGCTTGGTGGCGTGTTTGGCGCCCTGGCGTGGGGCGGGGACGTTACCGCCTGGGGCCTTCCCCGGGGCGGTGGCTTTGGTCTTGCTGGCTGGCGTCACGAGGATACCTACCTTTCTTTCTTCTCTGACCTACTCGTCGATCCAGGTCCGGGCTTGCATGGCGGTAATCACGTCGGGGTCCAGCAACGTGATGCCCTGGGGCTGATTCTCAGCGAACCAAATCGCCATCGCTACGGCAAACACCAGGTCATCATGATCGCTCTCGCGCCAGGCCTCATAGGAGTCGTGGCCGGTGGCGATGTTGACCTTGAGCTTGAAGTTGACCAGCTCATGCACCAGCGTGGGCCAGAACGTGAGCCCCGTGGCGGTCTGTAGCCGCCCACCCTGATGGATGGCGTTCAAGGTGCTGACCAACTCCCGCTTGGGCACGTTGTGGTGCCTGTGCTCGCGGGTCACTGTGTTGCCGCCATGGATGGTGATGGCCTCGGGGCGCAGGCCTGCGGCGTTAAACATGTCCACCACGGCGCGGCCCACGCCGGTGCGGTCCACCACGAGCGGGCTTTCCTCGGACAGCGGCGGCCGGCTCAAGAGGTCCAGCACACGAGTAATGATGGCCGGGTAGCGCGTGCCCAGTTCGACCCGCTCCAGGTGGCGCAGGTGGTACAAGATGGTGGTCTGCACCTCCCCCTCGTCGGTCAGCACGTTCTGGGTGACCCGTTGCACGATGGCGATCGCTGTGTAGTCGCGGGCTTGCCCCAAGTCCACGCCCACAAAGTACTCCCCTGCCCAGTCCCCGGCCATCGGTTGGAACCTCGGCCCCCATTCCATACCTCTACCCTCCTACGCTTGCGCGAACAACGGCGCGATGTCCGGTGATACGGTGGCCATCAGCGCGTCGTAGCTGAACAGTTGCGCGCTGGTCTCACTGAACTGGCACTCATACTCCTGCTGGTACCACCACGGGCCAAGGCTGCGCCGCTCATCAGCTAGAAACTCAGGTGGAATGCGGGGGCACAGCGCCGCGGGGACCTCATAGCGCTCCCAGGCAGCCCCGCCCTCGGTCCACTCCTGGTGCCACCAGCCGCGCTTGCCGAATGGTGTGGACAGGGCCACCAGCCGGCCACCGCCCACGGCCAACATGGGTCGCAAGGCCTTGTACAGGTCATCAGGCACCCGCGCAGCTTCATCGACCACCAGGAGCCGCACGCCCGAGAAACCCCTGATCGTGCCTTCCTTACCCGGTAACGACACTATCCGGCTGCCATTCTCCAGGGTCAGCGTCAGGGCGCTTTCACTCTCCGCAGGCACAGGCCGGCCGAGCGTGCGGTACACGTCCAGGGCACGGCGAAATAATTCGCCACTCTGGCGCAGGCTGGGCGAGAGTAGCAACACGAGCGCGCCGGCGTCATACAAGGCCGTGTGCAGGCCCAACGTCGCCACGGTGGTCGATTTGCCTGATTGCCGGGAGCAGTTGAGCAGGAGGCGGGGCGCGCTCGATCTCAGGACGGCTTGCTGCCACGGATCAGGTGTGATGCCCGCGGCCTCTGAAAGCCGTACAGGGTCAAGGCTCATAGCCAGATCGGCGGCCAGAGCGCCCCGGGCGGCCAGTGGTGAGGCTAAGGCCACAGCGCCCATCAGGCACTCCCCAGGGCCATCAGGCGGCCAGCTACGGCCAGTCGGGCTTCAGGGTACGGCACGAGGGCGCCAAGGAGCGCGGCCCGCACCAAAATCCACTCGGGCGAGATGACGAGGCTGACCGTGCCCTCCTGTGCTAGCTGCCCTGCTAGCTTTGCCAGCAGCTCCAAGTTACCCCGGGCCTGGGCCACACCCTGCAGGGCCGTGCGCAAGTCCTGGGCCTCCTCGGCCTTGCTCAGAATGGCTAGCGTCCGCGTCTGCAGGCTGGCCACCTGGGCCAGCAGATCATCGCCCTGGGCCACCTCTTTGGCCTCCTGGGCTTTACTCAGGGCTACGGCGATATGGTCGGCCTTGTGGCGGGCCACAGAGCTGTCGGTGAGCCCATACCGCGCCGCTATCTCGCGCAGGGGCACGCCGTCCATCAGCGCCTGGTCAATGGCGGCCCGCTGGGGGTGCCCACAGACGGTGCAGGTCCTGCTCATTGCTCGGGGCTCCTGGGACGCATCAAAAGAATAACGGGGCATAGCGGGGCACAATCCGCCGCCGGCCTGCCCCTACGCGCCATGGAAGCCCAGCTCGACCCCAGAGGGCGTGAGGGAGCCATAGCGGTGCAGGTCGCGCATCCGCGCCGACTGCCTGTGCTCTAGCTCGCGCACGGCCTCTCGGGCTACATCGCGCGCATGTTGGTCGCTGGTGGTGTTAATAGTCACATGGTAGTTGTTGTGGTTGGTCACTGGCCCGTGTGCCACGCTCTGGCGTGCTCCCCCCAGCCCCGGCGGGTGCCACCCAGGTGGTGGCGGGGCCAACCGTGGCGAGAGGGAGCCGATTGTGTTCCCACCCAGGATCTGGCTTGAGCCAAGCGCGGGCGGCAGTGTTGTGACCGTGGAGCCGCGTACAGTGGGGTCGGGCAGGTTCCTGACTAGCGGGGGTAGGGGATGCAGGCCGGTTCCTGTGCCTGTCGTGGCGGGATGCACCCGCAGACTGTTCAGCACCCCGAGAAGGTCCCGTATCTCCAGGGCCGCGCTATGCGCCGCGCTGCCAAGCGGGCTGAAGAACTGCCCCAACAGGTCTGCCCCAAACCGGACCAGAGGCCCCAGCAGATCGCCAAGAGAATGAAAGACCTGAACCAGGGGAGAGAGGGCGGTGACCAGCCCTCCAACGAACTGCCCCATGAACCGCATCACGTCGTTCCAGTGCGTGGCCAGCAGGACCACCCCGGCAATCGCCGCCCCAACAGCCACGATGGGCCAGGCCGCGGCGGCAATGCCGGCGAGACCCGCGGCGAGCCCTGCCCCGCCTGCCCCCAGACCGAGAGCGGCCATGACGCCCCCACCCGCCGCCGCCAGGATATTGAAAGCGCCGGCGACGATCAGGATGGGACCACCAACAAGCGCCGCCGCTGTCGCAATGGCCGCCGTCACCGCCACCATCTTGATGAGCATGGGGTGCTGCTGCCCCAGGGCGATGAGGCCCCCTGTCAGTTCCACGAAAGAATGGGCGGCGGCAGTGACGCTCGGGATGAGCACGGTGCCTATCATGGCCGAGATGGAGTGCATGTTGGTGTTGAGGGTATTCATCTGCCCGACCATGGTTTGGTTGAGCTTCTGTTGCATCTCCTCAACGGTGGCAATGCCGCTGGGGTTGGAGATGGGGTCGTAGGGCGCTAACTTGTGCCGGAGCAGGTCAGAACTGGCCATGGCCGTCGGGGATGTCAAGGCAAACGCGGCCCGCTCCCCCTGTGTGCCAAAGGCATAGTAGGCCAGGGCTTGCCGCGCCGCCTCCGTCTTTTCTCCCGCCAGGCCCTTGGCAATGATGCGCTGGACCTCAGAAGAGTCCACCATGTTGCCGTTCTTGTAGAACTGACCGCCGCCCAACTCCTGGAGACGCGCAAGGGCTTCCAGGTGCGTCTTTGTGCCCACGCCGGGCACCAACTTGGCGAACATGGCCCCCAGATAGCTCCCGCCTCTGCCCTGGGAGAGGCCCATCAGGTTGGACAGAGACACCCACTGGAACATCTCAGCGTTGGTCATGTTCGTCGCGTTCTTGGCAGGCAGCATGTACTTCAGCGCGTTATTCTGCTGGTCGGGCGTCATGCCCGACGCCAGTAGGGCGCGGGTGCCCAGGGCGATGTTATCAATGAACGCCTGGCCGTGCGTGGCGCCCAGCATATGCGCTTGGGAGATCATGGCCGGGACGCTGCTCTCGGGGGAAATGCCAGCCATACGTTGGTCAATTTCAGCAGCGCGGGCAATGGTCGGGATGTCCTGCTTCACCCAGTCACGGTTGTTGATGCTCATGCGACCCATGGTGGCTTCCATGGCCATGATCTGCGGCGCGCTGTACTGCGTCTGGGCCCAGTGTTACGCAAGCTGCATCCAAGTGCAAAGTAGCACTCCGATTGGGCGAGAAAGAGTGCCGCTCTTTGGCTTGCGCAGGGCACTCCGGCCATTTTAGCCGTCGTGGAACACCTCGGCACGTCCCATTCGCGCTGTTCTCCGATCCAGAAGAGCCGACACTGGTCAAACGCGGCACTTCACCGCAGAAGGATGCTCCTGATCAGCTGCCAGTAGCTCAACATTGGCGGCTACCTTGCACTTGGCTACAGCTTCCGTAACATCGGGCCAGATTGATCCGCGCCCAGGCAAGGGGCTGATTGCTTCCCGCCTCGGACTCTTCCTTTGCCAGCACTGGAAGATCCGCGCGCATGAGGGGAACTATGAGCAGCCCTGGAAGGTCGGCAGCCTCCTCGAAGGGGCCGGCATCAAGGTCCCCACGCACCGCGAGGAGCGCCGGCGCCTGCGTGAGGCCGTTGAAGCTGCGCTCGATATGCTTAAAGAACGGGATCTCATCGCGACCTGGGAATATGCCCGCGTGGAACAAGCTTCACCCACGAATGCATTCATGCCCTGGCTGGAGCAAGCCAGCATCCTCATTGCGCCGCCGGTAGCCGTAGTTGAACAATACAAGCCCCTTCTCCGGGCTAGCCGGCATAAACGGGCCGCAACAGCGCGGCGGAAGGAGCTTTGATAACCATCCATTCGGGGAAGATTACCTGCCCCGAGGTGTGACGGAACCTGCCCCGAGGTGTGACGGAACCTGCCCCGAGGTGTGACGGTCCACCAGAGTAAAAGGGCTTCCTACTATATCTACGATATCTACTTGCAGAGTCCGGCCTGCTGTCGCAGGCGGCTCTGCAATAATGGGGGGAGTGGCCGGGCACTTCTGCCCACCATCGGAACACTGCCCCCGAGAGAGGGGAATAGGGCCGGCGCTGCTTGAACAGCGCCAGGAGGATAGCTGCCGTGTCCACAGAAGTACCCCCCTCCGAGTTCGCCGAACGTGGCCACGCCATTGCCGCGGCGTTAATCGGCCAGATTCAGATGTACCCCGGTGACCCCAATAAGATTATAGATGCCCTGAGTATGGCCGCTGATGAGCTGCGCGCCACCTTTCAGCACATGGCGGCCGCCAACGGGTACTCGTGGGAGCCCGGGACCGAGCTGTGCGCCCTGGAGGACCTGACTGATCGCCTGCTGACCGACCATCATCAGCGGCGCCAGCTCGCCGACAAGCATGGCGGCGTGGTCGGCGTGCGCAGCGGTCTAGGCCACCTCGACGAGACGCTGAACGGCCTGCAGCGCGGGCAGCTCTATATGCTGGCGGCCATGCCGGGCTCAGGCAAGACGACGCTCGCCTTGCAATGGGCGGCGACGGTGGCCCAGGCCGGCTATCCTGCCCTCTACATCAGCCTGGAGAACGACGCCGCGGACCTGGCCCGCAAGACGGCCTGCCGACTGGGGAACGTGAGCTACTCCGCTGCCCTGAAGGGCAAGGTGGACCCAACATCCTGGCGTGACGCCGTGGGGAAGCTCAAAGCCCTGCAGGGGCGGCTGTTTGTGGCCACGCCGCGCACGGTGATCCCCGAGCTGGGCGACATGATCAAGGACGTCGAGAAGCGGGCCGGGAGTGCGCCGGCGGTGGTCGTGATTGACTACCTGCAGGCTCTGGTCAAGCGGGCGGCGCGTGGCGCTGACACGGCGGACGTGCGCGAGCGGATCGACCGCCTGACCCCCCAGCTACGGCGCCTGGGCGAGGTCTACGGGTGCGCCGTGGTGGCCATCTCCAGCCAGAACCGTTCTGGCTACGCCGCGGGCGGCATGTCGGCTATGAAGGAGAGCGGGGACATTGAGTACAACGCCGATGTGACCATGACGCTGGCCAGGCCGTCTGAGAAGGATGCTAAGGGAGCGCCAAAAAATAACTTACCGTCCTGCTGGCCTGCTCAGGCGCACTGGGGCAGGGCATCACGGGGATGC
>JAABUU010008170.1_pt1 | contig 10480 bp, 9 predicted proteins | sample 5559301 | NCBI WGS metagenome assembly JAABUU01 (sample SAMN10711884, study PRJNA513360) | rock metagenome | isolation source: Antarctica rocks | place: Antarctica: Victoria Land, Richard Nunatak white | reverse complement strand
CGACAAAACCCACGTACTAGGTGTTTGCAGCGTTCCTGTGGCAGCCAACACGCACTAATACACCTGGCATGCCTTGCATACCTCGTATGAGTCGGGCTGCGCGGTCTTGCCGCTGTTGGTGATGGAGCCACCCTTGGAGCCTCCTGTGTTGTTTGCATCGGCACGGACTGTGCTCATGCTCCGTTGGCGCAAAGCAACAGGTGCTAGGCTCTTTTGAAATACGTTGCGGTTGACGGAGTTTCGGCTGATAGAGACCAGGCCGCTGGTACGCGTCATGCTTGCAGTCTGCATAGTGGTTAGATCGATCTGCTTGCTTTGATCAACAGAAAGCAGTGAACAGCGAGAAATTTGGTTGTGTCTGAGCAATTGCAGAGGTCAAAGTACTTATACCGGAACCTGAAAGTGCCGTCCTGCATGAGCCACTAGTTAGCTGTCACATGGACACGTCTGTGTGGCACACAACCCAAAGAAATGTTTGATGGCGTGGCTCTTATTCGCACAAATATTACGGTACGGTAAGAAATACGAATAAATACTGTTAACTTGATACAAACAGCAGTCTTCATGTCGAGGGCATGCGCTCTGCCCTGCAGATTCAGATTTCTTGCTGTCCAATTGGACTTGCAAGTCAAAGCAATTGCGTCTTCGCGCAAACCAAATTAGTCACCTGTTTCTTGAGTACAATGATGTCCTTGACAGCAGTACTCGCATTCTCTCATTGCACATGCCTGTTCCCTCCCAAGGCGATTGCGAGCCATCACTGTAACAGTTTTTGCAACATAGCTGAGCCTGGCCATGCATGTGCACAGGAGCAGGCAGCCCAGCTGCATCTCCTTCACCAGAAGCCGTCAATATGTTTGGTGAAGCTACACCACATGCGCATGAGCTGGAGCAGCTGCAGCGCAACTTGGCAGCAGCTGTCAAGGCTGGAGTTGAGAAGATCAAAGACATCCAATCCCTGGATATGTTTGGTCTTCTGGGGGCTGCCTATGGCAAATGCTTGCCTATGACAATTACATATATCTGACTCGTGTTCTTCACCTGAGTGAACATACTGTCATGCAATCCGGGTCTGCTGTATGCAACCAAATGCTCAAATATGACATCATCGCTGCCATTGGCTGCAGAGCTAAAGCTTGAAGAGCTGTAAAAGTAATTGAGCCCTCAGGGCGCACAGCTGCAGAAAGCAAACAGAGTGAGTGTACCCACAGCCAGAAGCTCTGAATAAGCCCCAGAGCAGAGCGTCGCTGGCCTGCAGACTGATGTGGAAGCTTCACAGTATGTGCAGTGCTTTTGTACTACGTCTAATAATACAACTGCACAGAGTTGTATGCGACAATATTCATCGCCTCCATACCTGCGGGCTGGATGGTGCTGCACTGCAGTCTGGCTCCACACTCTCAGGATGATCATCATGCTGCCAACGCCAAGCAGCTCTGTACAGAGGCCAGACAATGATGCTGAACATGACAGTCCAGGTAGCACAGCAAACTTCCCTGTGTTTGACAGACCACCTTACAAAGTAGCCACTGCCATGCAACAGCACAATTCAGTTGAAATGCAGCAGCCAAGAGGAAGTTCTTTCAGCTTTGCTCAACACCTGACTTGTCTAGCTTACAGCAGTGAGGTCCACGCAGCAGCCAGAGTTGCCTGCTTTGGAGCTTCTGCAGTACTTGAGCAGCAGCATGGCAGTAGCCTGCCATGCAGATGTACAAACTGTCAGCTAAACAGTCTTGAGCAGCACCAGCCAAACCAGCTTCTAAGTACTGCCTGTAGCTATGTAGGGCAATGCTGTGGTGCTGCATGATGGAAAGTCTGTGGCAGCACAATTGTTGGTCAGCCAGGCAGCTGCATTCATGCCTTGCATGGCCAGACAGGACAGTGTATGGCCTGATGAGACAGTGTTTAATGGCAACTGGGTGAATGGTGCGAACTAAGGGCAGAGCAAGATGTGCTTTTCCAACGGTGCCATGTACTCTAGTGCTTGGTAACATGGCAACTGCAATGGGGAAGGCAGTGTCACAGACCTGAAAGTTCAAATGCATTCATGCCTGGATAGGTTTATATAGGTATTTGTCCAAATGCATGTCCTACACAGGTATCTGTAAGCAAAAATGCTGCTTTGCAGGAGTTCCCAGCCTGCTTGTTTGCTTTGACTTTGTGGCGCTGCCTGCTGATCTGCTTGTCGCTGGTTAGGATACAGTCCTACTGCTTGCATCCCCATCCCAGGCGCACAGCCATGTCATGGAAAGCAAATGCAACATCTGTCATGGGCAGCAGCTTGACAGGCGTTGACTGTATCTCTGTGAGGGCGCACGCTGCGCCGTGCCTTCTTTCAAGCTCCATGACTGGCATAATTTGACTAGCAAGCTGCAACTCGTAAGTAAGTAACGCGTCACACAGATCGCTGATTGTCTGCAAGCGTTGACAAACACCGTCACGGGCGAATGCTACAGTAGACTACCTGACTTGGGCAGCTGTTTGCCAAGTATGGAACCACTGGTCTGACGCACACAGCATTTCGCCATCCATGCTACAGGCCCTTCACGAGCTGTCTGTGGAAGTACGAGGTGCGCGTTCGTACTTGCAGTCTGGAGTTTGGTTTTTTTCCAAGCTATGCCAAGCATGCATACCTGTCACTGCAGAACTGGATTTGGGCACTGAGGTGCAGCGAGTAGCATGGCCTTTAACACCCCTGCAGTTCTATCGGGACTTCGTCAGCAGGAACAAGCCCTGCCTGCTGACAGGCAAGAGATTGCTCTCAGCTGGCAGCAATAAACGCTAAGCGGGTACTCACATAAGCTCCTGGCATTGCAGGCGCAATCAACCACTGGTCAGCTTTGTCACTTTGGAACCAGAATTACCTCTCACATAAGCTGCATGACAAACAGGTGCGTAAAACTCCTGAAGAAACAGACCCAAGGCATAGACACAATGCAGCAGGCTACGGCATTTGTCTTGCCCTGATTGGATCAGGGTCTGGCTCATGCAGGTCACTGTGGCTGTCACACCAGATGGTAGAGCAGACTCTGTTTGCAATATTGCTATACAAAGCACAGATGGTGCAGATCACAAGCCCCACTTTGTGTTACCGCTGGAAAGACAAATGCCAATGGCAAGTTTCCTACAGCACTTGCAGCACCAGCATGCTTCAGGCCAAAGACAAGCTTCGTCATGCATTGGCAAGCAAGCAGCCGACGCAGTCAAAGAAGGAGTCAACACAATCAGTGAAGAAGGCAATGAATCTCCGCAGGAAATTATGTACATCCAGCAGCAGAATGGCAACTTCACATCTCACTTCCCAGAGCTGGCAAGTGATGTAGACAGCAACTTACCATGGGCGTCAGAAGCATTTGGTGCAGCGCCAGACGCAGTCAACCTCTGGATTGGCAATGATCAAAGCGTCACGTCTTTCCACAAAGACCACTATGAGAACCTATACGCAGTTGTCACTGGAGAAAAGATTTTCACGCTGTTGCCGCCATGTGATGCCTACCGCATGCATCTTGCACACTATCCTTTAGCTACCTGCACTGATAGCCCACATGGCTTGCATGTGACCCCATCAGGAGACAGTCAGCAAGTCTTGTGGTGTCCTGTAGAGGATCTAGCAGGTGCACCCTGCAGTGTAGAGCATCAGCATCACTTTCCTGCATATTTCAATGCTGCATTGCCCAAACCTATGCGGGTCCCTGTCAAGGCAGGCGAGGTTTTGTTTTTGCCAAGTTTGTGGTGGCACCAGGTAGAGCAAAAGGCAGGAAAGGACAACATGGTTGTTGCCATCAACTACTGGTATGACATGCCTTTTGACTGCAAATATGCCTACTTCAAGCTTGTAGAGTCACTAGCAGGATCTGATGCCAATTGCAATGTAGGAAAACAGTATGAGGCTTGCGCATCAATTACTTTGCAGACTTGTGACTAACAAGTGTTGGCTGAGCTATAGTATTACTTGTGTGAGCCAGCTACCATCAGCTGCTACCTTTGCTACAAAAGCTCGTGTCTGATTTACTTTGCAGTTCATAATGAGCAGAATGTTGCATGCCAAAGTGTACATCATTGCTTGTCACAAAAGGTTGTAGAATGATTGCATTGGCAATACAGTCATTGTGCTGTCAGAACCACGTCATAGCGTTCAAGTGCAATATTGACAGTACATATTTGCAAATATGCAGTTGGCTGGCCAGGTATGAGTAATGCAGCTAAGCATTGGGTCGCTGTTTCCAGTCTGCTGCAAGCCCTCAAGCATTGATGCACTGTCATCAAGCTGCTGCTGTATGTTCATCAGTCTTGGGATCAAAGTACTGTGTATTGCATTTTGCTCTGATGTTTCATAAATATTTAGTTTTCTGCCACCCCGCATTGTGGATATTAGGGTGTCAGCTGGCATGCCAAGTACAGCAGCAGTCACTTGCAAGCTGACTGGCAGTGAACCAAGGGAAATTTTATGCTGCAAGGGCAACTTCAACTTCTGCAGAAATGCCTGGGCCTGACCTTGCAGGTGATCACTTCTTGCCTGCGGCACATTGGGGTGATTGCACCACAGCTGTTGTACAAGAAAAGGCAGCTGTGACACGTCTTATGCAAATACTTTGATAGACAAGGAAGTTGCACATCACAAGCTGCAGATTCACATCAACAACTTTATTCTATTGTGACAGGTGTCTGCAGCTAAGCACACACAAAAGAACCCACAGCAACAAGAGCAGCAGCAGCTATGCTGCTCAGATATACCTTACCTCAAGTTCAATTTGCACGACATCATATGGGTTGTCTCGAATGGCGATCCCATAAAACAGCATGAGCTTTAGGTTAGACAAAGGCCCATACGACAGGAAGCACTGGTGCCCCCTGCTGACAGGCCGGAACAGGGGAAAGCATAGCTGCCGAGTTGCAGCGTCCAGCTGACCATACTGCACAATGTGTGGGCGCACTGAGTGGTTGAGCAGACTTGCATACAGCACCAGGCATTCCTTGCAAGACCCATCTGGCCACTTCACCTGCACACAACTGTGTATACCATCACCACAAGGAAAGCCAATCACATGCACAATCCTCACAAACAGTACTCACAGCACATGCCAGCCATCCTGTAGCCAACAACGAATGATGTGCACGACCACATCCAAGATCCATCACAGCCGAAACACATACCAAGTGAGGATTTGTGCATACAGACCATCATAAGAAATAAAGGCAAGGGACCATCAGATTGTGTGACTGACTGATGCTGGGAGGCTGCATCTGCAAATGCTTGCTGCAGGAGCATGGAGGCTGACCTTCATGGCATATGCATACCAAAGCTGCACAGCCCACAGATATGCGTCCCAGCTGAACCAGGCTGCTTCCAAATGTGCAGGATAGGCAGCCACCAAAGCATCCAAGATAGGCTTGAGCCCCTCATACTGCTCCTTGATGTGCTGCAAGCACAAGACACTGTGTGATGCCACATGAAGAGGCCTAGATGCTGCACCTACTGCTGTGTATGCCTCTCTGGTGTCCAATGACTATGGGGAACCTCTCACAACAGCAAGCCCCATCAGCGTCACTGGCAACAACATGCAACAGCGTCTCTAGGTCAGCACAGTGATGTGTTTATGCAACCACGTGAGAACAAATTCATGACCCCGAGGGCAGAGCTTGTACACACAGGGGACCACACTATACAGAAGTCTGCTTAACAGTCACAGGTGTGAGGCAGGAAACAGCAGCGTTGCTGACCTTGACCTGAAACAGATGTCACAACAACCCTGTGTCGTTGGCTATGACGATGCTTTCTCACCTGCCGTGCACTGTGGCACTCAGTGTGAGCTGATGTACCCTGCAGTGCCTGCAGAAGGGTGTCGGACATGCTGAGGCCTGAGTGCAACATCTCAGGCAGACTCTGCCAGAAGGCAGCCCACTGTGAGTCAGGATCATGGCGCTCAACCATTGTCCAGATGACAGCGATGGAATCACCGCCTAGCTGTGTGAACTGCATCAGAGCAGGACCCTGCAAGCAACGCAGCTTTTGGGTGGACAAAAGGGACAGTGCTATCCTGGCTTTGTGCAGCAGAATCTGATTGCATGCACACATATTCAGGAAGCACAAGGTTGTGGCGTGGGAAGGCAGCAGATTTGAGGATGCATGCAGAGGTCCGTGTCAGCTAGGTGCATGTGCCATGTGTTAATGGTAACAAATCCACAGGTGATGGCAGGCTTTAAAGGTGCAATCACACCAGGTCGGATTCCTTTGCAGTGTCTTCAGTGATGAGAAGGGTTTCTGGAACTCTGATGGCCATGCTGCCTGGATCCAGATCTTTACATGCTGCCAAGCCCCTGACATTGCTGCTGAAAATTCCAGGTTGTAGGTGAGTTTGCACATCAGACTGCTGAACCCATCTGCAGCAACAAATGTACAAGAGAACTAGAGGAATCGGGATCAATTGAAATGTATGCTCATGAAAGCAGAAAGGCGCCCCAGAGAACTATCTGTGATTTGCGGTTGTACACATGTTTTGCTAGTGTCCCTTACCAAAGCTGCACAGCTGAATCAGGGGTGCTGAAGGCCTGCAGGAGTGTGACCCACCTAAGGAATTCATTGGGCAAACTGGCATCGTCAGCCGCTGCAGTGTCAGCTGCATCTGACCCAGCTGCATAGTCTGCACATCGCTGCTTGATCCAATGCTCAAAGTTGGCATGTTGACCTGTACAATGCGTCACGTTGTGAAGAGGGTGCGAATGACCTGTAGCGCTGGCAATTTATGCGTGGGCTGACCTGGGTCTTTGTTCAACTGATCAAACACAAGGGACAGAGCAGCAGCCTCATTTCTAGGATTTACTGGCCTCAGGAAGTCATCATCGGGTTGTAAAAAATAGAGCTCATCCTGTGCTGCACAGTAGGCAAATGTCCGCCAAGACAATCGTCGAGCGCCAGCTGCAATATGTATGTACGTGATGCACGTTGCGTTCAACGAACCTCAGATAGCGAGACAACTCGAGCAGCTCTTAAAAGTTGAACTGGATCTGTGTGCGAGACCTCATGATCCAATGTAAGATGGTTCAGACGGAGCAGCACGCGCTTGCGCTTCGCAAGAGGGTCTGACACGATCTTGAGACTGAGCATACAGCTTCTTCTGACAGAATGTTTTCACAGCACCAAAGGACTTCGCGGTGGAAGCCTGCAATGTTTTACTGCGAGCCGGCGGGTTCCGTTGTTGCCACAATTGTGCAACGAACTGCCATGCTTTCTGCGTTTTACGGATTCCGTTCATCCGCGGCACGCATGATCTGACGAGCATCTTGAACCAACTTCAATAGGTCAAACAAGCGTTGCTTACAGCATGATCGACTTCACAAATCAGAACTGTATTGTGTCGCACCACAATCAACATGCAGAAATTCTGAATTGAGCAGAGCAGCAGCTATGCCGTGCCTTCGAAATCTAGGCAAAGCTCTGAGGTTGTATGATCTGCCTGGCCGCGGTCATGCAGCGTGGCCAGCGATTTTGCAAGCCGCTGCAGCTACACAACCGAGAGCCACATTGCATGATTTCGTATGCGAGCCTGCCACCGGCACTCCTGCTCACCCATTTCAGCCAGTAGCTTCTTCAAGCACCACCGGAGACACTTTTGTCCCGAAAGGTGCCAAGCTGTCCGGGCATGGTGCGCATCCCTTGGCTCGATACAGGTGGAGTATTTGTTGATACTTTGGGCTGACTCGAGGGACAATCACAACTGTAACACAAGTGTCTTGCTCAGAGTTACGTCCAGCACAACTGTTGTTCAGCACTTGGGTGCCTCTGCTACCTGTGAGCAATCTGCCAAGCATGTAGTGCTAGCAGATGTGCCAGCACTAGAACGCTTTCGTCCTGATATGTGGGCAGCTGCAAACCCCAATATGTCATCATTGCTGGGCTGTCTGTTGCAGGTCATACTTTCCAGAGTCAGTATGGAGTCAAATAGACAAGCTGTTCCCACGTGGATCTCAACCAGTTGCATATGACATAGCCATAGGCACTGGCAGGGGTGCTATTGAGCTAGCAAAGAGGCAAGTTCTGTGTCACCGTTGTCCTCTCTATGCAAAACCAAGACAAGCTTGAAGTTGCCTCACCCTGCGCTTGAAAATGCAGGAAGTTTCGAGTCACAGCAGTTGAAAGCAACGCAGCTCTGCTTGCCAAGGCACACACACAAGCACTGGAGTGTGGTGTGACCATCAACTCGATCAGTGCGACCACGGTGCACAAGAAGGTGGCACAGCACGGAGGGGTGGCAGACTTAGTCACAGTCATGCATGGCATTCATCTTGTTGACTATGAGCTTGCTCTAGAAGAGTGCCACAGACTGTTGAAGCCAGAAGGGTGGCTCTGCTTAGCCTGGAATGACAGGTAGGCATGGTATTGGCCTGGCCTGTCTGACGAATGCATAGCACTCTCACAGCCCTGCTGCCTGCTTGCTTCCTCCAGTGTGACCAAATTCAGTACTAGGGCTCGTTAGATGGGAGATGCAATGTATGCCTTGTGTTTGGTGCAGAAACCTGAATCACCCTGTAGCACAGCAGCTGGAGAGCTTGGTTGAGCAGTATAACCCAGATTATGACAGGAAGATGAAGCAGCGCACCAAAGAAGTCTGGGGGCCCAAGCTGATGAAGAGTGAGTCGTACAGTCACTTGTACAGGAAGTAATCACGCTGACACCAGCCTGATTCACATTCTTGCTTTGAATCGAATTGATGGTCTGTCATCTGTGTGGCAACTGATTTTGTTTGTGAGTGACGTGATCCTTGCTTTTATGCTCAATTTGTTCTGCAGGTGGGCTGTTCAACTTGGTGGACTACTCGGTGCACGCAAACCCACTTCCCATGCGCAACGCCAAGGAGACGGTTGAGCTCTTAGAGGCATTGCCATACATCCGTGTAGACATGGATGGCCATACAAGAGAGCATTTTAAGAAGCAGCTGCAGGCTCTGCTTGAGACACACTATGAGCAGGGCAAGTTTGACTTCCCTCTGGAGACAAAACTGTTCATTCTGAAGCCAATCGACAGCAGGGACTCTGCTGACAAGCATCCCAAAAGTCATGAAGGGAAAGTGCCATTCCAATTTTTCCCCAATCGGCCAACATAAGCTGGCAGGGTTGCCTGCAACTTACTCTGTGCGGCAAGCTGCTAGGAGTTGTACCAGGGTTCATGCAAATTTTGTATACTAGCCTCTACAGTTATTAGCATTCTGCAGGGTAGTTGCGCTGGTGCCTGTTTCGTGGAGTCAGTTCGTTTTGTATGCATTCAGACTTTCATTTTGCTCTTGTGAGCACATAAGTCAGTTCAAGTCCAGTCAGTCAAGTACAGGCACGTTCACAAGACAAGGCTTACTTCTAGTTCAAGTACGGCAAAGCATGCACATGTACCACAGATGGCAAAGGCCGTGGGAATAGCACTAAAGCGAGCGTGGGCACGTGTAACTGCTTGCACAGGTCATCATCTCATTGCAATACAACAACAATACTCGTGGTTGTCCTCTGATTCAGTGATTTGTACTAGACGATGCTACGTCGTTGGTACTATCTAAAAGTGAAGACGAGAAAGCTTTTCCACAATTGTACTTGTTTTTGCAGAGCCCAGTGATGCAAGCAGTGCTGCGTGTAACATCACAGCAAAGTACTCAAGGCCAACACATGGAGAAGGCATACTTTGTCTGACATGTACGCAGTCTCAAGCTCGTTGCTGCACCACATAAGTCAAAAGTCATGAAGCCCTGTGCTTTCATTACAGATAGTGTTTGTTTGCACGTTGCCTGGCGTTAATGCTTGGTATGGTCAAGCGTGCCTGGGGAAAGCATGCATCTTCATGCCCCTGGAAGGCGAGACTGTCATCAAAACGTGTTCTGACGCCATGACTCCAGCGGTCCCACCCATCTACACACAGGCACGCCTTGAGTCAAGCTTTCGATTGACACTACAGGTAAGGTACTTTGCCTCTTGATCCTGCTAGAGACTCATGTCAGAGTAGATACAATGAGCTAGTCTTGCATGCCATGCTCTGACCTCTGGCACTTGTAACTCTGCTAATAACAGACATGGCACATGATTAGCTTACAAGCGCAATGCAGCGAGTGAATGTCAACTTCATTGGTTTCACCCCAACAGACTCATGCTTTGCCACCCTGTGACACCAATGCACAAGTTTTTAACAAGACGAGCGAGCCTTGGCAGCAGGAAGGGTTTTGAGCAGAGCAGACACATGCAAAGGCACACCTCGTCTGCCAGTTGGAAGGAGAAATGGGAGTACAGCTGTGCAAAGGTGGCCGCCATGTTCATCTTGGCCAGAGCCTGTCCAACACAGTTGCGTGGGCCGTCACTGAAGGGGAACCACCTCTTGCCCTGCCTGCTCATGTCCATTCCCAAGTCGTCCACTTGCTTTGGGTCTGTTGCCTGCGCCTTGCTGGGGGAGTACAAGGAAGGCTTCTGGCAGTATTGAGCACCAGGCTGTAGCACAAACATGACACTA
>JAABUU010008168.1_pt1 | contig 10483 bp, 10 predicted proteins | sample 5559301 | NCBI WGS metagenome assembly JAABUU01 (sample SAMN10711884, study PRJNA513360) | rock metagenome | isolation source: Antarctica rocks | place: Antarctica: Victoria Land, Richard Nunatak white | reverse complement strand
CCGTATTTATATTGCTGTAGCCCGGATCAATTGACTTGCGTAGGGGGCTGGGCCTGTGCCGACTGCTGCTCCTGCTGTACTTGCCTGTCAGGATGGTACCAAACTTCTTACGTCTGCGATGGCGGACTCACTGCTCAAGGATGTACCTGGGAAGCGTCTCATAGGTGATCGGTTCAAGCCGCGTGTGCTTGGGAGAGGCGTTGCTCCCATTCATCATTGAGGATTGCCAGCCGTAACGCGATCACTCCGGCCGCTCGCTCCCGCCACCAGCGCATCCCTCGCCTCCCTTTCAAGCGCCGGTTCACGACGATGTCCACGCCCTTTTCCATCGCCCCGCTGCCGATCGTCCGCCCTGCTTCCTGCCGTGCCGCGTAGTCGGGAATCCGCGCGGCATGGGTGCGCAGATAGCCTGCGAACTGCGCCAATGCCGGATGGGGATACTGCTGCATCATCGCCGCCAACACGGTGAGCGCGCTATCCACCGCCCCTTTGTCCAAGGCTTCCTCCAACTGGATGCTCCACGGTTGGCGCGTTGCTTTATCGGGGATCGCGGCGCGCGTCGCCCGCCTGCGTGCGTCGCGCAGGTGCCAGCGATCCAATACCTGCGTCGCCGTCGGCAACAGGGCACCGCCAAGTCGCCAAATCCATGCCGCGCCATCGCCGAGCAGCGTCTGATCGGTCGCCGCGAAGCCGTCCACACGCTCAATCGCCGCAGTGACGTGCGTCCCGAAGGGCACGACGCCTGCTGCGGTCGCGGCATAGCGGCGGGTGGTCAGGCGGGTGCGCGTCGTGCCGCATTGCTCGCTGCCAGTATGGACGACGCCGACCTTGATCTCCATGCCGTGCGCGTTGTCCCAACTATGCACCCAGCCGCCATCAAGGAGCACTTCCACCGCCGCAGGTGGGATAGTCGGTGGCGGCGCGGTCGCGGGCGGCTGGCAGGCAGCAGCAGCCTCCCGGTCATACTGCGCGCTCACCACGCTGCCCGTCTGCGCGACGATGCGCCGGATCGTCTCCGCTGCGAGGGGGATACCGCGCAGCATCCCCACCACCTGGGCAGCCTGCCGATAGGGCCAACTCGCGCCACACTGCGCGACCAACGCCCGCAGCGTCGGGGTACAGCGTCCCGCACCCAACGTTGCGTCGAGCGGCGCGTCGTCGGGTTGGAAATGCCGCCCGCATCCCCGGCAGCGCACCCGCGCCCGCTGTAACCGCACGGGGCCGAACCGGGTTTCCACGGTGCGCGGGCGACTGCCCGCCCGCTGGCGCTGCTCGGACTGGCAAGCGGGACAAGCAACGGCAGGACGCAGCGCGGCTTGCATCTGCCACACGAGGGCGAGGGCGGCTTGCTGGATGGCGAGTCCCCAGACATGCACCGCTGCCTCTAACTGATCGAGGGAGAGCGGGGTATCGGGCAACGTGAGCGGCAGTGGTATCATCAGTTCCATGGGAGCCTCTTTCCTACAATGGTGCTAGCCAATGTGGGAAAGTATGGCTCCTTTTCCTTCCTCGGCAACCGATCACCTATGAGACGCTTCCCTGAACCCATTCACTTGCTTGACACTGGTTCTACGCCATGCTACCCTGCCGATCAGACACGAGCCTTACATAACGACATAACGGATTGCGAACGAACCAGGCAGAGGCGTCAGACGCGCGCATCATACCGTCGGGATGCAATGGGGACGGTCCAGAAGGACCGCATGTTTCTCTCATGGGGATGTCGTGGTAGCGAAGGAGCCGGTGAACATGTCTCAGCAGCGATTGCATCAGTTGAGTCGGCGCGGTTTCCTCGGCGGTGTGGCGGCGAGCGCCGCAGCTGCCATCCTTGCCGCTTGTGGCGGGAGTAGTACCGCCACGAATACGCCGAAGCCCGCCGCCAGCACGGGCGGTACGGCGGCGCCTGCTGCCAGCGGTGGTACCGCAGTTCCCGCCGCCGCGACGACGGGCAGTTCTCCAACGACCGCACCGGCGCAAGCGGCAGGCGGCAAGAAAAAGAGTGTCCTCTTCTGGGGCCGCCAGCAGTTCCTGCCGGAGTCGAACGACTACCTAACCGAATCCGTCAAGATGGCGGCGGCAAAGGGTGGCTTCGATGTCAAGATCGAACTCTTCAGTAATGACGAGCACGCGCAGAAGGAAGTCGTCGCGATGGAAGCCGGCGTCGTGCCGGATGTTACCTATACGTATAACTCCGCGCTCTGGAACCAGAACGGCTACGCGATGGACCTCCAGGGGCTGTATGACGAGATCGGTAAGACGGGTGGCGGCTGGCTCGACCTCGCGGACGGGAACTCGAAGACGGCGGATGGCAAGCGGATCAATGTCCCGATGAATTCAGAACCGTGGTTCGTTCACATGCGCAAGGATAAGTTCGAGGAAGTCGGCGTCAAAATGCCGATCGCGTCTTTCGATCAGTTGATGGACGCCTTCAAGAAGGTCAACAAGCCCGATCAAAATTTCTATGCCTTCGACGGGCAGATGACCGAGGCGGACTGGACGGGCAATGGCCTTCAGTGGATGTGGATGTTTGGCGGGCGGCTGTTCGACAAAGAAGGCAACCCGACGATCAACACGCCGCAGAATATCGCCGGCCTCACGGCGTACACGGACCTCTTCAAGAACAAGATGATGCCGCCCGGCGTCATCTCGCAGCAAGCCTCCGGCAACAACGAGGCGTGGCTCTCCGGCCAAACCGCGTGCGTCTCCAATCCCGGTAGTATCGTGCTGGCGATGCGCAAGGACAACAAGGACCTCCTGTCGAAGACCTACTTGCAGGCATGGCCGTCGCAGGTGAACCCCGGCAAGTTCGTCCAGACTTCCGGAAGTGCGGCGCTCGTCATCAACAAGAAGAGCCAGGCGATTGATGAGTCTATGCAGATCGCCAAAATGATCCTCTCACCGGAGCGGTATCCGACGCAGTTGGAAAAGGCGGGATCGTACTGGTTCCCGATCATGAAGAACTACGTCAATCTCCCTTTCTTCACCCAGGATGAATGGAACAAGGAAGTGGCGGAGAATATCGTACCGAACGCACTGGCTGCGAGCGCGGACACGGGGCTCACCCCCATCTTTGACGATATCGCCGTCATCACGCCGAAAGATATGAACCAGGCGGTCGTCGTCAACGGCAAGTCTCCCACTGAGGCAATTAAGATCCTCGCGGATGCCGCCGATAAGGCGAAAGCGAAGTTCAGCAAGAAGTAACAATCAGTCGGCAGTCGGCAGTCGGCAGAATGCGGTACGGATTATTGACGCCCGCTGACTGCCGACTGCCGACTACTGCCAGGGAGGGACCATGGCGATACGATCAGTGGCGGCACGGGATGTGGCGCCTGAACCCCAGCGGGCGTCGCGGGCGCGGGTCAATCGCGATACGGGCTTCGGATACGCGTTGCTCTTTCCGACTGCCCTCCTGATCGTCGTCCTGATTGGGTTCCCCTTCCTCCGGGCGCTCTGGCTCTCGTTTCACAAGAAACTGCTCGGCGCGCAGGACGCACCGTGGATCGGCCTGAAGAATTACACGACCGTCCTCCACGATCCCGCCTTCTGGCAGTCGGTGAAGAACACCATCATTTTTACCGGTGGGTCTATCGGGCTCAAACTGCTCCTTGGCCTCCTCGTGGCACTCATCCTCAATGAAGCGATCCCGCTCCGTGGTCTCTGGCGCTCGATTGTCCTGCTCCCCTATGCAATGCCGACCCTCGTCTCGGTGCTCGTCTGGAAGTGGATGTACAACGACGTGGGCGGTGTCTTCAACTACCTCTTGCAGAAGAGCACGATCCGCACGACGCCGACGCTTTGGCTAGCGGATCCCAGCAAGGCGATGGGGTCGGTGATCGCCGTCAATGTCTGGCGCGGCTTCCCCTTTTTTGTCATCACGATCCTTGCCGGGCTTCAGGCCGTGCCGCAGGAGTTGTATGACGCAGCGAAGGTGGATGGTGCAGGCATTTGGTCGCGCTTCATCAAGGTCACACTGCCCGGCATCACGCCGGTGATTGCGGTGGTGACGCTCTTCTCGACGATTCTCACCTTTAACGATTTCTCGATCATCTGGATTCTGACGCGCGGTGGCCCCGGCGGAGCGACTGATGTCCTCTCGACACTGACGTACAAGATCGCGATACCGGGCCTCGAACTCGGCAAGGGGGTCGCGGTCTCCGTGTTGATGCTGCCGATCCTCGTCGTGTTCATCATTCTGCTCAATCGCTTCATGAACCGCCGGGAGGAAATCGCATGACGGTCAAACCGCTCGCCGGCCGTATGGTCGCTCAACCCGCCGTGCAGAAGCGTATCCTGGCGTACCGGACACAGCGCATCGCCTTCCGCACCTTTGGGTGGCTACTGCTTGCCGTCGTCCTGCTGATCGCGCTCTTTCCGGTGTACTTCATGACGATTACCGCGTTCCATCCGCCGACGCTCACTACCGCGCGGACGCCGACCCTTTTCTCGACGCAGTTAACCTTCAAAGCATTCCGCGATCTGATTCACCAGTACCCCTATATGACTTGGATGCGCAACACGGTGCTCGTCTCTGTCTGTAGCACGATTCTCTCCGTCTCCTTCGCGACGTTCGCCGCATATAGCCTCTCGCGGCTGCGCTATCCGGGTCGGCAGATTTTCGCCAATGCGGTCTTTCTCGTCTATCTCTTCCCCTCGACACTCCTCTTCATCCCGATCTTTATCGTCTGTAAAGACCTCCATTTGTTGGATCAACTGCCCGCGCTGATCGCGGTCTACCTCACCTTCTCGATCCCGTTCAGCGTTTATTTGCTCAAGGCATACTTCCTCAGCATTCCGCGCGAACTGGAAGATGCCGCGATGGTGGACGGGGCAACGCGCATGGAGAGCATGACGAAAATCATCATGCCCCTCGCGACGCCGGGAATCGCGGTCGCGTCCATCTATTCGTTCACGCTGGCGTGGAATGAATATCTCTATGCTTTCACCCTGCTCAGTGACAGCAACAAATTCACCCTCGCGCCGGGGCTGACGAAACTGATCTTCGGCGATGTCTTCCTGTGGGGCATGATAATGGCGGGCGGTTTCCTGATGAGCCTTCCGCTCCTGCTTCTCTATTTCGGAGCGCAGCGCTTCATCGTCGCGGGTCTCGCGGCGGGAGCGGTCAAAGGATAGTGCTGAGTGCTGAGAGCTGAGTGCTGAGAAGAACCAGTCGTGGCAATTCTCAGGCAACGATAGTGCAGATAAAAGGAAAGCAGGCCGCAAAGCCTGCTTTTTCGTTACTCAGCACTCAGTACTCAGCATTTCACATTTGTCGGACGCGCCGCGCCATTTCTTCGTCAATGGTGCGGGGCCACTCGCGCTTCATCGCGTCCCGCACGTCGAACTCGACAGTACCGACGCGTTCGATTTCGAGCCGCAGGTGGTCGCCGTCCTGGATGGGACTGAGACCCTGATGGTTGGTGCCTGTCGCGACCACATCGCCCGGTTCGAGCGTCAGGATGCTGGAGGCGAACGCAATCAGGGCGGGAATTGTGTTCGCCATGTCGCTCGTGTTGTAGTCCTGTCGCAGGTCATCGTTCACGTAGAGTTTCACATTGAGATTATGCGGGTCGGGCACCTCATCCGCAGTGACGAGCGCGGGGCCAATCGGGCCGAAGGTGTCGAACGACTTACCCAATCGCGTCGAGTCGCGCGCGGAGATGTCCATGAAGCACGTATACGCCGCGACGTGCTGCATCGCGTCCGCCTCGGCGATGTGCGCGCCGCCCTTGCCGATTACGAAGGCCAGTTCCGCCTCGTGGTGAAAAATACGCGCCGGAAACGGCGGCATCACAATCGTCCCTCCGGGGCCGAGGATGCTGGCAGGGGATTTGAGGAACATGTCCAGCGGCACTTCGGAGCGCGCGCCGCCCTCGGTGTAGTTCGCGAAGGCGCAGACGATCTTGCTCGGCTTCGGCACTGGCGCTTCCAATGTCACCTCGCTGACGGGGATGAATGGCCCTTTGTGCATTGCCTGTTGCAAGGCGGGCCGCAGCCCGTCGAGTTGCTCCAGGAGGCGCGCGAGCCGCCCCTGCGTCGTGTTGTTTGCTCCGTCCGGGATGTGCTCGTCAATAGTGATAACCTGATCGTTGACCCAGAGGCCGATCTTTCCCGCGTCGTACACCACGATTCGCATGTTGTATCGCTCCCTTCCGCTGCAATTTCCTATCGTGTCATGTGAGCCGCCATCAGTCTACGTCCAAAGGGAAGCGATGAGCAATGTGAGGTTCGTTTCGAAGGTTCGAAGACGGGATGCCCTACTGCGAACTGCGAACCTCGAACCTCCAACTTCTCCGGTATAATCCCCGCACGGACTTCGAATCGTTACGGAAGGAGCAGGTGTGAGTACGGACAATGAACGCTCGGATGCGGTGATCGCGGGGCTGGCGGAAATCAAGCCTGCGGTCGTGCCGATGTTGCCATCGAGCACGCTACGGCGCATTCTCGATTGGGTGATGGCGCAGCCGGGAATTCGCTCTTTCCCCGTCACGCGAGAGGAGGAGGCAATCGGTATCATGGGCGGTCTTGCGCTGACTGGGACGCCCGCCGTCCTCATCATGCAAGATAACGGCGTCGGTAACTTCCTCACTGCGCTGACGACCTTTCCGCAAGCATATCATCTCCCTTGTTTCATGCTGATCGCACGGCGCGGCGGCATCAACGAATATAACTCGATGATCCACCTGATTTCCGAGCGCGTCCCGGCGATCCTTGACGCCGCTAATATCCGCACCTTCCATCTCGACGCGATGACGCCGCTTGACCAGTGGACGCGCACGGTCGTCAAGGGATACGAGTTCGCACAGATCACGCATCGCCCCGTCGCGGTGCTCGTCAACCTGATGGGAGGCTGACCGATGGCGACACTCTCACGCGCGGAAGCCCTCAAGATCATCACCGCAGTCTTCGTGCATGAACCGACGATCGTCACGCTTGGCGCGACGGTGCGCGAGCTAATCGCCACGGTCGGCAAGCGGGAGAACGACTTCTATGTCCTCGATAGCATGGGCTTGCCCGTCGCTATCGGCCTCGGAATCGCTCTCGGCAAGCCGGAGAATGCGGAGAAGATCGTCGTCATCGAAGGCGATGGCGGCCTCTTGATGGGCCTTTCGGCGCTACCGACCGTCGGCTTCCTCAAGCCGAAGAACCTCGTCATTCTCATCCTTGACAACGGCACATATGCGAGCACCGGTGGCCAACCGACCGCCGCGACGACGACCGATTTCGCCGCTGTCGCGGAAGGGTGCGGCATTCATGGTATTACCGTGGATGATGACGCGGGTTTCCGCGCCGCGCTTGCGGACGCGAAGCAGTCGGACGGCCCGACGCTCGTCCGCATGATGATTGACCAGCGCAGCATTACGACACCCTACCTACTCGAAGACCCGATCCTGCTCTCAGCGCCGTTTCGGCGATTGGTGGGGAGAACCTAACCCCCCGGCCCCGTTCCTCGCGGGACAAGGGGCTGGGGTTTAGGTCGTTCCCTCATTGCTCGTTGCTCATTGCTTCCCCGCATGCGAGACTGACCGAAGCGGAAATTCGACGCTAGTGGGGGAAGAACGCATCATGCGGTTGCAGCACGTTAGTATCGGTATCGAGGCGGGGCGGGAGGACGAAGCGCGCCGGTTCTATGGCGAGGCGCTTGGCCTCCGGGAGAAGCCGCGCCCGATGGGCCTGAAGGATCGCGCCCTGATCTGGTACGACATCGGCGAGGACGAGCACGAGATTCATCTGCTCCGCACCGATCCGGTGGATTTCGGGCCACCGCGCGCCGCCGATCACCTCTGCATCGAAGTGGACGACATCGCGGCGATGCGGGCGCACCTTGATGGCAAGAACGTGCCGATTAAAGAGACGAGCGTCATTGACAACCGCCCGCGCTTCTTCGTCCAGGACCCGTTCGGGAACTCCATCGAACTTGTGCAGGTCATTGGCCGGTTCACGCCGGTAAACGAATAGGAGGGCGGCATGGCGGAAGGGAAACTGGCGGGGCAGGTCGCGATTGTCACGGGCGCGTCGAGCGGTATCGGGCGGGCGACGGCATACGCGCTCGCGGACGCGGGCGCGAAGGTTGCCATCGTCGCGCGATCGGCGGATGTTCTCAATGGTATGGCGGACGAAATCAACGGCAAGGGCGGCACGGCGCTCGCCTACGCCGCCGATGTCGCGGACGCTGAGGCGGTGGAGCGATTCGTCACGAATGTCATCCATGAGTGGGGGCGGATTGACTTGCTCTTCGCGAATGCGGGCGTCAACACGAAACAGCGCAACCTGCACGACATGTCCACCGAGCAGTGGGACCATGTCATCGGTGTGAACCTGAATGGCGTCCTGTATTGCGTGCGGGCGGTGCTGCCGCAGATGCGCCAGCAGAAGCAGGGGACGATCATTACCCTCGCCAGCATGGCCGGGCGTCATTCCGGTATCATGTCCGGCGTCGCCTATGGGGCGAGCAAGGCAGGCGCGGTCTCGCTCTCGCATAGCATCAACACCGAGGAAAAAGTCAACGGTATTCGCGCGACGGTGATCCTGCCCGGCGAGGTCGCGACGGCGATCCTCGATCAGCGCCCGAACCCGCCGAGCGCGGAGGCCCGCACAACGATGCTCCAACCGGAGGATGTCGCGGAAACGGTCGTCTTCATCGCCGGGTTGCCGCACCGCGTGACGATTGACGAGTTGTGGATCACGCCCACCGTGCAGCGCGCCCGCATCGCGGGAGAAGACGCACCGAAGACGCAGTAAAACGGAAACCAGGGAGAACCATAAAGGATGCAAAGAGGGACAGGGAATTAGAACCACGAAGGCGCGAAGAGCATGAAGAGGGACGAAGAGGAATATAATGATGTTTCTTTCTCCTCCCTTCTTCGTGCTCTTCATGCCTTCGTGGTAGGTTTATTCCTCTGCGTCCTCTGCGCCTTTGCGGTTCTCCCCGGTTCTGTAGAGGAGAAGCCTGATGCCACAGAGCGCGGCGCTTGCCGAGTTTAACCCGACGCCGGAGGAATTGGCGGAGAAGCGCCGCCGCGTCCGCACGCTCCTCGACGCGGAGGGATTGGACGCACTCGTTCTGACGCAGGAGCCGAGCGTCGCGTGGGTGACGGGTGGCGGTGCGACGCGCGTCTCGATGAGTGGCGGCGCGGATGCGAGCGCGGCCGTACTGATTACCCACGACGCGGTGTACGTTCTCACGGATGCCATCGAAGCGCCACGCATCGCGGCGGAGGAGGTGCCGGATCAGAGCGTCCACATGAAGGTCTATCCGTGGGAGCAAGGCCGCGTCGGCGACCGCGCCGCGATCATCACGGGTATTGTCGGCGGCGGTCAGATTGGCGCGGATGCGTCAGTTGCTGGGATCGATTCCGTTCGCGTGCTGCGTGATGCGGTGGTGCGACTGCGTTCCAGTCTGCTCGAACCGGAGATCGCCCGCTATCGCTGGCTCGCCCAGACTGCCGCGACGGCCCTCGAAGCCGCCGCTCGCGCCGTCCGACCCGGCATGACGGAGTTGCAGGTGGTCGCGTCCTATGTCGGGCCACTGATGGCGTACGGCATCCAGGTTCCGGTTGCGTTGGTCGCGGCGGACGAGCGCATTGATCGCTTCCGCCACCCGCTGCCGACGGAGAAGATCGTGCACCAGCATGTCCTGCTCATCGCGGGAGCGACCCGCTGGGGCTTGAATGCGAGTGCGAGTCGTGCTGTCTGTTTCGGGCGGTTGCCGGACGATCTGCGCCGAAAGCAGCAAGGGTGTGCACGGGTGGACCTCGCCTTCATCAATGCGACGAAGCCGGGCGCGACAGCGGGGGAGATTTTCGCGGCGGGCGCGACGGCGTACGCGGACGCCGGATTCCCTAATGAGTGGCGACTGCATCATCAGGGTGGAGCGGCAGGCTATGCGGGCCGCGAGTGGACGATCACACCCGGTGGCACGCAGACCGTGCAGGAGGCGCAGCCCTTCGCCTACAATCCCTCGATCATCGGCACAAAGAGCGAGGACACCTTCGTCCTCCGCGCCGACGGCACTGCGGACTTCCTCTCCGTCACCGGTCAGTGGCCGCCCGTCCCCGGCACCGAATCATCCTATCCGCGCCCTAGCATATTAGAGGTTGTGTAGGCGCCAACCTACGTCTGTCGCTTGAAAAGAGGTCTCCACTCTGGAGTTTCAGCCCATAAGATCGGCAAGCTGTTGTTCGGACAATTGAACGAAAAAGTCACGGCCGCTTGGCATTCGTTATAGCCAAGGGGATATTTCTTTACCAGAGCCTCTCCATGCTTGTAGCAGAGCAATCTTGCTTGTTCACGATCACCGACGTTCGCGAACATAGAAGACAGTTCGTTGAAGCATTTTTCAGAGGGACCAAGTAGATCACGAACCCAAACTGGAGTTGCGTCGGTTCGGTGGACACTCGATGATTTGCATCTGTGCGAATCCAAGGAGGTGTCCCGATGCCGAGTCCTCATGCACCCTATCCCCCCGCCTTCAAGGCCGAGG
>JAABUU010008165.1_pt1 | contig 10490 bp, 13 predicted proteins | sample 5559301 | NCBI WGS metagenome assembly JAABUU01 (sample SAMN10711884, study PRJNA513360) | rock metagenome | isolation source: Antarctica rocks | place: Antarctica: Victoria Land, Richard Nunatak white | reverse complement strand
GCGCTAGCTGCGGGCGCAGCGGCAGGAGCGCCAGACGCTGTCGGCGATCATCTCCGGTGGGAAGCGGTAGCGCTTGTACTTGTCGGCGATCGCTTGTTCCTTCATGGACACCGTATCGCCGCTCGAGACGCCTGAAGTTTACCTGACAGTACCCCGGGGACAGCCGCCGGGTCAACGCGCAGCAGCACGCACCCGCGCTTTGACCGCGACCGTGGCTCACGCGCGGTCGTCACGCGCAGCGCCGGTCGCCGTGTCGCCCGTGTCGGCGTTGGGTGCGAGATCGTCGCCGAAGAGGGCCGCGGCGTCGAGGCGATAGAGGCGGGCGAGGCGGACGAGGTGGGCGTAGGTGACGTCGTGGTAGCCGCGCTCCCACATGGCGAGGTTGGCGCGGGAGACGCCGAGGGCGGTGGCCGCCTCGGCCTGGGTCAGCCCGGCGGCGCGCCGGGCGGCGGCGAGGCGGCCGCCGAGGGCGGCGGTGCGCGCGACATGCAGGCGCACCCCGGGCAGGGCTTCCTCGCGCCCCTGGGCATATGGGCCGCGGCGTCTGGCCATCCCCTCCCCCCCCACGAATTGTCAGGCGACGATTCTCTCTCGGTCCATATTACACGATCAGCCACCACACCGCATCGGCGCGAAACGCAGGTCGACGACCAAGCGTCCCGCCTGGCGCCGCCGCACGCCGGGCGCCGGTAGCGCCGACGCGCTCAGCCGCCCCCGCCGGTCCCGGGCGCGTCGTCCGGGCCGGTGGGGAAGGGGAGGTCGGCGGTGGCGCGGGCCTGGGGGGCCTCGCCGCGCCGGTCGTAGCGCGCGGTCGTCGTCGGCGCGGCGTGGCCGGCGCGGCGCTGGACCGTCGAGCGGTCGTGGCCCTGCTCCAGCAGGTCGCCGACGAAGGTGCGGCGGAAGTCGTGCGGCGAGCGGTCCGCCACCCCGGCGGCGGCCGCGCGCCGGGCGATCACGCGGTAGACCGCGCCGGCGGTGATCCCCTTGGGCGCCGCGCCGCCCGCCGCCCGGCCCGCCGCCCCGGCGAGGTTGCCGTAGCGGTCGGTGGCGCCGAAGAGCGGGCCGGGGGCGGCGCCGCAGACCGCCAGCCAGCGGGCGAGGGCGCGGGCCGCGTCGGCGTTGAGGGGCACGCGGCGCTCCTTGTTCCCCTTGCCGAGCGGCGTCAGCGCCGGCGGGTCGCCCGGGCGGTGGTCGGCCAGGCGCACCGCCGCCACCTCGGCGCGGCGCAGCCCCCCGACCCGCAGGACCGCCAGGAGCGCGAGGTCGCGCACCCCGGCCGGCGTCGGGTCGGCGCGGCAGGCCCGCGCCAGCCGACCCAACTCCTCGGCCGACAGCGCGCCCCCGGGCCTCCCGGCGACCCCCCGGCCACGCGATGGCCCGCGGTGCCCGCAATTCGGTGCCGACGCTCGCCGCGGGCCGCCGCTGTCCTGGCGTGCCGCACCCACCGCGCCCGCGCCCGCAGGCAGCGGTTGCGGTGTGCTGGTGGGCACGGATCGTCGTGCCGTCCACGGGCGACACACCCGGGTCGCGCAGGCCGGCCGCCGCGGCCTGCCGCTGGAGCGCGGTGCGGCGGGCGTCCCAGGGCCGGCGGTAGGACCGCGTGGCCACCGTGACCGCACCCGCGGCGTGACCGGCCGTCGCCGCCGCCGCGCCGTGACGGTTGACGATCGGCACGCGCCCCGATGCATACGCGCTGCTCGCGCTCCCCGCGGCGGGCGGCTGGGGCCGATCGGTGGACGACGATGCGACGACCATGGCGGTCGCCCCGGCGCGCACGCCGCGCCTGAGCGCGGCCGGGCTATCGGGCGACCGCCGCGTGGGACGCGCGCCTGCGGCGACGGCGTCCTGCATCCGGCGCTGCGCCGAGGTGCCCGGGCACCTGGCGCAGCGCCGACGCGGTCTCGGCCGGGCGCGCATTGCCCTGTCGCTGGCAACCACGCTCGGCGCGCGCCGCGGCTCGTGGTCCTTCCCGGTGAACCGACTTTGCGCCGGCCAATCGCATAACCGCCTTACTCCACCAACCGCCGTCTGTGGGGGTATCCTACACCACGGCTCCGGGAGCGGTGCGCGGCGTAACGAGGCACGGCACGGCGTGGCTCCGCGCCCGGGTTCCGTCCATGCGCCACTCGTGCCAGGGGTGGTGGCATGAGCGCCGAGCGCAGAGCGTAGCGCGGCCGGATCCGGCCCCGCAATGCGTGGGCGACCGCCGTCACATGCCCCTCTTTTCGCTGCTTGTCACCCCTTCTCGCATGGTCATACCGGACGGTTGTGCCGATCGGCGATGCGACGGTGGACAACCGAACCTTTCACGCCCCCGCTGCGTCTAATGGGGTGGAGGGAGAGGGGCGGCGATGGCGCATGATGGCGCGGACATGGATGAAGCGGCTTTGCTGGCGCGGTGCCGCGCCGGGGATCAGCACGCCTTCCGTGTCCTGTTGGAGCGGCACCATCAACAGGTCTACCGGACCGCCTACGCCCTGACGGCGGACGCCGATGAGGCCGCCGACATCACCCAGGAGACCTTTCTGAAAGCGTGGCGGGCGCTGCCCGGTTTTCGGGGCGACGCGGCGGTTAGCACCTGGCTGACGCGCCTCGCCCTCAACGCCGCGCGCGATCGGTTGCGCCGCCAGCGGACGCGGGCGACCCTGGACACGCTGCGCGGCGTGTCGGGTCGGGCAGGGGATGATCCTGCCGGGGCTGCCGCCGACCGCGACGAGGTGCAGCACGCACTGGCGCAACTCTCTGCGCGGGCGCGTGAGGTGGTGGCGCTACGCTACGGGCGCGATCTCTCCCTGGCGGAGATCGCCGCGCTCCTCGATTGCCCCGAGGGGACGGTGAAATCGCGACTCAATGGCGCGCTGGCCCGCCTGCGCGCGCTCCTGACGATCGCGCGGGCGACGAGCGACTGACGGCGAGGCGACGAGAGGGCGGTACGATGGACGAGCGCGACAATGACGATCTGGCGCGGCGGCTCGCGGGGCGACTTCGCCCGGTGCGGGTGCCGGGCGCGGACGAGGCGTGGCACCGCCTCGCGCCGCGCCTGGGGGACGCCCCACCCCCGCAAACGCTGGTGCCGCGACGCGTGCTGACAATCGTCGCCCTCTATGTGGCGACGCTCGCCCTCGTCTTCTTCCTGATCGTGCTCGTCCCCGGTCGGCCCGGTAGCGGCGTCGCAGCGCCGACCGCCCCGGTGAGCGCCCCGGCGACCGCGCGGAGCGCCACGCCACTGGCGAGGCCGCTCGTGCGGGAGGTCGGAGCGGGGGTCGTGAGCGTCCAGCCTGCCTTGCCGTTCACGCTCTGGCAACCGGGCTATAACACCCTGAGCGCGCATCTGGTCTCCTACGCCTACCGCCCGGATGGCGGTGGGGCGAGCGCGCCCGCGACGACGAGTGCGAGTGTCGATACGCGCGGCGATGGCAAAAAGGACGATCCCGCGGTGGTCGCGGCGGCGGAGAGCGAGGGCCGCGCGCTTCTCGGTGACGATACGGGGGCGGCGTTGGTCCTGGTCTACGCCGCCGATGGCCTGACCGTCGGCGCGGGGCAGACGCGGCCCACCCCCGGCCCGACGCGGCTCTTCGCGGTGGCGCAGCGGCCCGCCGATGGACGCGCCCTGCCGCCCGGTGAGGCCGCGTGGTTCTCCGGCATACCGGCGACGTTCGCGCGGGAGGGCGATCGGGTCGTCCTGAGCTGGCTCGCGGGGGATACCTTCCTCACCCTCACGACGAATCGGACGCCCGAGCAGGCGGTCGTCTTCGCGGAGAGCCTGCGGCCGACGGCGCTCGTGCCGCCCGATGTCTTCGTCCCCGCACCGACGCCGACGCTGACGCTCCCGACGCCGCTCCCCGCCGGGTCGCTCGTGGGCTCGACCGTCGTGCCCTGTCCCGCCGCGCCCGCCAGCACCGGCAGGCGACTGCTCTGCCCGAGCGACCCCGCCGCGCCCGCCGGGACGCCGACCTTCACCGAGGCCGATGTACGGCGGCAATACACGCCGCACATCGGTGATACCAGCCCTTTCATCGCTGTGGTGCCGCCGCAGCTCGCCACGGTCGAGTTCCTGACGGCAGGCGCGGTGGGGGTGCGCCTGGGACGGGGGATGAAGCAGCCCGACGCGCAACCGCTCTGCGTCATCACCCTCGCGGGCGACTTCATCCTGCCGCCGTCCGACCAGGGCTATCCGCCAGTCGCCTACCGGACCGTGATCCTGATCCTGGATGCGCGCACGGGCGATTGGTTCGCCACCACCGGGACGACGCGCTGAGCGTCGGGGCTGATGGCGGCGACCGGCTCCGGCGGTCCCACCGGGCCCGCCACGGAGACGACCGAGCGACGCGTCGCTAATCGGCGGCATCCTCTGCGTTGTCCGCGCGCCAGTACCAGCGCGTCGGCCTGCCCGCCAGCCGCCCGACCTGCCCCGAGGACGCCAGGTCCGCGAGGTGCCGCGCCGTGGGCGAGTGCGAGAAACCGGTGCGCGCCGCGATCTGCGCGGCGGTGCGCGCGCTGGCGGTCGTCCGCAGCAACCGGACGATCACCATGTGCGCGTCGCGACGTAATCCGACACCGTTCGTCTGTGGCATGCCGACTACTCCTCGTCTGTGATCGCGAAGATCACATACTCCCGCGAGACCCCAGTAGCCCCAGGCCACCTCCAGCGCCGCGGCGAACGAGCGGCAGTTGCGGATCGCGGTGACCGCCTCCGCGCCGTCCTGCTCGTCCTCATCGAGGCACCGCTTGATCTCGTCGGCGAGCATGACCCAATTGGTGCTGCCCTTGATGGTGTCGGCGGCCTCGCTGACCTCCTGGGGGATCGGGCAGGTGGGGCGGCTGCGGCGGGGCATGGTGACACTCCTGCGCGGGCGGCCAATAGCAGCCAACAGTAATAGAACATGCGTTCTAGTAAACCAATCGGACTGCAGGCTGATCCACGCGACGGTTGTACGCCGACCTGCTATGATGCGCGCCGAGTGCAAGGGAGGGGCACATGCCTGATCGCAAGGACATCGCGGGCTACGCGCTCGCCGTGACGATCACCACGGACATCATGGACCCCGACGAGGCGATCCGCTGGGTGCGCGAGCAGCTCGCGGCCAGCCTCGGCACGCAGGGCGACGTGGGCGAGGGTGCGGCGGGGAGCGCGGGGTGGCACAGCGCGACCATCGGCACGCCGCGCTGGCAGGTCAACAGCGTGCGCGCGGTGGGCAAGGATGAGGCGCGGTAGAGGGCGAGGCAGATCGTCGGGGTGGGTAGAGAGAGATAGTAGCGGTAAAGCCCGCGTTCGTACGATAAGGTCTTGACGGATACGGATTTTCATGCTAATTTTATCAGCATGAAAACTACAAACGCTCCCGCCGCCGAAACTGTCCTCACAGACCTAGCCGGTATCATGCCGGAACTCTACGATGCGCTGGAAGGAGCAGCGTTCACCTCACGCGATCTATTCGCTCAGAAGAACCGTGATGTCGACCCGTACTACCACGCAAGCACCTTCCGTTACGAGGCGAAAACGCTGTTGGAGGCCCGCGGATTCGTCCTCAAGGATCTCGCGAACAATGGACTGCACTTGGTACATCAGCAGTATCAATTGAAAATACTGAAGGCCGACCAAGGTCGCGTCCCTTGCCCGGGCGACTCGAAGCCGAAGCGGGAGTATTACTTGCAGACGTCGTTCCTCGTCGAGACAGGTGTCATCGGCCTGCGGCAACTGCAAATTATCCCGGTGAATCTTTTGCTGATCTGGGATGTGACTCCGAAATATGCGCTGGCTGATCTCGAACTAGCGTGCCCGCAACCCGGCGACTCCGAACGCGACTCAGCGGAGGTATATTGGCGGATCACGATTCCGCACCCGGCGCAATCTTACAGCCCGCCGCCGCCTGCGCCAGCGGATTACGAGGACGATCTCGACATTACGCTTGACAACAAGGAAACTGGCCAGGCCAGGCAATAGCATGATCAGCGCGGAACGATTGAAGATGGCCCGCGAAATGCGCGGGTGGACTCAAGCCGAGCTTGCGCGTCGCGCAAAAGTGACGCAGAGTACTATCGCCCAATTGGAGGGGGGCAGGATTCAACCTACCAACGAATTGCAGGAGGCATTAGCCATCCAGCTCGGCTTTCTGCCATCGTTCTTCGAGCAGGATCAACCGATTGACTTCCCGCTCGGCTCGCTCCTGTTCCGCCGCCGCGCAGCGATGACCGCGACCGAAGAGAAACAAACCCATCGACATGGGCAACTCCTCTTCGAGATCGCGAAGCGCTGGTCGTCACGGGTAAAACTACCTCCTGTGATCATCCCCCGCGATATTGACGACCCCATTGCGGCCGCGCGGGCGACGCGCTCGGCGCTCGGCCTTTCTCCAGCCTCGCCGATCCCGAATGTCATCCAGGCAGTGGAGCGCGGTGGCGTGCTCATATTCGTCCTTCCGCTCCAGATCGAGCAGGGCGATGGATTCTCCTCATGGGCCGGGCCAAATTTGGATACGCCGACAATCGCGCTATGGCGGGTGGCGGCAGGTGACCGTGTGCGCATGACGGTTGCACACGAGCTTGGTCACCTCGTACTGCCATCGCACCGCGCCGCCCTGGCGCAGCCCGCCATTCTGGAAGATGAGGCGTATCGCTTCGCTGCGGAGTTCTTGACGCCCGAGGCGGCCATGCGTGAGGAACTCACACAGCCGATTACTCTCGCGGGGCTGGCCCAGATGAAGCCCCGGTGGGGCATATCGATTCAGGCGTTGATCCGACGCGCATATACATTAGAGATAATCAGCAAGCGACAGTACACCTATCTCATGGAGCAGGTCAGTGTGAAAGGCTGGCGCCTGCGCGAGCCGGCGAATCTCGACATCGCTGTCGAGAAACCGCGTGCCTTTCGCAAGATCGCGGAAGTCCTCTACGGCGATCCGATCAATATGCAGCGGCTAGGTGCCGATCTCGGTATTCCAACGGCGCGCGCGAAGGAGATTCTCAGCGGGCACGGCACGAAGAGCGATCTAATCAGGTCGGTGCCTGATGGGCGCGCTAAGCCCGACAACATTCGTCAGTTCGGCAGGAAGGACGCGTAATTCCGGGCGAGCGTGGCGTATGGCGAGGAGCACCCCGGCCTACTCCCCGCCATACGCCCTGCCCGCCGCCGCGCCCGGTACCTTGAACCGCGCCCAGTTGCGCTGCAAGTGCCTGCAGTACGCCCACGCCCCATCGTCGGCCCGGCCCGGATACGTCCCCGCCGCGACCCAGCGATCGCGGTACTCGATGTATTCCCCGCTGAGCCAGCAGAGCAGGGCGTAGAGCCAGCGCGGGTAGAGCGCGGCCGCCAGCTTGTCGGCGGCCATCAGCGGCGAGTGCGGCAGATCCCAGATCGCGGCGAAGGTGCGCGAGTGCGAGCCGGTGAAGCGCCACCAGTCGCCTTCCCAGCAGGTATCCGTCTGGCCGCGATCGAACAGCCGCCCCATGAGGTTCGCGCCGCGCAACGGGTGGTGCTGGCCCTCCTCGCCGTCCATGTCACCGAGACCCCAGTAGCCCCAGTCATGCACCACGAGCGCGACCCAGATGCACGGGTCGCGCGGGAGGGAGCCGTGCAGCCTGCGCCAGGCGAGCGCGACGAAGAGCGGGTGTAGCACGAACTGGTGCGCGCCGAAAATGAGGCTTTTCGTACCCACGGGAACTTTCACGCGCCGCGTTCCTTCCGCTTCGCCTCAAACGAGGCGCGACGCTCGGGTGACCACTGCCGACCGGTCATCGTTCCCGGCTTGCCCTTATTCGCCTCGCTGATTTTGCGCCGGGTTTCCTCAGAATGTTTCTTGCCCCGTTGCGCCTCGGAAAGTTTTCTACGGACCTCCGGTGTGCGGGTAACATCCTTGTTCCAGCTCGACTTGCCTTGATGAGGGGCTATCATTCGTTCTATGGCTTCTGGCGAAAGGTTTCGCTTCTTCCCTACCTGCGACGCACGTATTTTCTCGCGTGTTGCCTCACTCACCGGTCGCCCGATAATCGCCTGACGAAGCGCGGCTCTGTGTGACGCGGAAATTGGCTTGCCCCGCTTGGCTGCGCTTATGGCGGTGCGCACCTCAGGCGGGGTGATATAACCGACATGTGACTCCATGCCATCGGATGTGTTGACCAAGGCATAACGCGCCGCACGAAAATGCGCGATCCAGAAGCGCTCGCGCGCCGGGTCGGTCGTGACCTCAACCTCGCTAATGATAGGCTTCAGTCCGCGCGCTTCGAGCGAACGTAGCCAGCAAGCACGATAATTCTTCTCGCCGGACTTCCTAGCGTCGCAGATGTGCCGAGCACGTCGCTCCTTCAAAGGAACACGAGTGATGCCGACATAGCGGATCGCGCCGGTATCTGGTTCAGCGAGGGTATAGATGCGGTAGACAATCGGGGCTTGCGGGAGGGCATAGGGGTGGGTAGACTGATAAGCAGTCATCGGGGTAACCTCCTGATGGCTCACGCCGGGGGTGTTTCCAGCACCGCCCGGACTTTGTATTTCGTTGCCCCGAGTATAGCAGGAATAGCCCATTTCCTCAATCCTGATGAGGAAAAGAGAGGATGCTGCGGGTGCCGATCGGGAGGGGCATGATCGATCCTTTCCTGGTACGCTGTGGCCCACGACGCCGAGGTGCGTCGGCTACGCGCGCGGCCATCGCCCGCCTGGCTGTGATAGGGAACGGGGAGGGCGCATGCGGTGGCTGAAGGTGCTGCTGGTCAAGATGCTGCTGGTCGCGGTCTTCGCGGTGATCCTCTTCGTCGTGCGACGCGCGTTCGGGATCGATAACGCGGCCACGTTCGGTATCTGCGCGGTCATCGCGATCGTCGCGGCGATCCTGCTCGGCAACGTCGTCACCAGGGATCGTTTCGCTTAGCCCTCCTACTTCCTCACGGGAGCCACGCCGGGGCATCGTCCAGCATGAACCAATCCTCGTGATCGTCGTCGCGCTCGTAGCCATCGCTGAGGTCGGGATCGTGGCGGCAGTTGTCGCACAGGTGCTGCGGATCGAAGTCGAAGGACTCCACGCCGCCCCAAAATTGCCCGCACCCCGAGCAAAATCCGGTTGCTTCGATGTGCGCTTGGCAGTAGTAGGCATCGGGCGCGTCGTAGACCTTGGTACCATCGAGATCGGGCAGCCAGCAGGGTAGCCCCGGCTTGCCGCAGCCTTCCTCCTCGCAGATCCCGATCGCGTCCTGATCGCGGCTGTCTCGGTAGTCGCTCGTCGGATCAACCATCGCTTCCCCCTTCCTTGCCGGCCCACGGCCTCACCGTCACGGACACCGCCGCAGTGGTTCTTGGGGCCGAAGCACATGATCGCGGCGGTGCCGTCGCCCGCCCCCAAGAGCAGGACCAGGGTGCAGCGCCCCATCCGGGGGTTGGTCACCTTGATCAGCCTGCCCCACTTCTCCGGTGGCGAATCGCCGATCGGCATCGGCCCCTCGTGGCTCTTTACCATCGTAGCAGTCCCCCTTCCTGTTGGCCTTCACGCTTTGTGTCGATGCACATGCTACAATCCGGCCCCCGGGAGTCGGGGGTGTGCGCGCGAGGGGTTCAGGGGATGGATGCGGAGACACGGGCGGAGTTGGTGGCGCTGCGGTCCGAAGTGGCGCTGTTGCGGGCGCAGCAGGGTCGGCGGACGCTCCCCGCGCGGTGGAAGGGGCGCGGCGTGGCATTGATCGCGGCAGGGATGATGGCACTGACACCGGTGATCGGCATGGCGGCGAATCCGGTGTTCAGCGACCTTGGTACGGCGGCGGCGGTGCATCGCGGTAACATCCAGGCGATCGGCAACGCCGGGATCACGACCGGCTTCGCGGACCCGGCCAACCCTGGCCAGCGCACCTACAACCCCAAGGGTCTCGTCACCCGCGAGGAGATGGCGAGCTTTTTGGCGTGCGCCGCCGGGCTCGGCGACAACCCGCCCGTCGCCAACGCCGCAACGATCCAGGGCTACGCGGCGAACGGGATCGTCCGGGCGAATGGCTTCGGCCAGGCGACCACCAACCCCGCGATCGGCATTCCCGTCCAGCCGACGGGGACCGACATCACGACCGGGCTGCTGCGGGCGACGCTCGGCGCCACCAGCATCCAGGCGCCCGGGCCGGGGTACGTCATCGTCCGCGCGACCACCTCCGTGAATGCAGCCGGTGGCACGATCGTCGCGGTGCGCCTGCAGCACAACGCCAACGCGTCGGGGCCGGTGTCGCCCTTCTTCCGCGCCACGGCCCCGGCCGGTCAGGCCAGTTGGGTGACCTTGAGCCCGGGCGCGATCTTCCCCGTGGTCGCGGGGAATCAGAACTTCGCCCTCCAGGCGATCGCCACCGGCGACGCGAGTACCGGTTTCGCAGATGCGCATGGTGTCACACTCGATGCTCTCTTCGTGCCCTTCGACGGGCTGGGCGAGTCCGGATCGCCCAGCGCCCCCTGAGCGCGCCACCGGCCAGTCGCAGCGGCCCCGGGCGATGGTCGCCCGGGGCCGCTGTATGCGTCTCATGCCGCC